>Ga0307514_10000296_pt1 | contig 123196 bp, 121 predicted proteins | sample 16_EM_MG_FD_203088 | JGI IMG/M metagenome (GOLD analysis project Ga0307514, IMG submission 203088) | Populus trichocarpa ectomycorrhiza microbial communities from riparian zone in the Pacific Northwest, United States - 16_EM | ecosystem: Host-associated > Plants > Roots > Unclassified...
AGATCCTCACCGATAATCTTACTACACTTCTACACCTAAGATCACTCGAGGCCACGTGTGCAACCGTATCTCTCATATTACCACCCTGATCCCTACGCCGCCGGAGGCAGGCGTACGTGCTCTTACACACACTCAAACTTTCCTTTGGCCATTGTAGCCATTAACAAGGCCCGGCGCTTGTCGGACTGTTCCAGATGTACACACACTCAGTTCCTTGCCATCACAGCAGACATGATATATATCTACAAGAAATTGGTTGCTGCTTCAAACAATGAGATACAGTGATCAGCTTCACCATATATGCTTCCGTAGCCTCCTCGGATGAGATCGATGTCTGTGGTTTCCACTGGCATGGATTTCTATCACAGATTTCATACGCGAAAATCCTGGGGGTGACTTCATAACAATGTTTAATTTCAGAGACATGGCTGGCCATTGCCTTCTTTGATATTGGTGGGTTCCCATTACAGACAGCAATATATTGTTCACACAGTGACCATCTGAGACTCGCTGTATGTTATATTGATCTTTGAGTGTGGTTTACCACAATCTGGAAATACTCACATCCCACTGCATGCTGGTGCTTATTCGTGCTGCACCAAGTCTTAGGGATGATTTTTATATCTGCATCCTGGGTCATACTTTTGTTGGCTGCATTGGCTGTATTGCAGTTGACTAACTAGTGTCTGCGTTATTCCTGTGTGCCTATAAGTGACACATTTCAACAAGCACCTGCCAATTGGCTGGATTTGAATCCGCTCTGCATTGACTGAGAAGGTTCTGTCTTCAGGATTTGCAAGCGTGGATTAGGAGAGGAAGATCATAATGAAAAGAAGTGGGAAGTCTTGAGGATTATACAGCTAGCCTCTTGTCAGAATGCAATAATTAGGTGCCAACATGTTTGTTATACTTATGTTAAATCCTGCTGCATATAGCTGCAAGTTGCAGGGGTTTCACACAGCCCTGAAATGAGCAATCAGTCAGTCTGATGTAGTTTTTATGTTACCAGGGATGAATTTTGGTGTACGAAAGCTGAAATCATATGATAGTCCGGTATACATAGGACATTGCGTGAGGGAATGGATGGCTGCTGATGACTGTCTCAGTTAATCCCAAGGATAATAAATGAAATTGACACTAAGAATCAAGTTATGTTGTACGTTTAGTGTAATTATTTCAGTTTCATTGACAGACAAATGGGATATTTTTCTTTGTTCCAGATGAGGAAACTTACCAACCTTGACATAAGAGACGCAGCTTGACTCCATGGTGTGTATATTTTGTAACGTCCAACATCTCGTCCAACAACAAATCCAACGCAAACTACAATGGTTAATACTCCAAAAAGAACTTTTCGCCACTTCCATCAGGCAGCTACAGCAATTCGACAAAGCAATCCACCCAATCACATCATCAAGTAAATGACGGTAAAAGGCGTTTGGAGGCTGAAAGTGTCTGAGCCCTGGGGGAATTGTGCAAATAGAGAATCAAAAGGAATCATGTGGTCAAGAAACAACCAGAAACCCACTTCTTAAGCAATCTACAGAAAGAGCAATGGAATGAGGAATATGTTCAGAGGAAAACTGGTACTGCAAGAGAATGCTATGATGACGCAGAGTAACCAGTTCAGCAAGAATAGGGACATATGAAGGATGCTGAAATGGTGGGATTAACATCCAATGAGTCTGAAGAGACATTTGATGTGATGATGGTTGCTATTGGAAACTGTCTAAGTAGTCTTGCAAGTTCCAATGATGGGAAGGTTAGACAAGGATTATGAAGAGACAGAGCAGTGCAAGAGGAGAGATAATGACAAATCTGGCTGAGTGATGTGTGCAATCACTAAAACTGTACAACAACTCATGGAGAAGTTTCAGCAGAACAGACGAAGCATGACGAACTGACCCAACCGCGATTGCCGGACTCAGCTGACCAAATTCTTAAAACAAGTGAACAGTACTGGACATCCGATTTGAGTGGTCCAGCTGTCGTTCATCCCCAGCGAGTTTAGGAAATTGTGGCACCTGCATTGACATCATTTGCCGAACTTCCTGATTATGTTCATATTGTACCTAGACTATCATGAATGCTGCAATGGACCTTCCAACCAGGAATTAGTCATAGTAGGCACAGTGCTATGAAGCTGAAGTCGAAAGGGAGCATACCAGGGCTTTACCCAGCCACAGAGCCCAATTCGTCCCCGTGGCTGAATGGCAAACATTTTCAACCTCTATGCTCTTACCCATATAGATAGTCTCCTGCTAATTACTATATACAGTTCGGATTGAAAGGAAGATATGGGGACAGCTCCAGAGTCTGCGGAAGCATAGTTTAGTATATTGTCATTTTTGACCTCATATTTCAGCGAAAAGGTATTTGTTTGCCAATGTTGGTGTGGATCAGGTTTTTCTTGTTTTCAGTAACCAAATTGTGAGACGTGATAATTCATCTGTGCTTGTGCAAGGGTTGAACGCACCATGTGCAAGTTCGATAATCAAATTCAGAAAGTAACACGGCCAATGTGTTCGATTTCAAACCCAAAGTGACTGTTGAATGATAAATTAGAAAGACTGGTAGTGGCGAAATATAATAACATAATTTAAATTTATAATGTTATATATGTTATAGAAAGAGCAGCCACAGCTGGTGATGAATCTATGTGAATGATGACCCTCATGCTGCATTCATGTATGAATCCTACTGCATATATTTCCGCACAGACCACGGGCACCTTGATGAGATATTTGAAATTCCTTATTGTTCGCATTCGAAATTGAGGAGATGCAGAGGGAAAAGTAATCGTAATAAAGTGAAGCTATAGTTACCAAAAACAAGTGAGATGATCTAGATGCCGTAAATTGGCAGCCGAAAGAACTGAAATTTAATAGCACCACAACATCTATCGCTGAGATCGTATGGATAGCCATTGATCGGAAATTGAGATATAACAATGCACCTGGATGCAAACAAATACTACACACAAACGCTATATTGAATGACAATAATGTGTGACTGATTGGTTGGGTACAATTATTCTGTGTACAAAGGTTGTCTCAATGTAAGTACTGTGAGCAAGAACAGAATGTGAATGATTTTTAATCTAACAAATTCGGCAATCAATAGGCTGCATTCTCACATTGATCGTGAGGTAATCAATTGGTTGGTGTTATAGCGAAAGTTGCTAATGACCTGCCCGTTGCACCTATGGTAGGCAATTTCAAGACCTCATATGGTCCTTGGGATTGGTAAATACTTCAATAGTAAAATGTCTACACGTGGCTGTTGGTTGACCGCACATTATGTGGTACCAAATTTGTAATGACTTGCATCTCGTTGAGACTGCGACAATGCAATACTAAGCCATACATATCAGTATGTATTAGAATTGTACACAGATTATTTTCTGGTGTGGCAGCAAGGATGATCTCTATCCCTGCGTATTTCAGAACTTTAGCGACTTTGCTATTGTGATATCAGTAATTTCTAATGTGAGTCAGTACTGACCTGTATCGGGCCATATATGTTTTTCATTCAACACCAAGCTAGTGTCACTCTCACGATGTTCAGTGGAAACTTTTACTACCCAGTATGCCTAGGTTCTAGCTTGGATATGTCATTGAGCCATGTTCATTTCGCAGAACAGTCCATGGTCTATCACATGTAATACTCCATCTTGTAAACAACACCTGTTGTGGTTTGTATTTGCCGGTACTGATTAGTATATGATTCTGTATTCAGTTCATTTCGCACAACTACTGAGTCTATTACAGCAAGTACTTGTGTGTTTATTCCTACTGCTCAATACTGCGCTGTATTAATATGTACAATGCCATATTTAACATTTCGTTGAGTTCATGCTCCACTTGATGCCTTGTTTGTTGCGTTGATTGCTTTTGAAGAACCCATTACTGTCCAGTATTGATGTGTATTGACCAGTATTGATATATTCACTGGATTCATTCCATCTAGACTAAGCCTTTTGGCCAGAACAAATAACAGTGTTGGCATACTTCATGTGACAGCACAGTATGTAAACGCATGAGCCTGCGCTGTAGCGAGAAACCCAAATCACAGGAACAAGCATGAGTCTGGGCTGGAGCTACACTGAGAGTATAAGCCAGAGCTCAAAACATGGGTGGCATGGGCCTGTGACAGAGGCTGAGCATGAGATGGAGGTTTTGGTGCCACAGTCTGAGGATGGGAGTGATGTAACCAATGATTACACCAGTCCAGGTTGCGTCCGATCCAGTGAAAGAGATTTTTGGACCAGGATCAGACCAGTCCTACTTTCAACTGCTCTGGTATGAATTGAGAGTGAGACAGTCCACTTGGATGGAATTAGCGCAATGTCACAGAGAGTCAGTCGTGAAGTGGGACACCGATTGCGGTAACACAAGAGGAGTCAGGTTCGTCTGACAGAGTTGTTCTGGCTGGAGGAGCACAGGAAGAGGTTGAGAGGATGGTATTGGCTACCAGGCTGTGAGGACCCACACAAAATGCATGTATCTGTGAAAGCTCAGCAAGATTGCATGAGAAACCACGAAAATTGTCTGGATCGATGAAGACTTGACAAGAATGATTGAGGAATGACTCAAATTGTTTGGATCTGTGAACACTAACGAAGTGTGCCAGGGACCGGCACCTGGGCAAGATACATTGTCCATTTTGTTGTTTGATGAGATGATGTCGATGAACCCTGTTGTTTCCCAAATATATCCTTCGTGTTTCACTAGTGAAGGGGAGAACCATGGGTATTGACTATGGTGTGATAACTAGGTACAGGTGTTGAGGTCCAAGCTGCGTCAGGAATGGAAGAGTAATGTGAAGTTTAAAAGAGCAGTTAGGAACCTCAGCCTCTATCAACACTCCCTGTTGCTCAGTCCATCTCCGTTATCGCTGTATCTCCATAACCCCCCAGCTGGCTTCACTCTGCCAAAGTGAGTAGTCAAAGTGGTGAGAAATGGATTGTTGAACCATGTCACCTGCGTGCACCTGTCCACATTAAGCCTGTCCAGTCCAAGACTGGCAGTCTGTAATCCAGTGCAGTCCGGCCCTCATGTTGGACAAAATTTGTCTGAGCCTGATCTCGGTCTGTGATCATCTGGACATGTTCAATCATTGGAAGTAACGTGGGCAGAAGCAAGAGAAGAGCTATATACAAGGAGTGGAGTGGCAGTGTTTAAAACAACACAACATGTTCAGCTTCAAAGGACGTGCGAACCCACAGCACTACATATACCAAGAGAAACATTTTATATTTTGCAACGCTACAGCCAGTGAAATTGTCTCAGACCAGGAATTGGAGTCTAGGCGAAACGGACTCAACACTGTTTACATCTCTTAGACAGTGTGCGTTCATGTTTTTTGTTTTTTGTGACTGTTCTCTGGTGGGATACTGTTCTGTATATGAGTGAACAAATCCCATATGATGAGAAGAATAAGTCCACCAGGTAGTAGTGGTTAGTACAAACATATACTTGTTCAACTCAATGTCGGCAATGTTTTTGGGTTGTAATATTTGCATTCATACAGTCCTTTAATAGTCAATATCTTCCAGTATTGTATAATGACTCAAGAATGAACTATTCTGGATCTGTTTTTGCTGTCTCTGAACGCGCTTCTTTGTTCATTGACATTGACTTTCACCCATTTCCTGCCTATAACCTTCCACAAATGATGAAGCCTTGCCAAGTTCAACAAAACCATAAGCCGTCACCCAAGTGATTTGGAAACTTGCAACAACTTCACTTCGTCTACTGGGACCGACAGCTCTCACCTAGTGTTAACAACGGGTACGGGTAAATCGCCAGCGGTCCGGGTTTTGACCTGAGATTCAGTTCAATTCGGTTCAAGACCTTGCCGAAAATGCAACCTGCTTTGTCTTGGCGGCTTTGTTACCCGGACTGGCCATAGAACAGGGGGTATTTGTCCAGATTGGAACCCGACAGCGGTTCCACATACAAGGCTCTTTCTCTTTTGGCTCCGATTCAATATTCCAGTTCTAATCATATCGTGACATAGTCAATACGTAAATTGTTCAGCTTTAGCCCCTCATTCACCTCCTGCATTGAAATTTGCCATCCGACTGATATTCATTGAGTGTTTGTGAAATAGTGCCTGATTTTGATCGAAATTCGCGGATTTTCGATCACGACCCAACAAATACTTGTTTGATCGCAAATCTGAAAGCGGGAGGTGAAAGAGCGACTGAAACTGCACAATCTACGTACTGATCATGTTGTGACATAATCAGAACTCAAACACTTAATTGGAGGCAAAATGGTGAATTTGAAATGCCGGGTGTTTGGTGGTAAGACTGCTCCATTTCCAACGGTCTGGGTTTTTCCTGTGGTAAGAGCCGTTGCCCACTGTCCGGGTTCGGGTGGAACCGGACCCGGAATCCACCAGCCAATTTGGACCCGTTGCTAACACTACTCTCACCCCGGCTTGCTCACTTCACACATCCCAGAATCTCTGCCTCATGTATAGACCACCAAGCTCTCCGCCATGAGAACCTCGCCGTTCCTTTCAGCCTTGATTAAATCATTCATCCTCTCCAAACTGCTTCATCCACAAGAATGGCAGTGCCCACCTCCTTGAGCTTCCGACTGTGCTGGACCGGTGTGAGTCACGGGATGTTGGTGGTCTACTGGAGGATATTGTATCCGATGGGGATAATCAGGCGGATACTAGATGTGGTGTACAAACCCACTGATGCGGCCGATAGTGAAGCTATTGAGAGGCTTGTTGATTCACAAATCGATGAACGCGGTAATGCGATTAACCATGTGGCCAGTGAAGTTGGGAATTTGGAGTTTCAGAGTATACACTGAGACACCAATATGACTGATAACTGGCTTGCAGCCCCACGTAGCCCTCCTCCTGTGCACTGCATCAAATAGTCACAAGCTGTTAATTAAAACTACCCTGCCATGAAATGGTCAATAGTCGTAAGTACTTGGCCCAACTGGCTTCACTGGTCTGAGAACCTGATTGAATCCATTATATGCACGAGTCCTTGAACCATTGCATTGTTCACGCCAAGGGCAATGCCGAAGAAAATCAAACCGTCAGTCGCTGGACTAACCTGCCAATTGAGCAAGTAACGGTCAGTATCAGCAAGTACTGAATGGGAATGTTTAGTATTAAAGTAATTTCATCCCCGAACAGTGCATGTGCAATGGGATGGAAGCAGTCCACATGCCGTTCATGCCTGCTGAAGAAGCTTGTATCAACTGCAGGGATTTCCAAGAAGGTAGATAAGCTAAGGAAGGATATGGAGGAATGCATCTCAGCTGGCAAGCAACCTGGAGATGGTGTCATATACGAAGATATATAATATCTAGCAAAGACTTTGGTATGATTCTGACTATCTCCACGAACAATAGGGACTGAGCCGTGTCACGAAAAGGTATTGGCGATGCCCGTCACAAAGTGAAATTTGTGAATCGCTGTACCAGTTCCTTCATCTACTTCTCCTGACTGGATAGCCATCTGCTTAGCAGCATTGAAGTTGGTAGATTGAAAATACATCTAAGAGCCTGTCTGTTGTATACAACTGTGACACCCTTTAGAAGTGGTTGGTAGGAGACAAGGGGAGGATTATATAGAGGTCTGCAGCCACACCAGAGTGGCAGGGGCATTTATAAACAAGATCTTTCTAAACGCAAATCCAAAGAAACGCAAAGGTAAATGGTGAAAGGTGGTTGGAAGCTAAAGAGGGATGACAGCTAGTGCAATGGTAACAGTACTTACAAAAATTGCAATGATAATGTTAATGGCAATACCAATGCCGATCGTTATGGCGTGAATATCATACAGCCAGAAAACCAAACAAACAGGCTGTAAAAGATGTTGAAACGGATGGTGGAGAAGTAGGGGGAACTTTCAGTACAGTGCAAAAGGGATGATGAAAAACATCATGTGCAAAATGGTCTTATTGTGTACTGACAGGTCTTGAGAAGGAGTGATTTCTATTGAAGTGTAATAAAGCATATTGATAATTCTTTCAGCTGACAAAGTGATACAAAAGAATACCAGTCAGTACATACAAGAACTACACAATACTGTCACACGAAGCTGAAACTAAATGTATTTGTTTGCGAATCATAGGGAAGCGCAGTGAATAATACAGAAGTATACCAGCCATGACTAATTAGTACTCATTAAGCTAATTACTTGTGTCGAGAGTAGCATCAGAACTATAGATTACAAGTGCCAACTTGGTAGAACCATGCTGACTATCCTACCAAACCTCAACATTTTCCGTTCCCTAATGCACAGTTCCACATATGCAACACTGTCTTGAACGACAGAGATTCCCATCGCCTCCAGTGAAGTGATAACCTTATCATCAATAGGTTCAAGAAAGTAATTCACTATGCGCTAAGCATGCTTCGGAAGCATCTCAGTCTCAGTATCGTCATCATGGATCATCTCCAACACCTCATGGCGTATTCAAATGGCATTGCTGATCTTGGTCTATTGAAATCCATCATGTGTAGTGCTGCCACTAATGTATAAATGAAAGAACAATTGCATGGAGTTTCTCGCATTGAGCAATTGTACTCTACGGAACTTTATAGATGAGATAAAGCCCCTCCAATACTCCCTTGTTCATCATACCATGTAGTCCTGTATCGAAACCATACTCAATGATGTTCTCGACTTCTTCTTTGCCTATCACATAGTTCTGTTTCCTTGTAAGTACAAGGACATTCACAGAAGCACAAGTTAATCAAAGTTTTCAACTCAACTCTGTAATGGGGATAAACGTGTCAACCTCAGCAGGCTGGACTTTGGTTCCCTTGTTAGCCATAGTGGTAGGATGTGATCTCAAATCTTGTCACAAAGTATTTTTTCGGCCTTGCTGAGGGTCTCTGTAGAGTCCTGTGTGACAAAGTGCACGATCTTTTCAGTATTAATCAGTAGCGATGAGTTCCAGTCAGCAGCTGCAGGTCGCAATGTGCTTGTGCGTTTTGTATACAAGTTCTGATTCGTTGATCATGTTGGATAGTTCAGTAAAGATGCCAAGATGCAGGAAAATATTCGGTAGCGCAGTATGAAATGGTTGGTGCTGACCGGTTAGCATGCCAAGCATCATGCTGGGTTAGCATGCCATGCATCTTCCATTGAGATCAGAATCCCTTAAACCACCACCAACCAGGCAGTGACTGTGAATAAACACAACAACAACAACAACAACAACAACAACAACAACAACAACAACAACAACAACAACAACAACAGCAACAACAACAACAACAACATCAACAACAACAACAACAGGATGAGCCTCACCAGCTCCCAGTGTTTGGCGGCTGAAATTTCACAGCAACCCCTACCACCTTGCACTGTCAAGTTCATTGACAAGCTTCCCTCAACATCGATTGAGTGGGGAGGTGGATACACAGAAGATGATGTTTCGGATGCTGACTAGCAGTTCGATGTTGTGTCAAGAGATACCATACGAGTTCGTCAGATATTAACCATTTGAGAACTGATATACTTACCAGTATGCAGTCATGACTTGATGCATGTATTGATGTTCCGGAACCCTTGAGATCATCCCTCGTTGGTAACGGCCTATCGTACCACCCGGGATCTATGCTCCCATCACCTCTCTCCCAGACTCCCATGGGCCTACCTCCATTGCAATCACGACCCTCTAAAAGTCATCTACAAAGTTCAAAACTCAATACCAGCAATGAATTTCACAAAGGTAATGTGAGCTGCAATATCGGCAACTGGAATCAAACCGATGATATGAGCATGAATAATGGCAATGACAATCAAAGCTGAGGTTTGAGCTTCAACGTACCCGACAGAAATTAGAATGGCACTGAATTCTTTGATGGTGTGCATGCCGAGGTTTTGGAGCTGGCTCTAGAGTTTCAGAGTCTTGGTACAGACGCAAGTTTTGAATTAGTATGATTCTATACTGCTCTCCACCAGATACATGTTACCTACGTTCTAGATGTCGGCTGAATACCAAAGTATGTGCCCTAAGTCGACAGTGTTCAACGCAATGCTCCAGGATTCAAATAACTCGTCAGTATATCAGATGGAAGAGTGGAAGACAAACCCAGAAAAGTAAAAGGAGCTGTCGGAGAAACCCAAGGAAAAGGTAAAGAGAAGGTCTGAAAACACTCAGCAGCAGGATTGTTGCCCTGAACTGCGACGTGAGAGGAAGAACTTGAATAGAAAGCTGCTGCCTGAGTGGGCTCTTTCATAGGGATTTATGCGACAATTTTCCGCATGGCTTTGTAGCACACTGGGAGTTTGTGGATTCTGAGGGAGCGAAATACTATATGACTACTTAGTAAATTATATGTCAAGTAACTGCCATTGCTGTTCAGTTTCTTATTATATTGGATATCTAGACATGAACATAGCATTGCAAAAAAAATTATTTGGTGGATATCGTACAATACAAGCGGATACCAGTTAGTATTTGTCATTACCTAGCTACTGCCTCTGTATGGTACAATCTCTCTATTCTGTTCCAGATGGGTGAGCAATATAGTACTCATTTCATTTGTCAACCTGACATTTTGAGAATGTAATCATCGACGAAAGTAACCGCCGCAGGAAAGATTGAAATCATTGTTGACCGATTACATGAAAGCCCAGGGAAATTGTTGGCAATGCACAGGTTTGAATTCAAGCCCTCTGAAGGGGTTTAATCGTAGTTCCATGGATTTATGGAGGAGTACAAGGGGTGTTGCAGCAACGGTACTTGTAGATCTGCTTTGAGAAGCTGGAATCTTTTGGTAATATGTTCAAGTATGCAACTCTCTCAGTTCAGGTCAACTACCACTTGCAGGCGGCATGCAAAGCCATAATATATACTGCAGATAGTCATGTCAAGCTGATATGTTCTTTCAAGAACTTATCGAAGCCTCTATTTCAACTGTTGGAGGCATAGCAACAAAATTATATACAATCACGCAGGGAACACATACTCAGTCGCTGAATAGTCAACACTTCGTACCCAAACTGCCGGGTTAGATTGGTTTTACTATGTTGGTGACGAACTAGCTTTTATTGTACATATTGTGTACGTTGCCATTTTCTGGGTAAATTTAGCGTGGTTTCTCACCAAGGGACAAATTCAGTCAAAATCAGTCATACTCTAAACAAACGTTTGACACGGTCTGAGAGCTATTAACCTCACAAATAATGCTGAGCAGAGTAAGTATAGCTTTAAAGCAGGCAATTAGAGTGTATGAAGCAAGCATGTGATAGTCTTTCAGAGAGAGTATTAACAATGTGACCGCCATGTGATTTTGTCATCATTGTGACGAGTGATAGCTGAGTGGCCATTCCAAACTGGTATTGCAGGGTATTGGTCATTACCGTCACATACTTATTGGCATATACCTAACAACTACCAAGGTTATACATATTTATTCCCATGTGTCTTGCCATTTCAATCAATTCTTCAAGCTCCATTCTCTCGTTTTCCTCCTGCTCTTCCTGCTTCTCCTGCTCCTCCTCCTTCTGGTCCTCCTCATTGCCATTGCCCTCTTTCTTCGATAACACGACTGCCCATTCACAGGCTTGATATTGCATGATTTTTGCTGCCAGCTGTTTTTCAATCAGGCCATAGTCACTTTCACTGTATCCATCATCTGGCAAGCCCCCATCGAAGGCATCAATATCAGCGGGTCGCAGAACATTCGGTATGGCATCTGTCATTCATAATCTGAATACTCTGGTAGATAAGTACTTACCCAGATGATTTCGTTGCAGTGGAATACCTTTGACGCTTCTCCGTTGATAGAGTGGAAATAGGGAATTCTGCTTTGAAGCAACCAGAGACAGCATAATTCAGAAGTGATGAAGGAGGACCACCGGAAGATGATGGCTATCCATCCTCATTTCGCGGTTGGGGAGATTGCGAAGCACATTTCCTTGATGTTTGAGCCATTTGATTATACATTGGGCATGATATTGCAGCATCCTTCACTCCTCAACGACCTGTGGTTGAATGAATTAACACAGTTCACTATCCCTAACAGACTGGTATAACACCCAATCAGAATCTTGAATAAGCCTTTCAATATCCCATATCTCATCGTTTTCTATACCATTCTCACAAATATCATCTGCTCATACTTGCCTTAAGTTCGCATCGCTGACTTTGTATATCTCAGCGATTATTTTCGTCACCAAATTGTCGAGCTGTTTCTATCTTCCATTACTCTTTGCACTGAGCTACATTACTTTCTCCTGGCCTCTGACTCGCTTGTGAAGCAGGTCAACTTCCACTGACCTCTCTGTGAGGATCCTGATAAGCTCTGCCTGTAGGTAACAAAGCTGTTCCAATGCATGTGCACAGTGATTGCCCGATAGAGCTTGGCATGCCGTCTCCACTCTCCGCTTGTCGAGCTGGTCAATGTGACAATCCTCGTCACCCTCGAATCTCAGCTTGGTAATCATTCATCTTCCTGTGGATTCACAAAGATCTCATCTTTAGTGGATTTTTGAGGCACCGTATAGTTGATCAGTAAGTATCAATCTTTAATTGTATATTCCAATACTGACAAGTATTGGGAATAGTACATGACTTGATCTTCTGATTGCTCTACCAGGTACTCGAATTGCATCCTGCTCAGTGGATGCAGGCGCCCAGATTGTTTGATTCGCTCTGCTACCAGTAGGGTAGTTTTCTGTGCAAGAGTTTCATGTGCGGCTTTTGCCATTTCATCCGACTTTGTCCAGCGGCATTCCCGGTGATTGCCCAAGTCTTCTCAAGAACTTTGAGCATTGTACAGCCCTGCAGAAGGATTCCATTAGCATTGTGCTGAATCTACTTGTATTGGGCAGTACCTACCAAAGGAGTATATCTTCTGCATTCTGCAGGAACTTGATGAAACTCTTTCCAACCAGATGAGATGTTGCATCATATATCACGGATACTCGGACTTGTCAACCACCATGTGAACTCAATTTCCTGCATGAAGAAGATTGCACATCACATGGCACCGGTACTCTTGCCCATATCTATATAACCTCCCAATTCATGCTTCAACTACCTCCATCCAGTTCACATTGTAGTGGTAAAGAGCATTTTGAAACACACATACAGCATCATGATATAACTTCAGGTTGGCGATGTGAGGAACCACATGCAGCACAACTTCTGTCAGTCTGATACCGTGGCTCTGCCACTCACCACCACCGTTGATATTCAGAAACCTTAACTTTATATCATGGAAGTATATAATCACAACAAAGCCACTCTTGTTTAACACCTTCTTGATAGTGGTAACAGTTTGGGGTCTGTTCGATCCATCGGTGGTCTTGAAGTTGTGCGCGCAGGGATTTAAGGGATGATTGTGTTGACCTGCCTGTGGGCACTAAATGCCAAGTGAAACTTCTTCCAAGCATAGTCGACAAAGAGTTTGTTCCAGGGGTATTTTAAGTCCCAATAATCGATTCAACATTTATTAGACTAAATACATCCGCCTATCTCCTTGTCCTTCTCTCCTCGTCTTCCTAGACTTAATCGCTTGCTGCTAAGAATAAGAGCTTACCACTCTTCTTTGTAGGTCTAAAGTCGCTCTTCGGACCACCCTTCTAAAGGCAATGCACCAGCAGTGATGTACCTGGGCACCTCATATCCTACCCCTTCGATTACAGCTGAGTACGAAAGGACTCGAGAGATGTGGGTACACCCTGCTCATTTTAGTATATAATGAGATTGCCAAAAATTCCGACGACCCTCTGGAGAATATATTAAGAATGTGTTTGTCTCGACGAACACATATTAAGTGTATTCACGTAAGTGAAATAGAAAAGTAATCATGAATGTAGGTAGATAGAATTCTTAAGCATATTTCAAGGTGTTCTTCGCTGGTAATGTCTGACTGTGGATTGCGGCTAGAGTTTGGTTCTCCTCATTGTTGGGCACAATGTGAGCTTTTTATAATCGGATCCTCAGGTCAAGCGTGCCTTCGGTTTTTCTGTCATGACACCAATATTGCTTGATGGCTCATTGCGGGATTCACCTTCTGTGACTCCTGTGATAGTGCCACAAGTTCCCTTTGGTTATTGTGTTCATGCCTGAGTGGTTTTAAGACATTATGTCCCCTCTCGGACCATCCTCATAATCATGATCTCCATCACAAATTCTGACCGGTCAGAACCTCGTGTTGGACATCATACTTCCCATATGTTCAGCACCTGGAACATCTGACGACCTTAGTCTTATCAGTGCTTATCGCATTTTATATTAATAGCTCGTCACTTGTAATTGCCTCGCAATTAATATCGGTATTCGGCATTGCGTCACAGATTTAATCGGCAACCAACCAATACTTCATTCGCGTATATAATGACACGTCAACCTCGTATTCCTATCCAGTATGACATTGCAATGCATACCATTTTAACTCAATCAAACCGGTTTACTTCAGGCCTCTACTCTTCTACCAATCCCATTAATGTCGCAGCCACTGCACCCTTAGGTCTCGACCTTCCGTAAACCGGGGAGTATTGCAATCACTGTCACCGCTGAGTGCATGAAGTTGCACATCCCTCGTACTCGCATATTGCATTAATGTCTGCTGCACAGTTCATTCTGGGTAATCGCAACTTAACTATGTTTTGTCATGCTAGACAAGGTTTAATAGGTGTGGCCAATAATTATGCGCATTGTAGCAGATTTTTCACTTCCCAAATATGGCGATATAATTGCATCATCATAGTTGAATCCGCTAGCGCCGCGTTAACAGTCGCTAATTGATCGGCCTGCGGCTCATGTGCAATCCTGCTAAGCACCGCTTGACTGACAACCATGTTCACACATTTTTGCAATTAGGTGTTTTTTCTATGATCGTACTTTCGATTCATCACAAGTACATGCTTCGTTCAAACATGTATCATTACCGCTGCTACAGGAGAACCTCTCACAGAGTTTTGGTTTAAAGATCTGAAAGTCCCTCACTGTATGCCTTTTCAGTTCTGCACGCTGCATATTTCCGTCCATTGTCATCAGTATGGTATGGTCTTCATCTTCATCAGAGATGTTACAGCAGGGTCGACAAACATTCACAAGTTGTTCCTCCTTCCCCGGAGTCCCATGCTCCAGGTCCTTAATTGCTGATGCCAACATTGTATCTATCTGGTATTTCATAGCAAACAAATGATGGTAGCCATCTCAAACCTGAATTACCGAAGATATGAGTATTGAGGAGTATTAGGCAATATCTGGGCATACCGGATCTGTAATGTCTGGTAGAACCAGCTTGTTATCTGCATCAAAACCTCCTAGCAGATTGCATTTGTGGTTGCTCATCCAGTGATGGCCTGAGCAGTAACCAAGTTTGGGCTTGCTGCCCCACTTGTTCTCAATGTGTCCCCACCCAAGGCAGAGCTCACAACTGATGTCAGTTCCTTTGTATGTGTACGTTTCAACTCAGTACCACACCCCCGCTGCCTCTATACCTTTTTTGACTAAGCTTTATGCCACCCTGTTCCACATTATGAAGAAACCCACCAATGATGTAGCGATCTCTCCATTCTGCCTTCTATCTGTGAAGATACTGTGGTTCGCCAGCCACCATTCCAGGGCAGAGTTCCCAATACCCTCGTTCTCCGTATTGAATTCTTGTCACATCTTCTGCAGGACTTCTGTCCATTTCCCCATGTACCTTACGAGAGGGACTGCATGGATCATCAGCTTTTCACAGGACTGATTTTCTTCGACGTCCACAACTACTTTGTCAACCATTCTGGCTGCCGTGATGATGATGGGGCGGTACTGCAGAGCCATCTCTGCTGTGGCATTTGGGTCCGTGATTGCAGTAATCGCGCCCTGCACATTGTTTTTGGCGTTCATAATCCTAATGTGAGCCGGTGCGTTTGGGTTGAAGAGTGCTCTGTTGATTGCGGACAAAATTTCCTGGTCCATTTTATTGGAGAGTGGTACACACTCGTCTCATCAGAATGTCAGGCATCTCTGCACCATGCTCAATCCACCCGTCGTGTTGAGGCCTGGGCCTGGGAGTGGGCAGACGGTTGCCCTATGAGTTTGTTTAGGGGTGGGACGCTCTCTCACCGTCTAGCGGGTGTAGGCGCAGATTTTAGCTTGGGCACGTGCTGAGGTTCAGCCTGCACTTTGAGCTGAAGTTTGGGCTTCGGTTCCGGCTGCTGTGAGTGTTAGCAATGGTTCCGGGTTACCCGGCTACGGTCCAGCTTGGACCTGCAACCAAGACCCCGGTCCCGGTTATAAACCGCCAAGGAACCAAACAGGGCAACTACCGGTGGGTCTTTACCCGGACCGAACCAAAACCCTGTGTTTTTGGCCAGGTGGGAACCAGACAGCGGGTCCATTGTGCGGTTCCTATATTTTTGGCTCCAATTAAATATTTGTGTTCTGATAGTATCACGAGATGATCTATATGAAGATTGTCCAGTTATAGCCGCTCTTTCACCCCCAACTTTCAGATTCATGATCCGACTGATATTCGTTGAGTGGCTGTGAAAAAAGCATCGATTTTAAGCGAAATTCACGGGTTTGGGACAGCGACTCAACAAATATTGGTCGGATTGCTAATCTGAAAGCGGGAGGTGAAAGAGCGGTCAAACTTGCACAATCTACGTATACGTCATGGCATGATATGATCAGAACTCAAATACTTAATTTGAGCGATATATCTCGGCTTGTAAAGGCCGGGTTTGAGATGGAAACCGGCCCAAATGCCAACAGTCTGGGTTTTTCGTGTGGTAAAACCGTTGCCACGGTTCGGTTCCGGTTTCAACCCTAACCCGGATCTGTTCTAGTGGGTTGGAACCGTTGCTAACACTACTGCTGGAGCTACTGGCGCTTCTCTGGTTCCTCTTCTCGCGTCGTATCTGCACGTTGCGAGGCCTCATGCCCCCCACTAGCGGTCGTTGCAGTCATTTGTCCTACGTTCTCTCTCCCCTCCTGGCCTTCTGCTAACACTTTCATGGTCTTTGCGATCATGTTTGTGATACCCTCGTCCCACAGCTTGTCGTCCTCATGGTGGGTGTCCCACTTCTGCTCTCTCTCGCGCATTCACATCATCATTTTCTGCCACTGGGCCTGCGTGCGGGTTTTCCGCTGGTCCTACAGGTTGGCCAGATGTCCAAATGATTGGTGTAGCTGCGTTACCTCCTGTGAGTGCTGTTGGATCGACCGCTCCATGCCACTCCTCCAGTCACTGTGGGCCACCAGGGCCTTGATTCTCATTGTAAGTTTTCCGTTGTCGTTTCTCTCCATCGGTCAACTATGGTTATGCCCGCACTCTCCCTGGCCATGGACATCACCGCTGTCGCAATCTTCCTCCCCATATCGATAGGGGCATCGCTCATCCCATCTCCCGATGCCGCGTGTAGATTACTCACTTGGTTCCCTCTGACTTCGATGAGCACTTGTGTAAGTCAAGCTGTTTAGTTCTCGTTGTCACTTGCTCAGTGGCCCACCTGCGGCGTCAATCCCTTCTTCTGCCAACCCTTTATTGCTCTGATTGGTGTTGACTTTTTGTGTCATTTTATTTTTGCCAAGACTTTGGTCGCGTCTTACAACTACAGGTTATATTGGTCGAGTAAATGAGTATATTTTCAATGCAACGCATGGCAAAGTAGTCCATTTAAGGTTGCAGGTAATGGTCAAAGTATGACTGAAAACTAAGTTGTATATGTATCATGCCATGTGACATAGCCCAGAACTAGAACTAGGCGTAGCAAATTCAGAAAGCAGTCTTAGATTCGTCGGCGTCATTGAGCCAGATGTGATGGTATGTATGCTGGGGGTCCAACTTGGTGAACATCAGGGCACGGCATATTAGGTCAAGTATCTCCGGAATGAGAGGTAGGGGACACTGATTGTTGTTTATTGCCGAATTGAGTGTGCAGCAGGTAACATACAGTCGTATATGCCTGTTCTTCTCGTTGGCATATAAGATTGGTGCTGCTGATGGTGATGATGACTGCTGGATGTACCAATTCGCTTGGGTGGTTTCGATGTATCCATTGAGCATTTTACGTTCCACTTCCAACAGATTGAAGATTAGTCAATAAGGTATGTCACAGCCCGGTTCCAGGTCGATTGATTGGTCGATGGACCAGTGTGGTTCGAGTGTGTCAACCTTTGTGTTGCTGATCGCCTCAACAAAGTCAGAGTTCTTATCATGGATGTACCACTCATCATCTGTAGGTATCATCTCCTGTTGTTTCTTAGAGCCATCTCCGCATGTTAGCATTGATTTGTCTTGAGGGATGAGTGGGCAAGTATAATCCGTGAGATGGGGTACTGCTGGGCCAAAACACTGGAGTGTGACCGTTGTGTACCACGCTCCCTTTGTGACCTGGCGAGCGTGTATTAGTCATTGAAGTATACCCGTATTGGGTTCCTCTTTTGCTGCAACTACCACCACTGGTTGTGCAGGCTCATGCAGCATACAAGCATATTCACTCTTCATGTTTTTTGTTTTAATCATACAGTATTCACTCCACTTAGAGTGTGACAGCCCATTAGTCCCCTCCGCCTCCGGGCTGGCCGGCTAAATGGCGGAGCTCCACTTGTACTACCAGTTGTCCCCTTCTGACCAAAGAAAGAAATCATCCAAAAGTGGCAGATATCTAATACAAAGGAAAGGGAATGAAATCAAAGAGAGCCCGCTGGCCCTTACTCCTCCGCCCTTTGCTCTCCGGCTTTTGCTCCTTCGCTCATTTTGGGCGGGATCTTCCCGACATCAGTGGCGGACAGGAAGTCCATCACTGCTTGGTCGCATTTCTGTATGGAGAGCAGCTCAGAGACTGTCACGTGTCGGTGTGTGCCTGCACTACATCCCGTCTCTTTTCCCACTTCCTCCGACAGCGTCTTCCGCTGGTCTTTCCATCGGTTGCAGTTGGGGAAGTGATGTTTCTGCATCTGGGCCGTCATGCATCCGCCACCGGGGCACCAGCATTTGTCATCGTCTCGGTGTCTGAAACGTGCTAGATATGTGCCCATTCGGGTGTGGTCGGACTTCAGTCGGTAGAATGTGGTTGCCAGACGATTCACGCTATTCATTGGGATCGGTCTCTTGCTCCCAGGTTTGGCGTTCAGCCTGCAGCCCTGATGTCTGCTGCCTTTGTCGGCCTCACACTCAGCCTTCGCTGCCGTCTTTGCTTCTGAGATTCATATAGTTCTGTTCCCCCCGAGTTGTACACTCCTTCTTTCACTGCGCCTGTACTACGGCCCTCTCGCGCTAGATTCGCTTGGCGGTCTGATTCCTCATTTCTGGGGATTGCAGTTTGTCCCAGGAAACAGTTGATGGCTGTTTCAATACTAGCTTCGCAACGAGTTGTCGCGCTCCGGTTGATTCACCTAGCAAGCGCCTATTCTAGCTCCGGTTGCAGTTGCTACATTCCTCGGATGGGTGCTTGCGAGTCGCTGAAAACCGCTACCTTCGGCAGTCCATGTATCGGCAGTGTTTTCCTCCCCGTCATTGACTCCTGGAGAGCGAGTCTGATTACCCACAGCTCTGCATCATAAACCACCATTTGTCCGGTGCGCAGGTGGCTGCAGATGGCTTTCCAGCGGTCTCCGTGCTTGCACAATGCGGCGGCTCCTACTCTGCCGTCGAGGGATTGCGACCTGTCCATCCACCACATCCAGAACCCTACACCTATTGTGCCCTCTCTTTCTCTCGCCTAGCGGATCACATTTCTTTGAGCTGCTGTGTCTTTGTTCAGTATGACCGTCTTGACAGCCGACTCATCGTCAGGGTAGGCCAGCGCATGGTCTCTGCTTCCCGGCCTCGTTCGTACTCCTTTGGAATGACTATGTTTATCCGTGCCCCAGGTGTGGGGTGGACGTGCACTGTCTTTGGTTTGTAGCCTTCGTACAGGCTTGCGAGCCTCGCTGCGAAACATTGCTGCCTGGCGTCCATGGCTACTGGTGCAGGTGTAAGCCCTGACTATCTCATAAGTGTGCCCATTGGCGTTGTGGGGAGGGTGCACAGGGTTGATCTAGCCTGCCGCTTGAGCAGAAATTCAAGATCCTCTCGTCTGCCGATCTCTCATGGGTCCCACCAGGGCATGCTTCCATAGAACGCGATGGCTTCAATGCAGGGTATGTAGACAGCTCTTACACACTCTGGGATGATTCCGTGCATCGTCGTGAGTACGCGCAATCGGGCTTCTGCTGCCCTGGCCTTTTTCACGCATCGATTGTGATGTTCTTTAAACGTCAGGTGGGCATCCATCCAGACTCTCAGCTATTGTGTAGCATCTTGGTTGAATTGGACAAAGCCATTTCCTACCTTGATTTTGGCTGTGAGTTTCAGCCTGAGGTGCTTTTTGTGGTCTCTCCAGTGTGTAAAGAGTGCTGCCTCAGTCTTTGCAGTGTTGAACTGGAGATCTCGTCTGCTGGCCCAAACGATGCTCTCTGCCACGCAGGCTTCAAGCTTTTCAACCACCCTGTTCACATTCTTCCTGTTTGCCACACATCCGAGGTTGTCTGCAAATGAGAGGCCTCCTGCTTCCACTCTTTCTTCCACCCACTTTCTCAGACCAGCGGTGTCTATTGCGGAGAGAATCGGCGAAGCCGGTGAGCCCTGCAGGACACCGGCCTCCACGTGGTGACTATGTAGGACATTGCCTTCGATTACCATCTCAACCGTCCTCTCTGAGAGAATGCTCTCGGTCCTTCGTATGAGATCTCCATCTGTATACTTGGCCGTCAATGCATGGTTCAGCCTGCCTCTCGATACGTTTCGGAATGCTGCCTTGATATCCATCAGGAGGGCAAGCGTGACGTTGTCTTTTTTCAACAAGGAGTCCGCTCTATCGACCATGATGGCCGCAGCATCGATGGCCGACCTATTGTTTCTGCCACCAAATTGGCTGTCACTTAGCAGTGGTCTCCTCTCGGCCTCGTCAGATTGCACCTCTGTGACTAGTGTCTCAATGACGTTCCCCATTCAACTGTGCAGCGTGATAATTCGGTACAACTTCAGCTTCGTATAATCCTCCTTTCCTGGTTTTCGAATCACCACTCCCCTTGCGTGTTTGCAGACGGCTGGGTGACGGCCCATTCGGACCGCTGCCTTCGTTGGTCTTAGAATACTCGGTTTGTCAAACTTCCAGAGTAGCCGTATGGCTCCGAATAACAGCTCATCTGGCCATGGGGCCTTCATACCCGATTCCGAGGACCGAGCTCGTTAGACTAACTGCTCAGTCTTTCGGTCGTGTGCTTGGCCTGCTAGAAGTAGTTCGTAATTCTGGTCCCCGTCATTTTGAGGGACAGACTCTCCTCTGAGAATTTTCTCCTGTTCAGCAATGGTATTGGCTTGGTTGCCCACTCTGGCAGTCAGCGCTTCCATGGTGGCTCCAGCTCGAGGATTGGTGAACATTACCGCCCTCCAGACCTCACTCTCCCTAAGGCTCTGCAAGTAGTCATTCAGCAGCCGGCTATTGGACTGTCGAATTGAGGTCTGCGGTTCTACTTTCGCGTACACTGCCGCCTCTGATCTCCTTTGCCTTCTTTTCTCTCTCCCCAATGCGCTTCTCCTCTCCTTGATCTCGCCTTTCCACCACCTGTTCAATCGAGCGCAGATTCTTATTTTCGTGGCGTTGCCATCTAGAACTTTGCTCTGGGTTTCTTTACACCATTCAGCCTCTTGCTCTACATCGTCTCCCGTGCATTTCACGCCCAGATGGGCTCTTTCCCTTTCCAGCTCCCTCCAAAGTTTCCCTGCTGCTACCAAGTCCTCTTTCGACATGGCGGCGAGGTTCCATCCTACTACCTGCACGTGTTCTGCCTGCTCCTATTTGTTGACGTTTAATTACCACTCGATCACCTGGTGGTCGGAGCCTGTAGCGTCGCACCCATCTAGTGAGGTCCATTGGTGAATTCGTCGCGTGGCCAGGGTCAAGTCTATAGTGGACTCTCCTTCTTGGCTGAGTCTCGCCCTGAGGTGAGTGGGCCGGTCATCATCATTCTCAATCTCTAATACGTACTACTGAATAATCTCCTCCCAGAACATCGTATCGCATTGCTCCCTGCATCTCGGGTCCCACCTTAGGCTGTATGCATTCATATTGCCCATGATTATTGTACCACCTCCATGTCGAAAGGCTCTGTGCCAGTTAAGGATCATCGCCCTTCTCTCTCCAGTCTTTACATCTCTTTGGTTGTAAACATTGATAATCCTTGTCTTCTTTTCTCCTCTCCTTTTTACGTCTGTCACCATGAACTTGTCATTCATGCCCCTGTTCAGGTAAGTCCGTTCGTCCTTCGCAAGGTCACTTCCCTTGTGCACTGCTGTCCATACTTTCTTTCGTTTTCTAATTTCATATGCCGGGTGATTGATTCCAACTCTCCCTTTCTCCCGCGGCAGCTCCTGCAAAACTAATAAGTCTCCCCTCTGATCCAGTTCCGTCTCCAGCGCTGTCCTGGTCTACGCACAAAACCTGGCGCAATTGGGCTAGATTGCTCAAATTATTGGAAGCGGCAGCTCCCGTTTCGATCTCTGCAGTGGTCAAACTCATGGTCACATCTTTCTCCAACTCCTCCTCATCCATCTCCCCGGGATTGCCTTGATTTTCATCAGCCGTCGGCTTCCCGTCCCCATCTCCGTTTGTTCTATCTCTAGCGTGCCTGCTGCCGAGCACTCCTCTGTTGGCCCCTGTTACATCCCTTGTCTCTCGTCCATTCGGTTGTACTTTCCTGCTCTGTCGCTCCTTTGTGATTCCCTCAATTTTCTTCAAACATTTTGTGCTGAATGCAATATGATTCCCCTTGCAGATCAGTTATTTTTTATGTGGGTAGCTGCATACTTCTCTGTGTGTTCATGCGCAGCCGACCACGTGGCACCTGTGCTCGCTCGTTCGGTGTGGTCCGGTGCAGTAGCCGAACTTTGGTTGATGGTTACAACACTTGCTCTCGATGTGGCTACATCCACGGCAGAGCTCACAGAGGCTGTCGGTGCCCGCGTGCATGTATGGTTAGAATTTATATCGTACTCCTGCCGCAATTACACCTTTGTTCCATTGTCTCTGTGTCATCTTCTTCCCCCTCACAATGAAGACCACCAATGATGCCATGATTTCTCCTCTCTGGTCTCTCTGCCTGATGATTTCGGGGTGCGATAGCCATCTCACTTTAGCAGGAATCGCCACCCCCTTGTTCTCTGCCTGAATCTCCTCCCTCATTTTTTGTAGTCCTTTGGTGCCCTTGCCCGTCTATCTCACCAGCGGGACAGTGTGGATTTTCAGTCTTTCTCAATATTGGATTCCGTTCACGTCAATGATCCCCTTCTCCACTGATCTAGTTGCCTTAATATTGATATCTTGGTACAGAAGAGCCATCTCTTCTGTTGCGTTTGGGTGCGTGATTGTGATTATTGTGCCCCTGGGATTCCTTCTCACATTCCTCATCCGGACATGTGCTGGGGCCTGCTGATGGAACAGTGCTCTGTTGACTGCTGATGGGATTTCCTCATCCATCTTTCTGGGTAGGGTGATGCTTTCGTCCCTCCTCAAGATCAGCCATCTGTCTGGCATGCTTGAGCCGGAAGTTGGAGCAGGGCCTGGGAGCGTTACACTCTCGAGTCTCCTTACTTACAGGCGACTTGCTGTTGTGCTCGATCCGCCTTGGCTGATGGGTGCCCTCGGGCTCCAGATTCGTGGTCTCACTGTCTCCCATGGTCTGGCAGGTGTTAGTGCTGACTGTGGCTTGGGTTCATGCTGCGGTTTTGGCCCGCCCAAACACACAGTTTGGGCTTGGGTTGCTGATCAAGGTGTTGGTTCTTCTCTGGTCATCTTTACTGCATTGAATCCGCATGTTGCGAGGCCTCTAACCCTCTGCTGTCCATGCTCTCTCTCAAGTCACTTTGTTTCTCTCTCGCTTCCTGGCCTGGTGCGACTCCTTTCATGATCTTCGCAAAAATATTTCAAATGCCCGGCCCCCACCGCTTGCCCTCCTCGTGGCGGGCATCCCACTTTTGCTCTCTCTCTTGTATCCAAGTCCTCATTCCCAACCACTTTACTTTTTCGCGGGCTGCCTCCGCTTGCACCAAGTTTGTTAGGTGTCCAACAGTTCAGTGCAGCTGCGTTAGCTCCTGCGCTTGCTGTCGCATTGTTCTCTGCATGCTGCTCTACCAATCCGTGGGGGTTGCGAGGGCCTCACTCCTCCTTCTCCATTTTCCGTTCCCGTTTCCCTCCATCGGCTCAAACATGATTGGGCCCACAGTCTCTGCAGAGGTGAGTGTTGCTGCTGTCGTCATCTCCATCTCCAGGGCCATAGGAGCATCGCTCCTCCTGTCTCGCGCGTCTCCACTGTCCAGGTCGGTCCTCCCTCTTACTCTGGCTTCGGTCGTCACTCCTGTGATGGGAACCTCCCTTTGTACGGTAGTCCACTTCGTTGCTTGCTTGTTGGCCCTCATGTTGCCCAATCAGATTTTCTGACAAAACTGTGGGCGACTCCACTCAATTGCGTGGGTTCATGTGCAAGCCCTCCTTCTGCGGTCTCAGCAGTGCTGGTAAGCTTGCTCCAGGGTCAATCTGAAGTCCAGAATTTAATGCCACTCTCCCCTGTCTATTTACTATCGTTGTTGTCGACTTATTGTGCTGTTTCTGTTTCGCCAAGACTTTGTTCGTTTTTTATCAGCTCCCTATTCACTCTTCTTGTAAGTCCGCTCTACAATCGCTCCCCGCAATCCAACATAATCCTCTATTTACAGAAGGGCAATCCCCTGCAACCTACTCCCTAGCAAGGTGATCGCAAAATGCGGTGAACAAAAGTGCCCCAAAGCTAACACCATCGCAGTCAAGTTGACCGAGTTTGGAGTCCACAGTGCTGGCCAATCACAAACAGCAGGGTTCGGCAAATGGACGCAGTGATTGAGTGACCTGTCAATCTCCGGGTTCCGACCTCGCAATAATGGTAGTCCTAATACCACTTTGTAAGCGTTGAATGGGAGAACCAGTTCCACTGGTTCATCAACTACTCCTAAATTGACTATATTTTGAGCCGGAATTGTCGTTTTGTCACTGTGTCTCGCATGCTCAATTTCTTGTTTGTTTAGGCTAAGTGTAGTTGAATATCCCGCTTCTTGTAGTAGCTGAAGTTTTCGATGTAGTCTTGAGGTCATAAAGATGCTCATTGTGCCTCACTCAATCAGTGCTCATTCATGCTGCATTGTCCTTTGCCAATCTCTTATCCTAACTTCTTGCATTAAGTGTGCAGACTCGGGGGTCTCTGCGCCGTAGAGATAATGACTCATCAATAGAGTCCTAGGGCTCTTCAGAATAACCCTTGGTTTTATTGCTATGTAAACAGGTTGTATCGCCTACAGAATTGCCATCAAGGCCCCTGTGCCTGACACCTGCATTAACAGCTCCATCTCATCCAACCTCTCTCGTCACGTCAGGTACCAGAAGAGGTTGACGGGTTTTTTTACTCCTGGGGGTCGAATGATCTTTGGCGTTTGATATGGCAGTCTTGGACATGCACGGTTGGTTGTGATTATTGTTCTCAGGTTCCTCCTGATCAGGGTTCCGGGACCGGCACTATTTGGTTCATTTCACAACATGCTGGCCTCGCGCTCAGCACAGCAGGCAGACACCGGCTTCTCTCTGTGGTTTTCATACCTCTGTGCTCACCCAGGGTGCTACAGGGGGTTTAGATCCCAATCAAGATGTTGATCCTGAGCCTGATCATGAGCATGCACCTCATCCTGTAGGTATTAATACTGATGATTGAAGAGGTGGCTTCTTGCACTTCTGGCTGTTTCCTATACTTTCAGTTGGCTGTGGCTTATCAGGTTTTGTTGGTGTCCCAACATCTGCTGATGAGTTCGAAAGCTCATAGCTGTAGTCGATTCTCCCATCCTCCAGGGTACCAGATCATAACTTCAGCCACCTCAAAAAATAGGAGCCCCACCAAGACCAGGTCAGAGACCATGGTATTCTGGTGAAACCAATCCCAATGGGATATTCTCGAGAATATTCAAAGTCGACTTGCATATGGGCATCAGTTTTCGTCTGTGTTGTACTAACTCTGCATCATTTCATTGTAAGCCTGGGTGCATGAATTCTGCCTCCAATCCTTATCTCTTTACTACTTCTGTATTCATGTATGAAATAGTTCCAGATCCTGTAGACACGGGTGGTTGTTGGCAAGTAGATTGTGGCCCCTGGTTAACAGCTCAGTCATGGTTATCTGTGGCACAGTGTGGTGGGGGTGGTTGGCCCAGCTGGGAAGGTTGTCAAATGCTTGCTGGACTGTGTCTGTAGTGCCACCCGGAGATACGTGATTATGAGTTCAAAAGCAGAAGCTAAAGAAGCCAAGGAATGTCTCGAGTTCCCGCGCACCTCAGGAGTAGGGTTTGGAGTGGGTGTCATTGAATTTATCCATTGTGTTCGATGAAAGTGTGTTTTTCGACTGCATTTGCAATATCTGTGCAACTCATTGGACATGTATTCGCTGCTGCAGAGGCAGTTCAAGCATATTCGCCATGGTCACATCAGAACGTCAGGTGTCTCCGTGTAATGGCGGCACGTGACCCTAGCCTGGTCACGGACAATCTGTATAGTCGGCTGGCGACGAGTCTTAGATCTCAGGCGATACTCTTACCTATATATCTATATCTACTATCACTCGCATCCACATTTGCAACCATATTCCCGTCATTACCATACGTATCCCTATGAGGCCGAACAGAGGCATACGTGCCCATACACTATTGTCGTTTTTTGAGCAAACAGATAGGTTTCGTTCACGGGATTGCGAGTTGACGAGTGTTACCCCTTTTCGGACGGGACACCACCGAGGCAACAACTCAGAATACTGCCTTCCAAACGGAATATCGAGGCATCATTACTACGAAGCTCGAAGTGTTGACCATTCCATGCTTCAATTGAGCTTGATAGCAGCGAAGTGGAGAACTCAGACCAATTTGCGCACATAGCGCGTCACCAGCAATGAAGACAATTATTAACCCAAGTGAAGGACACCTCATAGCCAATGACAAACATCGCACGCGATTGATCCAGATGAGTTCAAGACGATATTAATTACTTCTAATCGCTGCAATTGACCCCTAAACACCTGAGAAGTCGCGACTGCACCCCAGAATGCGACAATTCACGGCAGAAACCTAATAAGCTTAGAGAGTGCATGCGAACAAGGCGCGTCACCGACATTGAAGATGAGGATCACGAGTAAAGCATTCCTACACGTCAATTGAGCGCGATCACCAGCCCAAGTATCCAAAATTGACTCTTCAACCTGTCCCGAGGATGCCGCAATATCGAACTCCGAAGGGGAAGTGAAGAGACGATTTCCGAGTCAGCACAGTTACGACTACAATTCATCTATTTGAGCGATCTGCACCTATACCAGTTCGTGTGTACACATACCACTCTAGCATCCTCGAAGAAGCCTCCTTGCAGAAGCATTTTGTTATTTCTATGGATGCATTACTCGAGTGATGACTGTCTATGGAAGTGGTCCTGCGTACCAATGAACCACTCTTAACACCACGAACATCTCCACGGCCAAACTGTACTTACGGAGAAGACACTCTACGATTGAAGGGCATTGAGGATCAGAAGATTACCCTCAATTTAAGCGAACTTATAGCAGTGATACATTGCTCAGCGTGAAATGCATTCACGGTTACAGACCGAGACAATTCCGCAGATCGACTATGATGAATATGATGACCGCACAAGCAACAAGGATTATGGACAATCGGAGTTCACCGACTCTCTGAGTGATCCTCGGCTGCAATCACATTAACAACAAGGCAGCAATCGACAAATCAAGCGCCAACAATCCTTCAACACTCAGCAGCAGAACACGAAAATTGGCCGCACAGGCAGTAATGGCGACTCTGAATGAAAATGCAAAGTCAATATCTATTCAGCAAATATATTTCACGAAGTACAAATACCAGCCAGAAGTGGCGAGATGCAATGCGTACGGGCTATTGTCGACTGTGGAACAACAAGCATCTTCATGACACCAAGGCTTTTCAAGTGACTTGGGATATCACATCAGGCAGCACACATCATCACCCTCGCGATGACCGGAGCTTTGATGCAACATGCAAAGGACAGCCTGAAGATGCGGATCACAGTCCAGTACTTGGACTATCTCCCACCGGTAGACAGATTAGATGTGGTAGTTGTGCCAATGTAGGCGTACGATCTAGTACCTGGCTTACCATGGTTTCCGAAACAAAATCCTCACATCGACTGGGCTCAATAAACTTCCTGCGATCACCGAGTGCTAGTGGAGCGTAGTACTGACACCGGTGACTACGGCAGGGGCATCCAAGGGATCCCAAGCTGATCATAAGGATAATTTCAATGACCAGCTTCCGGGGTGCGGTCCGGGTATACAGACACTCCGAGCAACCGCATTTGATGATCTTCTAACTAGCATTGAAGTCGTCATAGCATTTGCCCTACAGACTGGGGAATGCACAGGGCTGCTGGGAGTGACTTTGGAAGACATCACCTTTGATTCACCTGGTGATACAGACCCAAGTGCTGGACGCTACGAGCAGAGAGCAGCAGCAGTAGTTGCAGCAGAAGAGCCCTTCCGGGAAGACTCTAGAATGACTGCTGCTGGTTCACTGAGACCCGAAGGGAGTGACTAGACAGCAGGGTTTGGCTCCTGTGTGGGCGAACCGTGAATGACAAGGCCTCATGCATATTCCCCTCCACCGCTTCCTTCCTGTTCGTGATTCTTTGGTTGAAATAGATAGAGTAGTTCGGAGATAACTCCGAAGAAAAATGACAATTGAGACCGAAGAGCCCACTTACGAACACCAAAGACTTAAGAAGCAATTGAAAGCTCGGGTATGAGAAGATGTTCCGGATACGAGAGACAACGGTTCTGCAGAACGATACTTATCAAGGAAAAGATCTAATATTGAGACTATGAGAATTGGATTTTTCAGCGCCAATATGCCCATCCCGCAGATGCTAGGAAAAGGATGACAATCAATCCTTCACTATGGCCACATACACAAAACTTCCAATTGAATGCCGAGACGCAGATATATGTACTGGCTGCCTTGGTGAACCAAGTACAATGCCGAATACACTGCAGATTACAATGCCAAATACAATGCAGATTACAATGCCAAATACAATGCAGATTACAGTGCTAAATACAATGCCATAACTGTTTTAAAGATATATTACCGAGAATACTATCCTGAATATGATCCCGACTCAGTGTTGGTAATTCCGAACTACAACTAGGATAACAATTGACAACTGCAGATCTACTTCCGAATCAAGCTGTTCCAATCAATGTTTCCTACAAAGCTATATGATATTGGTTGGCGGTGGAGGAACAACTATCCAAAGTGGGGTATGACTGTACCTGAATCTCACACAACCCCTACCGCAAACAACTACCTACCCGGATGTTCAGGAACGAAACACCAGAACGACAATAAGTCAACCGAGTAGAGTGAACTGATGGCAAACACACCTACAGATCAATGGACAAGCACCCCTGAGGAGAGCAAATGAGCACACCCAGCAATCTAAAACTATGAAGTTCACCTAGCACACGATGGACGTCCAGTAGACCTGTCAATGCACCTGAGAGATGACCCATCAAACGATCCTGATCCGTGCCGAACGACTGCAATATTGGAAGCGAAGCGGTTCGAAACTGGATACTGAACGACTGCGAAATGGCCACCAAATTGGATCTGAAGGAAATCAAAAATGACCACGGAAAGTACCGAATTGTCTACAAAATGGAATCAACAGATCCCACAGCAACAGATATCACTGCGAAGGACTGCACAGGGAGATCGCGAGGATTACCGGGAGTCTTACTGTACCAAGCCACGGATTGAGACGCTTACCGAATGGCGTACCGAAGGATCAAAATCTATCGCCGAACTGCAAACCGAACCGAATGCCAAGCCACAATATCAGTGGCCTACCAAATGACTACTGAGAGGCAAACGGATATTATACCGAAGCTGCCTACCGAGAGGCCCACAGAGAAGTCGACCAAGAACGCACCGAAGCTATCATCAGAATGACTTTCAGGCAGAACCGGGCCATGAAGACCCTACCAAATGCCCAATCAAAAGATGCAGAAATCTGCATATGCAATCTACAAAGCGGCTTTCCGGGAGCAGATGCTCACATCTATCCTGGTGAGTATGACCTCCTAGTGTGAAGCTTATGTGTTAGATGTGGATCAATGACATCACGCCCATGCCTGATGCAATCTGCGCATTCTGCCACCCTCAAATGGTCACCAGCGAGTGACATATGAGAACCGACGGCTATGACGATGCCAGGGGTGAAGTCTCGCAGCATTGCCCAAAGTCAAGACAAGGCAATGTTGCAATGACGTCGAGATTGCGAGCATTGGGACACGTCGTACCACAGGAAGTCAACATGCAGAACCATTCAGGACCAGGTGCCGTTTCAATGACGTCGAGATTGAGAGCATTTGGACTCCTCATATGACAGTAAGTCAACAGGCAGAGCAAGTCAGGATAGACACTGCACAGCGGGTGACGCAAAAGGACGACAGAAGCCAAAGGAAGATAGTCTGCAGATGAAGCGAAAGCTGAATAAAATGTCATGCTGAATCAGAGATTACAATTACAATCCCGAATCATCGATCAATCCCAATATCAATTCCAAAATCCAAATCAAACTACTGCCGAGGAACGATAGCAATTAACAATCAATATGAAGTAGTTGACGGAGCAACAAACACTGAAAAGTGTGATATTGCCATGTCAGATCAGTCAAGTCTTACCGACAAGTCAAAACCCCACCTGGAGGCAGCCTACCGAGACACGCATCTACAAGTCTACCAAAAAGTCGACCGAAAAGTCTTCCGAGACACACTAGCAAGTATACCAAGAAGTCCTACCACAAGTCAAAAGTACACCGAAAGGCAAGTCTAACAAGTGGACCAAGTTTCTACTGAAGCTGTCTGCCGAGAGCGCATCCATGAAGTGGACGAGATGGTCACGGAAGCGGACTTCCAAAGACGATTGCCGAGTCAATGCCACATACCGATGACTACCAGCTGCAAGATATACTCTCCAGAGCATGATAAAGCACTGCACAGAGCTCAGAGAGCACTAGCGCGCTTGAACTTGGTAAGTATAACCATCTTTAGAGAAGCTTACTTGCTAGATGTCAACGAATGAGACAAGAATACATGATTGACGTATGTGATTCATGATTACCGACGGCTAAGACCGATGCCGGCAGACGAAGCTCTCATTCATGCCAAGTTATAAGCTCAAGCTCTACCACCCTGACGATTCCGACAAAGACATACACAAAGATGATATGAGCTACGAGTGCAGTACTGGATGGCAAGGCGGATGCAGTATCAGTTCGGGAGTTGAGTTGAGGAGGAATTGTGGTCCGAGGCTCGGGAGCAGAGGAAATGGTTCATAGAGTTTCGGAACTCAAGACTGGACGGAAGTTGTCAATTGGGTGTTCCTTTCTTCTGTTTCGTTTCTTCTATTGTCTTCTCCATACTTGATTACTTGTTTAGATTTCGGCCCGGTACAAATGGCAACAGCATGGGTTTAACCACCTCTGGATTTCAATCTAAGGGAGGTGGAGTTTACCCATGCACTGGATCGGCCGAAAGGTCACCCTGAGTAGTACCGATCGTTAGCGGGACTTTTGACCTTGTAAGAGTACATACGTGGCATGATTGTTTAATGTTTTCCTTTCCTTTTCTTTTCCCTTGTACGGTTGATGCAGCGCAGGAGGTCTGCGCCTAAAGACGGGGACAATATAACGACGGCTCGTGACCCTGGCCTGGTAACGGCCATTCAATATAGTCGGCTCGCGACGAGCCTTAGATCTCTCCTGACAATCTTTCCTATACATCAACATCTGCTATCACTTGTATCCACGATTGCAAACCTATTTATCTACTTACAATATGTATACCTATGAGGCCGAACGCGAGCATACGTGCCCTTACACTCCACGATTGGTGTTCGCAGATTGTTCTCCTGCATGATTGTCTCCAGGCTGCTCCGTTTCCTCATCATCATGTTCAGCATTTCCTTCAACTTCATTATCAATTTTTGACTGCGGAAACATGGGTGCGTTGGCTCGTTTGATTGGAATAATGACTAGGCTGATTAGAGTTGGTGTACTGTGGGCAATCAATGCCCAAATTCATTCTGCATTCACTTCCCCGTTAGCAGAGTGTAATGGAAGCCAATTGGCTCATTGTGGAGGCATTGTAGTTGTGTGGTGACTTAGAGAAGAGTTGTGGACATGTTGCAATGCTTCGAGATAGGCTTGAAATATCTAGATTCTGGGACTGAAACGCATCCAGTGACTGAAGATCGATAATATTGTAAGGACGTGTACGCCAGCATACAACTTGGTAAGGATATGGATGGTAATTTAAGATTCACAGTGCAAGCAGGGAACTGGGTAAGGGTAGATATAGAATTAGGTGGTAAGGTTCTTGAGGCTGACCAGTAACTCTTTGCAAGCCCGCTATATAAAACAGCTCATATCCAGGACTGGACACACTACGTACAGCCATTGGATTGTACAGGTGCAGGTGGTGTGTACGGAGAGTAATGTAGTTGAATACATCGATTCAAGCAGAATGAGAGTCGTAGTTCAAACAGATGCATACACAACACTGAGATCATTTTGTATTACCTGTGTGACATAACTTGGATAATTTTTGTTACTACAGTCTGTCACCAATATAGCGTTTCCTTTGTTACTGAACAGTTACTGGCAGATGGAAGTCGTACGTGTTGGCCATCTTGCCGCCTGATGTAGAATCTAGCAGTTTCACATGGTGCCTTTGATCCTTGTACATGGATTGATGTATTATGATGTCTTACAATTTCGTAACACAAATCAAAACAAGACTGACTTCTTGGAATGCTGGAAAACAAATTAATTTTCACTGAAATATGACATCCAAAATTACGGTTTGCCTATCTAATCCTCAGCAGACACAGAAGATGTCACGATGTGTTCATCCACATCCGAAATCTATATGGTTTATGGCTCAGGCCGGTATATGTTGGCGAAAAAGCTCAGAGATCTGCACGTGGCGGCATCTGCCTGCGTTCCACCCTGTTGCCTGTCCCACTATCTTCCAGAGTATCTTCTGCTGGTCTTTCCATCTGCTGCATTGGCAGAAAATGTGCTACTGCGTCTGGGGTACAGTCCCTCCACACCACCAGCATTCGTCTTCTTCTCGGTGGCCGAATCTGTTTAGGTAGACTGCAGTGGGCGCATGCCCGGACTTCAGTCGGTAGAACCTGGCGGCCAGCGATTTTACACTTGTCACCGGGATAGGTCTTTTGGTCCCCGCCATTCCCTGTAGTCTTTAGCTGAAGTGCTTACTGCACTTGTCGGCCTCCCACTCGGCCTTCTCTACCGACCATTGCTCGTTGATTCGTCTAGCCCTGTGTGATGGTACCGTGTATGGCCACTATATCACTTTGCTTCCGCTTGCGTCTTGGACCAAGTTCGCCTAACGTAACGCTTCTTGGTTTCCGGAGATGCCAGAGTGTCCCGGGACTCAGTGGATATCGGTTGCGATTCCGTGGGCGAGGAGACTCTGCACCCTTCTGTTGATGAGCCTCACAAGTCAGTGCCCTGGGCCGGCTCCAGGAGTGCCCCTCATCAAATTGCGGTCTGTGAGTTGCTGAAGACTGCCATGGTCTTCACTACATGCATCTGCAATATTTCTCTCTTCTCGATCACCATGTCAAGAGCGAGCCTAATCGCCCACAGTTCGGTGTAAAAGAGCATCATAAGTCCGGTGCCCTGAAAGCTCCGGCGAGATGTCGATTCATTTCCGTGTGTACACACCGCTGCGGATCCCACTCAGCGATCGTCTGAGAGCGATCCATCTGTCCACCCCATCCAGACCCCTCCTCTCATTGGGGCTTCTTTCTCTCTGGCCCAGCGCTGCGTGGCGCTTGTGGCTGCAGCGGTGTTGTCCAGTATGAAAGGCCTGACCGCTGGTTCTTCGCCCGGGGCCTGGCAGTTCATGTCTTCGGTTGTCTGGTCATGCTCATGCCCTTTGTTTACTACTCTGCATATCGGCGCACCGGAGCAGGGGTCGCTGTGTGGCTCCTTGAGCTTGTTACTGCACGCGTTTTCTAGTCTTGCTGCGGATTGCTGTTGTCTGGAGTAGATGGTCACCGGCGCTGGTGTAAGTTCTGGCTCTCTCATTGGTGCACCTCACGGGGTTGTGGGCAGCACGACCAGGATGGACCTGGCTTGTCGATTGAGGATGAGTTGTAGGTCGTCTCACCTGCCTACTTCCCTGGGGTCCGCCAGAGCTCACTCCAATATAGTGCGACAGCTTGGATGCACACCATTTGGACGGCCCGTACACTCTCAGGAACAACCCTATATGTCTTGGTAATCGATCAGAGTCTGGCTTCTGCTGCCCTGGGTTTCTTCATGCATTGGTTATGGTGCTTCTGAAACGTCCGATGCGTGTCCATCCAGACGCCCAGCCAACGTGTCACCTGCACGTTGAATCGTATGGACCCGTTTCCAACTCTTATCTTTGATACCAGTTTTGGCCGGAGGTGTTACCTGTGGCCCCGTCTGCATGTGAACAGCGCTGCCTCCGTCATTGCAGTGTTGAACTGTAGCCCTCGTCTGATTGCCCACTCGATGCTCTTTACTGCCCATCTATCAAGTATTGAGACCACAAGGTTGACATCGTTTTCCGTCACCACCCACCCGAGGTCGTCTACAATGGATAGCCCCTCAGCCTCTGATAGATACTCTTCAACCCACTTGATTAGGCCTGAGGCGGAGATTGCAAAGAGTATCGGTGACATAGGTGAGCCCTGCAGGACCCCTGCCTGAACTGGGTGTCTTTCCATCGCGTTGCACTTGATTATCATCTTCACTGTTCTCTCCGATTGAAATCTCTCCGTCCATTGTACAAGGTCTCCGTCCATTTATCTGACCTTCATCAAGTTGACTAGTCCTCCTTTTGCGACGCTCGGGAAGGCTGCCTTAATGTCCATCAGAAGCACGCTTGTTATGTGGCCGTGTGTTCACGCTGTATGACCTCTGTTGACCATGACGTCCGCTGCATCGATGGCTGACTGTCCTTTCCTGCTGTAAGGGCACGTATGCCTGCGTTTGGCCTCATAGGTATACGTATGGTAATTATAGGAATACGGTTGCAAACGTGGATGCGAGTGATAGTAGATGTAGATGTAGGTAAGATTATCGCTAGAGATCTAAGTCTCGTGGCGAGCAGACTATATAGAATGGCCGTTACCCGGCGTCGGGTCACGTGCCGCCGTTACAGTATCCCCCTCTTTAGGCGCAGACCTCCTGGGCTGCATAAGCCATACAAGAGAAACGGAAAGGAAAGAAAAGCATTAAACAATCATGCCGCGTACGTACTCGTACTAACTCAATAGTCCCGCTACCGATTGGCACCGTACAGTAGCCTATCGGTGGATCCGGCGCACGGGGAAACTCCATCTCCACTTGGCTGTGATCCGGAGGTGGTAAAAACCCGTGCCGACGCCATTTGTACCGGGCCGAGATCCAAAGAAGTAATAAAGTATGGAGAAGAGAAGAGAAGAGAAGAGAAGAAACAGAAGAAAGGAACACCCAATTGATAACTTTCCTCCAGTCCTGAGTTCCGAAACTCTATTGACCCATTTCCTCCGCTCCCGAGCCTCGGACCTCAATTCCTCCTTATCTCCACTCCCGAACTCATACAGCATCCGACCTGCCGTCCAGTACCGCACTTGTAGCTCATCTCATCTCGGTGTAGGTCTTTGTCGGAATCGTCAGGGTGGTAGAGCTTCCGCTCATGACTTCGCATCGATGGAGGCTTCCGCTGCTGGTATCGGTCGTAGCCGTCAATTGAATACGTCAATCGTGTAGTCTCGTCTCATTCGTTGATATCTAGCAAGTGAGCTTCTCTAAATGGTTATACTTACCAAGTTCAAGCGAGCTTGCGCTGTCCGAGGTCTCTGCAGTGCTTCCCCGCATGCTCTGGAGAATATATCTTGCAGCCGGTAGTCATCGGTAATTGGCATTGACTCGGTAATCGTCTTTGGAAGTCCGCTTCAGTGACCATCTGGTCGACTTCATGGTTGCGCTCTCGGTAGGCGGCTTTAGTAGAATGTTGGTCGATTTCTTGGTAGACTTCACGGTCGACTTCTAGGTAGACTTGTCGGTGCGTGTCTCGGTAGACTACCTCCAGGTGGGCTTTTGACTTGTTGGTAGGACTTGATCGTGTAGACACGGCTATCTCCCTCTTTTGAAAATTCGTTGCTCCGTCGACGACTTCTCCATCATATTGATTGTCGATTGCCATCGTGGCTCGGTAGCAGTGTAACTTCGATCTTCGACTTGATATTGGGATTCATTGGTGATTCGGGATTGTAATTGTAATCTCTGATTCGACATGTAATTCTGTTCAGACTATCTTCCTTCCGGTTCCGTCGTCCTTCTGCGTCGTCCGCTGTCCAGTGACTATCCTGACTTGCTCTGCCTGTTGACTTACTGTCGTATGAGGCGTCCCAATGCGCTGAATCTCGACGTCATTGCAACGGCGCCTCGTCTTGACTGGATCTGCCTGTTGACTTACTGTCGTATGAGGCGTCCCAATGCTCTCAATCTCAACGTCATTACAACGGCGCCTTGTCGTGACTTTGGGCAATGATGTGAGCTTTCGCTCCTGGCATCGTCATAGCCGGCGGTTCTCATGTGACTCGCTGGTGACCATTTGAGGGTGGTAGCATGCACCAATTGCATCAAGCGTGGGCGGTATGTCATTGATCCATATCTAACACGTAAGCTTCACACTGTAGGTAGTCATACTCACCGCGATAGGAGCGCGCTTCTGCTCTCGGAAAGCCGCTTTGCATATGCGGATTCCGGCATCTCTTGATTCGGCATTTGGTAGGGTCTCGGTGGACCGCTTCTCGGTAAAAGTCATTCGGATGATAGCTTCGGTGCGTTCTTGGTCGACTCTCCTGTGGCCATCTCGGTAGGCATTTGGTAGACCTCTGGTCATGTGGTTTGGCTTTCAGTTCGGTATGCCATTCGGCGATAGTTTTTAGTCCTTTGGTACGTCATGCGGTAAGCGTCTCGGTCAGTGGCTGGGTACGGTAAGGCTCCCGGTAATCCTCTCATTTGATCTCTATGTGAAGTCCTTCGGCAGTGATATCTGTCCCTATGAGATCTCGGTCATCATCTCTTGGTAGTTGTCTCGACTGTCTCTTGTGATGCCATTCGGTAGACTATTCGGTAGACTGTTCGGTAGTCATATTCGATCTCGTTCGGGACCAATTCGGTAGCCATATCACGGTCGTTCGGTATCTCGTTCGGAACTGCTTCGGTAGCCATATTGTACTCGTTCGGCATGGATCAGGCTCGTTTGACGTGTCATCTCTCTGGTGCATTTACCGGTCTACTGGACGTCCGTCGTATGCTAGGTGAACTTATCGTCTTAGATCGCGGGGTGCGCTCGCTGGCTCTCCTCTGGGTGTGCTTGTTGATTCATCTCTAGGTGTGTTTGCCATCACTTGACTCTGTGCACTTATTGTCGTTCTCTGAGTAGACTAGTCGATTCGTGGTGCTTCGTTCCTGCACTTCCGGGACGGTAATTGTTTGCGGTAGGGGTTATTTGAGATTCCGGTAAGGTCATCCCCCTCTTTTGAAAGTCGTTGCTCCGCCGGCGACTAATCTCATATAGCTTCGTAGGGAACATCAATTGGAAGGGCTTAATTCAGAAGTCGATTGCAGTCGTCAATTGTCATCGTAGTTATGTAGCTCGGAATCGCCGAGTCTGAGTCGGGATCTCATTCGGGATAGTAATGTAACTTCGAAACAGATATGACATTGTATTCCGTATTGTAATCGTCATTGTATTCGGCATTGTAATCGGCATTGTAATCTGCATTGTATTCTCTTGAATAGTGTCTGGATTGTACTCGGTACGGCAAGGCAGCCGGTACATATATCTGCACCTCAGCATTCAATTACTAGTCTCGTAGATTGTCATCGAAAGTATATTAGATGGGGTAGAATTCCACATAACTTCGTGTATGTCGCCATAGCCAAAGATTGAGTGTCGTCCATCTCCGAGCATCTCCGGGATGGGCATATCGGCGCTCGTCAGTCCAATTCACATAGTCTCAATAATAGTTCATTTCCTCGATAAGTAGCCTTCTGCAGGACCGTCGTCTCTCGTAACTGGGACATTATCTTATGCCCGGGCATCCAATTGCTTCATAAGTCTTCGACGTTCCAAAGTGCACTCTTCGCTCTCAATTGTCATTTGTCTTCGGGGTTATCTCCAAACTGCTCCATCTATGTTAGCCAAAGGAATCAAGACAAAAAGATGGAAGTGGTGGAAGGGAATATCCAGGAGGCCTTGTTATTAACGGTTCGCCCACACAGGAGCCAAGCCCCGCCGTCCAGTCACTCCCTTCGGGTCTCGGCGAGCCGATAGCAGTCATTCAAGTCTCTCCTCGGAGAGGCTCTTCTGCCGCAACTACCGCCGCTGCTCTCTGCTCGTCGCGTCCAGCGCTTGGGTCTGTATCACCTGGTGAATCCAAGGTGATGTCTTCCAAAGTCACTCCCAGCAGCCCTATGCGTTCCCCAGTCTGTCGGGCAAATGCTACGACGACTTCAATGTTACTTAGAAGATCGTCGAATGCGGTTGCTCCAAGTGTCTGTATACCCGGACCGCGCCCCAGAAGCTGGTCATTGACATTATGGTTATCATTATCAGCTTGTGAGACCTTCGATGCCACTGCCGTAGTCATCGGTGTCATTCCTCCGCTCCACTCGCACTCGGTGATCGCAGGGAGTCAATCGAGCCCAGTCGATGTCAGGATTTTGTTTGGGAAACCATGGTAAGCCAAGTACTAAATCGTACACCCGCATTGGCACGACTAGCACGTCTGATCTGTCTACCGGTGCGAGATAGTCCAAGTACTACACTGTGATCCGCGTCATCCGGCTGTCCTTTACATGTTGCATCACACCTCCGGTCATGGCGAGGGTGATGATGTGTGCCGCCTGATATGATATCTCGAGTCACTTGAAGCCTCGGTGTCATAAGAATGCTGGTTGCGCCGTAGTCGACAATAGCCCGTACGCGTTGCATCTCGCCATTTGATTTTCGTCCAGAGTCGTCATGAGTGCCGGCACCGCCAATAGTTTTTTAGTTGCTGAGTGACGAAGGATCGTTGGCGCTTGATTTGTCCATTGCCGGCTCGATTGTCCATAATCCTTGTGTCCTGAGAGGTCATCATAGTCATCGTAGTCGATCTGCAGAATTGTGTCGATCTGTAACCGTAAATGCACTTCACGCTGCGCAATGTATCGCCGCTATAAGTTCGCTTCGATCAAGGGAAGGCTTCTCATCCTCAATGTCCTTCAATCGTAGGGTGTCTTCTCCGTAAGTGCACTTCGCTTGGGCAGACGTTCTTGGCGGGAGAGCGCTTCATTCGTAGACTGATCCTCGTCCGTAGGTATTCTTCCCTCGAGTAGTGTATCAGGTAGAAGTAGTCGTACCATGCCTCCGCATGTGGGCTTCTTCAGGGTTGCTAGAGCTGTAGGTGTACACGCAAACTGAGATAGGCGCGCTTCGCTCAATGTGAAGAAATGTAGTCGTAACTGTGCTGACTCGTAAATCGTCTCTGACTGCGCTCTTGGTTCTCAATATGGCCGCATTCAGGGGTAAGGTCGCTCCGTCCATTGTAGGTGCTTCGGCTGGTAATCGCGCTCAATTGATCATGTCCGGTACTCGTGATCATCGTCTTCAATGTCGGTGACGCGCCTTGTGCGCCAATTGGTCTCTGAGCTCTCTAGCGTTCCGCCGTCAATTGACGCGTTCAGGGGTGCAGTGGGGACCTCTCTGGTGTCCGGTGGTCAATTGCAGCCATTGGAAGTAATTGATGTCGTCTTGAACTCATCTGGATTGATCGTATGCAATTTTTGTCGTTGGCTAGGTCCAATAGTGGGGTCCTGTACCGGTGATAATCATCGTCGTCATTGCCGGTGACGCGCCTTGTGCGCCAATTGGTCTTGATCTCTACTCCGCTGCCATCAGGGGCTCAATTGAATGATGGAACGGTCGACGCTTCGTGCTGCGCAGTAATGATGCTTCGATATCTCGTATGGAGGGCAGTATCCTGAATTGTTGACTCCATGGTGTCGCGTGTGGGAAAAGGGGTAAAAACTCGTCAACTCGTAATCCCGTGAGCGAAACGTATCCGTTTACTGAAAGAGCGATAATAGTGTAAGGGCACGTATGCCTGCGTTTGGCCTCATAGGTATACGTATGGTAATTATAGGAATACGGTTGCAAACGTGGATGCGAGTGATAGTAGATGTAGATGTAGGTAAGATTATCGCTAGAGATCTAAGTCTCGTGGCGAGCAGACTATATAGAATGGCCGTTACCCGGCGTCGGGTCACGTGCCGCCGTTACACCTGCCCCCGAATTGTCCTTCGCTCAGTAGCCCCCTTCCTTCGGCCTCCTCTGACAGCAGCTCTGCGTCTACTTTCTCGACCACTTTTCCCATGCAGCTATGCAGCAATATAGCGCATTAGGGCTTAAGTTTTGTACAGTCCTCTTTGCCAGGCTTGCGAATCACCACATGTAAGGCCGTATATCCGTATATGGCCGCGTATGAGAGTATATGAGAAGATACGGTTGCCCACATGGATGTGCTAATATAATAGAGTAGTTGATAGGTAAGATTATCGCTAGCGATCTTAGAGAGATCGCGAGTCGTCTATGCAAGGTTACGGTTACCCGGCCCAGGACACGTCTCGTGCCATTGCCGAGAACCTAATACTGACTGCCATTACATCATCCCGCCCTATAGGAGCAGACCCCCTGGGCTGCCGCATACATCTATATAACAAGGAAACCCATAAGAAAGCACAACCCAGATGCATACTCCTCCGTACAACATGAGTAAGTCCCACAACCGATCTGTGCCCTATGAGCAGCCTCATGGCGGATTCGGTGCACGGGGTAACTCCACCTCCAATTGAGTTGTCTCTGGATGTGGCAAAAACCTGTGGCGACGCCATTTGTATTGGGCCGAGATCCATAAGAAAGTAAGCAAAGTAAAACCCCTGTAAAACGTCCAATACCATTCCTCCACTCCAATCATCGTCGAGGCTTCCTCGGATGCTCTCGATGGAACTCATCAACCAATTCCTGCGCATTCCCGAGATTCTCCGCTGGTTCCCAGCTAGTCCGTATGTAACTGTAACCCGCCCATTGTACGAGATAATGGAGCTACTGGTAGAGTCACTTATAGTTGAGGATTCGGTCGACTTCCCATTCAGCAGAGTCGTCGACGACTGTCGGCTGCGGTTTAGATGGCGGCTGGCCGGCGGTAGGAGGTGTATGGCGGTCAAGCAACGAGCTGTGAAACGTGTTGTGCTTCCGGATCGTTTATGGAAGATCTAATTTGTAAGCATTACTATTGATGACCTTGCATACCGTGTACGGTCCAGTCCATTTGTAATCGAACTTCTTTGATGGTCTTGTCGTCCGGAAGTGTCACGTTGAAAGCCAGACCTTATCTCCAATCACAAAAACAACCTCTTTGGCGCCAGCGTATTTCGTTTGATTGGTTTGAGACTTCTACAAGTTCTTACGGGGGGTTTGGTGAGTCTCCTCCAAGCCAGCTGCGAAAGTGTCTGGTTGGATTTCCGAATTCTGGCCAGATGGTTGCTTCGGGGCCTTAAACTGCATCACTGGATGGTAGTGGTAATTCGCCCAGAATGGAGTCATCCTCCTAGATGCGGATATCGTGTTGTTGTAAGCGAAATTCGGCTAGCAGCAAGAGTTCGACCCCATTGTCTTGCTCGTATTTGCAGAAAGCCCGTAGATACTGCTACATCGGCTGGTGTTGACGTTTCGTCTGCCCGTACGTCTGTGGATGTAAGGCTGTCGAGAGCCGATGGTCAGCACTCAAGTGAGAACATACCCGCGTCCAGAATCGGCTTGTAAACTGGGTGCCGGGATCTGTAACTATGTTGTCCGGGACGGCTCGCTTGCAGATGACGTGTTCAAAGAAGAGCCGGGGCAACTCCGGCGAGTCAATATCCTTTCGGTACGGTAAGTAGATTGCCATCTTTGTCAGTCAGTCCACGATGACGAGAATCCCGGTGTAGCCCGATGCCGTTGACTCTGGCCAGTCAGTAACGAAGTCCATCGTGATGTCTTCCCATGGTCGTGATGGTATCTCAACGGGCATATTGATCCCATGCCTGGCCTGCCGAGGTGCTTTCATTCGGTGGAATACTTTTCAGCCGCTGACATACTTACGTACACGCGAGTCCATTGCTGGCCAGTAGAAATCCCTAGATACCAGCTCAGTAGTCTTAAGAGCTCCAAAATGACCGGACTTAGGGTTGTCATGGAATAAACTTATCACTGTTCCGCGTAGAGAATCGGTCGTTGGAACATATATCCTCCCCTCGTTAGTAAAGACTCCCGCGACGATTTTCCATTGCCTCTCCTCTTTGGCGGTATCCATGCCGTCTATCATTGGTCGGTCGACAAGTTTTACCGAGACGTCGACAGCCAAAGTGTCCGAAGCCTGGGCCACGATAATTGCTGGCATGACATTATCGTATGGTTCCACTGAGACAGTTGCCAATAGTTGTGCCACAAGCCTTTCGTAGCGGATCTCGTAGTCGGGCCGTCCAGATGAGCCATCATCCGGGTTCTTGCAGCATTCGAAGTGCTTGATGACAAAGTTTTAAGCCGAAAAAATTTCCGACCACCTGGCTTGTCTTCTGGAGAGTACTTTGCATGTCTGGAAGTATTGGAGATTGTTGTGGTCGCACCGAATTGAGACCTTGTAATTTGCGCCTTCGACGTAATGCCGCCACTGTTTTATTATTTCCACAATGGCCAATAGATCCTGATCATAAGTGTTGTGATTCTGTTCGCCTGGAGAGCACTTTCGGGAGTAGAAATTGACTAGCCTGAGAACCCCGAAAACATCGTACTGATTGAGAATGCCCGCAATCGCGAATCCACTCGTGTCCGTTTGGAGAATGATCGGCGTTTCACTGGGCTTGATTTTCGTGCGGCATTTACAACATCAACTGGTGTTGAGTCGCCACGTCTAGACAATCGTCGTCAGTAATTTGGGAACGGAGGTCACCAATATTGTTGTAGATCGGGCTATCTTTGCTTCCTTGACCTCCGAGGTCATCGTAGAGGTCATCGTCATCGTCAATCTCGGCCTGCGGTAAAACTGTTGGAGTAGTGCGTTCGGCTGTCGATGCCGCTGCCTGCAGAGTATTATCACTCTCATGGATATCAGTGACGCGCAATTGAGTGCTGGTAAACTTCTTCGGAGGCATGTTTTGTTACAAAATGCGTTATTTCGTGGAGACGCATCGAAAATGGTAAATCACTAGATCCCGGGAGCGCGACGTATTGAATTGATTAAGAGGGATAATGGTGTAAGGCCGTATATCCGTATATGGCTGCGTATGAGAGTATATGAGAAGTTACTGTTGCACACGTGGATGTGGTAATATAATAGAGCAGTTCATAGGTAAGATTATCACTAGCGATCTCAGAGAGATCGCGAGTCATCTATATAAGATTGCAGGTACCCGGCCCTGGACACGGCTCGTGCCATTGCCGAGAACCTAATACTGACTGCCATTACACCACGCCACTAGCTCGCGTCTATACCACTAGGTGTCTTCCTGTTCGAATTGCCGCCCTTCTCTGCCTTACGATCCTCTCTTTGTCCTACTTCCAGAGCAGCCGTATAGCGCCAAACGACAGCTTTTCTAGTCCCGGATCGTTCTTGAATGACTGCGAATACAAGGCTCGCTCGACTGCTAGCTCAGTGAGGAGATTGTGTGCGCTTCGCGCTGGAGGAAGTTTGTAGTGCTGGTCGCCGTTGTTCGGGGGAATGTATTCGTGCCACAGTATCTCCTCCTTCTCGAATGATCTGTTTGGTATATTGCCATCTTTGTTTGTTAAGTCCTCCAAGGTGGTGCCCGCTCGAGGATTCGCGTATCGCACCTCTCTCCACACCTTGGCTCCCCTAAGGTTCTGCAGGTAATCGCCCCACATTTACCTCTTGAACTGTTCAATCAACTTCTGGAGCTTTGCCTTCGCCTGGGCAGCCTCCTACGACTTCCGTCTTCTCCTTCTCTCTCTCCTGATCATCCTTCTTCTTTCATTGATGTTGGCATTCCACCACCTCTGTGACCTGGCACAGATCCTGATTTTGTTTGCTGTGGCGTCGAGAACGCTGCTCATTGCTTCCTGACACCATGTGGTCTCCTCCTCCACCTCAGCCTCTGTGCACTCTGCATCTAGTTGAGCCCACTCCTTCGCAAATTCCATCCTTAGCTTCTCCACTGCTTCCGTGTCCTTCTCGGTCATTGCCGCTAAATTTCACCCTACCACCCTCTCATAATCCGCGTCCTCCTGCCTGTCTACTCCCACCCCCCATTCTATGACCTCATGGTCGGATCTAGTGGCGTGATCATCGGCCAATATTGTCCACTGTACTATTGGTTGATTTGCCAACGTCAGGTCGATTACCGATTCGAGTTCCTGCTCCTCCGTTGTGCAAAGGTTGGTGTGCCTGCCGCCATTCCAAATCTGCAGTCCGTTCTCGTCAATCACGCCTTCGGAGAAAGCTGCATTCCGCTGCACTTGGCAAGTTGAGTCCCATCGTTTGCTGTGGGAGTTGAAGTCTCCTGCGAGGACAGTACCCCCTGCCCAAATGACACTCTGCCAGATTAACTTGCACGCTAGTCTCTCTGCCTCTCCCGAACGCGCGTTGTTTTGATCGTAAATATTGACAATCCTCCTGATCTTTACACCTTACCTCCTGACGTCGGTAGCGATAACATCATCATTGGCCCCTCTGCTCAAATCCGTCCGCTCATCAACCACCAGGCCACTCCCCTTCTGTATCGCTGTCCAAACACTTTTTCTTTTTCTTATTTCATATGCTGAATGGCTGATCCCAGTCTCTCCTCTTTCTCTCCGTGGCTCTTGCAAGCACACTAAGTCCGGCCCGCGTTCGACTCCCGTCTCCAGCGCGGCAATGGTGTACTCGTATGACCTTGCGCAGTTGTGTTGGATCACTCTAATCATTGGTAGCAAGGGCTCCCATTTCAATCTCAGTTTCGGTATCAGTCGCGGTCCTGGTCACAGTCTCAGTCTCGGTCTCGGCCATTGTGACGTCTCTTGCCTCCCCCGCTGCCTCCTCTTCTTCGTCCACATCTGCCATCACATCTTCATCTCCCCATCCTTCTGTCATGCCCTGGGGTCTAGGGCCAAGCACGACTCAGTTAAAGCCCTTTGCCATGTCCCGAGCTGCACTGGTGGGCGCTCGTCCTGCTAGACCAATTTTTTGCTCTTCCGCACCGCTTTGGTATCTTCCCTCTTCATCACGCACCTGCTTCTGAATGCGATGTGATTTCGTTTCCAATTAGGGCACTTCTCCAGCGTGTGGCCGCAGAGTGATCCCTGCTTTGCTGTGCATCCAACCACATTGCACTTGTGGTCGCTTGTCCGGTGATGACCTGAGCCGTAGCCACATCTGGGCTTCCTGCCGCACTTGTTCCTGATGAAGCCCCATCCACAGCAGAACTGACACCTGCGGTCAGGTCCTTCATGCTTGTACCTTTCGACTCGGTACCAGACCCCAGCTGCCTTGATCCCTTTCTTAACTACGCTCTGTGCCGCCTTGCTCCCAGTTACAACGAAAACTACCAACAACCCGGCAATTTCTCCGTTCTGCCTCCTCTCCCTGATGGTGTGGGGATTCGCCAGCCACCTTACATGGGTGAGGATCACTATACCCTCGTTCTTCGCTTCGAATTCTTCTCGCATCTTCTGGAGGCGTTCCGTGCTCTTCCCCATGTACCGCATGAGAGGGACTTTGTGGATCTTTAGCCTTTCCCAGAACTCATTTTCTTCGACATGCATGACTCCTTTCTCGAATGTCCTCGCTGCAGTGATGATGATGTCGCGATACTTCACAGCCATCTCCGCTGTCGCATTCGGGTGAGTGATTGCAGTGATCGCGCCCTTGGCATTCCTTTTTACTTCTGTGATCCTAATGTGGGCCGGTGCCTTCTGGTGGAAGAGTGCTCTGTTGATCGCTGACGCGATTTCCTAGGCCATTTTATTGTAGTGCGGTACGCTCTCATCTCTTCTTAATATCAGGCGTCTCTCTGCCATGCTTAATCCCACCATCAGGGCGGGGCCTGGGCCTGGGACTGGGCCTGGGGCAACGGGTGCCTTCTTACTGTTGGCTCCGGGTGGGACGGTCTCCCACTGTCTAGTGGGTGTGTGCGTGGGTGCTGACTTTGGCTTGGGCCTGGGCTGCGGTTCTGGCTGCAGTTTGAGCTGCAGTTTGGGTTTGGGCTTTGGTTGCTGCTGGAGCGGCTTGCGCTCCTCTGGTCCCTCTTCTTGCGTCGTAGCTGCCCGTTGAGAGGCCTCCAGCCCCCCACCGTCCGTCCTTGCAGTTACTTCTCTTTCTCTCTCTCTCTCTCACTCCTCCTGGCCTTGTACTACCCCTTTCATGGTCTTTGCGATCATCTTCATGATGTCCGCACCCCCAGCTTGTTGTCCTCATAGCGGGGGTCCCACTTCCGCTCTCTCTGTTGCATCCACGTCATCATTGCCAGCCGCTGTGCCTCCTCGTGGGCTGCCCAGGCTTCCACCAGGTTTGTGAGATGTCAAACTCTTCGGTGCATCTGCATCAGTTCCTGTGCCTGCTGTCGTATCGTCCTCTCCATGCGGCTCCTCCAGTCGCTGGGGGCCGCCAGGGCCTCGCTCCTGCTTCTCCGTCTTCCATTCTCATTTTTCTCCATCGGCTAAAATATGGTTGCGCCCGCAGTCTCCGCGGCGATGGATGTCGCCGCAGTCGCCATCTGCATCCCCACATACACAGGCGCGTCGCTCTTCTCATTTCCAGCTTCTCCCGTGTCCAGGTCACTCCTCCCTCTCACTCTGAATTCGGTTATCACTTCTGAGAGGCAAGTGTCTTAGTCCTCGTTGTCGCTTTCTTGTTGGCAGACACGTCGTGTCAGTCGCGTTTTGGGCCAGGCCTTTACGCGAACCCACTCTGTTGCGTGGGTTCCGGTGCGTGCCCTCCTCCTGCGGTCTCGCTGGTGCTGGGACTCTTGCTCCGGGGTCAATTCGACGTCTAGAATCGATTGCCGCCGTCCGTTTTTTAATTGCTATCGTTGTTGTCGACTTATCGCGCTGTTTCTGTTTCGCCAAGACTTTTGTCGGTTCGCACAATAGTTATATTCCCACGTCATGCCTTCTGATGGACCCCCGTACTGCAGGCTCCTCGATTCACACATCATCTTGAGCCATCACATACGCTGAGTATTCCCACCGTGCGATCTATAACTAACTGGCTCTAGTTTATACTTGCTGATGTCTGGTCTGGGAGGTCCCTACAGTCACTGGCACCTACCCAGACCTGATATAAACCCCCGGTGGAGTATGTTTAATACGGAGAGTAGTAAGAGAGTTGCTGCATTTAATAGACGATTCTTTCATTTCAAGTCTCTAACGTCCGGCTACGTTCTTCTACTGTAGCCTGTCCTTCGATCTCGTCCACTCCTCCGCCGTCGTATCCGTCGCTCCCGTTTACGTCCAACTTGTCTGCGCCATCGTCTAATCTTCCTCGTTTACCTCTCCGTCCTTGTCTCCTCCGCCCACGTCTACGTGCAACTTAACTAGTCTACACCGTCGTCTACCTCTCCACCCTCGTCTCGCCTTCGCCCTCATGTCCCCTCTGTATCGAGTACCCGTCTAGTTTGTGACCAAGTCTACTCCGCGACTAGTGTACTTCACGCCGTTGGCTTCGCCCTCCGGCACCATCTACCCTTCCGCCATTATCTTCCCTGTCACTGTCATCAACCCACTACCGTCGTCATCTCTCGTCTTCACCGTCGTTTATATTCACCAAAGTGACGGCGATCTACATGGCATTGCAGTAGGAATATGGACAGAAGCAGCACCTCCGGTGGGATCAAGAATTGATTTTATGCACTTACACTTTAAAATTTAGTACCAGCATTTGAGCGCACCATTTTCGTAGCGATCCGTAAGAGGGTGCATCGAGCAGGGTACCTCCTCTTCCGTTTTTTTGCAAACGAACCAGTCGAGTTCGATCGGGCATACAGCGACACGAGACGAGAACACGGTAATAGATGTCTGCTCTATACAACTCACACTCCTGCTCCGGTTCTGTGCTTTACAGTTGACAACTAGGGAGTAATCGAGCGGATATAGCAGATTTGGCGGTGGCAACTGTGGATGATGACAGGCTGCGATGGGTGGGGAGCCTCCACTGTGTCGAAGGAGGTGAATGACAGGAAGCGGGTGGATGAGTGGACAATAGAACGGCGGTAAGAAATGGCAACGTGGTGCTGTCGAGTGGACACCACCCCCGCAACGTTATCGAACTTGAGCGGATTACCGTCAACGAGTCTCGACCGCAGGAGCCGCTACTGACAGTTCGAGTTGACAAAGGTGGCAAAGCGCAGTATGCGGTGGACACCCGGCGGTGATGACCACGCATCCGGCGGGTTGGAACCGTTAGGATACCACTGCCAAGGAGGATCACAATGCTAACGGGGAGGTGATACGGGGGCTCAAGAGCAGGCAAGCGTATCGAGTCTTGTGTGCAGCTAAGCATTATGTTTATTGAATGTAACCTGTTGAGAATAGACTTCACATTTCGAGCAACTCGAAAGTGAATTTACAATTGTAGTTCTGTAGGATTGTGCATCTGTAATTCTATCCACCGCGTGTGACTATTATCACTATTGTTTAGCTGTAGGTGTAAAGTACGCTCTGTATCTGGCAGGTTTCAAGTGCACGTGTCTTCAGTTGTCTTTCAGCTGCACTTGTACGCGTGGACGCCCTTGTCGACTGACTTCGGCTGGCTACAGCCGTGGCACCAACCATCACTCGACTACATAACTCGTGATCTTTGTTAAAATAGTGATGCTAGAGAAGCTTGATTGTATTCTATCTAAGAGGGCCACAAGGCCAATATATATGAAAGTACAAGTACGGCTGAATGCCATCAGCCCGTATCAGAGTCAACAGTCATCTCCGGCCATACAAGACATCGTCTCCGGCTGAGACCTTTATATGCAATAATCTTTGTTACTTTTGATACTTCTTAGCCATGTGATTGACTTGATTGATTCTATCTCGAAGGTCAAAGGCCCGTATATGCAAAACCTCTCATATACATCACCCTTGTTGCTGGAAACCCTAAGGTTCACGGTTGTGACTGTCTCTTTAGACTTCACACCATTAATGTCCTTTTAGACTTCACACGATGCTCGCGCTTATGCTCTTCATACATGTCTTCATTCTCATACAAGACATCAGATGATGCTGAGACTTACGACTGTTGACTAGGGATTTGGCCCGGTGGCTTCCCTAGTGTCTGGTGCTTGCGGGCTCGGGCATGAGGCCGGTGGCTTACGGCCCCCATTGGCCTCGCCTGCCCCCACCAGCCTCGCCTGCCCCCATGGGGAGGAGGAGGGCTCGGCACTGGTACTCGGCATTGGGCTCCGGCTTTGGCAGTCGGCATTGGAATTTCCTTCTCTCTTTTTCATATATAAGTCCATAGTTTTCCTTCTCTTTGAATCGAAAGGCAATTGAGCTTCTTCCTCTTTTCTCTTTTGCTTTCAACAACGACCCCAGTACACATGCAGCAATCTTGGTTGCATAATTGGTCTCAGTCTTCTTAAAGCCATAGATGATGTCTTGTTTGGCCTGAGATGACTGTTGACTTTGAGACGGGCTGATGGCATTCAGCCGTATTTGTACTTGTATATATGCCCTTATGGCCCTGTTGGATAGAACACAATCAAACTTCTCTATCATCTCTACGTTGAACAATCATTGATTCAAAGCCCGAAGTATATCACTTTGATGACTGTAAGATACAACACATCCGAGACTGGCTGGTAATCTAATCCATTGCACTTTACACGGTTCCATCTCCCACTTTCATCACATGAGATCACTCGCCTTGTTGATGAATATGGTTGTTACTTTGAGTGCTTCTTTGACTTGTTGATTGGCTGATCTTCTCGAGGCCAGAAGGCCCGTATATATACAGACTTGTATCCAATATTCATAGTGTGACGGCAGCGAGTGGTTAGGGTTCCCAAAGGCTGGCACGTGATGTGTCCAGGGCCAGGTAACTGCTACTTCATATACTCGGCTCGTGGCGAGCCTTAGATCCCTAGCGATAATCTTACCTATACATTTACATATCTAACCACTCGCATCCACGTTTGTAACCATATCCACCAATTACCGTACGTAAGCCTACGTGGCCGAGCGCAGGCGTACGTGCCTTTACACACAGCCATATTCGTCTCCATATCTATCTCCGGCTACTCATCCGTTTGCACTGATATGAGGCTCTCTGTAGCGATACGAGTCGCTCTCCTGAGGCATATCTTCATACACCAACTGCGTATCACACGGACTTGAGGTTCACGATACAGGTACACATGCAACCCATTACACATGCAACATTTCCGCCTCTTGCTGCGTTCCGTAGCAAGTCCATATCTCCGTGAGCCCATACATACAAACAAAGGCCATATGAATCGTCTTCTGGTGCCTTATTAAAACCCATTTCCTAATTGGCTGCGGTAGGTAGAGAAAGAGTGCAAGCCATAGTCATCACGTACAAAGAAAGGAAATCCTAGTCCATCCTTATATGCCCAATTCCATAGCTTTCCAAATCAACCATAAACTCATAGCCTTTGTGAACTTTTTATGCTTCTCTCTCAGTAGTGCTTTCGTCAATGATTCCACCAGTCCGGACGGACCCGGTCTGGGGTAGGGCTCAGTCCGGTCCGGTCCCACCGGAAGGTCAGACTGGACCGGGCCCCAGACTGGCAGTCTTGGACTGGACGGGCTTGGTCTGGACCAGTCCAAACAAGATAATATTTATCAATTTCAAAGTAGATCCGAAAAACTAAAGAAGTGAGACAGTAATCCCTGGAACCCTAACTCAGACACAACCCGACGGAAGATCAGCAGCCAAGGCCCAGTGGGAGCTCTGGAAGAAGGTGGGAAAGGCAACGGGCTGGAAAGCTGGCCGATGCCGGTGGGCACAGGTGTCGGAGCTGTTTTCCATGGAGATATGTGATATGGCGGTGATGGACTTCCTGGCAGCCATGGACCTCGGGAAGTTCCCGCCGGGGTGACGCATGGAGGCCGGAGCGGCCAGTCTGTCTTTTCTCTTCCTCTTTCTCTTTCTTTTGTCAGCGGGGATGAAGGGTATTAGGTGGGAGCTCCGCCATCTAACCAGCCCGCCCGGAGGCGGAGGGAATAAGGGCCTGTCATACTCTAGCTAGAGTAAATACAGTATGAACAAACAACAACAACAACTCAGACACAACGTCACTTCACAACAACCACCCGCTGCGAGCAATCACTATGAACCAACCCGCCACTGCTAGCAACACCACGAGAAACCCAACCATACCAAATGTTGAGAACAAAAGAGAAGGAAAAACTATAGACTTATATACGAAAGAGAGAGAAGGAAAACTCAATGCCGATTGCCAAAGCCGGAGCCCAATGCCGAGTACCAGTGCCGAGCCCTCCTCCTCGCCATGGGGGCAGGCGGGGCCAATGGGGGCCGTAAGCCACCGGCCTCATGCTCGAGCCCGCCAGCACCGAACACTAGGGAAGCCACCGGGCCGAATCCCTAGTCAACACCAAACGAGTGGTGAGTGGCAAGTGGCAAGTGGCATGTGATGAGGGGTGAGATGTGCATTGTGACATGTGAATGGCAAGATGAGTCTACATGTATGAGTATATGTGTATGAGTCTATTTGTTGACTCAATGTATCAGTAACTCCCAGCGTATTCGGGCCGATTCGGGCCGAGTGGACTGGTCCAAAGCAGTCCAGGCCAGTTCAGTCCAGGTCCCAAAAAATTGGGGATTGGTCCGATCCTGGTCCAAAAATTTCTTGGACTGGACCTGGACTAGACTGGACGGTTCCAGTCCGGACTGGTCCATTGCTGGACTGGTGGAATCATTGGCTTTCGTCAAGATATTGGCAACGTTTTGTTGTGTTGATACCTAGAAGTACTTGACTATGCCGCGCCCGTGCAGACCTCGACTGTTGTGATAACAAACATCTATGTGTTTCGTTCGTGCCGCGATAGTTTCTTTGATGATGTGTGTAAGTGGACCTTCGTTATCGCAGAGGTTCGGGAGTAGTTTAGTGTTCCCGTCGTCGTCGTCCTTTCGGCGATGTTTGACATCTTTGCAAAGTTGCAGCAACCTGTAAAGGCACATACGCCTGCGCTCGGCCACGTAGGCTTACGTAGGGTAATTGGGTGCATAAGGTTGCAAACGTGGATGCGAGTGAGTATATATGTAAATGTGTAGGTAAGATTATCGCTAGAGATCTAAGGCTTGTGTGAGCCGATGAAATAAAATGGGGTTACCCGGCCCTGGTCATGTGACGTGCAGCCGTGCCGTTGCTGGGGGACTCCAATAACACCCATACCAATTGGAATTGCCAGCAATGCTGACACTCCTTCCCTCGCCAAAAAAGCTGCAACGGGACATTGGTGTCGGTGTGGTCTAGAAGCTGTCCGATGATGAAATCTGTAAGAAAGAGATTGAAGATCTGAATTGAAGTAATGGCATCCAGCTTAGAGAATAAGATAGGCAATGCGTTTCCCGCTTTGTGAACAGGGTTGATTGATCGTATGGTATTGAATGTGGGAAGCTCAGGATGATCTGATATATTTTGACTTAGTTTTTTGAGTGTTTTCGTATGCTACTTGGCCGAGTGCTCAGTCGTGATTGGCCCGGCTTGCTCAATATATACTTCATCTAAGCTATTATTATCGGCAAGGTTTAGCATTGCTTGTGGAGCTAAGGTAGTAGGTGCAGATTCATCAGGTGTAATGACAGGTCGGTGCTATACCACTGTAGGTGGTGGTGGACTGGAAGAGGTGCACTTGGGCCAGAGTGATCGCCCATGATGCGGCGCCTGGCACTGAGCTGGAGGATGGTACTCTTACAATCTCCAAAGTGCTGCTATTTATATGCAACTCAGCACCCCAGAATTTGTCACACTGCCACAAGAATTCACAAATTGAAGCTTTTACTAATTGTCTTTCAATTCATAATACTCTTGGGAGGGTTTAAGTGGGTGGCTGTGCTGTGGTAAGCGACAAGGCGCAGCGCACACGAAAGCGGGCCCATTCGTGGGCCCGCTACCGGCAAAGGGATAAAACATACAGAAGGTAGCGATCCATACCTTTAACAGTATGGTTGCCCACCTTGTACGAGTGTGAGTGTATATAGATGTAAAAAGTGACATTTCAGGTAGCCTAAAGGCGAGTACGGCAGGTTTGTCCATAGTTCGTACTTGTACTGATGCGGGTGCACCCATTGATCCGAGTGATAGTATATGCAAATAGAAAGTAAGAAAAACTATCACTAGAGATCTAAGACTTGCTACGACTCAGATCTATTAAAACCTAATAAAACCTAAAGTCAAGATAAGAAAAAGACTGTGGTAATAGTTCTGTATCCTACATTAACTATTCGTGACGATAGAACATCTTTGTTTTGTTCCGTATAATCCTCGTGATAGGATATTCCGAAGAATGAATCATATTACTTGACACTTAGCGAACCTCTAGAAAATAATCATACTTACCACGAATGATTCAGCGGGCTCATGTTGTCGGAAACTCGTGTTGTGCAGTATCTCAGGCTCCCTCCGAAAGTTTTACATTGCCACTGTATACTCAAGCTGGTGGGATACTGATTCAAGCAGAGAAGAATGGGCATCACAATGCGTTGTAACGTCACTTGATAACACTCAATAGTCACCAGTAGCTAGCCTTAGTGGCAACGTTAGCTCGGTGGAGGTCATTAGGAGATAGTCCCTGTAGACAGCTTAGTAAAATTCTTCGGTAGATCGCTTGAGAAGACTCTCGGTCGATTTCTCTGTAGCCCTCTCATCTCTGTCGGTGGCTTCGGTATAATATCGGGCTTCTCGATAGACCTCTCTGGTTCAATTCGGAAAGCCTTTCTTCAGGCATGGCAAAAGTCCGTCCCATCCGTCCGAAGGCTCGCCCTGGCCCGGATTACAAATTCCCGGCCACCTTCACCGCGGACTGGGGGTTTTAGTCTTCTGAAATGTAAGACAGTCATAGTATAGGGCCCTACAGGCCATCAAGTGACAGGCCAGTGATTACGAGTGAAGGATGGTGATCGGGAATGATGCCATGATGACCGAGTGATGACAAAATATGGCTGCAACAACTAAAAGATTGCACACTATCCTCCTGAGACACAGTCCTATAGTATGGTACATCCTACTAAGCGATTAGAGCTAACAAAGGCTCTCCTGAAGCCTACCAGCATGAGATGTCACTCGGCAGTTATCTGCTGTACGGCTTTCACTGTCCTGGTCCTGGAGATTTGCGAACTAGACGCCCTAGAGGGACGAAAGTAGTGGTCCGGGCAGGACTGCACGCTAGTCCCCCGAATAGCTACAGTCTGGACGGACCATTGCCATCCCTGCCTTTGTTGGATTTTTCGGTAGTCCATTCGGAGTTTCCGAAGTTTTCAATTGTTGAGTCGATTCCATTGGTAATACTGGCCTAATCGACCCTGAGGTTCGTCTTTCAATATTCCACTAGATCGCTAGATTGTTTCGTGAAGATCCCTGTAGTCCGTTCTATGGACCTCTCGTGGGTATTGTGGTGGTATTCAATTCGGTTGACAACACTTAGTTTGGGCTGCAGTGTGCCCTTCAGTTCTTTTGGAAAGACTCCTAGTAATCCTCTTTCGATGTCTGAAGGAAGTATTCCAGCCAATTCGTTGCAGGATCATGTCAATCATGTTATACCGAACTTGCAGCCGTGACCAAACTCAACTAACTATATAAGTCTAAGTCTAAGATGACATGTGGTCATATACTGAATTTATACGCTACTGGCACAGCGCTCAACTCCAACTCAAAGGCACATAATAACGTACGCTAATAACCATTCGAACAAATCAAAAGTCTCTTGGCTCCGTGTGACGATATCTGTTGGCACGGGATTTGGCCCGATGGCTTGTGTGGCTTTCAACCTAAAGCTGCGGGCATGAGGCCGGTGGCTTGCGGCCCCCATGCCGAGGAGTAGGTCCAGCCCCGGCAGTGATGCCCGGCATCGGTCTCCGGAAGTGATACTCGGCTTCGCCGAGTATGCTCTCCTTTCCCATATATATTTGCCTGTCTTTCTCTCTCTTTGCTCTTTAGACAATCACTTTTGTACGATAGTCAATTCAATATCTCTATTCGTACTCGATTGATCTCAACAATATCACCATAGTCGCTTCGATTATCTATGATTATGCCATTCGGTAGGCCGCTCGGTGGGATATTCGGACCCATATTGCAGCTGGTTCGGAAGTCTTATTCCCACGTATTCAGCATGGATCAAGCGCGTTTGGCTCCTCGTCGTCTGTTAGGTACACTTGCCATTACTCTTACTATTCTGTCAGTGGGTGAACGTATGAGTGCACTGGATATCCGTCGCATTCAAGGTGCGCTTATTGACGTTATGATTTCACACCGGTTGCAAGATGCACTTGTCAAATCTTCTCCAGGAGCACTTGTTAACACTTTCTTAGATGCGTTTGTTAACTGTTCTTGGGTGCGTTTGCTGTTGTGTCTCGCTGAGTGCATTTCATAGTGTTGACTAGGGATTTGGCCCGGTGGCTTCCCTAGTGTTCGTTGCTGGCGGGCTCGGGCATGAGGCCGGTGGCTTACGGCCACCATTGGCCTTGCCTGCCCCCACCAGTCTCGCCTGCCCCCACCAACCTCGCCTGCCCCCATCGGCCTCGCCTGCCCCCATGGCGAGGAGGAGGGCTCGGCATTGGTACTCGGCATTGGGCTCCGGCTTTGGCAGTCGGCTTTGAGTTTCCCTTCTCTCTCTTTCGTATATAAGTCCATAGTTTTCCTTCTCTTTGGATCGACAGACAATTCATCATCTTCTCTTCTTCTCCATCATCTTCTCGTGTCAACACATAGTGCTGCAACAGCATTTCGGGTTCGGTAGTCGCGGCGGTAGGGGTCACTTTGGAATTCGGCATGATCATTCCCCAATTTTTAACGTCGTTGGACCGCCAACGACTTATCTCGGCATATTATGGTAGTCTCTATTGCAATTAATGTTCGGTAGCTCGGAAGTGGGGATCATATGTGGAATTGTAATCTCGAAAACAAGGAGTCATAATTTGCTATCAATGAATACATACTCATTCGGAGGCATGAATGAGGATGGAGGCTGGAATGAGAGTATGGCTTCTATCAGGATCAGGGTGATGCGTTTCATCTGAGATAAGTACGCACGCTTACGCATATGACAGACAGTATATTATTCATATAAGGAGACGACATGTGTCTTTTTCGATTCTTATTGGTCAGAATTCTGTGGCTGAGTGGCTGATAGTGGCAGGTATGATCTCAGATCTAGAATGACCCATTAATTTAAGTCTGCAAGTTGGACTCTGACAATAAAGAGTCATATACACAAAATGTGTATAACTATACCTGCTTTCACATCCCAGGTTCAGATTCATGATATCTTTAATATTAAGTAAGTAGTTGTAGATTAATACCTTTATTAGAATATTTTTGTTCAATAGTACAAAGAAAATTCAGGACCTGCACAGCAAGCATACTGTAAGGGTTAGAGTCGAGTGTACTTTGAAGCCAGGGGTGAGGTATACCTCGGAGTCGAGCTGGAGACGATCTATCTGGGCGCCTCCAAAGGGCAGCAAAGCCGCCACCGTAACTTCTATATATAGGGACCTCGCGCCCTCGACAGATAGTCAATCAATCAATCGGTCAATCAGTCAGTCAGTCAGTCAACTATGGAAAGTAGTAACCTATCAACGCCATACACCAATTGAGATGATACCTACTGATAGAAACGACACTGACCGATTGACGTGACAACCGTGAAAGTAGCAGAACACGGCTCGGGCAGGGTCGCTTTAAGTAATGTGAACCACGCACGGGATGACACTTCCGTCAAAAACCCGCTCCCGGGTAGCACTTCCAAGGGTAGGTAACCGCTATTTAGATAGTGAAACTAAGAATCACTGTATGATTATACAACATTGGTAAAATCCCGCCGTCCGAGATTTTTTCAAAATCGAATATTACTCCAGTAGCCTATGGAGAAAAGAACGGAGACTACAGTACGATAGCTAACCAACGTTATATTTCAATAGGAAAATCTTGTCAATTGGACAATATTTGACATTGTGAGTGAGAGTCAGTGAAGTTTGCAGATTTTGACCGCCTCCCATTTCTCCACAAGTGGGACTTGGGGTGGATGCACGATACAAATGCATTCCTTCTTTCCTCGATGGCCTAATTCGTCGGATAAACCACACTCCATTTCAACTGCATGAATGGAAGCCCTGTCGCAACGCTTGTAGTGGGAGTGGTGGGTGGGGGGAAGCCCGAGTCGCATAATGTTGATGATCCCTGTCATCTAAATGTCGTCATCAGTTTGGCGCTACACGCCGGTCACCGACTTCCGACTGGGGCTGACTGTGACAAAATGAGCATACACTAACTTGTGAGGGCCGCTGTTCCCAGTTCAAGTTCGAAGGTAGCCAAATATTCTCTGTTCCTAGCCTAATGGAACGCGCATTGTTGCAGTACAATTTATATTCACGGTGAACCAGCTCGAGATTACCAAGCTACCATGACTATCATTTATCAATTTGTAGTGCAATTCAGAAACGAGTGCTCGCCCTATGGCTGCAATCATCCAATTACATCATTGGATGTGCTATGAGTTGTTTGCAGGGGTGCGTGCACCGTTGCCTCGCATCGCAAGTGTCGTAAATTTAGACGGTGGCCAATTACCCATTGCACTGGCCTCGAATCAGGCTCTCAAATGTAATGCACTAAGATGAAAGTGAAAGCGACAAAAATGGAGTGTGGCAGGGGTAGAGGGGGTGAGAGAGAGCCTGGAGACATCGCTCCACACAAAAGTTCGCGGGTCAACCGGGTCAAAATCCCATCAACCCAGTGAAGGTCTCAACACCACGGGTTTGTACCGGATTTGCAGTGAAAGAAGAGTTCAGAGTGGGGGAAAAAGAGTTTATATGTGGCTCTAAGCAAATTGGACAAAACTACTTGCGCAAAGTTCCAGAGAGTGATCGGGTTAACCTGGATCAAGTTTCGGGTCAAGGCTGCAGTGATTGCATATGTGGTGGAATATTTTTAAAAAACTCGCATTGACTCAGGTAGATGTAAACTAATACCCCCCAAAAGCTCAGCTCTCTGGAGGTAATTTTGATTTTTGGTGGGGTGATGACTCCAGGCCCTTTCACCACGCTTTTCTTCATGATCTCAATTGGATCAGACTCACCATTTTGGCTAGTATGAAATCACGTGAGACTAAGGCCCTGGGTACGAGGCCGCCATTACACGTCGTTTCTGCACCACGTGTTACGTTGGGTGATTGACACGCATAAATAGCAATGTAGCCGGTTTCAGCTTCTGTGTTACCAGGGAACTATAAGATGGGCAGGCATGATAAAGAGACCCTCAGCTGCGCCTTCTCTTCGAATAAACTAATTTGCGATCGCTCGACCCCATACAAATAATCACTATGTCTACGCCGCCAGTGGAACGCGGGTTGAGACTCTTATCGCTCGGTTGGTCAAACTACATCATTTGGAAAGCCTTTAGTTAGTTAATTATTCATAGATGGAGGCGGCATCCGGGGAGTGTCAGAGCTGCTTATCCTGCACGAGTTGATGGTCAGAATTCAGCACAAGCTACAACTACCTGAATTACCACGCCCATGCCAGTACTTCGATATCATCGGCGGGACGTCTACAGGAGGGTCTGGGCTCATTTCCTTGTTAACTTTGGAGCTAAACGACTTTGTTTAGGCTTATTGCGATAATGCTTGGCCGACTGAAGATGTCCACCGATGAAGCCTTACAGGAGTACACGCAGTTAGCGAGATTTGTATTCGAAGAAAAGAAATGGAAATTCCAGGATGGACTATTCAAGGCCACCAAACTCGAGGAAGCAATCAAGAACATTGTGAAGAAATATGGTGGAGGTAGTGACACGGAAGATATGCTTGATCGGCGAGACGACTCTCTTTGCAAAAGGTGGGCCATATATCGTGTTTGAAGCCCATAACTGAACATTTACCTAGTTTTGTTTGTGCTATGGCGGCCAATCATATCGCCACTCCTACGCTCTTTCGCTCGTATCCCGTTCCGCGAACAGCCGTCAATTGCCAGATATGGCAGGCAGCCCGTGCAACCACAGCAGCGCCAACCTTTTTTAAGCGTATTCAAATTGGTAGAGAGAATGCCGAGGTCGATTACATTGACGGCGCTCTAGGGTGTAACAACCCGGTTCAACAGGTCCTTGAAGAAGCACAACTCACACACCAAAGTGGTCGGGTCGACTGTATCCTCAGCGTCGGGACAGGACAGCCCCAGACCGTCGGCCTTCCAGAACCAGACCATTTCCAGAGGCTGCTTCCACTTGGGGTAGTCAAGATGCTGAAGCAACTAGCCACCAACTCTGAGAGAGCAGCGGAAGAATTTGAAAAACGTTTCAGACATGCTCCCGGGGTCTATTTTCGTTTGAATGCCGTGCAAGGAATGCAACGTATCACACTGGAAGAATGGAAGAAACTGGGTGACGTCACGGCGCATACCAACCACTATCTTCAAACAGAGAGAGTTAGTCAAGAAGTGGATCACTTGGTCAATGTACTTGCCCAAACAGGCGCCTCTTCTAGTGTAGCTATAGCAGAATTGAGTATGCAACCGATTTCCTAGAATGAATGCTTACTGAGCAATTAAAGTTGGGCCGATGGTTCCGAAACAAGAATGCGTTTCGACATATTTCGTTCCCTACTCATCTAGTACCTGTTTCACCGGACGTGAGGATATTCTTCGACGGCTGGAGAATTGCTTTCTTGCCCCCGACATCGAGCTTTCTAGACGAATTTTTGTTCTGTACGGATTGGGGGGAAGTGGAAAAACTCAAATATGCCTGAAATTTTGTGAAAGACTTATGACGAAGTAAGTTCTTCGCCCATATTCATCATTCGTCATTTTAACTTTATATAAGGTTCTGGAGGGTCTTTTGGGTCGATGCAACAAGTGTAGACACTGTGGAAGGGAGTTTCAAAGACATTTCTTTGGCACTGGGGATTGAAAATTCATCCGCCGCAGTAAAGCAACGTTTATCGATATCTAAAGATCATTGGTTGCTTGTATTCGACAATGCAGACAATCCGAACATCGACATTTCCAAATATTTCCCATTGAGCGGGAACCTTATCATCACCAGCCGAAATCCAAGTTGCGCTATGTATGCTGCGGAGACTAATTCGCATGTTGAAGTTGATAAAATGGAAACCGATGAAGCGATCAGTCTGCTGCTCAAAGTTGCACGAACTGATTCATCCGATGCTATACGAGACGATGCCGAACGTCTTGTCAGTGACCTTGGCTTCCTAGCCCTGGCGATCGATCAGGCAGGATCATTCATTGCAACCAGGAAGTGCCCACTTACAGAATACCGAGATATGTTCTGGGATTGCCGAGACCGGAACAAATTACTGCGACAGCCTCCTACATGGAAAAGCCGCAGCGACCCCAAGTCAGCAGTTTACACGACCTGGGAAATTTCATTTGAGATGGTGCTTCAGATGGACGATTTGGCTGCACAGATTCTCCAACTCATGTCATATCTCCACTATGCTCAAATACCACGGGAAATCTTTAGCAGGGCAAGCGATCGTGTTCATTATGATAGGACGAGTATTAGTGATACCCAATGGACCACGTCACGAGTGTCAAGAGGGATATATGACTTACTCTGTGAACGAAAGGATGAGGACAGTACGAACTGGAATGATGACATATTCGAAGGAACAATTGACATTCTGCAATCATTTTCCCTCATCAAGCGGGAGAGACACGAAGGACAAGCGATTTACACGCTCCACCCGTTAGTGAGCTCCTGGACTCGAGAGAGACTTCTGGAACGAGAACAACTGCCGTTTAAACAGTCTATAGTATGTATATTGAACAAGTCTCTTCAAACATGTTTTGGGGAATCTTGGACAGACCTACAGTTTCAACGCCGAATGTTTGCACATGTTGAAGCATGTCATAAATATTTCCCAGAGTATTTTGAATGCAACGAGAGAACAGAGCCCTATATTCTTTGGGAAATGGTAAATTTCGCCAAGGTTTATAAGGAATTCGGCTCGTGGAAGAAAGCCGAGAAACTAGAGGTGCAGGTCATGGAAACAAGTTCGAGGGTGCTCGGCAAGGAGCATCCACATACCTTGACCTTCATGGGGAATCTTGCATCGACATACTGGAACCAGGGGCGGTGGAAGGAGGCCGAAGATTTGAATGTGCAGGTCACAGAGACGAGTTCGAGGGTGCTCGGCAAGGAGCATCCAGATACCTTGACCAGCATAGCGAATCTTGCATCGACATACATGAACCAGGGGCGGTGGGAGGAGGCTGAAGAGCTGAATGTGCAGGTCATGGAGACGAGATCGAGGGTACTCGGCCAGGAGCATCCAGATACCTTGACCAGTATAGCCAATCTTGCATCGACATACATGAACCAGGGGCGGTGGAAGGAGGCCGAAGAGCTGAATGTGCAGGTCATGGAGACGAGTTCGAGAGTGCTCGGCAAGGAGCATCCAGATACCTTGACCAGCATAGCGAATCTTGCATTGACATACGTGAACCAGGGGAGGTGGAAGGAGGCCGAAGAGCTGAATGTGCAGGTCACGGAGACGAGATCGAGGGTACTCGGCCAGGAGCATCCACACACCTTGACCAGCAAAGCGAATCTTGCATCGACATACATGAACCAGGGGCGGTGGAAGGAGGCCGAAGAACTGAATGTGCAGGTCACGGAGACGAGATCGAGGGTACTCGGCCAGGAACATCCAGATACCTTGACCAACATGGGGAATCTTGCATTGACATACATGGACCTGGGGCGGTGGAAGGAGGCCGAAGAGCTGAATGTGAAGGTCATGGAGACGAGATCGAGAGTGCTCGGCCAGGAGCATCCTGATACCTTGACTAGTATAGCCAATCTTGCATCGACATACATGAACCAAGGGCGGTGGAAGCAGGCCGAAGAGCTGAATGTGCAGGTCACGGAGACGAGTTCGAGGGTACTCGGCAAGGAGCATCCTGATACCTTGACCAGCGTGGGGAATCTTGCATCGACATACATGAACCAAGGGCGGTGGAAGGAGGCCGAAGAGCTGAATGTGCAGGTCATGGAGACGAGATCGACGGTGCTCGGCCAGGAGCATCCTCATACCTTGACCAGCATAGCGAATCTTGCAACGACATACACGAACCAGGGGCGGTGGAAGGAGGCCGAAGAACTGAATGCGCAGGTCATGGAGACGAGATCGAGGGTACTCGGCCAGGCGCATCCAGATACCTTGACCAGCATAGCGAATCTTGCATCGACATACATGAACCAGGGGCAGTGGAAGCAGGCCGAAGAGCTGAATGTGCAGGTCACAGAGACAAGTTCGAGGGTGCTCGGCCACGAGCATCCTGATACCTTGACCAGCGTGGGGAATCTTGCAACTACATACTTGAACCAGGGGCAGTGGAAGCAAGCCGAAGAGCTGAATGTGCAGGTCACGGAGACGAGTTCGAGGGTGCTCGGCCAGGAGCATCCTCATACCTTGACCAGAGTGGGGAATCTTGCATCGACATATATGAACCAGGGGAGGTGGAAGGAGGCCGAAGAGCTGAATGTGCAGGTCACGGAGACGAGTTCGAGGGTGCTCGGCCAGGAGCATCCTGATACCTTGACCAGCGTGGGGAATCTTGCAACTACATACATGAACCAAGGGCAGTGGAAGCAGGCCGAAGAGCTGAATGTACAGGTCACGGAGACGAGTTCGAGGGTACTCGGCCAGTAGCATCCTCATACCTTGACCAGAGTGGGGAATCTTGCATCGACATATATGAACCAGGGGCGGTGGAAGGAGGCCGAAGAGCTGAATGAGCAGGTCATGGAGACGAGATCGAGGGTACTTGGCAAAGAGCATCCACATACCTTGACCAGCATAGCGAATCTTGCAACTACATACATGAACCAGGGGCGGTGGAAGGAGGCCGAAGAGCTGAATGTGCAGGTCACGGAGATGAGAAAGAGAGTGCTGGGCCAGGAGCATCCAGATACCTTAACCGGCATGTTTAACCTTGCTTGGACACTTCAGTCGAAAGGCAGTGTGGACGAAGCCATTGCACTGATGGGAAATGTGGCACATCTTCGGTCCTGCATACTCGGCGAAGACCATCCGTTCACAGAGCTTTCGGTGGATACATTAGCTGAGTGGAGAGACGTAAATGAGCTCGGGGTGTCTCCATGCAGTCAAAACGAACTGTAGGCTGCTTATAACGTACTACTTGAGAGGAATTCTGGAATGACATTGCTAACTTTTATAATCTTTTGATGATGGTTGTAACGTCTTTCTGTGTCCAATATTATTTATTTCTGTTGACAAACACTAAGCTAAGTTGTATATGGCGGATATATTTGTTGTTTGCATAGGTGTTGTGATTAATCGAGAACAAAATCGAAATATTGAATCTAGTGTCCTACAAAATTGATTGTCTACCGTACAAAGAAAGAGAAAGGTAGGCAGATATAGTTACATGAGAAGAAGGCACAATACTCGAGATTGCCGAGTATCTTACCCGTATCCGGGTGTCACTACTAAAGCTAGTCCACATCGGCACGGGGGCTGAGGACGCAGCTGGAGAGCGGAACAGCCACGAGGACTGACTTGGAGTCCATAGAATCTTGCCTGCCGTGAACAAGCGCTAGTGGTAGTTAGCTGCCAATTGTGTCGATGCTGCGCAGTAGAAACGTTGTCGCTTCTCCGCTGCCAAATTTTCGACGACGGAAGATCTCTTCCTCATTAGCTGTGGAAATATGACGTCACATAACCCTTCAACGCCTGTCAATGTAACTAATGGCCGGGCCGCAATTGACCGAAACTCAGTTCCTTGACATGACACGTACACAAGAATTTAAGTGCATGCAACTGCGCTGCTTAATCTTACATTAGCCCACGTGATAACAGCACTCAAATCTATCCCACCCTAATTGAGTAAACTTTCGACCTTTAACCATCTACAAACCCACAAGTTTTCCAAATCTCCCTCCATCTCACTGAACCGCACAAAAACGTACACTTCACACATATCTAACTCCACGAGGTTCGCCTCGGAAGTCGCTAGAGGCCAGTGCTTCGCAGTTCACTTCCTCACCAAAACAAAGCTCTTGCGCAGCATCAGCGGCGGCAGCTACTCCAAGTCGGAACAATTCAATCATTTACACTGTATGAAACCGCTCCCCCGACCAGACATCCCACTTCCCTGTCCCATCTAGGCCAGACGCTGCTTGCGACGGAGCTAAATATTTGAGGCTAGAATATTTAGGACTGTTTCAGATAAAGGCAACCATGTTTTGGACTATAGGACTATCGGGGCCCACACTCTCTGCGGCGATCGTGTGCACGGAGGTGTGCCGATATTTGAGAAGCAGATGCGATATCAACCGAAACAATATGGCCCACTACAGGGACCACCACCGAAATACCTACTCCAGGTAGCCACCAGTCTGCTACATGCACCCAGCGGGGCCCTAGTTCAACAGATTGCAGTCCCGGACCTACCAAGCCGCTGAAACCATTCCCGAGACAGGACGGCGATATCCCGAGTATCGACGCCTGCCAACAGAGTCTGCTCTTCACCGCAGTAAAACACTAATGATCTTAACCGCTGTCGTCAATACTTATCAGGGCACCCACCCCGCGCAACTGTCTACAAGCTGTGATAGTTTAGTATCTGATATTCTTCTTATTTAGTTCATATCAGAGACTCAGAAAGACTGTAGTTGCCCTGACCGTTGGGATGCCGCCACTGACGCGGGCCCTTTAGGCACCCTTTTGATGCTGAAAATCGACCACGTATCGCGACGACTGGGTAGTTGCTTCCGGTCTCGAACATGGAACGACCAAGTCCAATCGTTTGTCGTCAACATTCCGCGGTCTGCCTCACAGGGAAATCGTACAACTAAATACAAGTCCATCAGCCCCTGCCCCTAATTCCCACATCATTCGTGAGCCTGCTGACTGTGAGATTGTACTATTGTTTCAGAAATCTTTCAGTGCGAGAACCTCAACAGCAAACGGTCTCCTCAATCCCTGGTTTAGGAGCTTGTCAAGTCCTTCCTGTGGACATCACGGTGATGAATGTCTACCTAGGTCTGAAGCCCGATCAACCCCAGTAGCTGTTGAATATTTTCATTGACGTTCAGTATATTTGAGCAGGCTTCCCAATAATCCCACCCGGCCTGGGAAACGTTGCTCTCGGACCAAACGGTTATATTTGAGTCATTAATTGGAGGGCTGTGTGAGATAAGGGCTGTACATCGTTATTCGAGAAGCCTGCCGGTCTCCACAGTGCTGCTGTGTGTACAACTCTAGGTGCTCTACTCTACAAATGAATGCACTGACCACAGCGGCTGCTCCTGCGCGCTCATCTACCAGACTGTAGGATACCGTCACAGCTCCCTTTGGGAATTGAGACAATGGTTCGATTGCAATTTGGAAGAGGATACAGCAGGCCTCTCGTCAGTGTTCCTAAGCGACCTGGTCTCCGTTTTAGAGGCCTTTTTGTTGGTGGCCAGACCCGGCTTCATACAGTCCGACCTGGCCTGGCTGCTTAGGACATTGCTCTGTTTGTGCTGCGAGAGAGTTTATACAAACTCTTTAAATACTCGGGTAATATCGCTCTTCCTCGACTATTTTATTAGCCCTACGCTATTGGCTGATTTGTAACCACTTCATTTTAGTCCACAGACATCCAGATTTGCTGTTCAGGAATATAGACAGCGAAGGGTTCATCATATCCAACTCAGGTATTCAGAGCATCCTGCATGTCATATACATCACCTATCTGGACGGACTAGGCCTCCATGCCTAGACCGGACGCGGATTTGGAGCCCAGAAAAGCGCCAAGCTCCCCAAACTGTTGAAACACGGTAGCTCAACTGTGGATGGATATCATAAACTGTGGTTTCATTGGACTCAGGGATACTACCATTACAATCTTCCTGACTACGACATATTTGGCCGAAGATGTTCAACTTTGGAAGTATCAGTCTATACCGGACTTCAGGACGGTCTCTGTTGACTAGGGATTTGGCCCGGTGGCTTCCTTAGTGTTTGGTGCTGGCGGGCTCGGGCATGTGGCCGGTGGCTTGCGGCCCCCATTGGCCTCGCCTGCCCCCACCAGCCTCGCCTGCCCCCATCGGCCTCGCCTGCCCCCATGGCGAGGAGGAGGGCTCGGCAATGGTACTCGGCATTGGGCTCCGGCTTTGGCAGTCGGCATTGGGCTTTTCCTTCTCTCTATTTCGTATATAAGTCTATAGTTTTCCCTCTCTTTGGATCGACAGACAATTGAGCTTCTTCATCCTTTCTCTTTTGCTTTCAACAGTCTCTGCAAACCGTGCAATCCAATTTTCGCCATTTTATTGTGCCTCGGCTACCGTCATCCAAAGTCATTAGACAACACAGGCTATTGATATGAAATTATGAAGCTAGACCTTCGGAATGAGAGCAAGGTAGAGTTTCTAAATATTGTGCACAAATGAAGTGCTAAATGTCTGTCTGCTTCGTTTGATGGAATGTCACAATGGCAGCGCTAGGAATGATTAGTTGGATATGGTACTTGTTTCATGCTTTGGAGGCTGTCTGAGTGTAGCTACCAGAGGGGATCTTTCAAACATAATATCGTGTTTATTATTTGTGTTGGCTAGGAGTTTAGCGCGGTGGCTTCCTTGGCCTCCAGAATTGTCCTACAGTTTATCAGCTCTAGTGGCTATGCCACCATTAATCGTGGTTGCATTTGTAGTGGCAGATGTAGTAGCAGGTGCAGTGCCATAGTTCCTCGAAAGATTTACTGATCAATGACACTCAATGGAATTGACTAATTGGCGAGGTTATCCGATTCACACAATTAAATTGTGTAAATTACACTATATTTTTGTGATTCACACGTTATGTTGTTTAAATCCCGCCACTTCTGCCACTCCTACCGATAGGGAAAGGGGTTAATGGGACGCGCATCACCGTCACCATCACCATCATCATCACATCGCCAGGTCACCATTACCATCACCACCACCATCACCTCCATCATCATCAGCACCACCCCTTGCACCCACCATCGCACATACACAAAGTTTTATAAGAAAAGCTGTCAAAATATTTTCTTTAAAATTACAAGGGGAAGATGTGAATGATCCGAGACTTTATCTCTTGAAACTTAGCCCTTCTGCTGCTTTGGAACCTCAATACCAAACTTCAATGTCAAAATATTTGCACAGACCACTGCATGCAAAATCACCCCATTGAGGTGTAATTCACTCGCTGCATAGAATATCACTCACATCATAGTTGCAATTTACACACTGCATAGAATATCACTCACATCATGGTGCAATTTACACGCTGCATAAAGTATCACTCACAACAGAATGTAATTAGACGCCATCTGTAGCGGTACAACTCTAGTGGCATTTCCGCTACTGCCAGATTGATGCCCTACAATGAACGTGGGATTATGGTGTGAATTAAACAAAATGTAAACAACACTTATATTACATTATTAGCGCCGGTGGCGGCTTTGCCGCCCCCAGGATTCGAAACGTTGAGCATGGTGGACTTGTTACGATATTAGGCAGATCACCTAGACTTCTGTGTGTCCACCACTGTGTATCTTGATTTGGTGCTGCTGTGTATCTGCTGCTGTGTATCTCTAGGTATGGTGTGGGCTTCGCCGCCCCCTTCAGTAAAAAGAATCTTAAACCCATGATATCCAGCCAGCCGAGAGCCAGTCCATCAAGATTGCGTCCAGCCAGCACAGAATTAGCCCGTCCAGATTACATCCAGCCAGCCGAGAGCCAGCACGTACAGCCAGCCAAGAGCTACCCCGTCCAGATTGCGTCCAGCCAGCTGAGAGCCAGCCTGTGCAGATCGCATCCAGCTAGCCAAGAAACATCTCAGAGTGAGTATGTCAGGGTTGTCTAGATCGTCTCCAGCTGGCCAAAAGTCAGCCCGTCCAAATCAGCCCGCCCAGATCATGTCCAGCCAGCCGAACCCGTCCAAATTGTATCCAGCCAGTAGAGAGGAAGCCCGTCTCGATTGGCTCCAGACATTCGAGAGCCAGCCTGTCCAGATCGCGTCCACCAGAGGGCGAGCCCGTCCAGATCATATCTAGCCAGCCGGAAGCCAGCCCGTCCAGATCGCATCCAGCCAACGCGTCTAGATCGTTTCCAGCAAGTTGAGAGCCAGCCCACCCAGATTGCGTCTAGCCAGCTTGGATTGCTGACCAATAGCTGTTGTGAGAGCCACACTCAAGCAAAGCGCCACAGTTCACTAATCATGACTGAAAAAGACCATCTGCCAACCAATGAGCATTCTGTAGTTTGCCACGGTAAGATGGTACGTACCACCATCAACCAATGAGAATGCTTCGAGCCGACAAACCATGTGTATATATATTAGATGTATTTTACACTATATCCCACACCACGGTAGTTTACTTTACACCACTCCCCACCGAAACCTTGTACCCTAGGGGTTGGGGGACAAGAGCGGAAGGCTCTCGGACAAGAGGCTGGTGGCTTACAGCCCCCATCGAGCGCTACCAGCCCCATGCCGAGGAGGAGGCCTAGCCTCGAGAGTGATGCTCGGCATCATGTTCCGGTTGTAATATTCGGCTCCGCCGAGTATGGTCTCATCTTTGTATATAAGCCTGCCGATTTCTCTGTTTGTATTGGCAGACAATATGGCTTCTTCGTTCCTCTTTATTGCTCTCAACAGTTTGTTCCTTCAATTCACAGGCCAACAGATATTGTTCAAAATAGTAATACTTAGAGAAGCTTGATTGTATATTATCTAAGAGTGCCACAAGGCCATATATATATGAGTACAAGTGTGAATGCGTGCGTACGCATCTATGTATAGACCCTTCAGGCCAACAGCAATCTCCGGTCATACGAGGCTCACCTCCGGCCATACGAGACTCACCTCCGGCCATAAAAGACAGAGACCTATCATGCAATAGATATAGCCTGCGGCTAGACCAACTTTCGTTTAAAGCCGCTGCTAAGACCAGCCAGGTCTTTGCAATGCCAGGCCAGCCTGGCCATGTAGGAACACTGATAGGGCTGGCATTAATGTACGCTGGTTGTAATGTAATTGGTACTAGGATTGTGAGTGTAATGATCGATTGTATCTATCTATCATGGCAACTCGGAACATATATAACTTTCCAATATCCCCACACCGTTATTAGTGGTGTTCTGGACTTTGTAGTTGCGCTTCCTTTACCACCACCGCAAATCACCCCCATCTGACCATCACCACCGCCGTAGCAATGCCAACGCTGACTACGTCTAAATCGTTAATCCGCATTATTAATTGCTGAGATCAATTGAGTAGGAATAGAGATATTGAATTGACTCTCGTACAAAAGTGGTTGTCAAAAGAACAAAGAAAGAGAAAGGTGGGCATATAATGTGAGAAAGAAGCGACCATACTCGGCATCGCCGAGTACCACTCCCGGAGACCAATACCGAGCATCACTCCCTAGGGGTAGGGGTTGGTAGCACCCCATAGGGGCTATAAAGCACCTGTCCAATCCTGTGCCAACATTAATATCCATAACTAAAACTATAAAAAACTATATCATAGTCCAGTTCAGACTAGTTCAGACCGGACTGATCCCGGACTGGACTAGACCGAGCGCTACTCCATACCGGGATCGTCCGGAGTGGTGGAATCACTGGACTTCTGCCCTACCGGCATGCCTCACAGTGATAGCTGAATCCCCTAAGCCCGTATCTGTAAGTCTCACCGACCCATCTAGAGTAACATTCCTGCACCGTGATAGGAGGACATCCAGTTAATAGGAGCCAGTCGGAGTTATTGCGACACAGATTGTACCGGACAGTAACTATTGATATGCCGAAGGGATAATCCGAGGGCATTACCAAGTTGGGATTGGGAGGGCGTCTGCGTTTGGATGAGAGAATGAGGCGCTCATAGCTGGCACGCTTGGAAATCGTGATACGGAGGATATTAGGTCTTATGAACGGTGGTTTGGATTGATTAAGGGGCTATGTAAGTTGTGTTGGTAGGCGGGGGAGCTTTGTAGAAGTGGGGAGGCAGCTATGTGCGTTAATTACGCGGTCAGATACTGGGTAGAAATGCACCCACCTGAGGACCTGTCGATGAGGCTCTTTTCATGTTGTCAACGAAGTATGTCGACTCTGTTCGGCTAATGGTCAGGATTTTCAATGTCACAAGCTAAAAAAGCACGCAATTCAAGGCATTAGGACTTTCCAAAAAGCACTAAAACGAATCCCAGCACCTCCTGGTGCATTTTTTACCATACAACTATTGCGTATTCATTTTTCATAAGTTTGGGGACAAGGCAAGAAAAGCACATTTCCGACTCCCTTTGAGTAGAGCGTACAGGATATTTGGCATGATTCGATTGATGAGAACAATAACTCTGCCCAAGAAGAGATTAAATTTTCCGAAGAATGGAGAGCTATCCACGGGAAAATCTAGGCCTTTAAATATAGAAGGGCGATATTGCATAATAGGCCTCAGCCGGAGATGATGTCTTGCACAGCCGGAGACGGTGTCTTGTATGGCCGGAGATGACTGTTGACTCTGATACGGGCTGATGCTATTAAGCCGTACTTGCACTTTTATATATGGCATTGTGACCCCCTTATATAGATACAATCAAGCTTCTCTATTATCTTTGCTATCTCTACTTTGAACAAGGTAGGTGGAGCAGCTAGTGAGTGATAGTTCGTGAATTGGTCTGATTTGTCCGAATATTAGAATTTACTGACCAGTGCGTTCTAGTATCTTTGATAATATTAGCAAGAACTCTCCGGTCTTTCCCAGTAGGTGCGACTGCCTTTCAGTTGCTCCTAGGTCATTCCAGCAGCTTGCAGGCATTTCAGGTTAATCCTAAGCCAACATCTGTTTTGTTGTCAAATTGTATATTTTCCAGTGCATTGATGTATGACTAGGTCTTTCATGGAGGATGGGACTCTGTGTACTGACTGATCACTTCGTGGAGCAACATCCTGCTTGAACTGACTAGAACATTCTATTCTTTAACATAAAACAAGTCCGAATATCATATCCCAACACAGAAAATGTTCTTTTAGCGAATATGACCTTAACAATAAATCTTGGAACCAGCACAATTGACGTCAGCATCTCTTCTCAATCCACCCCAAACTAAGTAACTACAACTTCGATTCAGCCTTCAGTGCATGTTCGCACAACGCGTAGTAGCGGCATTATTATTGCCTGTTAGAAACATGTCAGACTAGTAATCCACCATAGAATGATAGTACGTACTTGAATAATGTTTCCAACGTCGAAATCAGAATTACCACTAGCAACAACATTGGCAGGATTTGTCCAAATCCCCATTCTTTCTCTTTTCCATCCTGCATGTACTGTTGCAGGAAGCCCTAAGGTTGAGTGCATGGTCGTGACTGTCTCTTTAGACTTCACACCATGACTGTCCGTTTAGACTTCACACGATGCTCACCCTCATGCTCTTCATACTTAGGACGCACCTTAGTCCATCTCTCTTGTACCTACAATCAACTCACTCATTCACATCAACAGGTTATGAGCCCGGCGGTCGCTACTGACTAAAATCACCTATCTATTTTTTTTTTTTTTCTTTTCTTCTTTCTCTCACTTCCACGACCTTCCAAAAACCTCGTCGATCACAAAGACCTTCGAAACCTCGAAAACACCGCTCTCCCGCTCTTAGAAGACCTCCGAAGCCTCGAAAACACCACCCTCCCGCACAATGCCTACCGAAACTTTCAAGACCGATTACGGCAACATCCCTAAGTTGACCGAGAAAAACTACCCCAGATGGAAAGAGAAAGTGCGCCGAGTACTCATGAGAGCAGATGCTTACTATATCGTTACTAGAGAAAAGCCTAAACCAGAAGGCAATAGTGAAATCAACCGTCCCGTCCGTCCGGGATCACTAAGGACGGGGACGGACGGCTCGCCGCCGTCCGTCCTTGGGCCAGACGGAGACGGTGCCGTCTTTTTGAATGAGGACGGGGACGGGGAAGTCACCGTCCCCGGCAGTCATCCACCGTCCCCGGCCGACAACGGGCGGTTACAAAATATATGTAGATGAAATTGAAAATAGCTCTGAGAGCGCGTTGTAAGAGATATAAATAGATGCGGTGCCTGAAATCATGGGTGGAGCAAATTCATCTGGATGAATGCCAGCAAGCATAGATGAAATGGGAGTCAGAGGTGGAGCATCGGGTAGATTGTCCATTGTAGTACTCAGAGTATTGAAGAATGGATGGTTGTTAAAGAAAAGTCTGGATGAGTGGGTGTATCTTCAACCTTTATATACATATAATTCGCACCTACTCATGATATAGCACCGTAGTTAGATACAAGTGTCACAGCACCCCTGGCATGGGTCCATTTATATCTCTTACCGCGCGCTCTCAGGGCTATTTTCGATATCATCTAAATTCATACTGTAACCGCCCGATGTCGGCCGGGGACGGTGGATGACTGCCGGGGACGGCAAAGTCACCGTCCCGGGCAAGTCCCCGGCCGTCATGCCGTCATTGTGGAGTAAGGACGGGACGGACGGCCTTGGCGCCGTCCCGTCCGTCCTGGGGAAATCTCGGACGGCCCACCGTCCCCGGCCGTCCGACGGGACGGGTGACATCACTGGAAGGCAACACCGCAAACAGCCGTACCGAGCAGCGCAACCGGCGTACAGGACGAAACAATGTACCAGCCATCATCTACATGGCATGCTCCGACGAGATCCTCCCGCAAATCAGAATCACCATCGATCCTGCAGACATGTGGGACAAGCACCATAGATCCTGGAGACATGTGGAGCATCATCAAAGATCGCTTTGGCAACACGCTCTCGAAACTCGGTCAAAGGTAGATCCTACGCAAATTCCATGCCTGCTGCCCAGCAAATGCCGAGAAGATTAATACCTACTTCACTCGCCTAATCGACTACCGCAATCAGCTGAGCGGCTCTGCCGAAGAGATCTCCGAAGACAGCTTTGTCACTCATCTCTTTACATACATACCGAAGGAATTTGCCACAATGATCAACATCTTCGCGCGACAAGCCCCGCCTCCCACTTCACAACACATCATGGATGCCATTCAATTGGACGAAGAGAAGGCAGCCCTCGTGACCGAAATCGCGGACGTTTCGACTGGTGCTGCCCTTTATTCTCAACACAGAGGTTATCGTGGTCGTGAGCGTGGTGGAAGTGGGAGATTTGGACGACAAAAGACGCACCGGTGCACCTACTGCAACATGGACAATCACACCCCCGAAGCATGCGGCAAGCGGAAACGCGCTCAGAGCGGAAACAGCAATTCCGGTGGAAAAGACAGCTCTGGAGGAGAAAATGCTGGAGGAAGCGACGAGAAAGCGTGCTACCGTTGCGGGATCCCAGGCCATATCAGACCCGATTGTATTCACTACAAACGAGCGAAGGAAACACTAAACAGAGTTCACAAAGCATCCACCGCCCAAACGAGATGGGTCATCGATTCCGGAGCTTCTCATCGGCTACGAGATCGATGCTCTCTACACACCTACATTCCGTCTTTCACTCTTCTCCATCAATCAACTGGACTCCGCTGGATCTACAGCAACGTTTGGCGGCGGCAAATGCTCCATATCATCGCCACAATCACCGATTACAATCATCGGTCATCGTGTCAATGACCTCTACTTCATATCTCCCACTGCAAGCGCACATACAGCATCAACCTTGGATGCACTTCCAAGCACACCTCTGATCACAGTTCCACACACGCCTTCGAGCACCGATTCAAACACAATCTCCAAGTCCACTCGAAGGAAGAGAACACGAAGCACACTCACTACTGAACCTACAGGTCTATCTCCAACCACACCTCCGTCTGCACCGCTGAACTCATCTCCAAGCACACCTGCCATCTCCATTCCGAATGCACCTACAGCTACCTTCACAAGCCTACCAATCACCGCCACGAAGTCAAAGTCCGCTCGAAAGACTCTCACCATCTCACAGTCACGAGTATGGCATCGCCGCTTTGCCTACATGCACCTCACCTCCGTGCGATCTCTCATCCCCGAATACACGAACGATGATTCATAGTGCACCATGTGCATCCAGGCCATGCACAAGCAAAAGTTCATTCGAGTCAAGGTCAAGCGCACTTCGAAGCCCTTTGAGCTGGTACACTCAGATGTATGCCGTCCATTCTCTACTCTGACCTTCGGCAGCAACAAGCATTTCATACTATTCATTGACGACTATACCCTCTTCACATTCGTCTGGATGCTCCCAGATACGAAGTCGGAAACATGCACCGCCGTCTACAAGGCCTTTCAGGCCTGAGTAATTACCTTGGACAAGCAGATGAGACGGTTCCGGTGCGATAATGGCCGATGGGAGTACGGCGGTAAGACCTTCCACTCAGTGCTCACTACCAGTGGTACAACATATGAACCATGCCCGCCTTACTCTCACCACAAGAATGGAGTCGCTGAGAGAATAGTCCGTACCATCACCGAGAAGGCTCGAGCTATGATGATTGACTCCCACGCACCTGTCCTGTTTTGGGGAGAAGCCGTCAACACTGCGGTCTACCACCATCAGCGATCCCCGAACGAAGGCCTGACAAAATGAGATGACCGAGATGGCTACGAAGCACCATACGAAACTCCATACGAGATGCTCCACGCCTTTGGCAAGACAACCCACGATAATGCTGGCAACAAGATATCATACAAGGCTCCTATTCACCACCTGCGACGATTCGGCTGCTATGTGAGCAAGCTCATCCCCGAAGCCCAGCGCCGAAGTAAATTCGGTCCTCGATCAAAGCCCTGCATAATGGTAGGCTACACCCACGATTCAACGACATTATGGAGGATTTGGGACACAAATTTTCAAGTGGTACGAGCACAGTCGGAAGTCATCTTTGATGAAGAACGGAACGCATAGGTTTCATGCACCACAGACGGAATTGATATTTTTGGACTGGCAGAAGATGCAGAATACATTGAGGAACTTCATACTGGAGATGGACTTCTCCGCATGCAAGACACTAGAGATGGAGGTGGACTTCTCCGAGCACAGAACACTGCAATTGGAATGGGTGGAGATGGACTTCTCCATGGCCATCCCAAGGATATCAGTGGAACGGGTGAAGGCCACAGAGGTGGTGATCACGGCCACACTGATGATGTCACAGATGTCCATTGCCATCTGCCCGACGACCATACACTTCGTCGAAGTCTCCCTGCACGTACAGGTTCGAGATCATATCCTCCTGACGAAGGGGATACAATCATTCTCGCACACAGTCGTGATCATACCACGCGCGAGCCACCGGCGTCGAGACAACACATTGAACACAGTCGACGTCTCCACATGCTCAACGGCACCTTTTACGAACGTCTTGGCGAAACAGAAACAGAAACAGCGCGATAAGTCGACAACAACGATAGCAATTAGAAAACGGACGGCGGCAATCGATTCTGGACATCGAATTGACCCCGGAGCGAGTGTCCCAGCACCGGCGAGACCGCAGGGGGAGGGTACGCACGAGGATCCACGCAACTGAGTGGTTTTCACGCGAAGTCTTGGCAAAAACACGACTGACCCAACGCGTCAACAAACGAGCAAGTGACGACGAGGACTACCATTGAAGAGGGGTGCTTCACAGAAGTGGTGACCGAAGTCAGAGGGAGCGAGAGCAGTGGCCTGGACACGGGAGGAGCGGCAGGCTGGAGGAGCAACGCGCCTAAGGATATGGCAATGGAGATGGCGACGGCGGTGACATCCCTGGCCACAGAGACTCCAAGCAAAGATACACTTGAGCTGATTGAGAGAAACGAGAATGGAAAGCGGAGAAGGAGAAGTGAGGTCCCGACGGCCGCCTGGGCCGTGGGGGGCTGGAGGAGCCGCATGGACCGTGTGGCTCAGCAGCAAACACGCGAACTAGCACAGCTACTTCGAACTGTCGCAAAGATGGCAAACGTGCTGGAGACGCACACTGCATTGTAGGAGGCGCAGTGGCGAGGGATGAAATTGTGGTTGGCGGAAAAAGAGAACATGCGGGATGTGTACCACCAGGATGACCCATTGTGGGGCGAGCGCATCACAGACAAGGTTGCAGGCGTGGTGGCTTCTACAGAACGGGACCAGACAAACGAGAGGAAAGCGGACACCGAGGGTGTCAGCATGGAGGCCTCAATACATGCAGCCCTCACCCAGACAGGTGGACCAGAGAAGCCGGAGGAGCGCCAACAGCTGCAGTCTAGAAGGCAGCTCAAATCGGTGCCAATGCCAAAACCAATACCAAACCCGACCCGAAAGCCAACGCACGCAACAGCACCGAGACCAGCGCTGACACCCATGCTGAAAACCACATCGGCGCCGAAAGGGGCGAGGTCAACAGCGCCATTACCGACCAGACGATGGGAGACGGTCCCATCAAGAATTCAAAAAAAGCCGGCCAGCCCAGCCCCACCCCCGACGACAGGCTCGAGCATGGCAGACCGATGTCTAATCCTAAGGAGAGACGAGAGTGTGCCACTCCCCAATAAGATAGACCAGGAAATTGCGTAAGCGATCAACAGAGCGCGTTTCCACCAGCAGGACCCAGCCCACATTAGGATAATGAACGCAAGGAGGAATGCGAATGGCGCAATCACGGCAATCACGCCCCTGAATGCGAAAGCGGAGATGGCTATGCGGTACCGGGACGTCACCAAAAACGCAGCGAGGACTGTTGACAGAGGAGTCGTGGATGTTGAAGCAAACAAGACCTGGGAAAGGCTAAACATCCATGCAGTACCCCTCGTGCGGTACATGGGACATAGCACAGAAGGCCTGCAGAAGATGCAAGAGGAATTTGAAATGGAGAACAACAGCATAGCAATCCCCACCCAGGTAAGAAGACTGGCGAACCCCCACACCATCAGAGAAAGGAGGCAGAACGGAGTAATCGCCGCGTCATCGGTAGTCTTCGTCATACAGGGAAACAAGGTGGCACAGAGCTCAATAATGAAATGAATCAAGGCGGAGGGAGTGTAGTACCAAGTCGAGGCCTTCACGAATGCGGGCCCTTACAGTAGGTGTGAGCTCTGCTGTGGATAGGGCCACATAGAGAATAAGTGCGGCAACAAGCTCAAGTGTGGCTACTGCTCAGGCAATCACCGGACAAGCGACCACTAATGCAATGTACTGGGGTGTACAGCGTAGCAGGGATCACTCTGCAGCCACACGCTGGAGAAGTGCGCCAATTGAAGAGGAAGTCATATTGGATTCAGTAGCAGGTGCGCGAAGATGAGCGAAGCCGCAAGGGCGGCGCGCCACGGCAGAAAGACGGGAACAGCAGGACGGGCTCCCACGAACGAAGCAACGCACACCGCAATGGGGACGAATAGAGTCGTGCTTGGTCACAGACCCAGGAGAGGAGGGGCAGAAAATGGCGGAAGGGAGGAGAAGTCTGATGTGGAGGAAGAGGAGACAATGGGGGCGGAGAGAGATATCATGATGGCTGAGGCCGAGATCGCAACTACGACCGAGAGTGAGATTGAAGCAGGAGCCCTGGCTACCAATGATTAGAGTTATTCTGCACAATTGCGCAATGTCTTACGACTGGACCATTGCGGCCCTGGAGACGGGAGTCGTGTTGGAAATGGTAGCAGGCGCTGTGAGAAAGTTCAAAAGTGTTGAGATCAATCGAGTACGAATAGAGATATTGAATTGAATATCATACAAAAGTGATTGTCTAAAGAGCGAAGAGAGAGAAAGCCAGGCGACTATATATGGGAAAGAAGAGGGCATACTGGGCGAAGACGAGTATCATACCCTGAGACCGATGCCGGGCATCACTGCTGGGGCTAGCCCTACTCCTCAGAATGGGGGCAGGCGAGACTGGTGGGGGCAAGCGAGGCTGGTGGGGGCAGGCGAGGCCAATGGGGGCCGTAAGCCACCGGCCTCATGCCCGAACCCGCCAGCACCAAACACTAGGGAAGCCACCCGGCCAAATCCCGTGCCAACAAAAAGCGATATCGTTCTCTCTACTCTAGCAGTCTCTCAATATACCGAACGGCAAGGCCACATTGGCCGCTCCGCCTTTGGGCAGACTTGGGCCCGGGGTTGAGCGGATTTCCAAAACTCCCACTCCGTGAACACCCCGCCCGTAGAAAAGTCAAAGATAGAGAGAGCAAAAGTAGGAGAACACAAGAAAGTAAGAAAGAAAGGCTAACTACAAATGAGACAGACTCAGCATCAACCTGGATACTTCCAAAGAAAAAACAAAACTGACACCCGGGTCCGTGCAGTGACCCCTGCAACCCTAACCCTGCTCAATGTCACTTCAGTGACAACTGCCCGTAGTCAACAGCCATCAACGAGTAACATCAACCAAAACTCAACAAACAAGATAAAGAAACACAGTTGCAGCCAAAACTGATATATGCCCATACTGGCGCGGTGCTGCATAAATTTCTCCCTAGGCAGAGCCTTTGTAAGACAGTCTGCTACCATAACTCCAGTGGGAGTATACTCCAGAGATACTACTCCTCCTTCTACCTTTTCCCTAACAAAGTAATGCTGAATATCGATATGCTTGGTGCGAGCATGGTACTCGGGATTGTGTGCAAGTGCGATGCATCCTTGGTTATCTGGAAAGATCGTGATAGAAGGGAGCTTCTTGTACTGGCGATCCAGAATCTCACTCAGGAGGAAGAGAAGACAAATTGCTTCCTTAGTAGCCTGAGTGAGTGCCATATACTCAGCTTCGCTGGAGGACAAGGCCACGGTGGCCTGTTTCTTGCTAGACTAGGAGACTGGCGATTGACCAGCTAGAAAGATGTAAGCACCAGTCCTATGGCGCGAATCTAGACAACCAGCCCAGTCATTGTCACTGTAGCCAGTGATCTCTGTATCCCATAGGATCTTTGGATAGTGGGGCTTGGTCAATGTAGTAGCGTTGGGAGTCGCTTCGAATGCAGAACACCTCACTAGGTGCAGTTGCAGGTGTGCAGATCCTCAAATGTACCTGAGGATGTGATGGAGGGCTGCAAGACGATTGACGCTGGGAGCACTGGAACACTGAGAGACTGCTCCCACTGCATATGAGAGGTCTGGCCTGGTAGCCAGCACCAGGTACATGATGGAACCAATGATGCTTCGATAGACTGTAGAATCATGTTGGAAGAGAAGAGCTCCAGATTCCTTTCTTAGCTTCATACCTGGACTGAGAGGAGTACTGCAAGGGTGGCTGGAGGAGAACTGAAACCGTCGAAGAATCTCCTCAGCATACCGCTCCTGTGCGAGATGAAGTCCAATTCCATCTCCAGTAACTGCAATTCCTAGAAAGTAGAAGAGGGGACCAAGATCTGACATCTCAAAACGAATATTCAACTTCTTCTTCATTGACTGGACACTTTTCAAATCACCAATCAACACAAGGTCATCCACATAGACCATCAGGAAGAGAGTTCGAGAGGCATTGAAGTATACACAGTGATCTGCTTCCCCTCGCTGCAGACCATGCAGTGTAAAGAATCCATGCAATGCCTGGTTGAGAACACGTGATGACTGTTTTAAGCCATACAAAGTCTTGTGAAGTTGGAGGACCACTTCCTCCTGGGGCCCCCTCGAAATGCCTGGAGGAAGCTCCATTAATATGGACTGCTCATCGCCACTCTGATCCTGCGCAAGGAATGCGGTCTTAATATCCATCTGGTGGATTTCAAAGTCTTTTGATACTGCAAGAACAAGTATAAGGCAAAGTGTCTGAAACATGACCACTGGGGAAAATGTTTCCAGATAATCGATGGCATATGACTGTGTATATCCCTTTGCTACCGGTCGTGCCTTGTACCGCTGGACCTCTCCATTTGGTCCATACTTGATCTTAAAGACCCATCTGCATCCGATTATATTTTGATGCTCTGTTTGGTTTCGATGGACTTAAGTCCTGACTTTATTCTTCAAAATCGATACCAGTTCCTCTTGGCATGCCTGCTCCCACTCACTTCGGTGTGGGGAATCCATAGCATCTTCCCAAGTTCAAGGCTCTTCGATGGATGTAGTTGCCTGTGCTACTGCATTGTGTCCCTTATTGCTACCCGTCTGCTGAGTGCTTTCTGACTGTTCCTTGTGGAATCATTGGGTACTAAATATGCCAGCATTCTTTCGTGAGCTCTGTCTTCTCGATGGACCTACAACGTCTCTGGTTGCTTCATCATCCACTGCTGTCCTGGGAGCAGGACCTTTGACTATAATGGAAGCAAGAGTTTCCTCATTGCGCTGACTTCGATTGGTGTCGTCTGCTGGTGGTGGTGGTGGTGTATCTGCCTGTAAGTCTGCCTTCGATGGCTTCGAAGCAACTTCTGAGTCCTCCTCTTCATCTTCATTGATGATTTCCACAGGTGGATATAGCGCTGCCGCTGGCGCTGAAGGTACAAAATAAACATCGCTGGTGATGATTATTGAATGGTTGAAGTACACCCTATACTGATTTCTGCCTTCATAGCCTACATGATGTCCTATAATGGCATTGCGCTCCCACTTTCTTCGAAGGTCTTCTGTAACATGATGCCATATCTCGCATCCAAAGGGCTGTAGATGGACTAGCGATTGGGCAGGCTTCCCAGTCCATAACTCATAAGGGGTCTTCGTTTGAGACCTGGTGGGAGTTCAATTCATAATATAGACAGCAGTCCTCGCTGCTTCAGCCGACAGAAAGAGAGGAAGTTGGGCCCCGTACAGCATTGTCTTAGTTCGCCCAACAATCGTTCTATTGACCCTCTCTGGAACTCGATTCCGCTCCTGTGAATAGGCAGCAGAGACCTCATGCTTGCATCCAGAGGACGCCAGAAATTCCTCCAAAGCATGAGATGTATACTCCCCACCATTATCAGAGCGAAATGCCTTAACCTTCACTCCATGCATGGCCTCACATCGTGCAAGGTACTTCTTGACGCTGGCAAAAGTGTCACTTTTCTTCTTGATGGGTTCCAATTCCGTCCAAGAAGTCGCATCATCTCTGAAACTGATATAATACTTTGCTCCTCCCAAAGATTGAGGAGTCATTGGTCCACAGAGAGCAGAGTGGACTCTATCGAGAGTATTTGAGGCCCGTTGAGCAGGCTTGGATGATGGATGTCGGGTCTGCTTCCCCTGCAGACATGCAGCACATGCTTCGATAGCTGTGGAGGTTAATTTGATACCAGAGGCTGGGTCCTTGGCCAGCTGTTTGATCCCTTCGAATCCAATATGCCCAAGGCGTAGATGCCATTGGAACAGCGAATCAGCAGATTTCCTCGAGGGATGCTGGATGGGAGATGATCTGATGGGCACTGAGGCTGTGGCAAGAGCAGCATGGACAACCGGATTCAATGATTCCACCAGTCCAAACGATCCCGGTCTGGGGTAGGGCTCGGTCCGGTCCAGTCCAACAGGAGAGTCAGACCGGACCGGACCACAGACTGGCAGTCTTGGACTGGACGGGCTTGGTCTGGACCAGTCCAAGGAAGCTACTTCTGATCAATTCAAGCTAGTTACATAATTCCCAAAATCGTACACTCATTCTCGGACTATACATGATTTCCACATCAGTCAATGGAAGTCAATGGAAGTGTTGCGACAATGAGGGGAGAACCGTATGCATTGGCTATGGTGTGATAACTAGATACAAGTCTAAAGGTCCAAGATGCGTTGGGAATGGAAGAGTAGTGTGAAGTCTAAAAGAGCAGTCACGAACCTTAGGCTCTATCAACAGGAAGGTCACAATTGAAATAGAAGTGGCCGAGCAAAAACTGATGTATGTGTCTCTGAGTATGAGTCTGGGGGTTGTGAGTCAATTCGGCGACTTCCAGTATATTGGCGACCTCATTCGAGGCCTTCGATTAACAATTGGCAGCTGGCAAGTGGCAAATGGCAAGTGGCAAGTGGTAAGTGGCAAGTGGAAAGAAGCGATTGAGCCAACATGTATGAGTCTGTGTGTATGAGTCTGCGTGTCTGAGTCTGTATGTATGAGTCTGCATTGTGGCGGAAAATCCGCTTCTCACCACCACCACCGCCACTCAGTTTGGCAGGGGGAAGCCGGCGGGTGGGCGTACGGAGATACAGGGATAACAGAGATGGACTGAGTGACAGGGAGTATATATTTGGGAGATCCCGGGGTAGATAGACATCATCTCATCTTATCATACAACGAAATACACACTCCATCTTTGCCAGCTCTTGGTTCCCACGCAATCTTGCAGAGCTTTCATAGATCCACGCAATTTGTGTGGTTCCTCATGGCCAGGTACCCTATCATATCCTCTCACCCTCTTCCTACGCTCCTCGAGCCAGAACTGCTCATTCTCACGAATTCCCTTATGGATGCCGTGAGAGGTGCGGCGGAGTGTTGATGATGGGCTCTCTACCTTCTAGCTCCGCCGTTTCACCACAGCGTGTATGAGTCTGCGTGTATGTGTCTCCGTTTATGACTCTATTCGGTAGTTCAGTGTATTACTGACTCCCAGAGACTGTCGCTGATTTGCCATAAGTGGACTGGTCCGGACCAAGCCCGTACCAGTCTGCCAAAATTTTGGACCGGTCCGATCCCAGTCCAAAAATTAGTCGGACTGGACCCGGACTGGACTGAACTGGACCAGTCCGGACTAGTCCACACCCGGACTACTGGAATCATTGACCGGATTCTTCTTGGTGTGAAGCACATATGAGTGGCCAATCAGTGTCGCAGTTGCTATGATATCAGGACCATTCAAAATGTGCATGACATGATCAGCTCCCTCGAAATCTCCATTAGGTGGTCCTGAACCTTGCTGGTTGAATACAATCTGACACCCTGACTGGTGGATCAGGCGAAGAGAGAGAAGCGAGCTGAATCCAAGTGATGGAATATGGAGCACATCTTTGAGTGTAATATCACCAGAGGGTAGGAGCAGCACCACATCTCCCCTACCAGCGGCCTTCACTATGCTGTTGTTGGCCAGAGTGACTGTGGTCGAGTCAGGATAGTAAGTGCTAAAGTAACTCCGCTGGGAGGTCATATGGTGTGAGGCTCCGCTGTCAACAATCCATCGATCCAGAGTGGGAGGAGAGTATGCATTATCCTGTGCATTGACCTGGGCCATCAAAGCAACAGCCTGCCTCGCGTTTGCAGACCCCTGGCCCCTTCGATCCTCCCTGGCAATCCTCTTCTTGCAGTCCTTTGCCCAGTGTCCTTTGAAGTGGCAGTAGCTGCAAGTGTCCTTGGAGCGGTTCCCACGCCGCTGATTGTGTGTCGCCTTTGATGGCTTCCCATTCTCCGCATAAAATGCAACTCCTCCTCTCCTGGATGCTGCCTTCCCCCCAGCGAGCTTCTCATGTTCCAGAATCAGTCTGGATGATACCTCTTTGAAGGTCAGAGACTCAGCGTTGGTGATGCTCGTTCTGAAGGGGTGGTACTCCATCGGTAGAGTATTGAGCAGGAGGAAGATCTTGTCATCGTCCTCATAGGCTGTGCACCCAGCACTGAGAAGCTGGTTGAGGAGCTTCTGCAATTTCGAGATAAAGTCTGACATATCCTCCCCCTGGTACTGTACCTTAGACAGCTCACTCCTGAGGAACCAGATTCGTTGCTTGTCCTTCCCCTGGTACCGCTCCTTCAACATCTTCCACACTGTCGCTGTATCACGCTCAGTAGAGTACATCTCTTGTTGGCACGGGATTTGGCCCGGTGGCTTTTGTGGCGTTTGGCCTAAGGCAGCGGGCATGAGGCCGGTGGCTTACGGCCCCCATTGGCCTCGCCTGCCCCCACCAGCCTCGCCTGCCCCCACCAGCCTCGCTTGCCCTCATGCTGAGGAGTAGGGCTAGCCCCGGCAGTGATGCCCGGCATTGGTCTCCGGATGTGATACTCGGCTTCGCCGAGTATGCTCTCTCCTTTCCCATATATAGTTGCCTGTCTTTCTCTCTCTTTGCTCTTGAGACAATCACTTTTGTACGATAGTCAATTCAATATCTCTATTCGTACTCGATTGATCTCAACATCTCTCGGTGATTGGCATCAAGCATTCGTCCCAGAAGTCCAGGGACCTTGGTGGCTCTCGTGTCCCATGCCTGCAGACTCTCATCCAGCTTCGTATCGATGGAGGCACCAGAGGAGCTGGAGGTGGAGCTAGATGGAGCAGAGGATGTTGGTGCCGATCCAGGGGCGTCCTTGGTGGCAGCAGGTCGAGGTTCCTTGCCTTCGATCAGTGTAAGCCAATCCTTCTCCGCTAAGATGTCGGTGGCAGCAAGTAGCCAATTGCGAAAATCTGAATGAGAGCTGAGGGGCTTGATAAAGCCAATTGAAGCGAGAGCAGAGAGATCAGAAGTCATCTTGAGATATATGTGATGGAGGGATATGATGCTAAAGCGAAGGGGAGATAGAAGAAGCAATGTGGAATGGGACTAAGCGACGATGAGTTGGATGTGATGAATTGGATGAGAAGGAAGGAGGAGGCAGAAGGAGGTCCTTATGTACGAAATCATTTGGACAGAGGACTGATCTGAATGTGTTCGAATGGCGTACAAAATGCCAGTTGATCCGAACACCAGCTGATCGGAACAGCTGGATGGGGAGCTAGAAGAAATTTCTTCGTTGTGAGGGATTTCTGTGCCGGAAGTCACCGTAGCGCGGTAGGTGACCAGGGGTGATCAAAGTGGCGGCACCACAATCACCAGCGGTTGCATTACTAGCTCCACCACTAGAAGCACCGCTAACAACAAACCTAGAAGTTCAGCGAAGGGAGAAGAAATGCCGCAAGAACTTCTAAGTCGGAGATGAGAGTTTGCGACCTCCGATCCTGGAGGGGTCGGAGCGAAGGAGATTGAAAAAAAAAAAACTCAGAACAGAAGGTCTGGAGTGGACCTTAGAAAACAAATCGGAAGCTCACTTGCAGTAGTGACTTCAATGAACAGCATTCCTCGGTGTGAAGCTAAGAACGGAAGGCCTGGTGTTGACCTTAGAAAAGAATGGGGGCGAAAGTCTTAGACTGACTCAAGCGCTGCGCTGTCCGGGCTCATAACCTGTTCGAAATGGTAGCGGGCGCTGTGAGAAAGTCCAAAAGCGATATCGTTCTCTCTACTCTAGCGGTCTCTCTATATACAGAATGACAAGGCCACATTGGCCGCTCCGCCTTCGGGCGGACTCGGGCGGGGGGTTGAGCAGATTTCCAATAAGTCAAATGGAGGGCGGACGTAGTGTGCTTGCAAGAGCCACCGAGACTAAAAGGAGGTATTGGGATCAGCCATTCGGCATATGAAATATGAAAAAGAAAAACAGTTTGGATGGCAATACGGAGACGGAGCGGCCTGGTGGTTGATGATCGGACGGATCTGAGTAGAGGTGCTAACGACGATGTCATTGCTACGGACTTCAGGAGGAGAGGGGAGACGCTAACGAGGATCGTCAACATTTATGATCCAAAAGACACGCAATCTGGAGGGAGACCAGTGCAGAAGTTGAACTGGCAGAGAGTCATTCAGCAGGGTGGCACTGTCCTCGCTGGAGACTTCAATGGCCATAGCACAACATGGGACCGAAGATGCCAAGTGCAGCTGAATGCTACGTTCTGGGAAGATGTGATTGATGAAAATGGACTGGAGATTGGAAATGATTGGAGAGCCGCCCACCACTGGACAACAGAAGGTCATGAGTGTGAGTCGGTCATCGACCTGATGCTGGCAAATGGACCAAACACAATGTGGTCTATACTGGCTGATGACCACGCCATGGGATCCGACCACGACGTTATAGAATGCGAGGTGGAAGTATAACGACAAGAGGAGGCGGACCATGAAAGGGTAGTAGGGTGCAATTTAGCAGCAATGACGGAGGAGGACGCGGAAGCGGCGGAGAAGCTCTGGATGGAGCTAGCCAAAGAGAGAGCTCACCTGGATGCAGAGTGCACGGCAGACGAGGTGGAGCAAGAGGCCGCATGGTGTCAGGAAGCAATGGGCAACGTTCTCAATGCCACGGCAAAGAATATCAAGATCTGCACCAGATCACAGCGGTGGTGGAACGTCAAAATCAATAAAAGAAGTAAGGTGGTTGGAAGAGAGAAGAGGAGGAGACGGAACTCAGAAGACGCTGCCAGGGCGACAGCTGAACTCCAGAGGTCGATCCGACAGTCTAAAAGAAAAATGTGGAGCTAGTACTTGCAAAAGCTGAGGAGGGCCGAGGTATGGAGAGCAGCACAATACATGAACCCTCGGGTGGGCACGACCGTGGAAGCCTTAACAGACAGAGAAGGCAAGCAAGCAAACGCATCACTAGAGAAGGAGGAGATGCTATGGCTCGAGTCTTTTCCTCCAAAATGACGACGACCAGTACAACAGGATACCTCCCGGGGAAAGCGCACCCACGCGCGTCACCGAGCAACCAGTTGCACAGGCCCTGTTTTCTCAATCAGTCAAAAAAACACCGGGGCCGGACAGGCTGTCATTCGGCGCCATACGACTGCTCTGGATGTGGGACAAAGCGAGGATGGTGAGGCTGACGGAGGCAGCCATTCACACGGGGAGACATCCAGCGGTATGGAAGCCGGCTAGCGGAGTGTTAATTCGCAAGCCTGGCAAAGACGACTACACGCAGCTGAAGGCCTATCGCTCCATATCGCCGTCGAGCTGCATGGGAAAAGTGGTCAAAAAAGTAGTTGCTGAGCTGCTGTCTGAGGAAGCCGATAGAGGAGGACTATTGTGCGATGGACAATTCGGAAGCAGAAATGGAGGATCAGCCATCGATGCATCGGCCATCATAGTCGACCGAGCTCACGCAGCCTGGACGAACAGCCACATAACAGACGTGCTTCCCATGGACATTAAAGCAGCCTTCCCCAGCGTGGCGAAAGGATGACTCGTCAACTTAATCAAGGTCAGGCAAATGGACTAAGACCTTATACGATGGACGGAGAGCTTTCTCTCGGAGAGAACAGTGGAGATAATAATGTAGGGCAATGCCATGGAAAAACACCAAGTGGAAGCGGGGGTCCAGCGGGGCTCACCTGTGTCACCGATCCTCTTCGCAATCTCCACCTCAGAACTGATCAAATGGGTCAAAGAGTATGTATCAGAAGCCGAAGGGCTATCCATTGTAGATGACCACGGCTGGGTGTCAACCGGCAGCAATGTGAACCATGTCGTCACGATGATTGAGAGATGTGCAGCAAAGAGCATCGAGTGGGCGAGTTGATGGGGGCTACAGTTTGACACCGCAAAGACCGAGGCGGCACTGTTCACGTGCAGACGGGGCCACAGGAAACAGCTCCTGCCGAAACTGACAGCAAAGATAAGATTCGGGAATGGGATCATAGGATTCAACACACAGGCGACACACTCGCTAGGTGTCCTGATGGACACACACCTAACGTTTCACGAGCAGCACAACCGAGTCATGAAGAAGGCCAGGGGAGCAGAAGCAGGACTCCGAACCCTTACCAAGACATACGGCATTGTTCCGGAGAGCGTAATGGCTGTCCAAGTGTCATGAGTCCAAGCGGTCACACTATATGGGAGCGAGCTCTGGTGGGACCCCAGAGAAGTAGGCAGCCAAGACGACCTCCAACTCCTCCTCAATCGACAAGCCAGGTCCATCCTGGGCTCGCTGACGACGACCCCGCAGGGCGCACTAACAAGAGAGTCAGGGCTCACACCATCAGCTGTGATATTAGACTCCAGACAACAGCGATTCACAGCGAGAGTAGCAAACGCATGCAGTAGCAAGCTGAAGGTGCTACACCAGAACCCCTCCTCTGGTGCACCGAGATGCAAAGTGATCGGGGAGGAGCATGTGCATGGCCGGACATCCGAAGATACACATTGGCCCCCCCCGGGCGAACAATCAGTGGTCAGGACCACCATACTGGACGACACCACCGCAGCCAAGTCTGCCGCGCGACGCTGGTCAAGAGAGAAAGAAGCCAAAGTCAGAGCAGGGGTCTGGATGTGGTAGACAAATGGATTGCGCTCAGACGATGGCCGAGTGGGAGCTGCAGCAGTGTGCAAACACAGAAATCTATGGCATTCTTGCCGCAGCTTTCTGGGCACTGGATGTATGGAGGTCTTCGACGCCGAGCTAGGGGCGATCGGACTTGCGTTTCACGTGGCAGTCGAGAATAGAGAACAATTGCAGGAGCATGGAGTGAGGACGGTGGCAGTCTTCACCAACTCACACGCCGCAATCCGATGAACGGCATACCTGCAGACAGGCCCAGGGCAGCGACTGTCAAGGCAGATCAACAGAAGAGCGCGGAATCACCTCGCCCACAGCATCGCAACTGAGATCCACTGGGTCCCGGGACACTCCGCCATCCCTGGAAATGATGGGGCAGACTGTCAGAGGAGCGTATCCTGGGACGCGAGCGGACTCAGCATGATTGAGCGGCCATACACCTCTGCCTCGACTCGGGCTAGACCAATCTCCAAAGGATGATCAGCAGCCAAGGCGAAGTGGGAGGCCGACAGGTGCAGCTAGCACTTCAGCTACAGACTCAAGGGCAAGGCAGGGACCAAGAGACCTATCCTGATGACAAGCGTAAAGTTGATGGCCGCTAGGTTCTACCAACTGAAGTCAGGGCACGCGCCGACAGAAGTTTACCTGAAACGATTCGACCTCCGAGATGACGACCAATGCTGGTAGGGTGGCGGGACAGTCTCCCAGACGCGGGAGCACCTCTTCCGCTACTGCCGCCAGTGGAAAGATCACCAGAAAGACCTGTGGAAGGCAGTGGGGAAGGCGACAGGCTGGAAAGTGGGCAGATGCCGACATGTGCAGATCTGTTAGCTGTTTTCCATAGAAGAGTGCGACCAAGCGGTGATGGACTTCCTGGTGGCCACTGAAGTCGGGAAGTTTCCACCCAAGGTGAAGTAGCGGTTGGGAGCGGGCTCAGGGCTCGGGAGCGGCGGGGGCGGTAACGGAGTTAGACCTTTCTTTCTTTCTTTCCTTCCTTTTGTCTTTCTCTCATTTAACCTTTCATTTGTCAACGGGGACGAAGGGTAGCGGGGAGGGGAGCTCCGCCATCTAGCCGGCTCGCCCGGAGGCGGAGGGGGTTATTAAGGTCCTGTCATACTCTAATTAGAGTGAATACAGTATGATTAAAACAAACAAAAAAAAACAGTCGACGTCTCCGCCGTGAGAATCACACTGCCCGCAGGCAAGCCGCGGCCAAGAAGTCAACACAAAGGCTACCACTACCATCATTGACCACAACTCGCGTTACGAGAAGTCAAGGCGGAAGCTTTGATAGCATAGACGCTGGCATCAACTACCATCAATGGGGACTCATTGACATATGCAGAAGCTATGGCGGGCCCACTACAAGATCACTGAAGAAAGCAAAACAATTGCATGTCTATACGATACAAGGCACGCCTAGTTATTAAAGGCTATGAGCAGACAGATTTCGGTGAGACATACGCTCCTCTCAGAAAGCTAACTACCTTTCGATATCTCATCTCTCTGGTCGGGCGATGTGGATGGAACATCGATCATATAGATGCTAGTTAGAAGGCGTTGATGCACACGCACATCAAGCACCACAGCTCTGGCACAACGATATAATCCCTTCCTCCTCTTCCTCGGGTTCACACAATCACAACCCGACCCTAACCACTATACCTGCAGCGATGGCATTCTCATCCTCCTCTACCATGACGATATCTCCAACATGTACGTGCGTATGGAGTCTGCCAACAAAGCAGTGATCAAGGTCAATATGAAGCTCTCAGAGAAATACAAGATCACGAACCACAGCCCAGCACAGCAATTCTCCACCGTAACGACGATCATCGAAGTAGTCTTGGCCAGAAAGCCTTCATCACCACAATCCTCAAGCGATTCCACATGAATGCTCACGAAGTCTCAACTCCCATGGTTCCAAATCTCGAACTCGACTTTGCCGACGATCGGGGGGAGAAGGAACTCGACAAGGACAGTATCAAGCACTATCATGCGATCGTCGGATCATTGATGTACGCAGCACTTCCAACACGGCCAGATATATCATACGCAGTCGCTGCTCCCTGCCGATACAATTCCCGTCCATTCACTGGCCATTTGACCGCAGCAAAGAGAGTGCTCCAGTATCTCAAAGCCACAGCATACTTTCGACTGCATTTCAACGGCAACGGCAATGGCAACGGCAGCGGCAACGGCAACGATGACGTCGTCGGATGTACGGACTCTGCTTGGGCCAGCGATAGCAACGACCGCAAGTCTCGAGGTGGACACGTCATTCTTACGTGTCACGATGGTAGCGCCATATCATGGCAGTCTCGGAAGCATGACCTCATCGCCCTATCCACACTCGAAGCCGAATACATCGCATGCTCCGAAGCCTTCCAAACAGCGAGTTGGCTGCTACAGTTGTGGAGATATTCACGGCTCTCCGAGCGACGCATCCCCGCTACCGATCTACTGCGACAATCTTGGTGCCCTCACACATATCGCTACTGGAGTGATCAAGGCCAGAACGAAGCACATCGATGTTCGCTACCATAATAGTCGAGATCTCCATGCTCACAAAATCGCTCTCACCAAGGAGAAGCACACGAAGTTCACGAAGGCAATGGGATTATGGTAAAAATGGGGGTACGATGATGGAATATTGATTGAAGATTGTTTGATGCATTTGTTTGTTTATGGATGGCCATCCACAGGCTACGGTAGTACTCTTTTCCCTGCTCACAGTCAGTTGTCACGAGAAGGGTTTTTAAGGAGGCTCTATGGGAATCACTTGCAGCGCACGTACGCTTGCTATCATTTGTTAATATGAATGTTTTCAATCATGCTTGGTACTCGCATCTGTTAAGTTCTTGCTTCACGGAGTGTAGCAAGAGGGGGGAGTGTTGCAGGAAGCCCTAAGGTTCAGTGCATGGTCGTGACTGTCTCTTTAGACTTCACACCATGACTGTCCGTTTAGACTTCACACGATGCTCACCCTCATGCTCTTCATACTTAAGACGCACCTTAGTCCGTCTCTCTTGTACCTACAGTCAACCAGTGTTCCGAAGCGGCCCGGCCGGCCGCCGACCGGACTTCAGATTCGCAGTCCGGCCAGATAAAGTCCTTGATCCTGGAGGCCGCCCAAAGCCTGGGCAGATAAAGATCAACCTGCAGGGAGCCTGACCGGACCGTAGATATCTAACGGCTTTTGCCTGACCCGCATATGCCTGCAGATACCTCCATATACCTGCAGATATCTGACGGCTTTGACTGGCGTACATTTCTCTGCATATACCTGCATATACCTGCAGATATCTGATGGTTTTGACTGGCCTACATCACTCTGCATATAATCTGCATAAACTGGCAGATATCTGGCGGCTTTCGCCTTGGTTTTTATATCATGATTATGACCATCGGCCGCCAGATATCTGCAGTCCGGTCAGATCTTTGTTCACCATATCTGTGACCGGCCTGGGTCAGTATTCTACTGGCCGCCCATTTTATAGTCCGGTCCAGATCAACGGTGAATCTGGCCGGACTGGCCGCTTCGGAACACTGCAATCAACTCACTCATTCACATCAACATGTACGGATCAAAAGCGTCCTTCCATGACCGTGTGCTCATAGCCTAAACGTAAAAATTCAATAACAACAACAATATAACAAACAGACGTTTTGTGAGGGGATTAAGGGGCTGTCATACTCTAAGTAGAGTGAATACAGTATGATTAAAACAAAAACAAAACAAAAAAAAACAGACGTTTTGGCATCCTACAGGCATTTATAACTCGGAAAAAAACGTAGTAATGGTATCTCGCTGTAGTTTTGACCGAGATTGGCATACGGTAGTCAATAAATTTTATCAAGCTTCGGGTAAATATCAAGAAAAATCTGTTGAGAGTTCGGGACTTCCTACATAACATCACCATAAAATCCAACCACAGCAAGATTGTGACTACCAGCAATAAACTAAAACTGCACCTTCTAGAACCGTATCGTTGTATGTAGTATTCATTTGAACTTGGTGTAGTGTCAAATGGGTTCTGCTGCTGACATCTCCGGAACGACAATACGTTAAAACCCGTATTCAGCCCATAATTCAGCAACACCATGACCACGTGCAAACAATTCAACACGGAGTGTGTCTCAGAAGAGTTTAAACTGCCCTCGAATTCGAGATCACTCAGTGCCATAGTGCAAGCGAAAGAAATATTATTGAGTACAGCATAGTTTCCGATGAGCATGAGATGATAATATGAAGTCTTCTGAATGTTTGCTAACCCAGCTGCTAAGATCGCAGTGCTTGAGATGAGCTGCTGGTATTCAATCTCGTGGAGTATGTCCCTTATATGCTGCATTCCCTTTTGAGCCTTTCCATTTCCCTCGTACCTAGTAGCGACTGAGCTTGCAATGAAGCTACTAAGGTTATGGATTGAGGCAACGCTTTCATTCCGATTGTTGATACGTTCGATCTCTCTTGGCAAACGATAACACACTCTAGCCAACAGCGTATACATATCCAAATATAAAGCCGCAATGACAAGTAGCACCGTACACACTGCGCTTGCTATAAAGGAATAAACCACCTCAGGGTTCAGTGTAGCTCTGGTAAATTGATTGTGCTGACTCACTCCATCACCCCCAACATCTGGGTTCGTTGGTATCCAGCACTCGCTACTGGTTTTATTAGGATCCGCCATAGCCATCAACTTCGACATGTAATTACAGTGTGTTCCGTCCAAGCGAGTCCAGTGTTCCTAAGCGGCCAGGCCAGGCCGGCTTTGCATAGGCCGGGCCGGGCCGCCCTTAGCGGCGGCTTTTAAATGAGGGCCGGGCCGGGCCTGCAGGCTTTTCCGGCCAGGCCTGCAGGCTTTTTCTTGGCGGCTTTTTCTTGGCGGACTTAGCCTAAACAGAATATTTTGTTCGAAAGATTCTCTGCTGCCTTTACTAAGAAAGTCTCAAAAGTACGAAACATAAACCATATCCAACTCAAACATCGTAGCCCTGCCATTGCCGTATTCCATCCATCAACCAGACCAAGGCTTATGCAGGCCGATGCAGGCATTTTAAATCACGTGCAGGCCGGGCAGCCGGCCGGGCGGCTTCTGACCCAGGCCGGGCCGGGCCGCCCTTAGCGCAGGCTTTCAGAATGAAGGCCGGGCCGCTTAGGAACACTGAGCGAGTCCGAAGCGTATGGTTATTTGTGTTCACTGCGGAGATATATGGGTTATAGGTTTTGTCGTCAAGATGGATATAAGCAGCATCTCGATTTGTCTGTACTCTACTTCGAATGTTGAAATGATATGTGGCGTGAGCGCTGTGATTAGGATCATCACTCGTGTACCATATTACGCAACATTTGAAAGGATGGTTGTCATATGGTTCTGCAATTTGTGGCGGCAGTTGATTGGCTAATGCGCACTATAATTATGACATGTCGCAGAAAGTGGTGCAATGTATAATGCATGTGCCATTTGCTGCCACACCGAATATGCCACGAACAAACTAACTCGTGTTGTACCGAACCGTGTCGTGGTGACGGTCGGTTGACCGAAACTTGAGTTGACTATCCAAGTCTAACACACACCTTCGACAACACAGCTCACCACCTAGTATGCTAGTAAGTCTCGGACCGCTGCTAGCGCAGCGGTTTATCCCAACGTATAGGTTTTTTAGAGTCAGTTTCGTTTCGGTCACTTAATCGCCCTGAAATAAGAATTTAGCAAAATTTAATGGTGCTAATGTGACTTTGCACCAAAGTTGGTGACAGCAATTGCGACTAGTACCAAATTTACTGGAAGTATTTGTGACTAGCATCAAATTTGGTGGTTAGATCACCAGCAAATGTCGTAGGGCCCGTCAAATAATGTGCCAAGTCAAATTAAGTACCCGGTCAGAAATTACTCCAAAAACCCCTCATTTTGGACTAGACTGCTGCGCCAGCAGGAGTACGAGATTATATGCAAGTATACTATGACTTCCCCCTTTTGGGTGAGGTCGCGCATTTAATATGGCTTTGTTTTCCCATACATTTGTGTCCGCTCTTTATTGCTCAGCATCGACGACCAGAACATATACCAAATTGATAAGTTAAACCCCGCGGGGTGCACTAATGAGAGAGTCAGGGCTTACACCGGCGCCAGTAATCTTGGACTCCAGACAGCAGTGTGTAAACACGGAACTGAATGGAGGTCTCGCCGCGGCTTTCTGCGCACCGGAAGCATGGAGGTCTTCGACGCCGAACTGTGGGCGATCGGACTCGCGCTTGATGTGGCGATCGAGAAGAGCGAAACATTGCAGAAGCATGGAGTGAAGACGGTGGCAGTCTTCAGCGACTCGCAGGCGGCAATCCGACGAGCGGCACACGTGGAGCCAGGCCCAGGGCAGCAACTGGCAAGGCGGATCAACAGAAGAGCCCGGAGTCTCCTCGCCCACGGCATCGCATCCGAGATCCAGTGGGTCCCGGGGCACTCCGGCATCCCCGGAAACGAAGAAACAGACCGTCAGGCGAACTTAGCCCGAGCCGCAAGCGGAAGCACAGTGATAGAGCGGACATACCCCTCGGCCTCGAATAGGGCCAGACGAATCTCCGAGGGAAGATCGGCAGCTAAGGCGGAGCGGGAGGCCGACAAGTGCAGCAAGCACTTCAGCTACAGACTCAAGGGCAAGGCGGGGACCAAGAGACCTATCCCGATGACAAGCGTAAAGCCGCTGGCCGCCAGGTTCTACGGACTAAAGTCCGGGGATGCGCCCACGGGGGTCTACCTAAAACAGTTCGGCCACCGAGATGACGACAAATGCTGGTGGTGTGGAGGGACAGTGTCCCAGACACGGGAGCACCTCTTCCGCCACTGCAGCCGGTGGAGAGTCCACCACAGAGAACTATGGAAGGCGGTGAGAAAGGCGACGGGTTGGAGAGCGGGCAGATGCTGGCACATGCAGATCTCTGAGCTCTTTTCCATAGAAGAGTGCGGCCAAGCGGTGATGGACTACCTGGCGGCCACTGAGGTCGGGAAGTTCCCGCCCAATTGAAGTAGCGGGATGGAGCGGGCTCAGGGCTTGGGGCTCAGGAGCGGCATTGGAGGCAGCGGGGTTATACCATTCCTTCTTTCTTTCTTTCTTTCGTTCCGTTTTGCTTTCTGTCTTTCTCTTACCTTTCATTTGTCAGTGGGGATGAAGGGTAGCGGGGGGGGAGCTCCGCCATCTAGCCGGCTCGCCCGGAGGCGGAGGGGATATCAGGGTCCTGTCATACTCTCATTAGAGTCAATACAGTATGATTAAACAACAACAATTGATAAGTTAATTCTGGTCTAATTATAGTTCCTCCGAGGAGCCGCATACTTCCGCATCCATCCCCACTACCACAGTCATCGCTACCAGTCACGTCCATACCAACGCTAAATAGTCCATGGTGCTCGATATTCTTCTCCGCAATACCGAATTGGTTCACTCGAGATTGCGACCTCTGTAACTCCCATTCACGCCCCATTAGTTGGTTTCTTTTATTGTTCTTTTTGCACTGACATCAAAGAAGTTGCAGATAGCTGGGTTCATGTTGTCACCACAGGCGCAGCGAGCGATCACAATATAGGGCCTACAATCATGACTCGATGGTGTTAAGTTGAGGGTCGGAGGGAGTGTTTCTTGATTCTACGAGCTAAATCCATCGCGCTATCGTAACCCTTCGTCCACTACTCCACGTCGCGACAACCTCTAATCATTGTAGGCCGTAAGTCTGCATCTACACTGGCATCTCCCTTGGCAACTGTGGGTAGCGAAAGTTGTTGGCACGGGATTTGGCCCGACGGCTTGTGTGGCGTTCGGCCTAAGGTTGCGGGCATGAGGCCGGTGGCATGCGGCCCCCATGGGCCGCCACCAGCCCCCATGCCGAGGAGTTGGTCCAGCCCCGGCAGTGATGCCCGGCATCGGTCTCCGGATGTGATACTCGGCTTCGCCGAGACGCTCTCTCCTTTCCCAGATATTTGCCTGTCTTTCTCTCTCTCTTTGCTCTTTAGACAATCACTTTTGTACGATAGTCAATTCAATATCTCTATTCGTACTCGATTGATCTCAACAAGTGTTGCAGAGGTCGCATATGTTCCGAGACGGATACGCTAATTTGGCGCATACGACCGATAGGGCGGAAGACTTTTGCTGGCCATTACACCTTCCAGTTCATCCGATATGGAGCTGGCGAGCCTGTACACAATTACATGCTGCCTTTTGGTCTGTGTAAGCGGTGAGGCCATGAGATATGAGCTGTGCTAAGAGTTGCTAGTGAATGAAGGGTTGCTGCAATGAGAGACCATTTTTGTAGGGGTTTGAAGCTTTCCCGAGTTAGGACGCTTGCAAATTGGGCCACGTTGGTTTATAACTGCAGCGCTACCACTGTTGAGTTTTATAGATTTGTACTGATGGATACGTACGAAGGGTGGCGGAGAAGGCCTGAACGGGAAAAATGAAGACGCCCGACGCAGTATCGGGGAGTTGGAATGAGCCCTGCGATGTCATGAGTTAGGGGAGCTGTATAAACAGACCATTGCCTGCGTGTGCTCTTCCCTATGAAACTCAACCCGCAAAGGTCACCCTCGACAGCAGTGGTGTCTGATCTTTACTGGGGTATTTTGTATCAACTACTACAATATCAATGTTAAATATAACGGAGTGATTGTGATGTATATACATGTAGTTTCATACAGGCATCTAAATAGTCCGTCCCGTCCGGGGTATACTCTTCCCGAGACTGGACTATGATCCTGGCACAGAGAAGTCGGGACTGTTTGAGACTAGGGCAAAAGATTCTTAGGCTAAATGCCTATAGAACCCATAGTCTCTATGATGTCATACATACGAAAACCAGCTACGAGAAGCGGTGGACATCGTGTTATTTTATACTATTTTTCTTACATAGGTTCTCCACCGGCATTGTTGAACCCAATATCACTCGGTTCAAGGCCCACTTCAACTAGTTTCACGGCATCACAGCACCCCACAGCTAATTTTAAGGCCCACATTTCGCATAAACACCGACACCACCACCGAATATCTACTGCCGTAGCCGCCAGTCCCTGTTAGTACCTGTATGGGGCCCTAGGGCAATCGATACCTGCCCCAGCCAGACCAGACAATCGAAGTCAAGACCGGGACGAGACAGCAATGTCAGGCTACGAACGACTATAGTCGCCCCGGACCACTGAGACCGCTGGTTTCATATCTATGACTATGGCAGGTGGTTATCATGCAAAGGTACCCCTTATGCAGATCGATGCCATTTTTATGTATACGCTTTGCTTCCAAATTGCTATAATTCAATATTTTGAAACCGTGCGTTAACGTTAACACCAACCTGTACAAGCTTTATTGTGTACCGTGCTCCCAAGCGGTCAGATCGATCGCTTAGTCATCTATTGATTTATAGACCGTGCTCTCTGAACCCCAACAGATTTCCCACTGTACAGTGGAGTACCTTAACCTTAAAGCTCACCGTTGGCCCAGTCACCTACAGTTCATTGCCCGGCATCAAAATCTTAGGCTCGGCCTACGCAGTTTTTAATTTCCGGCGGCCCAGCATGGCTTGGCTTGACTGCGGGCCCGCTGGGAACACTGAGGTTGCTAGGCGGGTACACCGGTAGTAGGCAGGCTAGGATGCTTGGACGACTTGAGTCGAAAGGATGGCTCATGCAGTGGTAGTGGAGCATATCAAATTATGATTGGGACGGCAAAAGAATAAAGCTATTGTGTTCAGCTCGTCATACACGTGCAATGTAGGCAATGGGCTAATCCGCTCGATGACAGTTAACTATGGTGTACCACAAGGAGGTATGTATGTATGTATGTATGTATGTATGTATGTATGGATGCACGCTCGGGGACCTAATCCCGCACACTAGCAGCAAGAAAGGTTCATTTGAGGTCTGGAATGTATGGGTTGTATATGGCAGTTGACAATCTTGATCGAGTCCAGTAATATGTTCACAAGAGGTGGCGCTCAATCAGGAGGAGATAAGATAAGATCGGTAAGCTACCACATTAGATAGCGTTCTTATACTCCCGCGATATCCCAACTGCTGCTCAAAACTGTTACTGGTGTGTTCATTGATGATATCTATCTATGCAGGCTACAAGGCCATATACCGTAATCCCTTTTTTTTGAGGTAGGCCCCGAATGATGTTAGCACATATTCGATTACCAATGGCAATTTCTGGGGAATAAGAAATTTATTTTGATTTTGATATTTATCCATATAGGAAATTTGAATCTCGTATTGGGCACTTTAACATAAGTGCCTGCCTCTTAGGTAAGTTTTTACGGTACACAATGTTTTCGTACTACCTCGTCTATTTTTATCCTGCCGATCATCAGAAACCCGTATCGGCAAACGGTACGCTTCCGTTTCAGGGAAGCTGAGGCTGATCTCAGGACCCATGCAAACAAAAGCACTTCCATTTTTAGCGATTTTAGCGGCGATTTTGTCGCTGCCTAATCAGCTTTGAAGATGTCGTAAATCGATGAAAAGGAGGTGAATGAGTGGTTTTGGACATTTCGCGTATCAAACGCTTTCTCTGTAGACCAACACTGGAGGACTTAATTAGAGAAGACGATCTGAATACTTAAATGTCCTAGTCCATTCACGGAGCATGTTACTGCGTAGAATTACCGGTCCAACTCTCCGAGGGTGGGTTCACCGAGTCTCAGCCTCCGTGAATGGATTGGTTACTTCGCGGAGTGTATATGCTTATGCTCAGCCAAAGCTAATAATTACTCTCTATCTCGTTGCCCTCTTCCTCCGTATTATCTTCTTCCTCCTTCTCTTACCCAGTGAACTTTTCCTCCTCGAGAATCTCTCCTTCCTCAATATCAAGTTCGATCAAAACATAGTTGCAATTAGTTACCGATTACCGAATGCGAGGTAAGTTTCGATATTTGGAAGATGTGGTACCAATAATGAATTTTGATATGTTCAATGATCCGAAGGCTGAATCAGTGACTTATAATATGAAAGATCTAGTGTATATATGAACCATTTCAATCAACGCAGATTTCTGTGGATGGTATTCAGCTGAGCTGAAGGGAGTTAATTCCGCTGGACTGAACATACTTACTTAGTTGCGCTGATTGATTTCAGCTGCACATGGCCAACTGAGTACGCATACATTCGTGCAGAGCATTTGCCGAGTGTGTACACTCAGCAGAGTAGCATCCTCTGTGAACGAACTACAAAATTAAATACTATGAAAAAATGATTCGTGAGCGCATCAATATGACCAAAGATGTAAAAAAACAACTGAGTAATGAGCGCAATATCAGTATGGGAACCCGCGATGGATGGTTGGAGCTGCCATGATGAGCATCTGTCGATCATTGGCCTTGAGAATCGGCGATTAAATTTCCGTGGGACAGGGAATCTGAGATTTAATTGGACTCGAATGTGTCAGATTTTTTTGTGTTTCTTGCCAAGCAACTGGGCAACTGATACATTGTGAACATGATCCGCTGTTGATGTCTAAACACGAACTTTCATTCGCTGTGACCGCACACTTTTGACGCCATGCCACCCACCTAAGTCACGCCGCCATGGGATTGGATACAGGTTATTGATAATTCTCAAATGTGGAGAATGGTCCTTGAGGATCAAATGGAGCCACATGTGGGAACGAACGAACAATATAGTCGAACATCCTGATTGGTTTTGTTGAACTTAGTATTGCCAGGAGGTAGTTAACTCTATTACGTGGAATGCCACCCTCGGCCGAGAACCCGTAGGTCCTACATCCGTAACCCCGTGTCACGGTTCCTATATATTAGATGTGATTGATGCGTGTGCACTTTGAAGGCAACGACTCGCCCACGTGCTCTTCTAAAGATATATCGCAGTTGTTCCAAAACCAATGGCACGCTCTCTGATCCTCTTATTTGTGAGCTTTATCATTCCTTGCATACACAGCCTAAGCGAACTTTCCACCGCTGGCCTTGAAACAGAGCTACAAAAATTTGTGGGGAACTCAACTGCACTTTCTCGGCTTGTGGATGTTCACCCTTACGAAAACGGCACCTTTATCCCTCTCCAAATATGTTACGAATTATTCGGTAGAAGTTTCACACCATATCATTCAAAACGGGAGTTGCAGACTCTCACGATTTGGTGGTTTCCCCTGATAGTGCTGGTTGGGAATATGTACATGCCGCGCTTTACCAGTCTCAGCCTCGACATTCGACACTTCCTTGCTGTTACCGGACATCTCCTGGCGGACCCTGTGGACACCATCTGGTCCTTGCTCTGTAAACTCGACGTTCTGGTGTATTCCTACGAAGGCGTACGTTCTATCGATCCAAGTCTGAATGACAAAGACGTTCGTCGACTGGCAACAATTCTCGTCGCACTTCATGATCACCCAGACACCAGATCTACCAGCCGTGACACAGTCCGACATCTGATACAAGAATTCCAGTGCCATCCTTCCAGCGTTCGAAGAGCGGCAGAGCGTCTAACAGATTTACGTGTCAATAATACACGGCGGGCGGCCATAGCGGTTGGGGCGTATATTGCGACAGTTGGAGGGGCGCTTGTGCGGTCCCTGAATGAGGTGGAAGCTCCGATAAATTTACTCCAAATAGTGGCATTACGGCAACTATACTATTGGTTGCTACCAGCGATTGTATTGTCCTGCATGGCTGGCGGCTTCCCAAGTAGTAAAACATCGAGAGCAGTACTTGAAGACAATTATCTAGCGGAAGTTCTATCACTTGGAAATCAGCAGTTGCAACCTTGGAATGGGGGTACATACTCCTTAGCAGTAGACAGACGGATGGACTCGCGCAAGGCGTGGCTACTAATACTAGCATATGCCGCTGTGAGCTCTGCCTGGGCTTTTGCATTCGCCACAAGCTGGATTTCACCGACCCCCGGACTGAAGTGTGGAGGGATATTGCAGTTATTGTTCTTGGGGATTTGGATAGGAAACAACTGCCTCAATTGGGGCCTGTATAAATCATTTAAACCCACACGCGACCATGATTTCAAAAGGTGTTGGAAGTGGGTTATGATTAAGGATATTACCCTTAGTATCGGGATGTCCGTAGTACTCCTTGTAGTATTTAAAGGTGCGATATTGCTCTTCACTGCCTGAGATTGCGCATTGCAGCTGATGCGTGAAAGGTTGGCTCAATCGTTGTTGGTGCATATGCGCAACGGCATGGTTGCGGCGCAGGGCATTTTTGGATCTGAATATGGTATATAGGGTCAAGATAGTTGCGCACAGTGCGTGTCCGTACATGGTTGCCGGATCACTCGTGGTGCAGGCAGTTTTGATTGGCATAATGTTCTTTTCAACGAAGCTACCGAGAGTGCGACAAGGGATACCGAACTGTTACTATATTTGTAATCCTGAAGGAGGTAGGGAAGCAGGAGACAGGGAGAAACACGCGGAGGAGGACGCATGAAACGCAGGCCAGATACATTATCACAACACAACAGAAAAAGGCAGGTTGAGAAGCGGTGGCTTGCAAACTCTTCTATATGATGAATGACTATCTATTGCGTGAGCTTTTCTTTGTTTTAATCATACTCCGGTCTGCACTCTGATGAGCCTTCAGAGATCGACAAGATCTCCAGTTTTCATTACATATATGTCTTAGGTTCTACCTCGAGATTGCGCAAATGATTTCATTAAGATCGAACAATTCAGTAAGTATTGTTCTAATATTGAAAAAGAAAACCCTGTGTAAATTGCATGGTAAAGTGAAAGGAGAGAAGGAGGAAGACTCGGCATATATACAGAGAACATTGGGTATCTGGGATATGCAGTTGCTGGCCTGTGCCACTCGCTTCTAGCCACCGGCTATTCAACAAGTATTGTTGCAATAGGCTCCAGGACGAGGTCGGCTATACAATAGAGTTAGATCTCGGGAACACGGACTATTAGGATCTCGGGATGACGAGATTAGGTTATCCCCCGGAGAAGCTCTGTCCGCACCGAACTCCACCGATGCTGATGACCCCGGTGATCTGATTCTTTGGTATATAGATGAGATAGACGATCTCGTTAGAAAAGACAATCATCTCATTCTATCGCAAAAGTATCACTATTAAATATTGGGTGCTGAGTTGTGTTTCATTGTAAAATTACTCTCGCCTGATTCGATATTGAGTTCTGCCTTCCCTTTTTCCAATATTTCGCTCTAGTATATAGTAGTAAATATTGAACCTGGAGTACCGGTGTGGTTAATAGCAAAACAAGACCAAGACAAATGTAGGAACGCATGTTATGAAGTCAGTATTTCGGGAAATACATTTCTCCTAACCTGGTGACGTATTCCGGTGATCGTTATCTAGTCTAATCTTATCAATCACTTCCACTGATTAGCTCTTAACTTGTGTCGCTAGCCTATTCCATTATCCACGTGACCTGTCGCCGCCACACGGCAGCGAAACTAACCTTGACCACATTTCCCCACATCTCTTCACATCGCTGCAACTATCGTCCACAACTAACCAAAAATGCTACGCTCGCCATAAAACCTCAACCAGCCTGACAATACGGACGCGCCGAATTCGACGCCGGACTCCGTTCTCCCATATCCTCATCACCCCCGATGGATATGCGACGCGCCGAGTCTGTCGTGAACGCAAACACTGCAGACCTTCCTCCGGCCAGTACCGCTGCGCTCGATCATGTTCTCACGATTGTCCGTTTTTACCCCTATGGTAGAGGTCGCGCGTTCCTGCAGCTTGAGGACTTACCACTTCGCCATTTCTTCAAACTCTCCCCACACCGCCGCGCCAAGATCGAAGCGTTTCAAGTACGACAATTTTACAACTCCCACTTGTCCATCGGCCTATGTTCAAAATTACCGTCGATTTTACATAACGTCTACAATAGGTGGATGCAGATTGCGATCCCAAAGATGGTGGGTGAGGGTTTCATCCTTATGCGTCACCTTGTTTCTGGAATGTGGTCCGATTCGTCTAACGCGAGTTCGGATTCGGACTCTGAAAATGAAGACGAAGACTATTAGGACTAGGGCGATAACGATAACACATTTGACGACCAGTTGGGGATCAAGGCCCCGAACCTAGACCTCATTGTCATCGCTTCGTTATCATGACTCCAGACTATGGTATCTGTATCACCGGAATTCAATAGGATCTATATTATATTTCGAAATCAGTCTCCCTCTGTGTGAAGAGTCTGAACAGATCATTGAGGACAGTGATCGTTCTTGTGACGTTTACAATTAATTTGCACCAATCGTGGCACAGAGGGGTGCGCACATCAACTTATGGTGCAGCTCCAAAATTGGTGATGCATATATTGACTTGTCTATTCATCTATTTGACACGTACACAAGAAGTAAAGTCAATGCGGCTCCGCCGCTCAACCCTAACCCAACGCCGCGTGATGACCTCACTCGAAATCCGCCCAATAGATTATTAGTTGGGTCTTGTCTAAGTTGGCAAGAGGTTAAGTCTTGGGAAAGAAGAGCAAAAAAGAAAACATAAGTTTGAATAGGTGGCTGTACTTGAATCAATAAATATTGTATTAGTTACTGGGATTTAGTTCCCCCGTGACAGTCAGATGGCTGGTGAATGGACCCGAAGTGTACAGCAGCGACTGTGTATGATATATCTGGCCGTGTTGTAAGTACTGCGTACATCAATGATCCAACAAACCCTTGATAGTGCTTGACACTGTCCTTGTCGAGTTTCTTCTCCCACCGATCGTCGGCTAAGTCGAGTTTGACATTGGAGTCCATGGTAGTTGTGATTCCATGAGTATCTTGAATGTGGAATCGGTTGAGAAGCGTGGCGATGAAGGACTTCTGCCCAAGACTGATGCCATGATCATCGTGGCAGATCTCAATGCCGAGGAATTGCTGTGCTGGATCTAGGTTCATGAACTTGTATTTATCCGAGAGCTTCGCCTTGACCTCGATCACTGGTTTTGGTGGCAGAGTCCGTATGTGCGTACATCTTGGAGATGTCATCGACGAACAGAAGGATGAGAACGCTATCGCTGCGGATATAAAGGTTAGGATCAGCTTGTGGCTGTGTGAATCCGAGACAGAGGAGGAAGGTGTTGATATCGTTGTGCCAGAGCTGTGGCGCTTGATTGAGACCATAGAAGGGATATCTGAGTCTCACAATGATCCGTAGTGCGTACGTGGCCATGTCTTCGTGGCCTTCTGGCCAGCCTTCGGGGAATACCAGATAGATATCATCGTCATCGACATCAGGCTTGAGAAACGCGGTGGTTACGTCTAAGTGGTTGATGTTCCATCCACATCTCCCGACTAGAGGGATGAGATATCGAATGGTAGTTAGCTTTCCCACCGGAGCATATGTCTCACCGAAATCAGTCTGCTCACAGGCTTTGATGACTAAGTCTGCCTTGTAACGTTTAGACCCATCGGGGTTTCTCTTAGTCTTGAAGACCCATCTGTAGCCAACCAGCTGCGCATGCAATTGCCTTGCTTCTTTGGAGTTGACTGGGTTGCATGAACCTGACCGAGCTGAGCTTCAGCTGAGCTGATGTCAAGGCACACAGCCAGTAGGGCATAAGGCACCCAACTACCTTGTATATATCTCAAGTCTTTCTCCTGCTTTCCAGTCTCTGGATCTTAAGTCTATTCACGCGGTTCTCCCCTTCCATATTTCAACAGACTTTAGTGAAGGTGTTGTTTAAGAGGATGGAAGGTCATTCTTCACCAATGGCTCGCTTCTAGTAATCTCGAAGTGGGCTTCCCATAGCTTCTGCATAAGTCAATGGGTCTCCATTGATAGTGGTGGATGCCAGCGCTGATGCATTCAACGCTTCTGCGGAGGCCTTTCCTTGACTACTTGTGATGCGACTCGTGATCAATGGTGGTGGCCTTTGAGTTTATTTCTTGCCTGTGGCTTGCCTGCCGGCAGTATGATTCTAGTGGCGGAGATGTCGGTTGTCTTCAATGTATTGTCTCGATGCCGGTGGCTCGCACATGCTATTATCACGACTGTGTGCGAGAATGATTGTATCCCCCTCGTCAGGAGGATATAATCTTGAACATGTGCATGCAGGGAGATTTCGACGAGTATGGTCGTTGGGCAAATGGCGATGGACATCTATGACATCATCAGTGTGGCCGTGATCGCTACTTCTGTGGCCTTCACCTGTTCCACTAATGTCCTTGGAATGGCCGTGGAGAAGTCCATCTCCACCCATTCCAATTGCGGTGTTCTGTGCTCCGAGATGTCCATCTCCGTCTCTAGTGTCTTGCACGCGGAGAAGCCCATCTCCAGTATGCAGTACCGGAATGTATTCTGTATCTTCTGGCAGTCCAAGACTATCAACTCCATCTGTGGTGCTTGAAACGAATGCGTTCCGCTCTTCATCAGTGATGACTTCCGACTGTGCTCGAACCACTTGAAAACTTGGGTCCCAAATCCTCCATAATGTAGTTGAATCGTGGGTGTAGCCAACCATCATGCAGGGCTTTGATCGAGGACCAAATTTACTTCGGCGCTGTACTTCGGGAATGTGCTTGCTCACACAGCAGCCGAATCGTCGCAGGCGGTGAAGACGGGCCTTGTATGGTATCTTGTTGCAAACCTCATCATGAGTGGGATTGCCAAAGGCATGGAGCATCTCGTGTGGAAATACGTATGGTGCATTGTAGCCATCTCCGTCATCTCGTTTCGTCAGGCCTTCGTTTGGAGAACGCTTATAGAGGTAGACCACAGTGTTGACGGCTTCTCCCCAAAACTGGAAAGGTGCCTAGGAGTCAATCATCATAGCTCGAGCCTTGTCAGTGATCGTCGTGATCATCCTCTCCGTGATACCGTTCTTATGGTGAGAGTATGGAGGGCATGGTTGGTATGTTGTACCACTGGAAGCAAGCACCGAGCGGAAAGTCTTGTTATCGTACTCCCCTCGGCCATAATCGTATCAGAATCGTTTGATCTGGTAGCACTGGCACATAGCGTCATCTCGGGCCTGAAAGGCCTTGTAGGTGGCGGTGCAAGTTTCCGACTCCTTATCTGAGAGCATCTATACGAATGTGGAGCGGGTATAGTCGTCAACGAATAGTAAGAAATGCTTGTTGTCGCCAAAGGTGGGAGTAGAGAATGGACCGCATAAATCTGAGTGTACTAGCTGAAAGAGCTTTGTAGGGTGCTTGACCTTGACTCAAATGAACTTTTGCTTGTGCTTGACCTGGATGCATACAGTGCACATCGAATCATCGTTTGTATATTGAGGGATTACAGATCACACGGAGGTAGGGTGTTTGTGAGCAAAGCGGTGATGCCATAGTCTTATCTGTGAGATAGTGAGAGCCGTTCGAGTGGGCTTTGACTTCGTGGCGGCGATCGGTGGGCTTGTAGAGGTAGATATAGGTGCACTCCGAGGTCATTCGGAGATGAGATGGCAGGTGTACTTAGCGGTATGTTCAGCAGTGTTGTCAACCGTCCCGGCCGTTGACGGTAAATTTCCGTCCCCGGCCGTCCCCGGCGGTGATCGGCCGACATCCATTGATGATTTGCGAGTCATCATACATAATAGATATTCAGTTATAATAAGTACATTTCTCCACTATCTTGACTGAATCAAGATCCTTCAACATCTGCTCGATCCGAACCTAAATTCTTACTACTGATTGCGAGTCTAGAAATACAGATAAATCTATTTATATCTTGTACCGCGCGATCTAGAGTTAAAGTATATGTATTAATAGTAACCGCCCGATGTCGGCCGACATGCCATCCTCAGCGGGCGAGGACGGGACGGACGGTTGACAACACTGATGTTCAGAGGTGCGGACGGAGGTGTGATCGGAGATAGACTTGTTGATTAAGTGGAGAGTGTGCTTCGTGTTCTCATCCTCCAAGTCGACTTGGAGATTTTGAGTACAGCGAGTGTGCTCAACGATTGACTTGGAACAGTGCTTGAATCTGTGCTCGAAGGCGTGCTTGGATCAGTGATCGGAGGTGTGCTTGGAAGTCCATCCAACGTTGATGCTGTGTGCGCTTGCGACTTTGGAAGATATGAAGTAGAGATCATTGACACGATGACTGGTGATTGTGATTGGTGATTGTGACGATGATATGGAGCATTTGCCGCCTCCAAAAGTGGCTGTAGATCTGGCGGAGTCATGTTGATTAACGGAGAAGAGTGAAAGACGGAATGTAGGTGTGTAAAGAGCATCAATCTCATAGCCCTGAGTAGCATCAACAAGTCCATGATGAGTTACACTTACCATGTTATCATCGCCGAGTTCAATGAGCATAGGTCGGCGTAGTTTCCTGAATGACTTGAACGACCTGCGATTGTAGCACATTGTGAGAGGCCCCGGAATCGATGACCCAAGTCGTTTGGGCGGAGGAGGCGGTGAGAACATGACCGGATTGTCAGATGATATCTCAATCTCCGGCAGTTGCGATTGATGCTGTGCCTGTGCAAACTCTGTTTCGTGTTTCCTTCGCTCGTTTATAGTGAATGCAATCGGGTCAGATATGGCCTGGGATCCCCCAATATAGCACGCTTCTCGTTGCTTCCTTCAGCGTTGTCACCTACAGCGCTGTCACTTCCGTCAGAATTGCTGTTTCCGCTCTGAATGCGTTTCCGCTTGCCGCTTCGGTGGTGTGATTGTGCATCTTGCAGTAGGTGCACCGGTATGTCTTTTGTCGTCCAAATCTCCCACCACACGTACAACCACAATATTCTCAGCGTCGAGAATATTGGGCGGCAGCGGTCGAAGAGCCCGCGATTTGGGTCACGAGAGCCGCCTTCTGTTCGTTCTATCGAAACCCATGATGTGTTGTGACGTGGGGGACGGGGCTTGTCGCTCGAAGATGTTGATCGTTGTGGCAAACTCCTTCGGTATGTGTGTCAAGGGATGAGTTACAAAGCTGAGTTCAGAGATCTCTTCAGCAGATCCGCTCAGCTGTCTCCGGTAGTCGATTAGGCGAGTGAAGTAGGTATTCAGCTTCTTGTCTTTCGCTGGGCAGGCATGGAATTTGCGTAGGATCTGCGTTCGACCAAGATTGGAGAGTGTGCTATCGAATCGATCGTGGAGGATATCCCACATCTCTGCAGGATCGACGGTGTTTTTGATGTGAGGGAGGATCTCGTCAGAGCATCCCCTGTTGATGATGGCTTGGGCGTCGTTTCGACGTTTTTGCCAGTTTCGCAGTTCGGTACCGCCCTCCCCGGTATTGCCTTCTGGCTCAGGATCTTCTCCTGTCATGATCTCGTAAGCATCTGCTCCCATCATTACTCGCCCCACTTTCTCTCTCCGCATGAGGTAGTTGTTCTCGGTCAACTTAGGGATGTTGCCGTACTCGGTCTTGAAGGTCTCGGTAGGCATTGTGCGGGAGGGTGGTGTTTTCAAGGCTTGGGAGGTCTTTTGTGATCGACGAGGTTTTTGGAAGAAAAAAAATAGGTGATTTTTAGTGAGTAGCGACCGCCGGGCTCATAACCTGCTGATGTGAATGAGTGCGTTGATTGTAGGTATAAGTGAGACGGACAAACGTGCGTCCTAAGTATGAAGAGCATGAGGGGGAGCATCGTGTGAAGTCTAAAAGGACAGTCATGGTGTGAAGTCTAAAGACACAGTCACGACCGTACACTGAACCTTAGGGCTTCCTGCAACAAGGGTCATAAGATCATGTAGATACAGCAGTCCATGTACGACTATGTACGTACTTATCGAGGTATTGAGACGGCTGAATACCATCAGCCCGTATCAGTATCAGCCCAGTAAGCACCATAAGAAGGCTGAGATCTATTTATGCCACAAATTAGTGGAGCAAGTTCTGATGAGAGCAATAACTTTACACAAGGAGAGTGCAATTGTATATCGTACAGAAGTGATTGCCCTCGAAGAGCTGAAGAGCTATCTAAGGGAAAAACCACGCCTTTACATGCACGAGGTGGAGTTATTACTATATGAACTGTAAGGAAGTCGCCTGTACTGAGATCGCCGAATAGACTCACCGGCTACGGACTCACAGTAGTAGACTCATCCACGAGTTTTCACTCGCCACCGCCACTGGTATTTACAATCATGAGCTTCCATGGACTTTCATGCTGTTTCAGGCCCTCATGTATATGAAGACAGAGCATAGTAAAATAGACTTCGATCGCTTTTACATTTGTAACAGGAGTGGCAGAGCCGCCGGTGAGTGATAGTTCGTAAACGACTCAGATTAGTCAGAACATTAGGAATCACTCTCCAGCAGATTCCAGTATCTTTGATAACTAGCAATCACACTCCACACCTTTCCAGTATCATCAATGGCCTTCCAGGACATTCCAGTTGCTTGTAGGCCCTTAGAGCTAAATCCTGAGTCAACAAGTGCCGAATGGCAATTCGTGAATGAGTCAACACAGATGTCCCAACACATCAGCAACCACTTTCCCATCCTTTCCATTAGCTTCGATCGCTGTCTAGAATGTTATAGGTTTCCGGCTAAATGCTGAGTCAACAACTGATTAGCTGCATTTATCTAGGTTATGTTATTAAGGAATTGGGAACTGTTTGGTACACTTGAATAGTGAATAGCTATCCCTTGCGGAAGATCGCATTGTTAGGCCAAAAGTGCAAATTACGCTCGACCAATATAATAATTACTCAATACACCATCATGATCCCTACGGTCAGCTAAATCACTCAACGTTGTAGTGTTGAGATCAATCGAATACGAATGGAGAGATTGAATTGACTATCGTACAAAAGTGATTGTCTAAAGAACAAAAAGAGAGAAAGAGAGGCATACATCTATCTGACCAGAATGCCAAACTCGGCGAAGCCGAGTATCACACCGGAGCCCAAGGCCTTCGAAATAAATTGAATAAGCCTGCTCTCTCTTTGGATCGATAGACAGTTCAGCTTCTTATTCTTCTTATTACTCTCAACATCCTACACATTATTCTCCTCCCCAGTGGACTTATTCTCTGGCCTTCCTCAGTATTTTAATCTGTCAAACTACTGTTTGTATTTCCCTCAGCGCTATGCTCCTAGCTATCTGAGTAGCGCTAGGCTTATGGCACGAGGTTGCGCTGACAGTATTCAGCTGCATATGCCCAGCTGACTGCACATACATGCGTGCGCATATATCCGTGCAGAGTGTTTCCTTTGGTGGTGAAGACGAAGTCATTTAAACTATCTAAGGGAGAGCGTATGCTTTTATATACCTAAAAAGTTTGGAGGCCCCTTGGAGATGTTGGAGTGGCACTTGCCGTAGCGAGTGATGAATTGTGGATGACAAGTGGGTAATGGTCTATGAGTGTACGTGTATGAGTCAATTGGGAAACTGAGGGCATCGGCGACCTCCTTCTAGATATTATACTAACGCAGAGTATTCAACGAGTGTGTATACCGCGCGAAGGAACCAGTCTACTAACGGAGGCTAGATACACTCCGCGAAGAAACCCATCCATTCAAGCAGGATGTGACACCGTGAATAGTGAGAATCACGGGTTGGTAATGGAAGGTTTTTGTAGTCTATCATCCTATCCGCGGTATTGGTCGGGATGTCGTGTCATTTCGTATCAAATCGACGAAACTGTCCGTCGCATAGCCATGCTGTCTCCAATTCAAGATGGCACATGACGAGCTAATAGAATGCATCCATGCGATTATTTGACGTGAAAAAGCGTCCTTGTCGGAAAATATTCATGAAGCTGGCATGGGTGGGTGGTAGGGACGTAGCAGGTAGGGAGAAATCAATCAAAGCTCTATTAGCCTCGTTGGTCAGATCTTGATTTAATTGGTGCGTTCTTTCAATGCGGCCGTTTTTGTGGTAGAAAATCCCGCCCGCGTACCGTGACTTCGTCGGACAGCGAGAAATCCCGTCTTGGCACTTGCACGGGACGGTTTTTGGACGGGATTCCAGACCCGTTTTCATCCCGTGGTTCACGCTAACCGTGAATGAACCAGTCACGCCGTGGTGTAATATCCTCAATGAGTGGACTAGAACAGGGAGTATTCTACGTTCTGATTTTGAGAAATCATGGGAATGAATACGAATGGAAATACGAAATCTCTATGGGTTCCGAATGATATTCACCGGTACGGCCAGCCAACCAAATGCCCTGAGCAACCCTGAGTAGAACTAGACTTGTGGATACGACGTACTCTGCATACACTCTGAAACTGCTATTGAACATCACACTCAAAATGCCTTCTAGCAATCACGCGGCGAGGGCGCTTCATGTGACAAGTCAGATCTGCTGGGAACCGTCTCGTTGTTGAAATATCTCATCGACGAATACGGAATGTGACAAGCGTCATTGGCCCCCACATTGAACATGTGCTTATCGTACATCCCACTAATTCTGCCCCCCACACCTTACTAGCCTGAGCCTTGCTAGCGCATTCGCTAAGCGCCGCAAAAGATACTGCGCCACTCCTGGCCCCGGTTACTCCTTCCTGCTACTCGGGAAATTACTCGCTGACGTCTACCGTGCTTATTGTATGTACTGCCATACGCCGTTAGAGTGAATACAGAATGATCAAGTTATAACTAAACAAACAAACAAAAACAAACTCACCCCACTGCTTGAATCAACGTGCTCCCCGACGCCGTGCTGTCCGTACTGCCACCAACCTAGCTACTTTCCAACAGTCTCTTCCTCTGTAAGTCCAGTAGGCTTTAGGGTGCTTAAGCGTTGCCTTCAAATCCACCTCGCAACTCACTTACACCGCCTTCCGTGACCAAAAGTTTCCTACACCACTATCGCGCTCTTCCTACACTGCTGCATATTCCAGCAGTAACATTGCCCGTCCCATCCAAAATTTCTCTAGGACGGACGGGACGGCAACAATGCCGTCTGCCCCGTCCTTACTCGAAAAAGACGGCATGGATGCCGATATCCACTATCCCAGCGGACACCAAGTATTAGGGTGTTTTACATGGCTTGATATGAGTGAACTAACGTTAATGAATAGAGTTTACTGTATTGTGCGCATAAATTCGAGATTTTATATATTTCAACTCGTTTCGCTAGCGAATATCATTGTCCGCAGATATGTATAGCTATCCTGGTGGTGCGGATACCAGATATTCGGAGAAGATGAGGAGTGGGAGGGGGAGAGAATGCTTGGATTTGTGGTGCTACAAAAATATAAGGGTGGCGGTTTGCTCTCCAGATGTGATTCATGGGTGTTGAAACAAACATCCCGGAGGGGACGGGAGAGATTGGGTGTGGTTTGGATCCCTGTTAGATATGTTGGTGGTAGGGATTGCGATTCTCAAGATGATTAAATTGTGGAAGAAAAGATGCATAGACACAGAAAACGGTGAGGTGGGACATATAGAAGATGAGAGGAAATGATAGAAGTAGTGCATGAGCAGGTAATATATATCTAGGGTCTAACTCAATTGGTGGGACGGATGAAACAAGGTATTGCTGCACTCGTGACAAGTGAGAAAGAATACATATCATAATCCACACCAGTCAAGATATTTGACTGCCAAGTCTGGGCAGGCTTCCCAGGCGTCATTTGGGGCCCCGAATCAACTCCCCGTCCGGGATATGGTTTTTGGAAGCCTGGTCCGTCTCGATAAGGGATGACAATACCTAGAGCCTGATATAAATGCCTGCAGTTCTAGAATACGAAGCAGGGAACTCTACCATGTACGAACTCCAAAAAATTGGTGGGCCTGAATGCTGCAGCTGATTGCCTGAAGATACCTTGATCTACATGCAGTCTGTGACTGGATGCCTGAAGCAATATACATTTATACTACGAAACTATTGTCTGCCTGAATGCCATTTGTAGTGATCTAGTATAACGAAGGAATACAAATGGAAATATGAATGGAAATACAAAATTGTTGTGGGGTCCGAACAATAGTTTCCTATGACGAAACAGTCTTAGTCCTTGTGCAAGTCTAATACCCTAGAAAATAGTGGGCAGTATACACAATCTCAGATCATCAAGCTCGCTTGGGGATAACATGCAGGTGGTTGGGTGTCTGAGGTCGTGGTTCAGCGAGCAGATATCTTGTGGACACATTCCAAGGATATTGCAAACACAAACATGTTGCTAGACTTCCAGATGAGAGCGGAACAATTACATTTAGGGGTGGAGGAGGCTGCGATGCGAGCAGTGTTCTTGTTGAGAGGAATAGGGAAGAAACAAGAAGCTGTATTGTCTATCGATACAAGAAAGAAAAACAGTATAGTTTTATACCAAAGAGAGAGAAGGAAAACTCCATGCTAACTGCCCGAAGCCGAGTACTAGCGCCGAGGCTAGGCTTCCTGCTTAGCCTGGAGGCAGGCCACTTGCCTGAATCCACCAACACCAAACACTACGGAAGCCGCCGGGCCAATCCCCATTCAACAGTTCTCAACCGCCACGTTCGTCCGAGATTACGTAAGACGGGGACGGGACTGCAAAGCGCCGTCCGTATAAGGACAGGACAAAGGCAGCGCCGTGCGTCAGAGTCAGGACGGGGACGGACGGGACGGACGGATAGAACGACCGGGAACTAAATTTCATCGTCCCTGGTCGTCAAAAATCAACATCCATGAATCTTTCGTATTGTACATAATAATCATAAAAACTCATTACATTCATCCTTATTTTGAAGCATGATCCTACTACCTAAGTCCGATTCCGTTGCTCCCATATCCAGCGCTGCTGTAACTAAGATTTCATGTATTCAGAGGCCTGTTTAATCATCTCCCGAGTGGTTCTGTAGGTATTACTGATGCGCTCCTCCAGTTGGATTCTTGAATAGCCGCCTCATTACCATTGGAAGCGATACTCTCCACCCATTCTTTCAAGTACCGTATGACTGTTCGATAGGTTGGGTCTCGATCCGAATCGAACTTAACCATATTCGAATGATTCTCGTAGACCGGAACCCGCTCCTCGTAAGGTATATGTAGTTGGGCAGAAAATCGTGGGACCCGTTCCGATGGTTGGCCATCACTCCCATCACTCGCTAAATTAAACTGGAAAAATCAGTTTTATTCACCTGAGCTAATCTTAGAAACAACTCTACCGTTTCAACTAAAGGCGCCGGTGCTAGCTCATAAAAGCTGGTAATGTTCAACTTATACTCCGTCCAGAAGTGGCAGAGTTCTTCCCGTTGGTTTTCAAGGAATTCTGAGCCTTCATTTAATTGTCTGAGTAAGTTATGTCTTGAGGTATCATTGTTAACCATCTTTTCTAAGTCATCAGTCCGCATGCCCTGATGAGGAGTCCCAAAGAACATTATGGAATGTGTTGCTTTTAGGATGTGTTTGTGATGAGAATTTCGTCTACACGCCATCAATACCTAAGAGTACTTCGTGAATTCATTGACTCGCTTTCCAGGATATGATGAACCTACTTGCAAGATTAAGATACCGCCTAGGCAGTGTCCAATAAATATGATCGGTCGGTTTTTCTGATAAGAGATTGTCAAGACATAAAATATTACGATTCGAACCTATATACTTACAACAGTGCTCCTGGCATTCTGTATATCTTCAATAAATAGTCGTCGATAATCCACTAGCTTTTTTTCGGGTTTACCCTGTACATCAAGGGAACTGTGGTAGCCATAGGTCATGATCCGGATGTTTTGAAACTCTCGCGGAAGCATATCCTTTAGCCACATTTGGTTAGTTTTAGGGCTCATCCATGATTCAAACGCATGCCCGGCAAGTCCGGTCACCGCAATCACGCTGCAACATATCAGCATCTGCCGTAACTTTGGCAGGGTCAGGCAAAAACTAACTCAGCAAGTACTTCACCCTTGGGATCGTTTAACAGTGTCAGATTATGAAAATGTGTATCAATCTCCAATATCTTGCGGCTGTCACCGGAATCTTGAACTTGCAGATAGCCGCAAAGCTGCATGTTTTCGGCGCAATCGTCTAAGTTGAGCAATGCTGTTTTAGTGTCATCGTAACATGATCCGAAGAGCGATAGTTGATCATGCTTGAAAGTGTGAGACAAGTAACTGGCGCGAAGAATATCGAAAAGTTTGCTCTCGCTATAATTCGTCGGGATGCCGGATAGTCGAAAACACTTTAGCCGGGGAGGAGAAGCTGAGGGCTGGCGGGATTGAAATTCTGTGTAGCTAGCGCCAAAATTCCCGTTCTTTCTTTCCTGAGCCTTCCAATACAGCGTGTAGAGCAAATACAACATAATTCCTAGCCCTAGAATCCCTCCTAGTGTGGCGCCAATGATCTTTCCAGTATGTGGGTAACCTTTTGATAATGAAGTCGGCGCATCTGGTGTTGAGCCGTTTAGTAGTGAAGTGGGCGAACCTGGTATGGTATTATTGAATATGTCACGTAGTGTTTGAGAAGACCAGCCATCAGTTGGTTCTTTTTTTGTTGCATTCCCAGAGGAACTGTACGTCACACAGAGTCAGCAGCAGTAATGCAGATTGCCGAAAGTGTGATCCCTCAAACCTTCCGCCTATTACGTTGAATATTTCTGCCGGCAATATATATGGAGGCAACATTGGGTGATAACTATTTGTCCAGTAGAGGGTGACAAGGTCAAAAATATAAAACAACGCAGTCTGAGTATCTCCATGATTTCCCCCCGTGCTGATCATATGTCTTCCGAATGTGTTGCATGTGTGACCGAATTGACTTAGAGTTCTGTCGGCTTCAACGATATTTAGCAATCTTCAAAATAGTTTAAGTAAGCAGCGCTAAATACCAGTGGTAATGTTGATCCAAGTAAACGAAGGTATACTCAGGACCCAGATGTCATCGAATGTCTGCTGTTGATTTAAACTAGAACCACCCTGAATGTAGATGTTGTAGCTGGTATTGTCTGGAGCCATTTTCATCACAGAGCACCCAGAGTGACGTGATTTCGGGATCCCATCAGAGCCCTTGGCGATTTGACTGCTTAAGGAATGGGTGGCAATATCGTATACGTGGATCTGATCCATATCCCTCTGTGCCCCAGGATGTCAGCGACTAATTTTATATAGATTTCAGCGAGAGATGGACTCCATTTTGCTGACAAAAATGGCAACCCACGGTTACTGTGGAATTACGTCCTCCGAAGAACACTAGGATACCGCTCTTACCGACAGGCAGATACTCTAAAAATAGTCCTGAGAGTGAATTCAAAGGTAAAGTGTGATTCTGGAAGCGCCAGTTAGATAGATCACAAGAAAGTAGCCCGTCCACCCATTCGTTATCAACTCTACCGCCCAGATAATATCCAATGCCTTGGTTTGGATCAACAGTTGCCCCTCCTTGAATAATGTTAGAGAGTTGCGGCATTTGTTCCGTCCAAACATTGCTTTCCGTATTGTATATCCAATAACTCGAATTTTCATACCCTCCAAATACCAGAAATTGCATATCAGATACTCCGCGAGAGAATGAAACTCCATCCGTTTGATGAGGAATAGATTTCTTAAGGAATGAATGCACTTTATAACTCGACCAATCGAAGGCGGAATGTAAACCAATCGACAACAGCCAATTATCACCGGCTATTCGTCGTTTATTAATGATCTATTGGCGGGTGTTTCAATTACTTACTGTAAAACCCTATGTTGCTAGTCTTGTTTTTCTCATACAACCATCCGCCGTCTAAGTACAATCGATTGCGGGCGACAGCAACTGAATATCACAGAGGTCAGCTTAGCAAGAAAGTAGTGCTCCTGATCAGGATTTGGAATTAATGGCTTGCCTAGAGGATGTTTAAGGGCAAAAAAATTTCGTTTTCCAGTCGGATCAATGGTGAGGTTGATTGAGGTGTTGTTCCATTTGCTGATGTCATTTGCCATGGTCGGGAGTAGTCGGACTATTTTTAAATATAATCACTCAGAGTTGCTCAGTCTGAAAGTGGTTTCGAGAACAAGCTGATGTGAGTTCAGTCAAGGTTCATTGGTGAGAGTGCCACTGTACTTGACCGATTGTATAGCTTACGGGAATCTAAAAATCCTAACCCTGTAGTTAGGTGTTAAATGACACTTGGTGTATATCTGATAATGTGACCAGTACGACAGGCGGTGGGGTAGTCTCGGATTATGGTAGAGTGAGAGTTTCTAGACTAGTTGTGGAAGGAACTAAATTTAACAAGGTAAGGTATATATGCCAACCATTATATAGCCGTTACAAGTACCAAGCTTTTAGTGGTGATTACTTTTTCAGCGCAAGGGTGCACCCCATGGCGATCAATCACGGTACTGTTCAATTTTATGTGTTCAACCTTGTCGTATGCATAACCTATTTAGGTGTCACAAGGATTCGAAACATTCTAGGTCGGACCGGCCCAGACTATCAGCGGTTAAAATACGGAGTTTTCCTGAGGACTACCACTTATTCGTCAGCTAGGCATACGGTCCCGTTTTGGGGATCACCTCCTTTATTTCTGACAAAATAACTCGGTTTTGTACATGGAAGCAGAACCTGCACATGCATTGTGCAGTGATCATCTATCATACTGGCAAACCTTATCTTGACGATAATTCTTAGCACCTGCATGCGCGCGCTATTGATTAACACCTACCCCCAACGCAGGCGTCCGATGGGACTCTTGTGTTACTTCTTCACACCAATGCCGAGAATTTACCTTGACAGAGAATTACACTGTTACCTCAATTGAGTTCATGGAACAACGAGCTCAACCTTTAGTCCGCATATCACGATAGATTCTTCAGTTGTCTTACATACTGTACAGAATTCTATTGTGGGTTAGCTTGCGCCACTCCAACATCCAAACCGATTAAACTACATGGGGACCGTCCCAGGATAAGGAGTCTTACCTATCAGGTGAGTGCTAATATGTGCTGGGCTAGGGTTCGTGCGGATCACCAGCTTGCCAATCGCTGAAGATTTCGTAGCATCATTAACTTAGGCTCAGAATCAATCAATGGAACATATAACCTGAATTCAATCCGCCGGATTGTGCCCTAAATTATTGGGCAAATGTAATGGCGGGTGGTTAGGGTTCATGTTGTTTGCACGTGTCGTGTCCAGGGCCAGGTAATGGCTATTCTATATTGCCGGCTCCATTGATCTTCAGTGATAATTTTACTACTACACTTCTACATATACTATCACCGTCGTGTACGTTTGCAACGGTATTGCGTTGGCACGGAATTTGGCCCGATGGCTTGTGTGGCGTTCGGGGTCTTACAGCCCCAATCGGCCACGGCATATGGCCAGTGGCTTGCGGGCCCATAGCCCCTATGCCGAGGAAAAGATCTAGCCCCGGGAGTGATGCTCGGCATCTCTCTCCGGATGTTATACTCAGCTTCGCCCGAGTATGGTCTCTCCTCTCCCATATATTTGCCTTTGTTTCTCTCTCTCTTTGTTCTTTGGACAATCACTGTTGTACGATAGTCAATTCAATATCTCGATTTGTACTCGATTAATCTCAACAGGTTATGAGCCCGGCACTGTGATTTGGAATCAACGCCTACTATTAGACTTTGTTTATCATCTCTCCTCTGCCTTGGGTTGCATTGGACTGAATCAACACCTCTTAGTCGTGCCTCTATAGTTTCTCAACCTCCCCCTTTCCAATGTTTCTTAATCTCTGCCTTCTTTAATATCTCGCAACCCTTTGTTTCAACCTCTGCGATGCCGACCACGGCTACAAAACTTAATGAGCGCAACTATAGACAATGGGCCATAGAAGCGAAAGCCCTACTTCTTGCACATGGTCTCTGGAAATACGTATCAGGAGAAATGCGTGTTCCCAGGTCTATGATTGAAGCAACCAACGACGCCTCCTCGACTCATCCCGCAGCTCGTGACCCTCGAGATACCAATAACAACTTCTTGCCTCAATGAACTGACATATCCTAACTCAAACAGTTCTACCACTTCTCCGCAACTGTGAATGTTGGCAAATGAACAATGATCAGGCATGCGGTCAACTCACCTGCCTGATGGAATCAATGATCAGTGTTCTCAACCGTCCCGTCCGACGGCCGGGGACGGCAATGCCGTCCGAGATCTTGCCAGGACGGACGGGACGGCGCCAAGACCGTCTGTCCCGTCCTAGCATATGAATGACGGCTGGACGGCCGTTGTCTGCCGATGACGGCGTTTTCGCCGTCCCCGGCCGACATCCACCGTCCCCAACCGTCATTGGGCGGTTACAGAATACCGAGTGCTAAGCTCGCCATGTAATGTGGCACAGTGACTGCGCAGCATTAAAGCCACATCACGTGGCGAGCTTAGCACTCGGCGACATGAGTATATTTAGATAATTCACAATCATGATTGATAATCGAGTCCTAATTGCACGAGACATGGGTTACAAATAGAAGTTTTGATGAGATTATGTTTTATGTACACTGAGAAATCAACATCCGTGGATGTCGGTAGTTGACGGCTGGGGACGGTGAAAACTCCGTCATCGGCCGTCCTAACCGTCCGTCACCGTCCTCCTCCAAAAAGACGGCGCCGTTTCCGTCCTGCCCTAGGACGGACGGCGTTTTGCCGTCCCGTCCCCGTCCTAAGTGAGGACGGACGGACGGGACGGTTGAGAACACTGTCAATGATCCTAATGCGGTACCGAGAAATTACTGAGCCGAAACAACTTCGGGATTCAATCAAAGCCAACTTTGAAAAGGTCATCAAGTTCAATGGCCGACACGAGATAGCAAAGCTCACATCATGTCAACTCGACTCATATCCATCAGTCACCGAATGGATCTCAGCCCAGGACAAGATAATCAATGACCTTGCCATATGCGATATCAGGCATCCCAACGGTCCGGGGCGACTACAGTCTTTCGGGGCCCAAACATCACCGTCTCGTCCCGGGAATGATTTCAGTGCCCTGGTCCGTCCGGGGTTGAGATCTACTGGACTAGAGGCCCTACAGGTACCTACAGGGGACCGATAGCTACCGACCCTGGTTGTGGTACTAGAAATGGGCTTATGTACAGCTGTGTTTCCGGCGGTGCGTTCGAACCTTGTCATAGTTTGCCTAAATATTTGTACCCAATTGAGGGAGAAGAGGCGAATAATGACATGGATTACTCAGCCTAGAAGTCTAGTCAATCATGATGTGATTTCCGCTTCTCAAACTGAAGTTTTATGACTGTTTGTACCCTTGCTGCAAGAATGCAGGGCCCTGCAGTCTGTCCCGTCCGGACAGATTTTTCCCTGGTCTCAAACGGTCTAAAATCCGTTGCCCCGAATTTTATAGTCTGTTGGCACGGGATTTGGCCCGATGGCTTGTGTGGCTTTAGGCCTAACGCTGCGGGCATGAGGCCGGTGGCTTGCAGCCCCCATGGGCCGCCACCAGCCCCCATGCCGAGGAGTAGGGCTAGCCCCGGCAGTGATGCCCGGCATCGGTCTCCGGATGTGATACTCGGCTTCGCCGAGTATGCCCTCTTCTTTCCCATATATATTTGCCTCTCTTTCTCTCTCTTTGCTCTTTAGACAATCACTTTTGTACGATAGTCAATTCAGTATCTCTATTCGTACTCGATTGATCTCAACATAGTCCCGTCCCAGGCAGCGCCTTGCCTGGACGGGACGGACTATTGGGATGCCTGTGCGATATTATGAACGAATACTCTTGGACGATATTCTACATTATGTCCAACCTTCCAAATACCGATGAACGGGAGACCTTTGCATCCACACTCCAGACCACTTAGTAGGCTGGCATGGTGACAAGCATCATCACCCACCTTCTGTCGTTCAAAGCCCGCCTCCACAGGGCCCGAGGTCTTGCTGCCGATGCCGCAATCTGCGTAACGAAGAAATGTCACTGACGACACTCAAAGGGTTACAAGGGCGACGGTTGGAAGGGCTACCATAGGAAGGGGAATGACAGGAAGAGCCGGATCATATGCCATGGATGTGGAGGAAAGGGCCGTATCAAGGCAAAGTGAAGGAATAAGCCTAAGCGGCCTCGTATGAGAAATTTAAAAGTGATGCTGTCGGCGCTCCTCTGGTTCTCCTTCCTGCATTGTGTCTGTGTGTTGTGGGGCCTCCACACCCCTGCCGTCCAACCTGTCCGTTTCGTCTCTTTCTTTCCATCTCGCTTCTTGGTGTGGTGCTGCTCCTTTCATGTCCATTGGAATCATATTTGTGATGCCCGCCCCCCAGAGTATGTTATCCATGTGGTGGGCATCCCGCTTCTGCTCTCTTTAATCTATCCACGCCCCCACTCCTAGCAATTGTCCCGCTTCGCGTGCTGCATAGGCTACCAATAATTTTTGCTAAGTGTCCACGGTTTAGTGCAGCTGTGCGTAGTCCAGTGCCTGCTGTCGAACCGTCCTTTCCATGCAGCTTCTCCAAACTCCAGCGGCCATCGGAACCTTACTCCTCCAGTCTCCAGGGGCTTCCGACGACTCGCTCCTCAGCATCTTCTCTGTTGAGATCAATCGAGTACGCATAGAGATATTGAATTGGCAATCGTACAAAAGTGATTGTCTAAAGAGCAAAGAGAGAGAGACAGCTATAGATATATAGGAAAGGGAAAAGAGAGAGCATACTCGGCGAAGCCGAGTATCACATCTGGAGACCAATGCCGAGCATCATTCCCGGGGCTAGACATACTCCTCGGCATGGGGACTGGTGGCGGCCCAGTGTTCTCAACCGTCCCGTCCGAGATCTTGCCAGGACGGACGGGATGGCGCCATAGCCGTCCGTCCCGTCCGAGCATAAGAATGACGGCTGGACGGCCGACATCGGGCGGCTACCGTATATTCTTAGATGTAACCTAATTCGATCCTGAGAGCGCGCGGTAAGAGATATATAAATGGATACATCCATGCGTAGATTGTACATCAATCATGCTATAGTTGTAAAGAGCGAGAATGATGAACAGGATCTTCCTTCACAGTCTGGGATAATTGTAGCTAGTTTATATAAATTATATGTACCCTGAGAAAAATCCATGGATATCGACAGATGACACCTGGGGACGGCAAGGCTCCGTCCCCGGTCGTCCTCTCCGTCCGTCACCGTCCTGCCTCAAAAAGACGGCACCGTTTCCGTCCTACCCTCGGACAGACGGCGATTCGCCGTCCCGTCCTGTCCTGAGGAATTTCGGACGGACGGGACGGTTGAGAACACTGTGGCGGCCCATGGGGGCCGCAAGCCACCGGCCTGATGCTCACAGCCTTAGGCTGAACGCCACACAAGCCATCGGGCCAAATCCCGTGCCAACATTCCCGTTCCCGTTGCACTGCAGCAGCTCGGCTGCGGCCGCAATCGTAAGTGCGGCGCGTGTCACTGCGTCGCCAGCATTGCCTTTCACCACCTCTACTGCTTTTGCTCTCTCCATATCCGTGTCTGCTCTCTGAGATGATGCTCGGATGCCCTCAATTGCTACCACAATGAGGCTCTCTCCTCCCGGGGTCGCCATCGATCCTGGTTGGGTTTGGTCGTCGCATCGCGGATGCGTGCTTGCTTCGTTGGCGATGTGCCTGACCTCCGATGATCCAGAGGTGCCAGGAATGTCGTCTTGGTATCAATTCGACGCTAGGAGTCGATTACCGGTGTCCGTTGTCAATTACTGCTGTTGTTGTTGATTTATTTCGCTGTTTCCGTTTTGCCTATACCCCCACAATTGACAGCCGTGCCGTTACATTCTGTCAGACATGTCTACCTCGACCTCAATCTGTAAACTCAATAAGCAAAACTATCGCACCTGGGCAGTATAGGCCGCAGATCCTCTTCAGCATCTCAATGTTTGGTGAGTGGGTGACGGCTAGGAGATTATTCCCTGCCCTCCAGCTACATCGGCAGCATCAGTATCAATTGTTCTAGTCCATTCGCGGAGGCGGTTCCTCCGCGGAGTACCTAGTCAGTTCACGGAGGCCCACCTTCCGTGAACGAACCGTCCATTCACGGAGTGCAGACCCCACCTCCGTGAACTGACTAGTTCGTTCGCGGAGACAGTCAAAAATTACAAAACTCTCTGCTCTGCACGCAAGTATGTGCATGTACTGGCATGTACGTACACTCAGC
>Ga0307514_10000297_pt1 | contig 123068 bp, 147 predicted proteins | sample 16_EM_MG_FD_203088 | JGI IMG/M metagenome (GOLD analysis project Ga0307514, IMG submission 203088) | Populus trichocarpa ectomycorrhiza microbial communities from riparian zone in the Pacific Northwest, United States - 16_EM | ecosystem: Host-associated > Plants > Roots > Unclassified...
TTGGGCTCCGGCTTTGGCAGTCGGCATTGGGTTTTCCTTCTCTCTCTTTCATATATAAGTCCATAGTTTTCCTTCTCTTTGGATAGACAGACAATTCATCTTCTCCATCATCTTCTCGTGTCAACAGAAAGTCTCGAAATATATACAGGAGGCATCAGCCCATGTACGTATGTAACACTCTGTGCTACTTTTCACTCGTCACTCAATCGGCCTCTGGCAGGAGCGCTAGCTCTCACTGTATATAATGCATGGGTTCCGCCTTTCTCTGCTAGACTTAGGTGGCTGTGTGGCGGCTCATGCGCCTCACATCCAGGGGTTCTCCGAAGCTAGGTACAAGCTAGCATGCAGCTATGCACGAGACAAGATCAGGCATCTCAATAGTCCGTCCCGTCCGGGCAAACTTTCGCCCGAGACGAGACTGCAGATTTCGGGACACAGAACTCTGGACTGTTTGAGACTAGGGCAAAATTTCCTTGGACTAAACCCCTACAGAACCTATATTCTCTGTAGCATACATATTAAACTGAGACGCGGTCGAAATCATGATATTTTATACTATGTTTCGTATTTAAGTTTATCCCCACCATCGCAGCACCCACAGCTACCCGATTTAAAGCCTATCCTCGGTACTTTTACGGATCGATATGGGAAATTTAAAGCTTACAACCGACATCTGCTAGTAACAATTTTAGAGAGCACCACCGGTGACACCACCAGAAACACACCTCCGGTAGCAGCTGGTCTCCTATACGTACACGTACGGGGCCCTAGGGCTGAAGAATTCAGCCCCAGACGGACCAGGCTGCAGAAATGATACCTGGGACGGGACCGCGATGTCGTCCTGAAAAACTATAGTCACCGCAGACCGTTGAGATACTTGGACAAGATTAATTTCAGCGTTTAGATAGATTAAAGACTTCATTAGTATCCCACAATTCAACAAAAAAAAAGTTCGACGATGCGAGGGATTCATCTCTGACAATGAATCAAGTTTATTTTTAGTGTTCCAGTGTTCCTAAGCGGCCAGGCCGGCCTTAGCGGCAGCTGTTAAATAAGAGCCAGCCGGTCATGCAGGCTTTTCCGGCCGGCCTGCAAGCTTCCCTTGGCGGAAAAAAGCATAAACAGCTTATACTATTTGAAAGATAGTACTCTGCAACCTATACTACGAAAGCCTCCAAGGTACGAAACATGTACCATATCCAACTCAACCATCGTAGCCGTGCCATTGCCGCATTGCATCCATTAACCAGACCACGGCTTATGCAGGCGGATGCAGGCTATTGAATCACGTGCATGCCGCAGCTAGCGCAGGCTTTCGGAAAGGAGGCTGGGCCGCTTAGCAACACTGCCCATTTCCAAGCGAATATGTCGTATGTGAGAGGTAATGTGCATCTGTATATTTGTCCCAACTAGCAACAAATTTGCTGTAATCAAGGACCTTACCGCGGTACTCCCTCACTCACTCCAGTTAAAACGAGCCATCGGGGTCTCGATTAGGACATGCATCCCAAAACTCCGTCCCATCCTTCTCAGGCCATGCCTGAGGCCGGACTAAAGTTTTTGGGGTTTAAGATTTAAGACTGGATGGACCAGGGTACTCCATGTCAAGACTATAGTACTGCGGGCCTTACAGCCATTAATTGGCCTCCACAGAATTTGGGATTCAATTTTATGAAGCTGAGAATTCCCCCCTTCGGTACAAGTTCATCTCGGCCTAAGATTTGTTCTGGGATGTGGTGTCCCGGGACGGACCAGTCCCCACATACTCATGCCCTAGACAAAACGATCATATCAAGCCCTGAAAGACTCTAGTCCGGACGGACAGTTGGGAATCCTGGATTAGGACATTGAACCGGAATAGCAGCTGTGCGAACAGACCTTTGAGCTTTCTTGAATCCGAAGTTGAGTGTTTGTTGTATCACACTCTGCCCCCGCTCTAATTGTTTTCATGTGCTTAAATCCATCAAATCAGAGATTATTTCTTTGGCCTAGAACTGCAATCATCCCTTGTAACCATTAAGCATTGTCCACTATTGCAGCATCAGCGGACCAATGCACAAAATGGTGTTTTGAGTTGGCAAGAGGGGATTCGAGTTTGGCGAGAGGGAATTCAAGCATGATTTAACTTGCATCAAATTACGTGGCAACACCGGTACACCTACGTCCGGATGTTCCACGTTGATTGATTCGTCGTTACGGCCACACAAGAGCGCATACAAAATTCATACAATTATTGCGGTTGGCCACGGTATTCAATCACAAATTTCCTGGATGACAACATGCCCAATCGGGTTTGTTTGTTTTCCGTTCTGTGAGTCTTTCGCCTGACGGGCCAGTCAGCTGCCTTAAACTTTTGCTTTTATTGAGACTGCATCATGCAATGCAGGATTGAGGCTGACAGAACTGATTATTGCCAATCGCATGTACTAACGTAGATAAGCCGTTCTCTGCATCTCAAGCTCAACCATTCAAACTTGCAGTAATCGTTCACTGTGTTCCGAGAACCATATTTTCAGACTTGTCAGTAACTGTAACTGTGCATGTGAGACCTGCGGAACGCGTATGTGCTTCAAAATATTGCTCAATATATAACACACAGTCTGCGTTTTCCGTACACTTCGCCGTCGCAACCACTTACACAACCATATCCCACATCAAAAATACAATCTGATGGATAGACTCCGACAAAAATCAAAGCAGTTTCCCAAGAATGGCGGGGATTGGGCCAGAAGTTTCCGACGATACTTACGGTCGCCAATTTCGTCGTCGAACCTTCACAATCAATCCATTGCAACATCCGACACTCCTAATGCAAATCTTTCCGAGCTGGAGCAGCAGCCGCTGTCTGGGGTGGAGGTATTGTATCTTCTTGCAACCTTGATGAAGCAACACCATTAATCATAATTAGTCTCCGCATGAGTTACCTGGTAGTTTGGCACTATCCATTCCGCCCTTAGAGAGTCATGTCGGTACCATAAACACGTTCGAATTGGACTCTTCGTGGTTCGCTTCCTCACAGGGCCAGACAACTTCGCCCAATCGCTCTTTGCGAAATGACAGCCCTGCTGGTGAAAGTCATATTGATGGCTCTCAATCACGACACGATGTATTTGAATTGTCGAATGATGCGCATGAGAGTGAATCTGACGATGAATATTTGGGTGGACTCTCCTTGGAACCTCCCAGGCTCTCCTTACATCCATTAACACATGACAAGCTGATGGAGAGCTGCCAAGGATGTAAAACTATGAATATGACCGGTATATGGTGGTGCAGTATTTGTGACATCATGGTATGCGACGGATGTTGGAAAAAGCAGTTGGCTCATACCACCGATGATGATAGGCGAGTTCAACACGAGAAATGCGAAACAGAGCTTCGAGGGTTAATGGAATGGTTGAAACCCATGGGTAATAGCGGATCCGGCGGAACTTTTCAAGTCAGCACCAAATGGTTCGGTGTTAGAATTATATCGCCAACAGACGCTTCACTGGAAACTACGAGCCGATTCAACGATATATCAATGTCCGTCGTGGATGACAAGTTCCCTTCATTGATCAGCTTTGTAGGGGAAACTGGGGCAGGAAAGAGTACATTAATAAGTGCTCTTCTGGGGGTAATCTCTGAGAGATCTTAAAACAAACTACCACAATATACTAACTACGCTATAGTTTAACTGTCCTGCAGGAGAGTTTGGATTGGTTGAAGCGCCAGCCATTGGAAGCTCAGAGGATCCGGATACTCCTACAAGTAGCGATGTTCATTTGTTCGTTGACCCCTCAACGTATTCTGATGAAAGACCACGCTTTTATGCCGATTGTGAGGGAATGGAAGGTGGGAATAGCCCTCCGGTCATGGGAAGGACAAAGCGCAAGCGTGATCTCAAATACCTTCAAAACCTGAAGCTCAAGTGGTTGAGCACTGAGCAATGTTCGAGGACTTGGATGGTCAACAACTTATACCCTAGGGTTCTGTTTACGTTTTCCGATGTAGTAGTCTACGTTACAAAAAACTTTCGGTAAATGTTGCTAGAATTAATTCCGAGCTTTCACATGCTGATATTGATAGATCCTTGGAATCAGTTCTTACTCGGTTGATGAAATGGGCCGATACAGTTCTAGAAACGGCTGTCAATCAACCGTTGCTTCCGTATGCTATCGTTGTGATCAACGACTTTGAGGTGAGTTTCGAGTTAGTGTGTAGTGCACCTACTTTCGGTATGATGACTCTTGATACTGATATATAGATGTTAGCACATCGAGAACACCGAGTGGTGGAACGAAAATCTTACAGTAAAACAGTTGGAAAAACTTTCTGGTGGTTTCTTTAAAGACCCTACTGTACAGGCCTTAGTCAAGATTTGGGCCAGTCGTCACAAGCGCATCGAGACAGTGAACGATCTCATACGATGCTATTATAGCGGTCTCAAGATTGTTTGCCTACCACGTATGAGCAAATCCCCTCCTCTTTTCCGGCGGCAATATCATCAGTTAAATAGTGCCATTGCCGAGGCAACAGACCAGGCCAAGCGTAAAAGGATCCAAGCCGGCCTGTTGATGAATAGCCAGCAGCTTGCTACGTATCTCAATGATGCATTCAACCATTACTCCAGCAATCTGTCAGAACCCTTTAACTTTATTCAGTCTGCCTTCCGCCGCCGTCCCGTAGAAGCATATTTCCAATCCCACATTATACAGGCCGCCCATCTTTTAATCCGCACCCACCCCTCGCAGGAGTCGCTCACCGCTCGGCACACATTTGGAGGGCTTGCGCCATTAATGGCCTCCAGCATCCTGCTAGATGTTTGCCGCAAAGGCTATCCACAGAAATGTATGCTCTTTAACTGTTGATGGCCCTAAAGGTTACTTACCTACGAACAGCAAATATTCAAGCAGTAATAGAACGGTATGAGTCGCATTTCCGGGCAGCAGTGAGAGAGTTTTGTCAAGAGATCTGGCCCTGCAGCTTCATCGACAGGAAAGGCCGCCATTGTGTTAATGTTTCAACAAAGCATCAAAAAGGGCACCAGATTGCCAGTGGAAAGGTGGTTGCAGTTGGCGAATACGTTGACGGAGACCGCATTCAGGAAATTTGTGAGGGTTCAATTAGACAGGTTTCTTCAGTGTATGGGGAACTCCTTGGCCGCCTAAGTCAAAGGGGCGCGGGGTGCGAACGGTCTTCGGCTGCTGAGATCCAAGGAGAGATCCTGTCAAGACAGCCATACTCCGTCATGTGGAGCAGCGGTCTGAGCAGTTCGAATACAGACGACAGTACAACAACTATATCGTTCAGTCATCACACATGCTTCGGCTGCATGTTTTCAGTCCCAGCATTAGCATTACCTTGTGGTCATATTTTATGTGATGCATGTATACAAGATTTCTCGGAACCAGACATACACCGCCAGTGGGTTAGGCTTGTCAAATATTGTCCTCTATGCGGAAACAGAAATGAGGTAGTATTTGACCCTCCTTGGGTATATAATATCGAGCCCCAACAAACAGCACCAAGGGTATTGTCCCTAGATGGGTAAGTTCCTCCTTTCTTGCTGTTAACTGTCACTTATTGTGTTTAGTGGTGGAGTTCGTTCAATTATGCAACTCGCAATTCTCTCCGAGATTGAGAAGCGATGTGAGCTTGGTATTCCCATACGAAGTTTTTTTGACCTTATTATTGGCACGAGGTATGGTTTTGTTCTTGTGGTTTGAAAAGGCATTCTAAAGCAGTAGTTTAGCGGAGGTGGAGTCGTTGCCCTTGCCTTGCGCTCAATGTCCGCCCAAGAATGCATCCAGATGTTTTACAACTTTTCAAACGATTCATTTCAAAAACGGCTAGGGCTCAATATTCCGCTAGTTAAATACATAGTTGAGACACGCCATCGTGGCCAGTACAGATCGAAAGGTCTAAACTCATCACTGAAGAAAGCCCTGGGAGATGATGTAATGTTTGGGGATGCTATCAACCAGAGTGATGGGCAACAGCCTGTAAAACTTGGCGTTACCATGACCGGAATGCTGGGTACAGCATATCTTGTAACAAACTACAATCGTCCCAGCAAAATCGTGGACGAAGGTGATTACTACTATTCCTACTTCTAGCCTGCCGACCAGACTGACATTGCTCAAGCTGGTGGTGGCACTTATAGCTTCTTCCGCGCTAAAGATAAGTTGGGGGAGATGAAATTTTGGGAAGCGTAAGACCCCATACCCAAGCCAAGAACTACAACTAAGTGACATGATAGCGCCCGTGCAACCTCTGCCGCTCCGCGATATTTCAAGCCGCACTACCACGCAGCGTCCGGAGCACAATTTGTGGATGGTGCTGTCAATTACAATAACCCCATATTCGTTGCCGATGCAGAATGGACTTTGTTGTGGCCAGAACATTCCCGCCCAGATATCATGTTATCTATAGGCACTGGATTCGAACGCGGGAATAATGAAATTAGAGAAGATATTGAGACAGTTGACCAAGGCTACATCTCGAGTCTAACGGAATTTGTCGCCCATATGACAAAGCAGTCAACGAACTCCGAGAGAATATGGCAAGAATTTTTGAACAGCCGAAGCAGTGACGAAGCAACCCTAGCTGAGCGATACTTTCGACTGAACGTGGAATTTCTTTACAAATCTCTCCCGCCACTGGACGGTGTCAGTGACATGCAGAACATGGAGGCCGCTGCAGCTTTGTACTGTCAGCATAATTCAGAGTGGATCGCATCAATTTCCAACAAACTGATATCAACTCTGTTTTATCTAAGGATCGACGAAGTTAGTGCAGACTCTAGTACAAGTAACAAGCTCCAACAAAAGTGCAAAGGTTCTACACTAGCCTAGTTCAAGATATCACTCATATGCTGATAGACTAGGAACAATACTATGCCGATTGAGCCCCGAGTCGAAAGGAGCGGTGGGGTTGTATAACCTCTTTCGGTCTAAATACACTGATTCTGAACCTCTATTTTCAATTCAAAGAGACAACCATATGCCGCAAGTGCTACAACCCACAGCAGCTTCCCTTTTGACTACGGAAAATAGAATTCTTGATGCTGGAATACAGTTCGTCGCGTCATCAGACGACCAATTACTTCGAATTTTTCTATGTACCCCTCATAATAAAGACCACTGCCTGATCAGTGGATTTCCGTGTTCTCTCACTCGGTTGAAAGCATTCAGCACGACAAAGCGAGTTAGTACCCTATCAGATATACGGAGGTGTGGCAAGAGTTAACTTCTTCGCAGAACAGTATTCACGGCAGTTTCTGGTAAGCAACTATTAGGCTACATGTAATGAGCTCGTTTGCGCTTTTCTGAAGTTGGATGAGGGCAACAGTAAGGACTAAACTGGGGTTACGGAGAGTGTATTAATGTTGGAATTAAATTGAATGGGTTACTGCTAGGAGATGAATCGTGAATGTGAGTAGATTTACCATATGCATGGTGGTTGATGTGAGCGTACTTTCATTCATATATACAAACATACAACTTCTGTCTTTTTCGATTCTTTTTGGCCAAAATTTGCTGAGATCAGTCGAGTACGAATAGAGAAATTGAATTGACTATCGTACAAAAGTGATTTTCTAAAGAGCAAAGAGAGAGAAAGACAGGCAAATATATATGCGAAAGAAGAGGGCATACACGACGAAGCCGAGTATCACATCCGGAGACCGATGCCGAGCACCACTGTTGGGGGTAGACCTACTCCTCGGCATGAAGGCTGGTGGCGGCCCATGGGGGTCACAAGCCACCGGCCTCATGCCTGCAGCCTTAGGCCGATGGGGGCTGTAAGTCCCCGAACGCCACACAAGCCATCAGGTCAAATCCGTGCCAACACTCCCCCTTTGGCCCAAGGCGTTCCAAACAAAGTGAACAAACCAATTAGAATGGGCGGAGAGAAGAGAAAACAAACAAAGGCCCGGAAATCCTCCAAGTTCCAAATAACCTGTTGACAAAAGAGAAAGGAAGATAGGGAAAAAACCTGAACCTTAACAAAGAAACACTTAGTATTTGTTTTAATCATACTGTATTCACTCGACTTAGAGTATGACAGCCCCTTAATCCCCTCCGGCTACGGGCTGGCCCGCTAGATGGCGCAGCTCCACTCCTGCTACCTGTCGTCCCCTTCTGACAGAAGACAGCATCTAAAGTGATCGATAAGATACAACGGAAATGGGACGAAATCCCAAAAGAAAGACCGCCGGATCCAACTCCTCCGCCTGTTTGGGCAGGAACTTCCCGACATCAGTGACAGCCAGGAAGTCCATCACCGCATTATTGCACTTCTCCATGGAGAGCAGTACAGACACAGTAATCCTGGTGGTCCAGGCGGGCCAGTTTCAGAATAAGCCGGGCCGGGCCCGCGCATCGCAGGCCAGGCCATTGGAGCGGCCCACGCCTGCAGGCTTTGAGTAGGTGGGAACTGCAGGTGCCTAGGTAAACCATGGTTCGAAAAGCCTGCAGTTTGACTACAGGTAACTATAGGTAACTATAGTCCAGGTGTTGAACTTCAAATTGGTACATCCAGTAACACATTGCCAAGAGTCTACTGTTTTTGTTTTTTTTGTTTTAATCATACTGTATTCACTCTAATTCGAGTATGACAGGACCTTAATAACCCCCTCCGCCTCCGGGCGAGCCAGCTAGATGGCAGAGCTCCCCCCCCCAGCTACCCTTCGTCCCCGTTGACAAATGAAAGATAAGATGAGAGAAAGACAAAAGGAAAGAAAGAAAGAAAGGTCTAACCCCGTGACCGCCCCCGCCACCACCAAGCCCTGAGCCCGCTCCCTACCGCTGCTTAACTTTGAGCGGAAACTTCCCGACTTCAGTAGCTGCCAGGAAGTCCATCACTGCCTTCTCGCACACTTCTATGGAAAACAGCTCAGAGTTCTGCACATGACGGCATCTGCCTGCATTCCAGCCCGTCATCTGCACCACCGCCTTCCACTGTTCTTTCTGTTGATCTCTCCACCGGCTGCAGTGGCAGAAGAGGTGCTCCCACATCTGGGACACTGTCGCTCCACACCACGAGCACATGTCTTCATCACGGTGGCCGAACCGTTTCAGGTGAGCTCCAGCTGGCGGCTGCCTGGATTTCGCTTGGTGGAACCTTGCGGCCAGCGACTTTACGCGTGTCATCCGGATAGGTCTCTTGGTCCCTGCCAGGCTGTTGATTTTGTAGCGGAAGTGCTTGCTGCACCAGTCGGCCTCCCACTTTGCCATAGATGCTGATCAGCCTTGAGACAGTAGTCTAGCCCTATTCGGGGCCGAGGTGAATGGCCACTCTACCACTGTGCTTCCGCTCGCGTCTCGGGCTTTATTCACCTCACTCTCTGCCTCTTTAATCACGAGGATGCTGGAGGGTCCTGCGACCCAGTGGATCTTGGTTGCAATGCCGAGGGGGAGGCGATTTCGCACACTGCTGTTGATGTGCCTGGCCAGTTGCTGCGCTGGGCCCAGCTGCCGCTGTGTTATTCTTTGAATTATGGCCTGTGAGTTGCTGAAGACTGCCACTGTCTTCACTCCATGCTTCTGCAATGTCTCTCTCTTCGTAATTGCCATGTCACAAGCGAGTCCAATCGCCCAGAATGCGCCATCGCAGATCGCCATACGTTCAGTGCTCCAAACACTGTGGCAAGACCTTCTGTCATTTCAGTGTTTGCACACTGCTGCAGCTCCCACTTTGCCCTCGACTGAGCGCGTTCCATCTGTCTACCACATCCAGACACCGGCTCCGACTTTGGCTTGCGTCTCTCTTGCCCAGCATTTTGCGATGCTCATTGCTGCAGTGGTGTCATCCAGTATGGTGGTTGTGACCAATGATTATATCCCTGGGAGCAGCCGATCCTTGCCTTCGGTTGTCCGCCCATAATCATGCTCCTCGCTATTCACATTGCATATCGGTGCATTGGAGCAGGGGTTGTGGTGTAGCTCTTTCAGCTTCCTACTGCATGGGTTTGATAGTCTCGCTGTGAATTGCTGTTATCGGGAGTCCAAGCTTAACAGCGCCATTGTCAGCCCTGACTCTCTCTTTACTGCGCCTGGCGGAGTCGTCCACAGCGCACCCAGGATGGACGTGGCTTGTCAATTGACTAAGAGTTTCAGGTCGTCTAGCCTACCAAGTTCTCTGAGACCCCACCAGAGAATGCTCTCATATAGTGCGACTGCTTGGACACACACCACTTGGACCGCCCTTACTCTCCCCAGAATAACACCATAAGCCCTAGTAAGGGTTTGGAGTCTAGCTTCTGCTGGCCTGGCCTCATCAGCAACAACCCTAGTTTCCGTCTGAAACACCCGGGTGTTCCGGACGGCTCTGACGGCTCTGACGGAACCTCGTACCCTCTGACGGAGAATTACACGCTGCCTGTCGCCCAGGCGACGTGTCGCATTGCATAGCAGAGCACCTGGGAGCGCCGGCGACAAACCTGGGAGCGTCTGGGAGCAGCTCGAATCACAGTAGAGCATTCTGGGAAAAACATCATCTTTGGGAACGCTGCTGGTGCGCCTGGAACTCATCGCTACTACTAATCGTGCAACGATTTTTCAAACTCATGTATTCAGGTTGTATTCTCATCTATGTATCTATGCATCTATACAGCTACCAATCTACAACTCAGAGATACACTCCGAGGCCGTGATCGAGTGAGTTTGGAGATGCACTTGGAGGCCGTGATCGAGTGAACTGAGAGCTGCACTTCGAGGCCGAGGTCAAGTGAACTCAGAGATGCACTTGGAGGCCGGGATCGAGCGAGTTTGGAGATGCACTTGGAGACTGAGATCGACTGAACTCAGAGATGCACTTGGAGGCCGGGATCGAGCGAGTTTGGAGATGCACTTGGAGACTGAGATCGACTGAACTCAGATATGCACTTGGAGGCCGTGATCGAGCGAGTTTGGAGATGCGATTGGAGACCGAGATTGAGTGAACTCAGAGATACACTCCGAGGCCGTGATCGAGCGAGTTTGGAGATGCACTTCGAGGCCGAGATCGAGTGAACTGAGAGCTGCACTTGGAGGCTGAGATCGACTGAACTCAGAGATGCACTTGGAGGCCGGGATCGAGCGAGTTTGGAGATGCACTTGGAGACTGCGATCGATTGAACTCAGAGATGCACTTGGAGGCCGTGATCGAGCGAATTTGGAGATGCACTTGTAGCAGGCTATGATCGAGCGAGATTGGAGGAGTACTTGGAGGTGGTCGATCTGGAGGCGGTCGGTGGGAGGCGCGCCAGGTGCTGAGACTCTATTCATCAGTTAGTTAACTCGAAACCGTGGGAATGTGACAAGGTCACTTTACCTTTGAAGCTCTTATGGAGAACTGGCTGGTGGCGGTCGATTGGTAGGGAGGTACGCTGGAAGCTGAAGCTACATTCAGGGGTCAACTCGAAATCGTGAGAATGAAGGGACGACAGACAATCTTAGGTGTATGCTGTATTCAGTGTATGCTGCACTCGGCGTATGCTGCTCTCGGTGTTAACTCAGGATGATGGCATGGAGAGATAGAGAGGGATGACTTAACTTTGTGTTCTTGCAATGATGGTAGAGTTGTGGACGAGAAAGAGAGAGATGGGAGATGGAGATGAGACCGATATGGAGGATACGAGCGGACCTGAGAAATCAGGGGTACGACTTACCTGATTGGGTTTAAAAGACCCCGTATCGGTGTTGTTACCCGCCGGATCGGGACTCGTACCTGCCGTATCGGGGATGGTCAATTGACTTGCACACGAAATTCTCTTAAGTCCCAGTTTCTCATGATGATTTCCCCCATCTCCTCTGATCTCTCTCTTTCTTGTGCTCAACTCTACCATCACCTACGAACATGAAGTTAAGTCAGCCCTCTCTATCTCTCCATGCCATAATCATGAGTTAACACGGAGTACAGCATACACCAAGTACAGCATCATCCCACGATCGACAGACTCCCGCTCTCAGCCAGTTTCTCATCTCTCGGCGGATGTTGTACTCAACTCTCTACATTCCCACAATTACAAGTTAACCAATGAATAGAATCTCAGCGGCCGTCGCGCCTCCCTCCAAATCGACCGCCTCCAAGTACTGCTCCAAACTCGCCCGATCACGGCCTCCAAGTGCATCTCTGAGTTCACTCAATCTCGGTCTCCAATTGCATCTCCAAACTCGCTCGATCCCGGCCTCCAAGTGCATATCTGAGTTCAGTCGATCTCAGTCTCCAAGTGCATCTCCAAACTCGCTCGATCCCGGCCTCCAAGTGCATCTCTGAGTTCAGTCGATCTCAGTCTCCAAGTGCATCTCCAAACTCGCTCAATTCCGGCCTCCAAGTGCATCTCTGAGTTCAGTCGATATCAGTCTCCAAGTGCATCCCCAAACTCAATCGATCACAGCCTCAAAGTGCATCTCCAAACTCGCTCGATCACGGCCTCCAAGTGTATCGTTAAGGAGCGACGGTGGGTGTACGGGGATACAGGGGTAACGGAGGTGGAATGAGCGATGCGGAGTATATATTCGGGAGACCCCGGGGTAGGTAGACAGCATCTCATTTTCATCTCATCTTGTCATACAATGAAAATACACACTCTATCTTTCCCAACTTTTGGTCTCACTCGCTCGTTCCGAGATTTCGTGGATCCGCGCAATTGCGTGGATCCTTACGGCCGTGTTGTATCATATCTTCTCACCTTCTTCCTACGCTCCTCGAGATTAATGTAGAAGGAATGTGAGGAGAGATTTTCGCAGTGTCTCCCATTGCATTGCAATCCCAATGCAAGCGTGTACCCAATGAACCCATTCCGACGTATGGTCACAGTTGGCAACAACGCCAGGGTGTTTGTTTAGAATAGGAGACCGACAGAGCAAGAAGAAACAGCGATCGGAGGGCGATATGCAACGCAACGCGTGGTATTGACGCCGGGCGCGGAGTAATCCGCCACCGGGGTGTCTCTGACGCCTCTGACGGAGCGCGTCCACTCTGACGGAGCCATTCCGCCCGGACGGAGATGTTTTTGCTGATGCTTCTTTATTCATCGGGTGTGCTACTAATTATATGTTGGGTATGCGTCACTCCAGACGCCCAGCCACCGTGTGGCTTGTATGTTGAATCTTATAATTCCGTTCCTGACTCTTATCTTTGTTGACAGTGTCGGCCGGAGGTGTGTCGTGGGGCGGCGTTTGCACGGCCACAGCGCCGCCTCCATCTTTGTAGTGTCAACCTGTTGCCTTCGACTACTCACACACTCGATGCTCTTGGCTTCATATTTCCCATTCATTTTAATGATGTGTTTGACATCGCTGCTGGTCACCACCAAGCCGAGGTTGACTACCAAGGATAGCCCTTCGGCCTATGATACATACTCTTTGACCCATTTGATGAATCCTGAGGTGTAGATTCAGGAGAGGATTGGTGAGACTATTGAGCCCTGTGGGACCCCCGCATGCATAAACTGTCTTTCCATGGCATTGCCCTTGAATACCATCTCCACCGTACTCTCCGAGAGAACGCTCACCATCCATTGTATAAGGTCTATATCTATTTGCCTGACTTTCATTTAGTTGACTAGGCTTCCTTTCCTCACGCTTGGGAAGGCTGCTTTAATGTCCACAAGAAGGAGGGCTGTAATGTGGCTGTGATTTTAGGCTGCATTAGCTCCGTTGACCATGATGGCCACTGCATCGATGGCTGACCGACCTTCTCTGCTTCCCAATTGTCCACCGCTCAGTAGTCCTCTGCCATTGGCTTTCTCTGAGAGCAACTCAGTGAGAACTTTTTCAACCACTTTTCCTATGGGGCTCAACAGCGACATGGAGCGATAGGCAGTCACCATGGTCTTGTTATCTTTGCCAGGCTTGCGAATCACCACTCCGATATCGCACATCCATACCTCTGGAGGTCGCCCGATGCGAATGGCCACCTTCGTCAGCCTCCCGATCCTCTCTTTGTCCCACTCCCTGGCCAGCCGTAAGTCGCGATACGACAGCATATCCGGCCCCGGTGTGTTCTTGACAGATTGCGAAAACAAAGATTGGGTATCTGATTGCTCTGTGACGCACATATGTGTGCGTCGCGAGGAAGGTTGTTCGTAGTAATTGTCGTCTTCAGTCAAAGGACAATACTCGCACATCAGCATCTACTCCTCCTCCAGTGATGTGTTTGGCTGCACGACGTCCCTGGCTGTTAAGGGTTCCATGGTCGTGCCCACCCGAGAGGTTGCGTAATATCCTGCTTTCCACACCTCGGCCCCTCTTAGGTTTTGCAAATGGTCGCTGCACATTTGTCTTTTTGACTGTCTTATCAACTTCTGGAGTTCTGCCTTCGTTCTGGCTGCCTCTTACGAGTTCCATCTCCTCCATTGTTATGTTCTGACTCCCTTAATTCTTTTCTTGATGTCGGCGTTCCACCACATGTGTGATCTGGCGCAGATCCAGATTTTCTCTGCCGTGGCGTCGAAAGGTTTCCCTATGACTTCCTGAAACCTTGCGCCCTCTTGCTCCACATTGTCTCCTGTGCACTCTGTATCCAGGTGAGCTCGGTCTTGTGCTAGCTCCATCCATAGCATCTCTACTGCTTCCACGTCGTCCTCAGTCATTGAAGCTAAACTCCACCATACCACCCTTTCGGGGTTGGCCTCGTCCTGATTGGGCTGCTTCACACTCCGATTCTACAACTTCGTTGTCGGATTCCGTGGTGTGGTCTTCGTCGGCCAGTTTAGACCACTTTGTTTATGGTCCATTTGCCAGAGTCAGGTTGATGACTGACTCACCCTCATGACATTCCCAATTTCAGTGGTGAGTGGCTCTGCCATCATTTCCAATCTCCAGTCCATTTTCGTCAATCACATCTTCCTAGAACGTAGCATTCTGCATCACTTGGTATCTTGGGTTCCATCGTGTGCTATGGGAGTTGAAGTCTCTACCAAGGACAGTGCCACCCTGCAGAATAACTGTCTGCCAGTTCAACTTCAGCGCTGGTCTCTCTCCAGATTGCATGTCTCAAGGATTGTAAACGTTAACAATCTTGGTTATCAACTCTCTTCTCCTCCAGACATGTGTAACAATGACATTGTCGTTAGCACCTGTACATAAATCGGTTCGCTCATCAACCACCAGGCCGCTCCCGCTCAGTATCGCCCTCCGAAAGTTTTGTGTGTTTCTTATTTTTTATACCAAACGGCTGATCCCAATACCTCCTTTATCTCTCGGTGGATCGTGCAAGTACACTACCCCCGCCATAAGTTCGACTCCCATCTCCGGCACCGCAATTGTCCACTGGTAGCACATTGCCCAATTGTGCTGGATAACTGTGATCAATGGTAGACGGGGCTGCCACTTCAGTTTCAGATCCGGTCGTAGTAGCGATCTCGGCCTTGATCAACATGACATCTCTCACCTCCGCTGTTGCCTTCCTATCTTTCGCATCATCCGTCTCCTCCCGTCCACCATCTGCTGCGCCTCCTCCCCGGGATGAATAATCAACCTCCGCTCTATTCGTCCCCGTTGCCGTATGCTTAGCCTAGGTAGTGGGAGCTTGTCCTGCTGTTCCTATCTTTCTGCTCTGCGGAGCCGCATTGGGGGCTTCGCTCGTTGTCGTGCACCTGCTGCTGGAAGCAATATGATTTCTGTTGCAATTGGGCCACTTCTCCAGCATGTGGCCGCAGAGTAATCCCTGCTGTGCTGTACACCCCACGACATTGCACTTCTGGTCGCTTTTCCGGTGATTGCCCGAGCATTGGCCACACTCCGGCGTGTTTCCGCACTTATAATCTCGGTAGGCCCAGCCACAGCAGAGCACACACCTACAATCAGGGCCCGCATTTGTGAACTCCTCGACTCAGTACCACCCTCCCGACCCATTTATGCATTTCTTCATTGAAGTTTGTGCCACCTTACTTTCCTTTATGATGAAGACGACCGATGACACCACGATTTCTCCATTCTGCCTCGTCGCTCTGATGGTACAGGCGATCCTCAGCCATCATACCGGCGTGTGGATCGCTATGCCCTCGGTCTCCGGTACCAATTTCTCTCACGGCTTCTGGAAGCCTGCTGTGTGTTTTCCCACGTGCCGCACGTGGGTTACTACATGGATGTTCAGCCTTTCCCAGGTCTCATTTTTTTCGACATCCATGGCTCCTCTGTCAACCATCCTCGCTGCTGTGATGAGGACGTCGCAGCATCACCTAGCCATCTCCGCTGTTGGATTCTGGTGCATGATTGCCATGATCACACCCTTCGAGTCCCTCCGTGCGTTCATGATCCTATTGTGGGCCGTGGCCTGGTGTTGCAAAAGAGCTCTGTTGATCTGTGACCCAATTTCTTGGTCCATCTTGTTGAGGAGTGGTATACTCTCATCGGCCCTTAGGATTAGGCATCTGTCTACGTTCCTCGTGCCTGTCGTCGGGGCTGGGCCTGGGTACGCTAGCTTCTTTTGGTTTGGTGCTGGGACCGTCTCCCATTGTCTGACTGCTGTCGGCATTGATAACGTCGCCCCTTTCGCCACCGATGTCGTTCTTGCTTGGTTTGGCGTTGGGGTTGGGTTTTGTGTTTGTTTTCGCATTGGCATTAATTTGAGCGGCCTTCCAGGCTGCAGCTGTTGGCGCTCCTGGGGCTTATCTAGTCCATCTGTCTGGTTCAGGTCTGCATGTATCGAGGGCTCCAGGCCGACACGCTAGGTGTCCGCTTTCCTCTCCTCAATCTGGTGCCCTTCTGTTTCAGCCACCGCTCTTGCGACCATGTTTGTGCTGTCCTTGCCCCTCTGTAGGTCATCCTGGTGGTAAGCGTCCCGCATTTTCTGTTTTTCCTCCAACCACAATTTCATCACTCGCCACTGCGCCTCCCGCTGTGCAGTGTGTGTCTCCATCATGGATTCCATCATTAAGACGGTTTGGTGTAGCTGTGCTACTATGCGGTATTGCTGTTGCGCCGCGCGCTGCATGCGGCTCATCCAGTCCCTGAGGGCGCTCACGGTAGCCGGGACCTCACTCCTGCTGCTACTTTCTCCGTTCTCATTTCTCTCCATCGGGTCAAGTGTGTCTTCGCCTGCAGTCTCCGTGCCGATGGATCTTAATACCGTACCTATCTGCATCGCCATATCGATAGATCGGTCACTCCTTCCGTCCACAACGTCCCCCTTGTCCAGGCTACTCCCCACGCTCCCTCTGACTGCACTCATCACATCTGTGAAGCACGCCTGTTCAACGGTAGTCCGCGTCGTAGCTTGCTTGATTGTTGATTCGTCGGGGCAGTTGTGTTTTTGTCAAGACTTCTCACGAAACCCACTCAATTGCGTGGATCCTTGTGCGCGCCCTGCTCCTGCGGTCTCACCGGTGCTGGGACTCTCGCGCCGGGGTCAATACGACATCTAGAACCGATTGCCGCCGTCGTTTTTCAATTGCTATCGTCGTTGTCGACTTATCGCGCTGTTTCTGTTTCGCCAAGACTTTTTGTCGCGCGTATCCCACGGGTCAGGAGGGTATGTTGTTGAACCTATACATGCAGGGAGCCTTCGAGAAGTATGGTTGTTGGCCAGCGGGCAATAGACATCTGTGACAACTGCAGTGTGGCCGTGATTACCACCTCCGTGGCTTTTACTGGTTGCACTGATGTTCCTGGAACGGCCATGGAGAAGTCCAGCTCCATACACTCCAATCGCAGTGATTTGTGCTCAGAGAAGTCCATCTCCGTCTCTGATGTCATGCGCGCAGTGAAATCCATCTCTAGTTCAATGTCATTCAACGTATTCTCCATCATCTTGCAGTCCAAAAATATCAATTCCGTCTGTGGTGCATGAAATGTATATATTCCACTGTTTATCAATGTTGACTTCTGACTGTGCTTGAAACACATGAACGTTTGGGGCCCGTATACTCCATAATGTCGCTAAAGCATGAGTATAGCTTACTATCATGTAGGGCATTGATCGAGCATTACAATTAGTGCAGCGCTGTACTTTGCGAATGATCTCGTTCACATCGCTGCCGAAAAATCACAGGTGGTGAATAGAGGCCTGGTATGATGTCTTCCTGCCAGCCACATCGTGCGCAGGAGTGGCAAATGTGTTGAGCATCAGGTATGGAGTTTCGCATACTGCTTTGTTGCACTGTCAGTCATGTCGTTTCAGCAGGGCTTCAGTCCGATCTCTCTGAAGGAGGCAGACCATAGTGTTGATGTCTTCCCCCCACATCTGAACAGGTGCATGGAAGTCATTCATCATAGATCGAGCTTTGTCAGTGACAGAACAGATCATTCTCACTTTGAATCTGTGCTTGTGGTGAGTGTAAGGTGGGCACCATACATTTGAAGTGCCGCTGGCAGTGAGCACTGAGAGCAAGGTTGTGTCATCGTACACTCCTTAGTCATGATCGCATAGGCATTGTTTCATTGCGTAGTCCTATCCCATCCCATCAAATCGGGCCTGTGAGGGCCTGTAGGGGTCGGTTCAACTTTCCGACTTTTTGTGAGAGTAACCATCCAAATATGAAGTAGGAAAAGTTATCAACACATAGTATCAAATAAAGGTTGCCGCCGAAGGTGGGTGCAGACATTGGACCACATACATGTGAGGGTACCAGGCCAACTGGTATTGATGTGCACTTGACCTTGACTCAAGTTACATTTTGCATGTGCTTGGCCTAGATGCACACTTTGCACATTGAGTGATCATTTTTGTATTCAGGGCTGAGAGATCGCACCGAGCTGGGGTGCATGTGGGAAATGCCTCGATGCCAGAGGCAAGATGATGACATAGTTAGAGCCATTCGAGTGGACTTGGACTTCCTGGCTGCGATTGGTCAGTGCGGGGATATCTCCTTGAGTGCATTCAGAATTGACATTACAGGTGTGCTTGGAGGTGAGTCCAGCGCTTCAGACGCAGGTGTGGTTGGAAATACACTCATGGGTACAGTGGTGATTATGCTTCTTGTTCACATCCTCTGAGTGGACTTGGTGATTGCATGTCAATCTGTAATCTGAGGAGCGCTAGGAAGTTCATCCAAGGTTAATGCTCTGTGTGTGCTTGGGAGGTTGGGACATACAAAGTAGAAATCATTAACATGATAACCGGTGAATCAGATTGGTCATTGTATCGATGATCTGGGGAATTCACCACCGCCAAATCTGACTGTAAATACTGCTGAGTCAAGTTGATTGACAGAGAAGAGCGAAACATGGAATGTAGGTTTATAAAGGTCATCAATCTCGTAGCCCTGGGGAGCGTCAATCAGTCCACGATGAGATACTCTTACAGTGTTCTCATTTCCAAGTTCAATGCACAAACGTCAAAGAAGTGTCTTCAAGGACTACAACGAACTGCGATTTTTGCACATATGAGGCGAAGTCCCAGAGTAGCTGACCCAAGTTGTTAGGAAGGATGGAGTGAGAGCGTGACCGGAGAATCAGATGAGATATCCATCCCCGGTGGTGGCGATTAATGCTGACTCTTCTCGAATTATATTTTGTGTTTTCGTCGCCTATTTGTTGTGAACATGATCGGCTCTGATGTAGCCTAGGATCCCACAATAGTAGCATGCTTTCTAATCCTTTCCTTGAGCATAATCTTCAACAGAGCTGTCATTTCCGCCAGAATTGCCGTTTCCGCTGTTTGCCCGCAATCGCTGGCTGTATGCTCTGATGGTGTGAGTTTCCATCTTGCTGTGGGTGCATTGACGCCGCTTTGTCATCGAAGTCACTATCTTCCACCTCCCCCTCGCCAACGCCCACCGCAACAATAACCTCCACGTTGAGAATAAAGTGCGGCACATGTCGAAGCATCAGCAATTTCAGAGCTGACTGCCACCTTCCCTTCGACCAGTCGAATGGAATCTGTTAGCTGTTCTGAAGTGGGATGCAGGGCTTCTTGCTTGGATAGAGTAATCGTTGTAGCACAGTGATTCGGATTGTGTGCAAAGAGATGAGTCCTGTAGCTGTCATCAGAGATATGTTCAGCAGAACCACTCAGCTGATTGTGGTAGTCGATAAGGCAAGGGAAGTAGATATTGATCTTCTCGTCATTTGCGGGATGGCATGCCTGGAATATGCGCGGAATCCGAGTTTCACCAAGTTTGGATAGCGTGTTATCAAATCAATTTTGGAGGATATCCCTCAGCTCTGCAGCAGCAATGCGGTGTTTGTTATGGCGGATGATCCTACCGGAGTATCCCATATACATGCTGCATCCTGTAATGTATTATAGTTATCGCCAGATTCACAGTTCAGTACAGCCCTCCTGGGTGTTGTCTTCTCTCTCAAGCCCTTCTTTAGTACTGATCTTGTAACCTGCTACTCTAATTATTACTCGCCACACAGTATGATTCCACATAGAGTGGTTGTGCTTGGTTATCATAGAGATGTTTGTTGACTAGGGATTTGGCCCGGTGGCTTCCCTACTGTTTGGTGCTGGCGGGCTCGGGCATGAGGCCGGTGGCTTACGGCCCCCATTGGCCTCGCCTGCCCCCACCAGCCTCGCCTGCCCCCACCAGCCTCGCTTGCCCCCATGTTGAGGAGACGGGCTCGGCACTGGTACTCGGCTTTGGGCTCCGGTTGTGATACTCGGCTTCGCCGAGTATGGTCTTTTTTCTGTATATAAGTTTAGTACTTTCCTTCTCTTGTATCGATAGACAATTGAGCTTCTTCATTCTTCCTCTTTTGCGTTCAACAATGTTGCGGTGATCGGACATGATGGTCCCCAAAGGCATGGTCCGGGAGGGTGGTATTTCTCAGCCTTCGGAGATCTTATACGAGCACGAGAACAGTGTTTTCGAGGTTTTGGAGGTCTTGGTAACAGTGGGAGAACTGTGTGTTGAATGTTCCGGAGGTCCGGGTAAGGGTGAGAGCACAGTGTTTTCGGGATTGCGGAGCGCTCTGTAATTGACGAGGTTTTTCGATGGTTGTGGAAATGATCGAAAGAAAGAAATAGTAGATTGTTGTCTGTAAGAACCACCGGGTTCATAACCTGTTGATGTGCGTGAGTGGGTTGATTGTAGGTACCAGAGAGATGGAAAAAGGTACATCTTAAGTGTGAAGAGCATGAGTGCAAACATCATGTGAAGTGTGATACAGATATTCATGGTGTGAAGTCTAATGAGACAGTCACGACCATGCACTGAACCTGTGGGCTCCCTGCAACATATAGTCAGCACTTAAATTGGAATTGACAAGTGGAATGGAAAATGTCATAACAAGTGGCTACAATTGGCGAGGACTGATGATTGTACTCATTGGGAATCGTGGGGCAGGAAATGGGAATAATTAGTTTCCAATTGCAGCGTGATGTTTGTATTGATTCAATCATACTGGATTGACTCTGGTTACAGTATGACAGCTCCTTACACCGGTCAGGCTCCGGGTTGGCGGGCTAGATCGCGGAGCACCTCATGCGCAACCTGTCATCCCCTTCTGACGACAACAGAACAATCTGAATGTGATCTATAAACTACAAAGGAAAACTGATGAAATCAGGAAGAGCCCGCCGGCTCTTACTCCTCTGCCCCATGCCTGCCTGGACTTATTCCTACTCCTCAGCACATTTGAGTGGGAACTTCCCAATATCGGCAGCTATCAGGAAGTCCATAACCGCCTTATTGCATTTCTCCATGGACAGCAGCTCAAACACTTGCATTTTTCGGCATCTGCCCGCTCTCCGTCCCCTTGCCTTTCCCACCACTTTCCAGAGTGTTTTCTGCAGATCTCTCCATTGGCTGCAGTGGAGGAAGAGATGCTAAACAACTGGGCTACCGTCCAGCCTCTGCTACCGGACCAGGAGCAAGTGTTGCCATTTTGCTGTCCGAACGGTTTTAGTTATGATCTCACTGGCATGTGTTCGGATTTAGTTGGTAGATCCCAGCTGCCAGTGGTTTAGAACTGCTCATTGGGATGGGGCTTTTGCTCCCAGCTTTTCCTTTTGATCCGTGGTCCTGATGTTAGCTGCATTTGTCCGCCTTCCATTGAGTTTTTGCCACCCTCGTTGCTTCGGATATTGGTTTGATCATGGTTGCCGCCGAGGCCTAAACTCCATCTCGTACTGAACCTGCCTTGCTGCCCTCTAGCACTTGAATTGTTTGGAAATCTACGTTCACATTCCCGGAGATGCGAGTGTGTCCCAGGATGCAGTGGATATCGGTATTAATACTGGCATTGGGAAGAGTCCTCGCGTTGTGCTTCAGCCATCTGGATAGAATCTGCCCTGGCCCACGTTCCCGGTTATCCATTCATCTGATGGCTGATTGGGAGTCTCTGCACCCAGCTATCTTCGTCACTCAGTGTGTCTGCAGTATGCCCTTTTGTTGGCACGGGATTTGGCCCGGTGGCTTTCCAAGTGTTTGGTGCTGGCGGGCTCGGGCATGAGGCCGGTGGCTTACGGCCCCCATTGGCCTCGCCTGCCCCCACCAGTCTCGCTTGCCCCCACCAGCCTCGCCTGCCCCTATGCTGAGGAGTAGGGCTAGCCCCGGCAGTGATGCCCGGCATTGGTCTCCGGATGTGATACTCGGCTTCGCCGAGTATGCCCTCTTCTTTCCCATATATAGTTGCCTGTCTTTCTCTCTCTTTGCTCTTTAGACAATCACTTTTGTACGATAGTCAATTCAATATCTCTATTCGTACTCGATTGATCTCAACACCTTTTTCTCTACTGGCTTCTGGAGTGCGAGTCTGATTATCCTCATCTGTGCATCATAAACCTCAACCCATCTGGGGCCGAGGTGGCTGTGGAATGCTTCGCCGTGGTCTCAGTGCTTGCGTACTGCAGCAGCTCCTACTGTGCCAATGTCGGATCGCAAGCCCTCCGTCCACCACATCTAGACCCCTGCGCCCACTTTTACCTCTCTCTCTGCGGTGTGATGTTCTAGCTGTAATTACTCGAGCTTATAGAATCGCGCACTGTATCAAACCACACACACTTACTTACCCAATACCTTACAGGAAAGCTTGCGACGTAAGAAGTGAATTGATTACTATATAATTTGGGTCTTATTGTATATGCAGACTGCGGATATCGAATCGACAAAACTCTTGGCAAACAGAAACTGCGCGTTAAGTCAACAACAACGAAAGCATACAAAAAAGAAATTCAGTCAATCTATTCCTAACATTCAATTGGCCCCAAAACGAACTTCCTAGCACCATCTGTCCCGCAGAAGGAGGGCTGGAACATGAACCCACACAGTTGGGTTGATTCACGTAAACTCTGGGCAGAAAACAGGATTGATGTGACATGCCAGCCAACAAGCAAGCGACAACGAGGACTACCCGCCAAAAGCAGTGTGCCTCACAGAAATGATGACAGATATCAGTGTGACTGATAGGAGCATCCTTGACTCGGGAATAGCAGGAGAGGGGAGATGTGACTCACCGCTGGATGTGGTGATGGATATACCGATGGCGACCATACCTGTCGCCACTGATTCTGCGGGTGCAACCATATTTTGGCCGATGGATAGTAACGAGCACAGAACAAGGAGAAACCAGAGTGAGGCCCCGCAGACTGCCTGCACCCCCAGTAACTGGAGGAGCACCATGGAGGGGACAATGTGACAGCAGGCACAGGAGCTAACACAGCTGCACAAAACTGTTGGACATCTGGCAACATGTTTGAAGCTTGGGCGGCCTGCGAAGAAACAGAGTGGCTAGGAAATATGATGAAGATGCAGGATACAGAGCAGACGTGGAATAACTGGCATGCGCACAAAGTGCTGTGGGGGGTGCTCATCGCGAACATGATTCCAAACACCATAAAAGTAGTATGACCAGGGCAGGAAGCGAGAGGGAAGGAATGAGAAAAGACTGCTAGGATGGACAGTGGGGGGCTAGAGGCCACGCATCATGCAGATACGACACAAGAAGATGCACCAGAGAAGCACAAACAGCTTCAATAAGAACTGAAACCCGAGGTGCAGGTCAAACTGAAGTCTAAGCCGCAGCCCACACCCATAGTAGAGTCAGCACCCTCACCAGTTTGACGGTGAGAGACGGTCCAACCTCGATCCAACTGTCTCAGGTCCCTCGTCGGCCTGAACCCAGACCTGGCCCCCAATGCTTGTTGGTGCATGGCACAGAGACACATGATATTACAGCGAGGCAAGAGTATAGCACTCACCAGACCAATAGACAAGGAAATTGTGTCAGCAATAAACAGAGGGCGGTTCCACCAGAATGGATCGGCCCAAATTAGGATCATTACTGCCAAGACAAATGCCAGGAGGAGATTATCGCTATCATGTACCTAAATGCAACAGCACTGATGGCTCTCCGAACAGCAACCTCATCATCGCAGCAACATGGACTGTCGATGAAGGAGTCCTGATTGTTGTAGAGACAGATTCCTGGAACCTGCAAAAGATCCACCCAGTGCCTTGAATACGGTACATGGGGAAAGGCACAGAAAGCCTGCAGATCATCCAAGAAGGATTGGAAGCCGAGAACAAGGGCATAGTTATCCCCAGTGAATTGAGGTGCCTGGGGAACCCCCATACCATCAGGGTGAGGAGCTAGAACAAAGACATTGCAGCATCATTGGTAGTTTGCGTCATGAATGGGATGAAGATGGCACCAAGCTTAGATCAGCAAGCCATCACGGCAGCAGGAGTGGGGTACCATGTTGAAACTTGCACTCACGAGGGCCCTGACAGCAGGTGGGTGCACTGCTGTGGGTGGGGCAACATTGAGATGAAGTCTGGCATCAAGCTCAAATGTGGTTACTGCTGAGGCCATCACCAGACAAACTACCACAAATGCAACTCTTTGCGGTGCACAGCAATGCACCGATCACTCTGCAGCCACAGGTTGGAGTACCGCGCAAAATGCCAAAGAAACTCAGATCGTATTCAGCAGCAGGTGTGCGAAGAAGACCAAAGCCAACAATGCTGTGCAGCAGAGCAGGAGCATCAGGTTTGCAGAATGAGCGTGCATGAGTGTAGCTAGGGAAATGGCAACGTTCTCGAATAGTGTAATACTGGGCCCTTGGCCCAAACTGGTGGCAGACAGAGAGGGGGCCAAAGAGGATATCGCGGATGTGGAAGAAGAAGTGGCGACAGCAGGGGAGGAAGGACTCATTACGATGGCCGAGGCTGGGACTGGTACCGAAACTGAGACATGAACTGGAACCCTGGCAACCAATGATTAGAGTGATTCACCATAACTGTGCGAGGTCACGGAAGTGGAGCAATGCAGCCCTGGAGACAGTAGTTAAATACAGGGTGGATGTAGTGTGATTGCAATGACCACAAAGGGACAGACGACATAATGGGATCAGCCATTCCGCATACGAAATACTACAAATACTCTCTGTGTGCACTGAGCTATGGCAGGTGAGTGACCGGCACGTTGCTGACTAGATAGATTTAGGTTGAACTCCTTACAACAATGTTATCACTACTAACCGGAGGAAAAGAGGTGAATAGAAAACGGGGATGGTCAATGTCTACATTCAAGGAGACAACCAGTCATGAGAGAGACTGACAAAAAGGTAACTTGCGTGCGAGTCATTCAGCAGGGCACCCTAATCGTCGCACGAGACTTTAACACCCACAGGTGACGATGGGACCCAAGACGCCAGGTGCAGTGGAATGCTGCTTTGTGTGAAGATTGGAGTGACGATAATGGACAGGAGATCGGAAATAATGGCTGGACCACCCACAATGGGGCAAAGGAGGACCAGGAAGGAGAGTTGAACATCAATCAGACATTGGAGAATCGACCACTAGTTGAGTGGACCATACACGGGGATGACCACTCAGCTTGATCCAACCACCAGGTTTTGCAACAGGAGATGGGAACAGACTGGCAGGAAGAGGCAGATCACGTGTGGAAAGTAGGGTAGGATTTGGCTACCTTGACAGAGAACAACTCGGAGGCCACGGAGAAGCTCTGGAAGGAACTGTTGAAGGAGCGACCTCAATTAGAAAGAAGGTGTACAGAGGAAGTGGTGGAGCTGGTGACCGCATGGTATCACAAAGCAATAAGCAGCGTTCTTGATGCCACAGAGAAGAAAATCCATATCTGTGTCATATGAAAGTGGTATTGGAAAGCCGACATCAAAGAAACCATATGGGCGGTCAGGTGGAACAAGAAGAGACGACCAATCTTGAAAGAGGCCGCCTGGGCAGAGGCCAATCTCCACATGTTGATTCAGCTGTCCAGGAGGATAATGTGGGGCAATTAGTGGCAAAACATGTGGAGAGCGCAGGTTGGGAAAGCGGCACAATATTGGAACCCTCTGGCCAGGATCACTGTACAGGCCCTGACAGAACGAGATGGCACGCAAGGAAACTCCGGATTGCAGGAGGAAGAGATGCTATGGGACATATCATGTCCCCCAAAACTATGGCAACAACTTTGACGAACCACCCCCAGCACACACTGCAGATATACGTATCACTGTGCGCCCAGTTGAGCCAGTCTGATATTTTCCATCAGTCAAGAACGCTCTGGGGCAAGACAAGTAGTTATCTGCCACCATATGGCTACTGTGGATGTGGGACACAGAGTGGATCATGACGATGATGTGGGCAGCGATTCCCACAGGACGACACCAAGCAGTATCGAAGCGGGCTAGCGGCATGGAGATTTTCAAGCCGGGCAAAGACGGTGATCCACAGCTGAAGGCCAACCACTCCATATCACTGTTCAGCTGCATAGGAATAGAGTTGGAGCATGTTGTTGCAATGCTGCAGAAAGGAGCAGATGAAACCAGAGGACTGTTGAGCGATGGACAATTCGGAAGCAGAACAGGCTGGTTAACCATCAATGCAGCAGCAAACATGGTCGACAGATTACATGCAGCTTGGACAAACAGCCACATAACACAGGTGCATCTCATAGACATGAAGGCAGCCTTTCCATGTGTGGGAAATTGAAGGCTATTCAACTTGATGCAGGTCAAGAAAATGGATGGAGACATTATACAATGAACGGGGGGTTTTCACTTTGAAACCACAGTGGAAACGATCGTTCAAGGCAAAGCCATGAATAGACACCCAGTTGAAGCAGGAGTCACGATGGGCTCACCGCTCTCACCGATCCACATCGCGATCTGCAACTCATTACTGCTTAACAGGGTCGAACAGTATATGTCAAAAGCCAAAGGGCTATCCTTTGCAGACTTTCTGTGCTGGGTGGAAACTGGAACCAATATCACCCTGGTCATCACGATACTTTAGAGATGTGCAGTAATTTGCATCATGCAGGCAAGTAGACCAAGCCTACAGTTTGTCACTCCACGGAAGGAGGCAGCACTATTCACGCTAAGCCGAGGGTACATGAAACACTTTCTGGCCAATACTGACAGTGAAGATTTGCACCATGCAGTGGTTCTTATGATTCAATACACAGGCAACATGTGGCTGCGCTTATTGAGTAACACACATCTAACTTTCAAGGAGCAGCTTACCAGATACATGATGCAAGCCAAGGCGCTACAAGCTAGACTCCGAACCCTTAACAAGACATACTGCTTCGCACAGGAGATGATGAGGGCCGTTCAAGTTGCATCTGTTCAAGTAGTGGTATTATATGGGAGCAAGCTCTAATGGGACCCCACAGATGTAGGCATGTAAGATGACCTCCAAATCCGCCTCAGTCAACAAGGCAGGTTCATCCTGTGTCCGATACCCACCACCTCGCTTGGAAACTGATGTGATAGTGCGGGGTTACACCAGGGCCGGTATACCTGAGCTCCAGACAACAGCCAGTCACAGCAAGCCAACGAAATGCATACCACACCAAGCTACAGAAGATACACCTCAACCCTGCATCTGTGGCACCGATCTACAATGTAGTCAGAATAGATTATCTGCAGTGGCGGACAACTGATTGTATTAATTTGCCGGCCCAAGAGAAGGAATTAGTAGTCAGGACGACCATACTGGATGATACGACAGCACCCACATGAGCTGCGCAGTGTCGCGCAACGAGGAGAGAAGATGAATTCGTTGCCAGTGTCAGGATTAGGTGGACGTATCAATCGCAGTCAGACAATGGCCGAGTGGAAGCCGCAGCTAAATGCATACACCGAACTCAGTGGCGGAAAGGCTGAACCTAGGTAGCCACGGGTTGAATGGAGGTCCTCCATGCCAAGTTGTGTGCAATCTGACTTACTATAGACATGGTGTTCGAGATGAGACACACAGTGCTCTGACATACAGTGATGACGGTGGCAGTCTTCAGCAACTTACAGGCTGCCATTGAATACATGGCACAGCTGAAGCCGGGCCCAGGAGAGCGACTGGCAAAGCGGATCAACAGGAGGGTGCAGAATCTCCTCGCTCCCTGCATCGCAATGGAGAGCCCCTGGGTCACCGGACGCTTCAGCATCCTCGGAATGGATGAAGCAGACTGGCATGTGAACTTAGCCTGAGATATCTAAGGAAGCACAGTGACAGTGGGGTCGTACACCTGGGCCTGAAATTGAGCAAGACACATCTCCAAGGAAAGGTCAGCAGCCAAGGCAAAGTGGGATGCCAACAAGTGCAGCAAGCACTACAGCTACAGACTCCAGGACAAGACGGGGACTGAGAGACCTGTTCCTATGAACAGCCTGAAGTTGATGGCCACAAGGTTCAACCTATTTAAGTCCAGGCATGCACTCACTGCAGTCTACCAAAAACGGTTCTGACAGCAAGAGGACAATAAATATGGGTGGCGCGAACAGACAGTGGCCCAGACGCGGGAGCACATCATCCACCACTGCAGCCAATGGAGAGAGCGGTAAATATTGCACTGGAAAGCAGTGTGAAATGTTGCAGGCTGGAAAGTAGGCACATGCCAACATGTGCAGATCTCTGAGCTGTTTACTTGGGAAGAATGTGACCAAGCAGTGATGGACCTCATGGCGGCTACTGAAGTCGGGATGTTCCCTCTCCGATGAGTGGCGGTATGGAGGTTGTTGTTGATATTTACTCATTCTGTATTGACTCTAATTAGAGTATGATAGGACCCTGATATCCCCTCCGCCTCCGGGAGAGCCGGCTAGATCGCGGAGCTCCCCCCACCACTACCCTTCGTCCCTGCTGACAAATGAAAGATAAGAGAAACACAAAAAGGATAAGAAAGAAAAAAAGAAAGAAAGAATAATATAATCGCGTTGCCGCCAGTGCCGCCCCTGAGCCTCCAAGCCCTCAGCCCGCTCCATACCACTCCTTCATTTGGGCGGAAATTTCTCGACCTCAGTGGCCGCCAAATAGTCCATCACCGGCTGGTGGCAGGCCTCTATGGTAAAACGCTGAGAGATCTGCACGTGCCGGCATCTGCCCGCTTTCCAGTCTGTTGTTTGTCCCCCTGTTTTCCAGAGTGTCTTTTGCTGGTCTTTCCATCTGCTGCAGTGGTGGAAGAGGTGCTCCCACATCTGGGCCAGAGTCCCTCCACACCACCAACATTTGTCGTCGTCTCTGTGGCCGAACCGCTTTAGGTAGACTTCAGTGGGCGCATGCCCGGACTTCAGTCGGTAGAACCTGGCGGCCAACAACTTCACGCTTGTCATCAGGATAGATCTCTTGGTCCCCGCCTTGCCCTTGAGTCTGTAGCTGACGTGCTTGCTGCACTTGTCGGCCTCCTACCCCACCTTCGCTAATGGCCTTCCCTCTGAGAGTCGGCTAGCCCTGTTCGAAACCGGGGTGTATGGCCACTCGCTAAATGTTCTTCTGCTTGCGTCCCGGGCCAGGTTGGCCTGGCGGTCTGCTTCTTTGTTTGCGGGGATGCCAGACTGTCCCGGGACCCAGTGGATCTCGGTTGCGATCCTGTGGGCGAGGCGACTCCGCGCGCTTTGGCTGATCCGCCTTGCCAGGAGCTTCACTGGGGCTGGCTCCAGGTGTGGCACTCGTCAAATTGCGGCCTGTGAGTCGCTCAAGACTCCCACTATCTGCACTCCATGCGCCTGCAATGGTTCCCTCTTCTCGATGGCCACATCAAGCGAAAGCCCAATCGTCCACCGTTCAGCGTCGAAGACTTCCGTACGTCCGGTGCCCCGAAAGCTGTTGCGCGACCTCCATTCATTTCCGGATGTACACACCGCTGCAGCTCCCACTCGGCCATCCTGTGAGCGAGATCCATCTGTCCACTACATCCAGACCCCTACTCCGATTTTGGCTTCTTTCTCCCTTGCCCAGTGCTGCGCGACACTTTTGGCTGCCGTGGTGTCGTCCAGTATGATAGTCCTGACCACTGGTTCTTCGCCTGGGGCCGGCCAGTTCCTGGCTTCGGTTGTCCGGCCATGCTCATGCACTTTCCAGACTACTCTGCATATGGGGACCCCGGAGGAGGGGTTGCTGTGTACCTCGTTTAGGTCGCTGCTGCATGCATTTTCTAGTCTGGCTGCGAATCGCGGTTGTCTGGAGTCTATGGTGACCGGCGCCGGTGTACAGGCCGACTCACTCATTAGTGCGCCTCGTGGGGCCGTCGGCACCTCGCCCAGGATGGACCTGGCTTGTCGATAGAGGAGGAGTTGGAGGACATCTCGCCTGCATACTTCACTGGGGTTCCACCAGAGCTCGCTCCCATATAGTGCGACCGCTTGGACCCACGCCACTTGGACTGCCCGTACGCTATCAGGGACAACGCCGTTTGTCTTGGTAAGCGATCGGAGTCTGGCATCTGCTGCCACGGCTTTCTGAATGCATCGGTTATGGTTATCTTTGAACGTCAGATGTGCGTCAATCCAGACGCCCAGACAGCGTGTCGCCTGCGGGTGGAATCATATGGACCCGTTTCCGACTCTTAACTTTGCTGTCAGTTTTGGGCGGAGGTGTTTCCTGTGGCCCCATCTGTACATGAACTGCACTGCATCCGCCTTTGCCGTGTTGCATTGTAGCCCTCATCTGCTTGCCTACTCAATGCTCTTTCCTCCGCATCGCTCGAGTATCAACACGACATGGTTAACATAGCGTCCAGTCGCCACTCAGCCGAAGTCGTCCACAATGGATAGCCCATCGGCCTCTGCTACATACTCTTCAACCCACATGATTAGTCCTGAGGTGTAGATCGGAAAGAGGATCGGTGACACAGGTGAGCCCTTCGGGACCCCTGCTTCCACCGGGTGCCTTTCCATCACGTTGGCCTCGATTATCATCTTCACCGTTCTCTCCAATAGGAAGCTCTCCGTTCATCGTCCAAGGTCTCCGTCCATTTGCCTGACCTTCATCAAGTTGACTAGCCTTGCTTTCGCCACGTTCCGGAAGGCTTCCTTAATGTCTATGAGAAGCACGCCTGTTATCTGGCTATTTGTCCACGCTGCGTGAGCTCTGTCGACCATGATGGCTGCTGCATCGATGGCTGACCGTCATTTCCTGCTCCCGAATTGTCCGTCGCTCAGTAGCCCCCCTCCTTTGGCCTCCTCTGACCCCAGCTCCACGGCTACTTTCTTGACCACCTGTCCCATGCAGCTAAGCAGCGATATCGAGCGGTAGGCCTTCAACTTTGTAGAGTCGCCATTGCCAGGCTTACAAATCACCATGCCGCTAGCCCGCTTCCATACCGCTGGGTGTCGCACCATGCGAATTGCCCTTCTCGTCAGCCTCACGATCCTCTCTTTGTCCCACTTCCAGACCAGCCGTATAGCCCCAAAAGACAGCTTGTCTGGTCCCGGTGCTTTCTCGACCGACTGAGAAATCCAGCCTCGTTTGACTGCTTCCTCAGTGACGCGTGTGATTGCGCTTCCCGCCGGAGGAAGTTCCTAGTACTGGTTGCTGTCCTTCGGGGGAAAGGATTGGTGCCTCAGCATCTCCTCCTTCTCCAATGATGTGTTTGCTTGCTTCCCATCTCTGTCTGTTAAGGCATCCACGGTTGTGCGCACTCGAGGGATCGGGTATCGCACCGCTCTCCACCCCTCGGCTTCACTAAGGATCGACAGGTAATCGACTCTCATTCTTCTCTTGGACTGCCGAATTGACTTCTAATGCTCTGCATTCGGCCGGGTCGCCTCCTCTGAGTGCCGTCTTCTCATTCTCTCTCTCCCAACTGTCCTTCTTCTTCCTTTGATGTCGTCGTTCCACCACCCCTTTCACCTGGAACAGATCCTGATTTTCATTGCCGTGGCGTCGATATCGCTGCTGATTGCTTCCTGACACCATGCTGCCTCCTGCTCCACCTCGTCCTCTGTGCACTCTTCATCTAGTTGAGTTCTCCCCTTCGCCAATTCCATCCATAGCTTCTCCGCTGCTTCCGCATCCTCCTCCGTTAGTGCGACTCAATTCCACCCTACTACCCACTCATGATCCGCCTCCTCCTGCCTGTCTACTACTGCCTCCCATTCTATGACCTCATGGTCTGATCCAGTGGCGTGATCATCGGCCAGTATGGTCCACCTTACTATTGGTCGATTTACCAACATCAGGTTTATGACCGACTCGCCTTCCTGGTCCTCTCTTCTCCAATGGTGGGTGGGCCTGACATTATTCCCAATCTCCAGTCTGTTCTCGTCAATTACGCCTTCCCAGAAAGTAGCATCCCACTGCAAATTGTATCTTGGCTCCCATCATTTGCTGTGGGCGTTGAAGTCTCCTGCAAGGACAGTGCCGCCCTGCCGAATGACACTCTGCCAGATCAACTTTCGCGCAGGTCTCTCTCCCGACCGCACGTCTTTTTGAGCTTAAATATTGACAATCCTCGTGATCTTTTCACCTCTCCTCCTGACGCCGGTAGAGATATCAACGTCATTGGCTTCTCTGCTCAGATCCGTCCACTCATCAACCACCAAGCCACTCTGCTTCCGTATCGCCATCAAAACTCTTTTTCATTTTCTTATTTCGTATGCTGAATGGCTGATCCCGATCTCTCCTCATTCTCTTGGTGGCTCTTGCAAGCACACTAAGTCCGCCCTGCGTTCAACTCCCGTATCCAGCGCAGCAATGGTCCACTCATATGACCTTACGCAGTTGTACTGGATCACTCTAATCATCATTAGCCCGGCCTCCGGTTCCAATCTCAATTACGGTATCAGTCACAGTCCGGGTCGCGGTTTCAGTTTCGGTCTCAGCCATCGTGACGCATCAGTAACAACACAAGATTCCTTCTGAAACACCCGCGTGTTCCGGACGACTCTGACGGCTCTGACGGAACCTCGTACCCTCTGACCGAGAATCAGACGTTACCAATTGCCCAAGCGACAGGTCGCGTTGCATACCACCCTTGCAGCGGCTATTAGACCATGCCTCCTATTCTTGGGACGTCGCGTTGTATATTACTCTGGCCTCTCCGGCATCACGCTTCCTTTACTTTGCGTCCGGAATGTGGTGACATATACTCGCCATCAGAACGACACGTATGTTACACTCTTCGCAGGGGTTGCAGTTATGCAGTAGCCGTTTACACAATGCCTGGAGATGTTAATGCCTATCTTCGGCCGATAGCCACATGCCGCACTCTCATTTGTGTTTAACTGTGAGATTTTGTCACTTATTGCAATACAGTTTTCGCTTTGGATACATCGCTTGCCGTTGCATTTGCTTCGCCATTATCGTCTTATATATGTCTGAAATATAATGTCCAATCTTCACACTCTCTAGTACTATGCCCTCAGTCCTCCACATTCTGCATTGATCCATCATCGGCTTGCGATGGTTATTCCTCCGCATCCGCATCCGCATCGTCGCACTCATACCCGTCAATGTCACCTACTATGCCCTCAGTCCTCCACATTCTGAGTTGATCTATCATCGGTTTGCAATGCTTCTTCCTCCTCATCCGCATCCACATCCGCATCATCGCCATCCTCGCCCTCATACCCGTCGACATCACTGGTTCCCAAATCAAATCTCTTGAGTTCAGTCATGGGCCGTTGTCACCGGCTGGCGGTGCGGATGGCATCGTGCTTGTCGCATTCGTTACCTTCATCTTCGTAATCCCCGTTGCCCCCTGTCATCCCGAAATGCAGTTCGTCATCCGCACAATTGTTGTCTATCGGGATGTTTGGGTCAGTGGTTCCAATCTCAGGATCCTCAAGCGGCACTTCTGAGGTCAAGTAGTCAAGAGGAGTAGCATTTTCAACACTCGCTGCTTCTGTGCTGATGACCACAGCAGGCGTTGGGTTCTCTGCCTGCTGGATCTGACACTTAACTGTAGCAAGAGTGTTGCTATACACCCTGTGTTGGTAGCACTCCGGTAGTGTGTTCCAGCTATTCATCAAGAATCTATACGTGTCTGCAATGCCAGGCGAGGTTAACAACTTGGGACCCGTTGCAGCAGGATGCGATCTTACCACCATCATTCTTATAATTGAAGTAGTTCGAGCGATCAGGTCTGTCCCCTTTCAGCTTTGACTTGGAAGCTTTCGGGTGAACACCTTTGTTCTTTTGCAACTCCAGGAGAGCATTGCGCAACGCAGTGCAGGTAAACTTGATCAGTGGCGAGAGTATATGACCATCCTTGTCGTCAATCACGGAATCATAAAATTCATCATCATACTTACCGCGGTTATTCGCCCGATGATAAAATTGGATGTAGATAAACAACAGGATTGCTTCGGACAGGGAGTAGAGTGGATGCTGGCCATACGTTAGCAGCTTTCGACTCTCTCTGCGTTGGATTTGGGCCACGTACACCACCTTCCACATGCTCTGCTACTGGGAAAAGATACATATTCTCTGCCAGATGCGAATCAATGAATTCCAAACGCTCTGCGGCTGATTCAAACCAGTGGAAATCATAAAGCTCTGCTATGTTGTCCCGTGCTGATTGAATAAAATGGGATTTGACCTTAACGACTTGTGCATGTACCTGGTACCGGTGAGGGTGTAATATCCAACGTGGGCCGTTGGTTCAGCATACCTCTTTCAAGATCTCGGTTGGGCGCACCTCAAATGCTATGGACCAAATGTTGTTTTGCTGCATAGCGGTGTTCCAGTACGTCTGTATTATCTGCCAGTGTTGTTGGACCAATCCTGGCGCAGAGGGAAGCGTACGTCGACTTATGGTGCAGCTGCCAAATTGGTGATGCGTATATTGACTTGTCTATTCATCTATTTGACACGTACACATATAAAGTGAATGCGGCTCCGCCGCTCAACTCTAAACTAATGCCACGTGATGACCGCACTCAAAGCCCGCTCAACAAGTGTGGGGCTTCAGCTAATGCTTTTGAAACGCGTCGCGTTGTATAACTTACGGTCTCCAAGTAGCTTGCACTCATAAACGGCCATCTGTTCCACATGTAGAGCTCCAAGAGTCTGCCCATTGCAAACACAAGACCGGTCATGTCTGAGTGACTAAATCGATGGATGCTGCGCCTGCCGGAGACTATTGATTGAGGTGTAGACACCGCCTGCGGTTGCAATTGCCACTGCCTCTTTCTCTAATTCTTTTCGGGAGCTCGCGTTCGGAGTGGATGTGTAATGATCGCGCGGGCTTCTGCATTAGGGATGGGGGTAGGCAGGTTTTCGAGACCGCTAAGAGGAGTGGGAGTGATAGCAATGCTGAATGCGGGGCTGGATACAACGCGACGTTTGAGGTTCCTCCGGGTGCTGGTGTGCTACGTCTACTTATAACCGGTGTCGCGGTTGGAGTATGTATTGAGCGTCGCTGTGTAGCGGACGGGGTGGAAGTTACGAATTGAGTGATATCTGCAAGGCAAGAATTGTTCAACGAAGATGAGGGGATGGAGTTCTGACCATGGATTGTAGCGGCTACGAAACTGCCTCCTTGGGTGGAATCCCTCTCGCCAGGCGGTACGGGATTGCGTCTCTTAGCAGGTGGAAGTTGAGAATTCCCCGAAGGACCACGCTTTTGTTGATTCTGACATCTGGCAACACTTCTAACATTTCGTACGACCGGAGTCGTGTCAAGGTGAGGGCTTTGGAAAGCCAGAGTCCGATATTGATGTTCCACGTTAAGAATGTAGGAATTATTCCCTGTGCATGCATATTCAACGGCAGGGGAGGTAGACTCCAATTGGGGCGACCAGGAAGGGTTTCGACGAAGAAGGGATGCGCACTGTCGATCGGGATAGACTCTAAACCCTGACAATACTCAGTGACGAGATCCCTTCAAAGCTTTCAATTATGGAGTTAACTGCCATCAGATTAATCTCAGATTAAACTCAGCATTGCTATTCACTGTTACAGCAACCTCTGAAGGTCTATTGTCACCGCGTGAAGGGTGATTAAGCCTTCTTGGCGCGAATGATTATCATATTGCACTCATTCTTGGAACAATACTTCGAACCATCGATTGTGTATATCTTCAGCTTCCCTGTGGAAATCCCCCTTTTGGCAGAGCTAAAAGCATTGCAATGGGAACAATGACGTATTCTCTATCCTATGACATCAGTTGTGTGTGCTTTGTCCACAGATAGGCGTTGGTAGCCATGTTGGATGGTTGCACAGTTGGCACAGGTTGAGAACTACTCAGGTTACTCCGAGATGCACGAGGTCTGAGCGGTAAAAGTGGTATGAGATGCCTTTGCAACGCCTGGCGTCGCAAACTGTCTTCACCCCAAGTACTAAATCTCGTCTCGAGGCTCCTCATTCATGAAGTGCCTAGTGGTTGTCCAAGAGGAATGCTGGGCCGTTTTGTGTTCTGTAACCAACAAAACGAAGGATATGAATCGAATCGCAGGAACTCGAGTATATATATCCCTTCTTTCCGCCTTCACCTCCATTCTCTTTTCCTCCCATATTTATCACACCCCCAGCATCCTCAACTCTCTCAACACACGTGACTTGCACAAAACAATGCCTCTCGTTGCAAAATCCACCCGATAACCTAAACAATTTTGTAAGTTCCCTCGGGGCTTCCTTCCACTACATGCAAATGCCTCGGATGTAGATCCATTTTCAACTCACAGCGATGGCACCGAAGGGCAACCGCAAAGGAACGGGTAAGGTAACTGCTAGGGAAACAATGCCAACATCGGTTATGAATCGACGCCTGTCGTCGGATCGGGACCATGTAAAGGGATTCATCTTGGAACACATCCGTGGACTCTTACGGATATACAATGTTTGCAGCGTCAAGGATGGGAGGGCCTGAGACCTCTTTTATGATATAATCTTTCTTGATCCAGTCACGACTCGCCACTTTTCACAATTCCAGCTGATGTGGCCGCACCGCAGGAGCAGGAGTTCACCTTTTTGGGAGTGGTGGGCAGCCTTCCGCTCATATATGGGTCAAATGTTTGACAAAACCCGGGATCAAATGAACGATTGGAGGAGGGACAACCCCTTTGCCTTCGGGGCTCAAGTCGATCGCTCCAAACCGCAGATAACCAGCTCGGGGAAGGTCAAACCCACCAGTGAGCGTTTCTCTTGGTACGGTAGCGATGATCTCAGGGCAAAGATTGACCCACCAAGCTGCCGGCAGTACAAGCCAGGCGACATCCTGGCCGTTGGACCACTGAATTGGGATGACATAATCGACGAGGATGATGATGATGACAAGTGGGCGGATCCCGAAGCGCCGAGGGGTGGAAGGAGCCGTCCTGGCGATGGCAATGACAATGACGACAGCGAGCGTGAGGAGGACACGCAGGGATGTGAGAAAGGGCCCGGGAAAGGGAAGGGTATGAAGGATTGGAAGGGTAAAGCGAAGGGGAAGGCAACCAAGGAAGGGAAGGGGAAGGGGAAGGGAAACAGTAAAAGGGAAAGGTATTGTTAAACAAACCCCAGGAGGAGATGATATCTCTAGTGCCGTTGCTGTGCAGATGCAGAATGAACTGTATGAGGCAGACTCGGACACGGAAGGCTAACTAGAGCCTGTATATTTAGAGCCGGAAGCGTCGCCCCCCATGTCAATTTTCTGAGAAGATGATACCGACTCTACTGAGTCGGACAGCGAATATGACTCAGAACTTGACCCTGATGTGGATATGCCAATGGAGGATGATGTGGACGCACCGGACGCCATTGATTTAGACGGCGATGTGGATATGGAAAGGGACAGTGATGATGATGAGGAGAACGATGAACAGAAGGAAGATGAGGAGGTGGTGGAGGAGGAGGATGAGGATGAGGAGGAGGATCAGGATGAGGATGATGGCAAAGAACCTCAGACGCTTGGCCAGGGAGAGATGGTAAATACATCGGCTGACGATGTTGATACCATGGTAGATGATCAGCCAATCGTGCTACCTGAGCATGGCCAGGAGATGGGCAAGCATACCCCACGGCCACAACATCCGGCGACTGCCCCACGGCCACAAACCCCGGATCCTCTCCCAAGACCACGAACTCCGGAGACTCATCCCGTCAGTGGGCTGGAGCATTTGGGGCTTGTGACGCCGCAAAAAGCTCGCCCAGCGGTGCCAACTCTGCGAGAAGCTAAGGATGCCGGAAACACCTTGAATGTGGACGTGGATGTGGATGTGGATCAGCAGCTGCTGATTGAATCGGCAGGTGGAGGCAGTCTCCCCAAGGTCCCTTTCCCCAATATCGCTCTCCCTGAGGCGCGTCCGGATGGCTCGGTAGGCGAGGAGTGAACAAGTCCTCACGTCGCAGAGGAGGCGATGGTCGTTGCGTTCAGGTTAGGGTCGGGTTCCTGTCTTTCTGGTTCATTTCCATTTTTCTAATCTATTTATCTCAGCCATTTATTATTACACGCGTCGCGAGGTCTTTGGATCGCTCAAGATTTATTTTATTTATGGGTTTTGTACTGGTTTTATTTTTATTGGTTTTAGTTTATTCATAGTATTATGGGACATCGCTCATGAAGCGTTTTTGCAACTCCTGGCATGCAAGGAACCTCCTTGCAATGGTGTTGAGGCTCAATAAGTGAACTGAAAGTATCGTGAGCATACACACGAGGATGGTAAGGCCCAGCACCAACTTTCGTCCCTTTCTACAGTGTATACTCCACTCCTCGCGTGTCGTCAACAATGCCAGAGAAGACCCCATTCCGTTACCCCGAATGTTCATGCCGAAAGAAGTTCACCTCAGACCACTGGCGACTTAAACATAACAAATTACACTATCCTGAACACCTTCAGGTTGCACACCAGAAGTATCTGACTATACCCAGCGCAGCCCGATACTTTGAACCCGCTCAGCGTCGTGAATTCAACGCTAACAAAAATTCAGTCGAAGACTTGGACACATTTCCCTACCTCGAACAGGTTGAAAACATCGCAGACTCGGAGTCTGAACCACCGTCACCTCTGCCACGGACGGAAATATACCCCGGCGGCGGCGCTGCTATGATCGATTACATTGCGGAGCCATGGGAACGCGACGCTCAGGGTTGCCTTGAGACCAACTTACAGATCAATCTTTACTACCCGTTTGCAACGCGTCAAGAGTACCAATATATCCAGTGTGGGATCAAGAAGAAGGGTATGAAGACGTACTATGACAACGTGCTGAAGGAAGAAAAAACCGCTCTGAGTTTCCCAAGCTTCAAAAACGGGGATGGTGTCCAGAAGCTCGTGGTTAGCATGCCAGATGATCAGGCTCTTGAGGAGTGGGAACTACATTCTCTCGAGGATATGAGATGGAATGACAATCACCAACGTCCTATCATATAGTGGAGTCGAGACATCATCAATAGCATGAGATGGTTGATGTGGCAGCCAGCCTACACCGAGCATCTCATTTCCGCCACTCCGCGTTGCTATAACAGCGATACGCCCCCGAAACGCCTCTATACCACAATGCACACTGCGGACTGGTGATGGGAGACAGCGGTGAGGAGAGATACTCCAGGATGATAATATGCTAATCGACGTTTAGTTCTCACTCAGAGTGGGGCATACACTGGTTCCCTTGAGCTTCATTTCCGACGGAACACATCTCTCGAATATTGCTGCTGACAAGAAACAGTGGCTTGTACATATGACAATTGGCAATATATCGTCGAGGATCCGCCAGACTCCCTGAACGCACAGCGTCGTAATGGTCGCTCTTCTACGAATTATGATCAAAAACCGCAATATTCCTCAGAACTGGCTGGATGAGCAGCGGCAAACAAACAGAGAGGTGCTAAATGAAGCACTCCGGCGGTTACTCCAGCCACTCACCTTGAAACAACATCCCAGTGCGGAGAGCGGGTATTGCAACGTTCTCTGTGCTGATGGCAACTTCAGGTGTTGCAACCCAGTTCTATCAGTATGGATTACAGATTGCCCAGAGTATAGCGACCTACATCATCTCGAGCGCCGTGTGTGTTTTTGGTCCGAGTGTCCAAAGAACGAACTTGGAGATTATGTGCATCCTGACAAGCAATACCACAGGCGGGATCAAAACCTTTATTGAACGCTCAGCGATGTCAAGACCAAGGCAGCCGAAGTCAAACTCTCATCGTGCAATGAACACCGAGGATTCAACGTGTTTCGACACATTCCCTGTATTCTGAGTGACCTCCCTAAGCCCGACCTACTCCATACAATGCAGATCGGCATGCTTGACCACCTCCAGAAGTGGATTTTCCACTTCATGAAGAGTCACGAACAGCTCTACAAGAACAATGCAATCTGCTTATCCTTGCCTACTTACCACGACCTCACACCAAAAAACAAGTCATATGAGGAACTTTCTCAATGGAATGGGAAGGAGATGAAGGAAATGAGTCGGTACCTACTTGGAGTAGGAACCCAGTCTCTACGAGGCGGAAGCCCCGCTCAGCGTCGCATATTCAATCGCGCAATTGTGTGCACCCGGGCATTGTTAGAATTCTATATGTATGCTCCATAAAAATCTCACGATGATGCAACATTGAGCTACATGGAGGACGCCATGCATCGTTTTCACACGTTCAAAGATGTTTTCTTACTCGGGTGAGCCGGCCAAAAGGCGAAGGCCAAACCCAATGCCCTGAGAACTGAACTTGTGAAGGAGCGAAAGATAGACGAGGAAACAAACGCTGAAACTTGGACGCCGTGCAAGAAGCGCCGCAAAATGAACGCCTGGCGGGATTATATCAGCCGCGAGATAGTTATTTCCACGGCGTTAGATGCCGACTTCAACTTTCCGACGATCCACTTGATGTCTCATTGGGCCGACCAGATTCGTCGATACGGAGCCTTGCAACAGTATTCTGCCGAGACCCATGAACAAGCACATAAAACGAACCTCAAGGATGGTTGGAACACCTCAAATCACAATCTCAACTACCTGCCACAAGCAATCAGCTTTCAGCGTGGCATTCTCTGCTTCGGAATCAGTGAGCTCAATCTCCAAGCCCTCGCTCAGCGTTGGAAGAACAGCGCTGCCACCAGCAAAGTCTTCTCTTCCGGTGCCGTTCTGGCTGCCCCCCCGAGCTCCCAGTCATATGCGAAGCCTGAATTCATGGGGCCCAAAAACCGCCCTAATGGAAAGCAACCTGACGCTATGATCAAAGGCTTCCGAGCATTACTCGACAAACCGCAAGACGGAACGCACCAAGCGGCAATATACAGCGGCACCCAGGAGTTTATCAAGCATAAGAGTTGTAACAAGACGTATATATCGGATGAACAACTGCACGCAATGGAGCACTGTATTTACCATGGTATTATGGTTCAAGGTGATGGTTTAGAAGGTGAATGCATATCTCAGATGTGTCGATGCACAGGAAGCCAGAGCTGGCGTGGAAGGGATCGACGTAACGACTGGGTGTGGGTAAAGCAATGCCCAGGGAGGTGTTATGCAACGCTAAATGGGCGTCTGCCGGGGCAACTGCAACGACTAGTGAAGATCAAGCTCCAAAACGAGGATGGAGCTTTCGTTGAGTATTGGTTAGCCCTGGCGCTCACCACAATACCTGAACAATCGGGTAACTTGGATCCCATCTCAAAATGTGTACAAGTGAGAAACGCACTGGCAGCTGTTACTTTGCGAGTTTTCAGTGTGGGAAATATCGTCTGCTGCGCGCACGTAATTCCTGAGATAGCTACTAGTAGTGAGACTGGAGACGGACGGAACGAGCGATGGATTGTCAATAGCTACATAGATCTGCCGACTTGGAATGATGTGTATAATCAGTAAAGAGAGGATTGCATTTTGCGCGCAGATAGAAGGAATGCATGGAGTGGGTTTTGCAGCGTCACCCATTGCATTGCAATCCCGATGCAAACGCGTGCCCAATGTACCCATTCCTACGTATGGTCACAGTTGACCTTCACCGCCAGAGTGTTCGTTTACAATAGGAGACCGCCAGAGCGAGAAGAACTGGTGAAACAGCGATCGTAGAGCGATATGCAACGCGACGCGTGGTATTGAGTCCGCGCGCGGAGTATTCCACCACCGGGGTGTCTCTGATGGCTCTGACGTAGCGCCTCCACACTGATGGAGCCATTCCGCCCGGACGGAAATATTTTTTGCTTCTCCGTCTCTGGCGTTCCCCGGTGCCTCCTCCTTTTCTTCGTCCACATCCGCCATCTCTTCTTCCTCATCTCCACCTCCATCTGCCACCCCCTGGTGCCTAGGGGCAAGCACCACTCTGTTCGAGCACGTTCCCATGTCCTGAGCTGCACTCTGGGGCGCTGGTCCTGCTATCGCAATTTTTCTATTCTGCCGTGCCGCTTCGGTGACTTCCCTCTTCTTCACTCACCTGCTGCTGAATGCGATGTGATTTCCCTTGCAATTAGGGCACTTCTCCAGCGTGTGGCCGCAGAGTGATCCCTGCTGTGCAGTGCATCCCACCACATTGCACTTGTGGTCGCTTGTCTGGTGATGGCCTGAGCCGTAGCCACATTTGGGCTTTCTGCCACACTTGTTTTCAATGTGACCCCATGCGCAGCAGAGCTCACACCTGCTGTCAGGTCCTTCGTTCATGTACATTTCGACTCAGTACCACACCCCCTCTGCAATGATTCCTTTCATGACTAACCTCTGAGCCACCTGGCTCCCCTTTACGACCAAGACAACCGAAGACGCGGCAATTTCTCCGTTCTGCTTCCTCTCCCAAATTATACAGGGGTTCGCTAGCCACCTTACTTGGGTGGGGATCACTATACCCTAGTTCTCCGCTTCGAATTCTTCTAGCATCTTCCCAAGGCCCTCCGTTCCATTCCCCATGTACCCTATGAGAGGGACTGCCTGGATCTTGAGCCTTTGCCAGGAGTCATTCCCTTCGACATCTACGACTGATTTCTCAACCATCCTCGCTGTGCTGATGATGATGTCGCGGTAGTGCAGAGCCATCTCTGCTGTCGCATTCAGGTGCATGATTGCAGTAATCGCGCCATTGGCATTCCTTTTGGCATTCATGATCATAATGTGGGCCGGTGCCTTCTGGTGGAAGAGCACTCTTTTGTTCGCTGACGCGATATCCTGGTCCATGTTATTGGAGAGCAATACCCTCACGTCGCTTCTTAGTATCAGGCGTCTCTCGGCCATGCTTGATCCCGTGGTCAAGGCCGGGACTCGGCCTGGGCTTGGACCCATGGGTGCCCTCTGAGTCTTCGCTCGTGGTGGGACGGTCTCCCACCGTCTTGCCGGTGTGGGTGAGGGTGCTGACTTTGGCTTGTGCACGGGCTGCGGTTGTAGCTGCAGATTGACCTGCAGTTTGGGCCAAGGCTTCGGTTGCTGCTGCCTCTGCGGCTGCTGGCGCTCTTTTGGTCCCTCTTCTTGCGTCATGTCTGCATGTTGGGAGGCATCCAGCCCCCCACCATCTGTCCTCGCAGTCACTTCTCTTTCTTTCTCTTTCTCCTCCTGGCCTTGTGCTACCCCTTTCATGGTCTTCGCGATCATGTTAGTGATGCGCGCCCCCCACACCTTGTCGTACTCGTAGTAGGCCTCGCAAGTCTGGTCTCTCTCTTGCATCCACGTCATCATTGCCAGCCGCTGTGCCTCCTCACGGGCTGCCCGTACTTCCACCAGGCTTGCGAGATGTCCAACTGTTCGGTGCAGCTGGGTCAGTTCCTGTGCCTGCTGTTCTATCGTCCTCTTCAGGCGGCTCCTCCGCTCGCTGGGGGCCGGTGGAAGGTCGCTCCTCCTGCTCCGTTTTCCGTTCTCGTTTCTCTGCATCGGCTCAAATATGGTTGCGCCCACTGTCTCCGCGGCTATGGATGTCGCCTCCGTCGCCATCTGCATCGCAACATTCATCAGCGCGTCGCTCCTCCCATTTCCAGCTTTTCCCGCCTCCAGGTCACTCCTCCCGCTCACTCTGAATTCGGTCATGACTCCTGTGAGGCAGGCCTCTTAGTCCACGCTGTCGCTTGCTCGTTGGCCGACGCGTTGCGTCAGTCGCGTTCTCTGCTAGGCCTTTACGTGAACCCACTCCGTTGTGTGGATTCCTGTGCGCGCCCTCCTCCTGTGGTCTCGCTGGTGCTGGGACGCTCGCTCCAGGGTCAATTCGACGTCTAGAATCGATTGCCGCCGTCCGTTTTTTAATTGCTATCGTTGTTGTCTACTTATCGCGCTGTTTCTGTTTCGCCAAGACTTCGTTGCGTGGCGGTATGCAGGTTGTGTAGAGGCTCATTCAGGTGCGGGGGGGAGGCCGCATTGGAGTTATACATGTTCTCTTCTTTCCTTTCTTGTCTTTTCTTGTCGGTACTTTCCTGGTCCATCTCTTAACTTAACTTTCGTTTGTCAGCGGGGATGAAGGGTAGCGGGGGGGGAGCTCCGCCATCCAGCCGGCTCGCCCGGAGGCGGAGGGGGTTATTCAGGTCCTATCATACTCTAGTAAGTGTGAATACAGTATGATTAAACAACAACAACAACTGCGGATATCGACGGAAGTGATAATACCCCATGAGAACCGCAGTTAAGCGGCATGCGCCGACTGGAGCGTACCTAAAGCGGTTTGGACACCAAGAGGACGAGATATGCTGGTGGTGCAGACGCGGAGCAGTACAGAGGAGGGAGCATCTCTTCCGCCACTGCAGCCGATGCAAAGGCCAGCAGAAGATGCTCTGGAAGACGGTGGCAAAGGCTGCAGGCTGTAACGCGGGCAGATGCCGACATTTGCAGATTTCTGAGCTGTTTTCCATCGAGTAAAGCGACAAAGCGGTGATGGACTTCCTGGCTGCTACTGACGTCAGGAAGTTCCCACCCAAGCAAACGGAGGAGCGCGGGCAGGAGTAAGGGTGTTTGTCTCGGGGGTGGTCTCTCTTTTCGGTGATCTCTTTTGTTCTTCTCAATCGTTTGCGCTGGCTGGCTTGCTTTCTTCTGTCAATGGGGACGATATGTAGTAGGTGGGAGCTCCGCCATCTAACCGGCCCGCCCGGAGGCGGAGGTTGTGGGGACGGATTTGAGTGCGGTCATCACGTGGGTTGGTTTAGGGTTGTGCGCGGCGGAGCCGCATGCACTTTAGTTCTTGTGTACGTGTCAATTAGACTTAGCGAGACAGTCAGTGAGTTTAGGTCAATAGAGAGATTCAGGACACCGGGCACCGTACAACAGAGGTGTTGTATCTAGACTCTGTCATACTCTAATTAGAGTGAATACAGTATGAATAAAACAAACAAAAAAACAAAACCGCAGTTAAGCTAACCTGAAAACCTGACATGACCGTATGACCAGTGACCAAAGGAGAAGGCTTGTCCGACGCGAACTTGCTCTGACGCAAAACATCTTGCCCCAAAAAGACAAGAAAAAATTGATGTCATTGAAATGTAAATCTAAAAAGGTGTACCTATTACAATTCCGGATATATAACTCCAATTTACTTATTGGTGAGATAGATATCGGCGTTCTAATCGTATCAACTCAACAATCTTGCCGACTTGTGTAATCACACGCGGCAGCCAAGCACAGTCCACCGGCGATAAATCATATGATTCCTATCCGAAAGCTATCACAGTCGAAGAATAGCAACCTTTAACGCCAAGGATTTTTCTCCCTGCGGTTGTGCTCGAGTTCCAGCTACTTTCTTTTACGCAGCTCAAACTACTGTGTTCGTTGTTTACATCTTGTATCGAGAGACAAAAAGCTATATCAACCTATCCTTGGCCGCCGTACCCTGAACGCGAGCATTGAGGAACGACTGTTTGCACTCTGGAAAATCTGTCCTGAGGGTACACTTTGATGCTAGTGTCATTTATCCTCCCCTCTGCCACATATTTGGATTATAAAATCCTTCATTCTCAGAACTCAAGATCAAGCTATTCGACAACCACTTTTCATCGCACATACACATCGCAACGAATTACGTGACACTATCGCACAAACGCTTACATCCTAACCTTCCACTGCCTAGACTTGTCTCCGAAAAAAGCTTTAATTACTTCCCAAAAATGTAGGCATATATGAAATATATGCTTAGTGCCTGTCTGTTCTCCATTGATACTTTTAATCATGCAACCCTAAGCATCTCATCCAGAAACCATGAGATGTCAAGATTTAGCGATATCGCACAAGTTATCATCGGGGTCGGAGACCTACTCATATCAATCTTAGGTTTATCTTAGGCCATAGGAGGGTGTGTGCCTTCTAGTCCCATTGCAGGTCATAGGTTAATTGATAGCCACAGAGCCGCCGTAGGCAGCCTGACAATGAAGAAGCAACACCCGGAGGCATATCGGTAGATTCCCGTAATGATAAATGGGTGTACTTGGAAAATATAGGTATAGTTCTCACCCTGTTTAGTGTGTCTAGCGGTGGCATTCTTAATAAGTGTCTGACAAGGAAAATGCATACCAACGAACCCTTACCTTTCATTCTTTATTGCCTCTTGTTATTTGTCGTTGATTCTTTTTTGTTATATACACTGTTGTTTCTCTCTGCCCAAATTATGCTTGTTCTGCATTCTCACCTGTACTCTACTTGTGTTAATGTATGAATCAGTTTTCCTTTATATAGTTTTTAATCAGTAAACGTTTCCCCTTTCTATGCCGTTGTCAGCCATACAGATTGCAACATGTTACGCTCCAGCAATCAGAATCAAGAACCACGCACCAGACTACTTGCTTGAAAATAAAGTGCGTATATGTGACTTCTCCACCAACTTGCTGTACATACCTCCCTAGACTAGAATTTTGGGCGAAATATTAGATCATAAGTCGCTGTAATTATCCAAGACCGCCGAATATCAGGCTGATATAACGAGTTAGGTCTGGCCTACAGGTTTCCGTGTGTTACTGCCCGGCGGAACGGATAGGATGCAATTAATCCCTCAAGGTATCTAACATGGAGTCACTTGCCGGGGCCAACTTGCGGCTCTGCTTATAGCATTCACAGTCGCACAACTGCATAGAGTCAGCCAGTGAATTTCATGACTTATTGGCAGAAACTATGAGAAAAAGTAGCTGAAAAGATATTAGCTACGCACTAAGTGAAGCTGTGAAGAGAAATGTAGCCGACAAGGGCTAAGCAATTCTATCTTATTGTTGTATATATATACACATCTGGTGTCGGCTCGAAGCATTCTCCTTGGCTAGAATTGTTTTCTGTGTGGCTGTGCTTCAAGCTCATTGATCGGAATTGTTCAGCATGTGGCTGAGTGTCAGTTTCTGTAGTGTCATCGCAATGCCATCGTGATCTTCCATTCTCCTTAAACTTCCGTGTCATTACCACATAACGTTTGGAGATAGAACGAAAGTGCCAGAGGTTGCAGAACAACAGCTAGAGAGTCAGAATACAGAGTGAGTGCGCAGCACCCACACATGGGCGAGTCGCCATATGTTGTGAGACCGTGCATCAGCCGAGAAATCAGAACAACGAGCAAACATGCTCAATCCTTTCTACTTCTTAACTTGAAATTTGTGAACTTCTTTGTCAACTGCTCAAGTGTGCTAACTAAATCTTCATATTAACTCCTGAGCACAGCGAATTTTACATCCTATCGGTAGCAACGCCGCCACCTGCCTTGTAACTAAATCTATTGTCGTACTAACACCGACGAATCATATAATATGGATCGACACGCTATATACAGGTGCCCTACCTTCAGTTCACTACAGTGAGTTTGTATCAAGTCTGTAAAGTGTCTCAGATCTAATTTTTGTAATAATAATGTTGCGACAGATGGGGAAAACCGTGTCTATAGTCAGACTAAAGTACAGAGAGAAGAGTGAAGGAGAAAGGCTCGACGTATATATAGAAATTTTTCGGGCATACCTTTGCCACCCAATGCCATTCGCCACTCCCCATTCCCCACTCAGATATTCGACATGATGTTCCTATAATGCAAGTAATATCTTCATAACTATGTAATAACCTTCAACATACCTACTAACTACATCAATCGCACATCCGTAATATTGAAACTCACACACACGCTATTGGAGCGTCTACCAGATAGTATTCATGCCCAACCTAATGCAACATGTGACTTAAGTCACTTCCTCCGATCTCATACTTGAATTTCATCGGCCTCATGTTGTCTCCACTTACTGTACCCAGTGTCATTGTCCGTTCCTCTCGCATCACGGAAGGTCCGTCCAGAGAGATATATTGCAGTTTAGCACACTCTTCGGATTTCAGCACTAAAAAAATCCGAATCTCGTACTAACCTTGACGTTCGCACATCATCTCCGGCCATCTCTTAGCCACAAACTAACTTGTGACAGTATGACTCGCGATACTAAGTACTTTTTTAATATAGCTCGCGATAATAACTGCATTTTAAGATTGGGTTGAATATCTGATAGGGGTGTTGCCGTTGGTTCTTCGAGTGTGGATGGGCAAGTTAGGGGTTAAGGAGACTGTTACAGGCTAACTGTAATATATGCGAGGTTATTGTGTTCGTCTAATACTGCAGCCGCAGCGTGCAGCAAGTGTCGCCTCCGTGTCTTAGGAGAGTCCTCGTAAATGATCTATATCCGGAGAGTTCTCTGTCAACTGTACTCTAGTCACTACTCATATGAGGGTAGTTAACCACTATTCCGGTACTATCAAACTTTATTTCAACGACGGCTTATATTTTTGGTTAGGTAAAGTCGGGTTCCGTAAAGTAGATAACGTTCCTATAACTACCTGTGGGCGTGGTCCGGGCTGTGTCGCACAGGCAGAAACAGATAGCTGCATACGATGTCCTCTGCCGTACATCAACGGAATCAGCCGTCTTATATACCAATGAAGAATCTTGAGATAATCGACAAACACGCGTAATAGTTTAGGATCCAAACTGTGTCGATTCCGAGTTTTAGGCTATTATGGCTCCATAGATATCAATGAGGTTGATATATTATTCAAAAACAATGAGCCACATTATTTGCAGAACGTGTCATGTTCAGAAAATTATTGCTCATTCGCAGAAATTTGATTCCAACTCCATTGGACGCTCCTGAAATTGCCACATTCCTAAAAACCACTCATAGCTTCTATCATCCGATTACTCCTTTGCATAGTAATCTTACCTTCCGTCTTTAGCTGTCTTTTAGGAATGTACTACGGGTTTAGCAGCTAACACCAAGTCTAGCTTTCCAGACTCCCGTACTGCTTCTTCCGTTGCTTGGGTACCGGATATCTGTCTAACAACCGATCTTGTCTTTCATATAAAGTGTAGCCTAATGTGATAGGTGAATATTATAGTAAACACATCGAGAATCTCTTCTATCTCAAAAAAGTTAGCTGGGTTTGCGGTGGTTGGTGTGTAATTTCGCTTCGGAATGAGAGCAGAGGAGATGCATAGCACCCCCCCACCAGACACGGTAGATGAGAATCGATGCTAAGATTCAGATAATATAAAAGGAGTGGCTTTCGCTCCCCAGTTTGTCTCACCATCAGTGCTAGCTGATTCGCCCTCACTAGGCAGGAGGTAAAATCGTGACAAGTACAGCTGAGAGTTAACAGAGCCGCACTTAGTATTTGCGTGCTTTAGTGCATCTAGCGTTCCTACGCGGCCCGGCCCGGCCGGCCTGCATGAAGCCGGGCCTGGCTGGCCGCCAAGCCAAGCCTTCAAAATCACGGCCGAGCCTGCGCCAAACCAGGCCTCGGATTTTGCGGCGGGGCTGCTGAGGAACACTGAGTACATCGTCCAATTGAAATGAGTATTGCAGCCACGAGTTTTACGCAAAACCTGTTACTGTGCGCGGCTATTAAGTACGTTCACCATTACTCAGAGATAAGCTGCGCATTGTACCACCACACCGATACTTCCTTTGGCATAGCTTGAGTGGGACAACCTGGCATTGCATGTGACCGCCAATCATATGGCTAAACCCACGCAAGTTGTTGCGTACTAATGAGGTCACACTTTACGATCTACATGTAGCTCTTTGACATGACCCTGGCGGATCTGTCAGCAGTTGTGTCATCTGTCTGACGATCCCGGCGGAAGATAATGAGGGCACCTATATTATAAACCGCCCCAAGACAATGGTTTTCTGAATCCCCATCCGTTCGAAACAACATGTCTAACAAGGGTTTCAACGTTTCCCAATGCAAGGATCTCGTCATGGTCAACCCAGATGTAACTGGTCTCGGGGTATGCCATATCTGCACTCGGTCGACGAATTTATGACTAACACCTGACGGGTTTGCTAAAAGGTTGTGCTGGCAATCCTCGGCGAATCATTACTGGGCAATATCGTCGTAGTCACATTATTCTACCTCAAGCACCAGAACCAAGAACTGAACAACAAGGGCGGGTATGCTAGCCTAGAAAAAGTATATCTCCCCCCATCCCCAACCTCAAATTACTAACCCAGCGCGCCAGGCACTCCTCAAGATCCTCGACGTCGAAGTAGCAACCTGCATGGCACAAATGATAGCAACCATTATCGTCCTCAAAGACCTAACAGTCGACCAACTCCTCCTCATCTCCTACGTCCAAAGCTGCACAACCCTACAAATCATAGGCTGTTCGACCATCACCTTCAAACACCTCACTAAGATGCACTACTTTCTCTATTCTGCCCTAGCTGGCCTCGAAATCGTAGCCGGCACTCGAGTGAGCACCTTCACCACCTCCCACCCGCTCCAGTTCCAGTGCCTCAGCGCCTACCTGGGCACCAGCATCAAGACCTGGAGCGGGCCCTCCGCCCAGTTCTTCCTCAGCGGCGTCTACTACGTCCTCGCAATCGCGTACTGCACGTACCTCCAGCTTTGGAGCACGCAATCGAAGCGTGCGATGCGGAGCAAAGAAAATAGTCAGCAAGAGCATGGGGAAGCTCCGGAGCGAAGCGATACGTATCTTGCGGGGATGCAGGAGACGAAACGTGCGCGGTGGCGGGGGATATATATATTATTGAGTGTGGCGGGGTGGATAACATTGGCGGTTTTGATGGTCAGGGTTTATGCGGCTGCTGGACATCTTAAGAGGAATAGGTCCGATCAGGAGTTGAAGAACTTTGGCCAAATTTTGGCGTTGTCGACGGTCGGGGTTGCGATGTGGGATTTGTTTCAGAGTTATGAAGGTAGGTGCGGATGGTGTCAATGGGTTGGTCAGGTACTGATGTTCTGTGTTCTGCGTTGTGATAGAATGGCGTGATGAGTGGTCGAAGGATAAGCGGACTCGAGGGGATGCCGAGGATGGAGAGCAGACAGCGGAGGAGTTGAGTGAGTTGGTTGTGGGCGAGCAGGACCGAGGTAGCTGGGTGACCAGGTGATGGACAGGCTATTGGGTTTGGTGTCAGTGAACGGAGTTGTCTTTATAGCTGTACCAATCGATGATGTGAATGGTATCATGGAAAGATCAATGTGTGCAGCAAACACTTTTCGTGAACCGCAGTTGTTTAGGGCTGCCAGACCGGTTTGCATCGTCACGCTCTGCAGAAGTTTGTAGACCTCGGTTACAGAGGTCGCAATAGTTCGTCCATCCCCTAGTCTTTCAGGTCCCCACATTATCGTCTAATCACAAACAACATATTACAAAACCAAGGCCTAAATCAGAGCAACAGGGGGCGACACCTAGAGCTGGGGCTACTGGTTCACCTGCAGATTTGCAATTATTTGGAGTGAGACATAGTGATGTAGGCTCTTCAATCTGCGATGATCAACCAGGTTGGTTATAATGTGGATTACATACCATAGATAGACACGGTTAGGAGGGATATTGGATATCATCACTCGGTCATGGCTGCATCACTCGCATCTTAGATCTATCACTCGGAACGCAACCAACATCTACTGTTACATATATACAAGGGTTTGATACAATTGGCTGTAACCGGGGCTGATGCCTCCTGTATATATCTCGAGTCTTTCTCCTTTTCTCTTCTCAGTACCATAGAATACACGCACACGGTTCTCCCCAGCTTCCATATCGTAACATCTACTGTTGCATGTGTACTTGGATCGTGAGTCTCAGCACCGTCTGATGTCTTGTATGAGAATGAAGACGTGTATGAAGATGGTGGCTGTATCAGGATATGCATCAGGACCAGGGTGATGCGTCTCATGCTTGATGGAGCATACGCGTACGCATATGAGAGATTATACATATACGGGCCTTAGGCCCTCGAGATAGACAAGCCAATCAAGAAGTCAAAGAAGCATCCAAAGTAACATCTACTGTCCAGCAGTCTAAAACCCTCAGGACGGCAAATCATAGTCCGGTGCAGGGCAAGGTCTTGCCCAGACGTGACGGACTTTTGCAGCCCCTGCTTCCGTGTAGGCTTCTACTACAAAAGAAGGCGTACCAAAGCCAATTGATTGGGCACCCGCATACCGGATGAACTGTTCCGAACTTTTATCATGCCTACCATCACTTTGGTTACACACTCAGTCACTTCCGGCTTTTATCGCAATTACCAGCCGGCCTGCGGCAAGTTGAAGCGCGATAGCCCATAAGAACTACTGAAGGATAAAACGAACAGCTAGTTTGTTTTAATCATACTGCATTCGCTCCTTCTAGAGTATGGCAGATTTTAATGATATTTAGGTAGCCAATCCGTGACAATGGTGGTGATCAGAAGGTGCCAAATTGCAATTTAGCAGAACTTGGAATGCACTAAACCGTTCTTAAAGCGCACTAATGCCGTCACTAAGCGCGCGATCACCGAAAAAGCACGTTGCACCCCGCCAGGGCTCCCCTGCGCATGTGCAGTACCCTGCCACGCATTCTAGGCGTTGTGTCAGCCGTCGTGTTGGCTAGAATCAAGGAAATTATTCAACCATGGCTGTACCACTTAGCCACTGCCAAGGTGCGGAACTATGTCTGCGTTTATACGTAGCCTCATTGCTGACCACCTTTACCCCCTCCCTCATCATCACGGCTGAGCAAACCCATTAAAAGTCCTACAAGTTCAGTCTTCACCCATCATATGGCCGACCCACTCTCCATGGCAGCCGGCATCGCCGGTCTGTTAAGTTTATCGCTCCAATTGACGAAAGTTATTAGCGATTATACGATCACTGTTAGTGGAGCATCCAAAGCTATCGGCGATCTTCAGGACAGATTACAAGCCCTAAGTCAAGTCTTGCGACAGCTCAACGCCTTTCTCCGGACGGCGAACGTACAGGGAAACTCTTTCGACCAATCTTCAGTACTATGCTACGCTATCAACGCCTGTCAAGAGAAGTTGCACCGCCTGGGGGAAAGATTGGATCAGGTTACGAGTAAGAATGGGCTTTCACGAGTAATAAATAGCCTCAAGTGGCCCTTTGTCGATAACGAAAACAAAGAACTACTTCGCAATTTGGATGGGTATATAGAGATTTTCCATTTCTCTGTAACTATAGATGGCTGGTAAGTTGTCCCTGCTACCCACTCAACCTTACCAATTAATGTTGATGATAATTGTACAAGCGGCTTGCTTTCGAAAACCTCTGGAGAAGTCTCAGAGACCCTTATCCAACAACGTGAAACTTTAGCTAAAATATGCGAAATGTCGACGTCGTTCTCCAACATGACGATGGTCTCAAAAGAAGCTTCCACAACTTCGGATAAAGTCTCGACTATATTGAACCTCATTTCCTCGTTTCCAGATACATTGAAGACGATCTCATCATCCGTGGCACGAATTGAGAAAATATGGGAAGGTAGCTCTGTGTATAGACGTAGTTGATGATATATGAACCTTACTGACACGGACCGCAATTTCCAGACCAACAAAACCGAAAATGGACCGAAGAAAAGAATGTGGAAATTTTGTCCTGGCTATCATGTATTGAGTTCAGCAACAAACATAACGACGTTCGCAAGCTACGACAGCCAGGGACCGGTAACTGGTTTCTCCAGACGTCAGTGTTTATAGAGTGGCTAGAAGGCCAGAACAATAGCTGCTTATGGTGTCCTGGAAAACGTTCGTCGCGCCATGTGATATACTTTACAATGATCTAGTACTGACTTCATGTCCCTATAGCCGGCGCAGGAAAAACCATTATGACGTAAGTGTACCCCTTTGTTAGCAACCTCTAGCAGCTGACAATCTCTTAGGTCACTAGTAATAGATCACTTAATGGCAACATACAATCAACCCGATGTGGCCATCGCCTATTTGTATTGCGATTACAAAGAAGAGAATCAACTTGCCGGAGATCTTTTCTCGGCTTTGATCCGTCAACTGGTCGAGCAGCTGACAACGATCCCTATAGAAGTAAAAGAGTTCCACAAATTTCATAATAGTCGCCCAAACCTAGCTAAGAAAGCCGCCGACTGTTCCACCAGGTCGCTGCGCGCACTGCTGTCATCTGTATCCGCATTGTTCACTTCCACGTTCGTTATTATCGATGCCCTCGACGAGTGTCCCGAACTGGATTGCCAAGGTCTCCGAAACAGAGACCTGTTTTTCTCAGAGCTCCAAGAAATACTTCCTTCCGTAAAATTGCTAGTCACCTCTCGTCTTCATCAGGATATTGACAGTTATTTTGGTCAATATCCTCGAATCGACATTTATGCCCACACAGGCGATGTTCAATCATACATCGAATCGAGCATCGAAATTCACCCAAGCTTACTTAGCTTCGTTTCGAGGGATCCGTCTTTGACGCAATCAATCAGTAGAGTTGTTAGTCAAAAGGCCGGTGGAATGTATTCGCACTCTAGTATACGGTGTTTACTTTATGATCCTAAAGTGACGCAGGTTTCTTCTGGCTCGCATGCAATTAGACCGACTTGGGAACCAAACATCGATCAGGAATGTTCGAAGAGCATTAGACACGATGCCTGAAAAAATGTCTGAAACATATAATGACACCATCTCAAGAATTCGAAGTCAATGCAGAGAGCATGCTGATCTTGCAATGAGAATCATTGGATGGATCTTTCACTGCAGGCGACCTCTTTGCGCTATAGAGCTACAGCACGCATTTGCTGTTGAGACCAATGACGAACAATTGGACATTACCGCACTTCATCAGATCGATCTCATGATTAGCGTTTGTGGTGGATTGGTATCTTTAGAGACGGAAGTAGGCACCGTTAGGTTTGTACATTACACGGTACAGGAATACCTTGCGGGGATGTCCGAGCAACTCTTTCCCGGTGCGGTAGTGGATATCGCGAGAACATGTCTCACCTATCTCTCCTTCCGAGATTTTGAGAACGGACCATGCGAAACAGAAAATTTGTGTGACCAACGTCTAGTAGAGCACCCGTTCTTAGATTACGCCGCTTGTAATTGGGGTAATCACACACGCGGTATTCTTGAATCAGAGCTAATGGAATGGATTCTACACTTTCTTCATGATTCGCCAAAATGTTCAGCCGCACTTCAGATCTTTTTTCGAAGCCTCGATGAACATTGGTATTTCATAGAGCGTTACGACTACCTCGCATTGTACTACCCGGCACTTCACATAGCAGCCGGTTTGGGCCTGAGAAATGTATGCTGTCGTGTTTTGGAACAGACCGACGTCAACGATCTAGACTGCCGCGACCAAACAGCCTTGTTCTGGGCAGCCGAGCATGGACACGACCACGTTGTACAGTTGCTTCTGGAATACAATGTGAACCATGCGTACATTAGCACATATTCGGATAAACCTGCACTTAGCATAGCTATTATAAAACGACAGGAAGCCACTGTCCGATTGATGTTGAATGCCGGCTGCATGACTGGTGATAGCGATTTTGAGTATGCGGTAGAGTTTGGACTAGAAGGAATTGTTCGGGCCTTGTTGGAACACGAGTTATGGGGTGATGAAACGGAGAATAGTGGCTGTTTTGTTATAGCGGCGTGCCGGGGCTATGCCAATGTTCTGAAATTGCTTTTAGATCAGGTCGACCTTCCTTTGGACATTGACTACGTCAACGGACTCACCGCCCTTATCACGGCTGCACACAAAGGCCATACCGAATGCGTTCGGTTGCTCCTTGATTACGACGCAGATGTACGTACCGAATTGTTCGATTGGGGCAGGGTGGTAAGCGCGCACTGCACCAAGATTTCGACTACTGCTTTGCACGAGAGTGCTCGATCGGGCAAGCTGGAAATGATGCAATTGGTTGCCGACTGTGTGGAAAGTGTCGACATAACTAATAGTGAAGGGCAAACACCACTTCACATAGCGGTAGCCAAAAATGATGCAGCAATGGTTCAACTTTTGTTAGACCGCAACGCCAATCCAGTTCACCTGGACAACCACAGGCAGACCCCGATTAATATCGCTGTTGCATCTGAGTACACGGAGATACTACGCATACTACGCCACTCTGTTGACTCGCTCTCCCTCATCCGTCCTATCTAGCAAAAGGCCCGCAATGGACCAATCCCTCCTGACCGAAGAAGACAGTACTTCACGAACAGGCTTTCAACAGCGAAAAAAACACCTGTCAGCATGAAGAAGCGCAAGATGGAAAAGAGTTTTAAAGATATGTTGGTATTTTGGGACAGGGACACACTGCATGCTAAGTGTTGATATAAGATTGTAGAACATTTATGATATTGAATAACTAAAAGCGGATACAAGAGTAAGGCGAGCACGAGATGACATCATTACTACCCTACAGACTCATGTACAGGGGTCTCAACGGTCCAGGGCGACTATAGTTTTTCGGGCCCCGACATCGCCGTCCCGTCCCGATACTGATTTCGATGGACTGGTCCGTCCTGGGCAGGTGTCGATTGCCCTAGGGCCCAATACATGAACTTGTAGGGGACTGGCGGATACCGGGAGTATGCATTCGATGGAGTGCCCGTGTTTATGCTAAATTTGGGCCTCAAAATTAGCTATAGGAGTGCCATGTTGCTGTGAAACCAGTTACAGTGGGTCTAAAAGCGAGTGATATAGGTGCTGCAATGCTAGTGGACGGACGTAGTACGAAAATAATGTAAAATAACATAATTTTCACCGCTTCCTATAATTGATTTTTGTATATCATGACATCATAGAGACTACAGGGCCCAGTAGGTACTTAGACTAAGAACTATTTGCTCTAGTCTCAAACGATCCAAAATTCCATACCCAGTCCCGATGCCGAGTATTGCTGCCAATGCTGGCCTCCTCCTCCACATGCTGGCTAGTGGCAGTTCATCGGGGCTGTAAGCAACCGGCCTCAGGCCCCCAGGCTTAGGCTGATGCGTACTGAAGGTCCCGAACGCTATAGAAGCCACCAAGCTAAATCCCTAGCCAACACTTGTACTGGGAGCATGATCTTTCAACTCCCACTGCGATTGCAAGTATGGAGAAAATATCGAGTGCCATGGTAGACAAGAGAGAGTAGATTATACGCTGGGATATCCAGAGGTTGAAAGGATTTGTAATCGAAGGGTAGGTGGGAGATGCAAGATAGCGGTCATATTCATCTACTAGTGAATAGTTAGCGGTGACTAACCCTAATGCTCATACACTGTCCTCGTACAAAGCTCATACGCATTATATAGGGACATATGTAACACTCGAACCTTGGATAATTGTATACAGTCCAGACCAGTCATGACTGACAGGAAACCGGTCTGTCACAACATGACACCAATCTAGTTCCAGTCTAATTATCCCTCACACCAAACTGGACTAAACCCGGATCGTTTCAGTGTAAACTGGTTCACCGGCGGACGGTTCAGAACATTAATCCCAGGCTGAGTGTTGCCCAGACAGGACGGACTATTGATATGCCTGCTCATGTATTCTATATGGCAACCAATGCAAAGCAGCCCGCGCACCCGTATTCTACGATAATAGATATTAGCAGGAGGTATCGAGTGGGTGTACACGTTTGAACCATTTTACTTCCGTCCATTAGCAGAAACTAAGCGGATAGGGTGGGAAAGTGCCAAGTCAGATCTCCATTAAACCGCTCTTGTCTGTTTAAGGTAAAGTCACCGGGGATACCTGATGTATATCATATGACGCACCTAGCCATCGAAACTTTTTTGGTTGGATGCTTAAAGATATGTTTAAGGTGTGTAAAAGCGGTCAAAGGTCAAAAGTGTCGAAGGTCCAATTCTCTGTTGTGTTATATTTGAATGGCACCAAACAAAACACAGTTTGACATTTTGTCCAGTTTGTCTACTATATTTACCTGCCATACTTTTATCCACAATAGCTCATATGCTGAATATAACATTATTAATTTCTTGCGTTGGTGTTGTTGAACGGACGACTGGCAATATTTCTAACAATCTACGATAGCTGGGATGTGCCAATCAATTGTGGATGCAGTAGGTCCATATACGTGTAGCCATTCACTGCTCACCAAACATCTCCGAGCTCATGCTTAATCTGTGGTCACTAAAGCAACATTTAATACAGTTATTCAATCCTAACATAATCTAGACTAGCTAAATATACACTTTCACGGATATCTCAGAGAGCGGCATAACCAGCAGACAAAGTCCAAGTTTTAGTCAAGTATTCCCTAGTCACATTTGTGTTGATGTGAGGGCGCATGGGTTGTGCAACAAAGCTAGTATATACTTTTACTAGCACTGGTGGCGGCTCTGCCGCCCCCAGAGTGGCAAAGCCGGATGGTGTGGTTGATGGAATCTTCCCCTGAGACTTCTACCACATACCCATAACAACTTCACAAACATTTGTCCAATAAGGACTGGAAGACCCTGGAAGGTTGTAGGTCTCAAAACTCAAGGTCCTATGGTTAAAGTGGTTGAGGAATCTCAGTTTGGAAAACTGTAGTTCACAATCCGACATGGCTCTAAATAGATAGGAAAGATAGTTGAGAACCCTCATGTGCTGGATGGTCTGGCCAGATGCAATCTGTACAGAATAGCAGGCTTCAGGCTGGACACAACCTGCATTGACTGGCAGGACATCATCCAAATGGGTTAGCTGTTGGCTGGTTGGAAATCTTTGGCAAAAGTGCAAATCGACTATAGGCTGCGCTACGCACACCTGCACACACTCACAGCTTATAGCAAGCTTCATGTGGACCCCTGCGTGACCCGCAGTTCATTGTCATCTATAGTCGATTTATCGAGATGTGGGTGTGGGACTAAGAAACGATATACAGCTACCGCCCAGAGATGGACTTTAATCTGTTGTCACTGCCCCCAGTCTTCGTGGTGATACCGGTACAATACATACCACTGCAGCCAGTCCGAACGAGAGCCCACTGGCGATTGAAAGCCTGCTCTAGAGTCTGCTTGATAGCCTGCATAATAGTCTTGTTGATAGCCTGCTTGAGAAAGCTGTGTTTCAAGTGGAGTAGAGTTTTCCGCCGGAAGCTTTTGGCCGATGGCAAACTCTGAGCAATGATTCCACCAGTCCGGACGGACCCGGTCTGGGGTAGGGCTCAGTCCGGTCCAGTCCCACCGGAAGGTTGGACTGGACTGGGCCCCAGACTGGCAGTCTTGGGCTGGACGGGCTTGGTCTGGACCGATCCATTTACGCATATGATTTTGTCATTACTTTTTAGCCAAGTACTACCGAAAACATGACTCATCCTTACTTTTTATCACCACTCACCCCCGAATACCCACTCTGATCGAAATTATACAACTTCTGTGTGTATATTCGCCTCCATCAAGATATATTTTCCCCATTAAAAGACTAATAACCGGGAAAGTATACCCTAACCCTGGACACCGTGAGGGATCGGTCCGGACCAAGCCCAGTCCAGTCTGTCAGCATCTGGGATCAGTCCGATCCCAGTCCAAAAGATTTCTTGGACTGGACCTGGACTGGACTGGACAGTTCCGGTCTGGACTGATCCATTGCTGGACTGGTTGAATCATTGACTCTGAGTTTGTGGAAGCTTTGGCTAATAGAGCGCTCTATCAAGTCTGTGGAAGCATTGGCTAATAGAACGCTCAAAGGCTGTGGAAGCTTTGATGCAAACATTCATGTAGTCAACCTACTTGTCTAAGTGCTACTGGTACTGTGATCACCATCACCGACACCATTGCCATCATCACCATTGCCATCATCACCATAGCCATCATCACCATCACCATCATCACCATCACCATCATCACCATCATCATCATCACCATTCCCATCATCACTATTGCCATCATCACCATTGCCATCATCACCGCCGCCATCATCACCTTCGCCATCATCACCACCGCCATCATCACTATCGCCATCATGACCCTCACCATCATCACCATTGCCATCATAACCATTACTATTATCACCATTGCCATTATCACCATGACCATCATCACCATCGCCATCATCCCCATCAGCATCAGACCGAATGTACACATTTACACCCACAATTGGTAGGAAGCAGGCAGCAAGTGCCGCTGGACAATCTGAGTCAGAGATCTGCTCTCCCCAAGCTGCAATTGTCTACCTTTACCGCAGAATGGAGGGCTGCAATCGTTAATAGGTATCGTGAGATCTCATTGCGGTGGCTGAGCTAAACATATGGTTCAGACTGTGTTATCATCCGACGTCATGATTTCAGCCACCACCATCGGCCATCGGCCTACCTCCTCAGGCCTCTCGTCACCTGCCATCCGCCTCCACATGCCAGGTGCCTGCAACTCAGCCAGTCTCTGGATCGAGCACCCAGAAACATACATGAAAGCATACAGTCAAGTGAGATTGGGATTGTCTTGCCTCTGGAGAGTGTAATGGACAGCGTGCTCGGTAGTGTACTTGAGAGCATCTTGAGAGTGTACTTAGGAGCGTACAGTCAACCAGGATGGGAGTATGTCATCAAGTGCATTTGGGAGTGTATTTGACAGCATTTCCGGGAGTGTGCTTGAGAGTGTTTTGAGAGCTTACTTCGAAGTATATAGTCAAGCAGGCTGGGAGTGTTATCAAGTGCAATTTGGAGTGTACTTGAGAGCGTGCTTGGGAGTGTGCTTGAGAGTGGCTTGAGAGCTTACTTGGGAGCGTGCAATGAAGTGCATTTGGCAGTTTTGTTGAATACAGTATGATGTACAGTATCGAGCACACATAATCGAATGCATATTATAGTAATCTAGTCAACGCGCAGGTCCATTACACCTCATACTGCCACACGTCAAATATGCTATGGATTACCATCCCAGAAATAGCTTCTCTATAAGTTACATGTGGCGTAAGGTTGTGTTTCCCGGTGTAATACTTGCAAGCTGAGTTGATAAACTCGCAACTGTCAGTTTACCTCTGATCATGATGTAATGTATACATGCATTGTACCAACTTTGATCCTGTTTCACCTCCACATCTCAGAATTACCATATGATCAAAATTGATAGAGAGGCTGTACAAAAACACTCGAAAATTGCCACCAGATAACAAAAGTCGAGCATTTTCCATAATCATGCAATCAATTTCGAAGACATGCTCAATTTGAGACTGCAGGGTGCAAGAGCATTGAATTCTGAACATTTCATGTACACATTACATTCTGATCAGAGTTGAACTCAAATACTTAATTGGGAGTGGATATTTGAGGATATTTGATGGGGTATGCCAAGCCATCGAAATGGTTGAAGCTGTGGGTTGTCAGCCAATAAAAATCCTCCTTAGAGGTACGTACCACAAGTCAACCAATGAGAATGATTCGAGCCGACAAAGCAGGTGTATATATATTAGATTAGGTATTTAGGTCGGGCCAACTTTTTTTCTGCATGAGCTTTTCTCATAATATGCTACCATGTGAGATCGCCAGTCGAATCGGGAGTGCGCTATGTTAGGCGCCAGGTTGTAGAAGCACTTTTGTGATTGCTTATTGATAGAGCAATGGGTGGTGTAACCACTTATATTTCGTTTACTGATAATATTACTGGCTGAAGCGGGGGACAACGCATCATATTTGTTTTGTACGTGCTGTGAAACACATTCAATTACCGACATAATCACTCTCGGAGTATTGTACGCATTCATGAAGCGTTACGACTCCTGCAGAAGCTCTATGTAGGCTCACTCTGAACGCCAATCGGCTCTGAGTAGCTGTGGTAGCTGTCGGGTGATCTCCTTTGGTAGAAGTATAGGAAGCATAGTATAAACAGCCGGAGGATAGTGTTCTCTCCGCGGCGTGGTATTCTCCAAAATGTCTACGAAATATTTCGACAAATCACAATGCAAAGGCCTAGTTTCAGTCAACCCTGATGTTACTGGATTAGGGGTGAGTAAAATTCCTATTTTAAAAATGTAATTGTAGCTAAACTAATACTGGCGCTGTAAGGTTGTTTCGGCAATTCTCGGGCAGTCACTACTTGGTGTTATCGTTCTTGTCATTCTGGTCTTCCTCAAAAGAAGAAAAGAGACAAGAGAACAATATAAACTCCTAGAAAAGGTTTTTTCTCGCCTATATATATATATATCGTCAATCGTCAACCTTTCTGATTGGGACGCGTCCTAGGGGTTACTTAAGATTACCGATGTCGAAGCAACAACTTGTATCGTTCAGATGATTGCCACTCTTATTGTTATTCGCGACTTGACTATCGACCAGTTGCTGCTCATATCCTACATTCAAGCTTGTATAGCAACCCAGATCCTTGGATGCACAACTATCACTTTCAGCCACCTCACTCCAATCAACTATATTTTTTTTACCCTGCACAGGCATCAATGAATCTAGCTGCTGGGGTATGGATTAGAAAATTAGCGTCTCGCCCGCTCGAGAGGGAGTGCCTCGCAGCTTACCTAAATCATAACCTAGCACGTTGGGGCGGGCCTGAGTATCAATTCTTTCTCGGCGGCGCCTTATACTGCTTGGGTATCGTATTCTACTTCTTCACCGATGATATGTATGGTCACACAAAAATCATGTTGCGGGTATTGTATGTTGCGGTTACCATAGCGGGGTGGGTTATATTGGCTGTTTTTACCACTAATATATATGCCGCTGCTGCCAATCTTAAGGAAAATAGCTCAGACAGTGAGTTAAAGAATTTTGGTCAGATATTGGCATTAAGTACCATAGGAGTTTTACTATGGGAGCTTTATAAGAGCTACAAAGGTAAGCAGCACAATGACATTAACGTATTGCTAATCTAATGGTTCACTATGTTATGGCAGAGTGGATCGAACAGCCGGAAAACGCAGAGCAGGAGAATGTACCACGGGAGGGTGAACCGTAGGCGAATGCAACGCTGGTAGGTGTATAGCTAGTAGGTGATGTTGAGGTTGTATTATAACCGTTGTAGGAGAGGGCCCAATATCAACAAGAAAACTACTGTGTCGCTGCTTTTCTAACAACATGGGTTTCTAGTGAGTAGGGTAATGTTGGTCGGAGTTGGTTTATGGAGTTGTTATAGTAAACGTATCTGTAGTAATCTATGGTGCTGGAGTTATGGCTAAGAGTATAAGCGAGAACGCAGTCAAACTTTCTTCCTGTTCGACAGTTGTTTCGGGCTATCACTCCGGTTTATACTATCTCGCCCCATCGCCCAGCCTCTGGAATCCTGTGATACTGTCTAGATTGGGTGATACTATCACTGAATAGAGTACATAACCCTCGCTCCAAGACAGCTTCTGGAGTCCAATAAGATATCCTCTGTTTTTCTGGTAGCTACTCCGGTATCCCCCAGCAACCTTTGATTTCGACCAAGGGCGACGTCGATCAAAACAAATTCCTTTCCTCAAATATGAGTGCAGTGTATGGCCAATAAAGATGGAGTTCATAGGGCCGGGGATCTCAAGCATATCTAACTGCACCAACTGGTTTCAAACCTCGCTCCCCACCGTGCTGTGTGGCCCGAGAAAATATGTTGTGCAACTAGTACGTAAATTGCTGCATGCGTCGAATGTTGCTCCGATGCATCATATTTCAACACAGCTCGCCGTGTTGTGTTCAGCCTATAGCGGGAAGTTAGGCGGGTTTCAGGCCGCTTGGTCTCAGAGGATTCGAATGAGGATAAAATATTAGTGGAGCGTCTATTTGCGGGTGAGTCAAATGTGTCACACTTCGACGCAACCTCGCCTGCTCGGCTAATCGGTTGCTGGAGGTGACAATGAATCGCACTAGTTCGCATCAATTCCGATTGGGCAATGTTGATGTTACCACACCTCGGAAAAACAAGCATAACTTCTAACAAGCTGCTGCTTTCGGTCTTCGGCTATCTCTTAGGCATTCGCGAGGGAGGTTTACGTTTACACTAAGCTGGATATCCACCGCTTCCGTCGCTTCCGTACTAGAGATCACTCTAGCCACTAAACATCCGAATATTAGTTTCACAAAAGCTCCATTCTATATAGCAGCTCAAAAGTACGTATAAATACCGTATGGAGCACTTATTCTACACTAACTGACGATCGCAACAACTTTGTCTCCATTTCCCCTACAACTCAGTAGCTATCATTCGACCACTTCTCTCACTCTTACTGATATCCGCTCCTATCTTTCCGTATCTGGTTAGAATGCATCAAGAATCTGGAATGGCTATCTCTCTGAAGTGCTCCCCTCTTTAACCAACTTAACACCCCAAAAACACTGACCCGGCAGCTGTTGTCCTTCAAAGCTGGCTTCGACTCGGCCTCCTAGGAGTGGCAATAAAACATCTTGTGCCGGTACAAAACCTTGTCCGCGTCGGACCTTCTTCATGCTTCGCCTAGCTATCTACTTTCATGAAAGACGTCGGCAATTATACAATTTAGGGAGATCACAGCCCAAAAGTGATAGAACTACAATGTTGTCAATGCCCTGGCGGAGGAAAACGTCCGGCGTCGCCACATCAGTCGCTGGATCAATCTATCCCGCAAATGTCCCACGACCCGAAAGGTGCACGAGGGATGCCCGGAGATTGCACAGCGGATTGCAGAGAGTATTCTGGTAATCACTAAAATGGCCAAAGTGATCAAATTCAGGTAGCGATGGGTGGTTTAATCTTGCAATTATTTCTATCCCAGATTGAATGGACCTTGTCTTAGCTTCATTCATGCTTCGAGATGAGCTACTGTGCACAAAAGGTAACTGAGGACGATTCATTCTTCCTATTTCACATTCGTACACAGGTATGCACTCTCAGAAACAATATAACGTTGTCCGTTAATTACTATATTAACGAACTCCAGATAAAGAATCCATCTTAAGCGCCAGATTGAGTGTATAATCTCAGACGAATCTAACCAGATACTACCACACTGTATCATCCTCAATGTCAAGTGAATCACCGTCACCTACAGCCTCGTCCTCCCACCCAATTATGCCAGGAAGTATCTGCCCCCATGAGACCCGACTCTGGTCCGACTCCTCTTGCCCAAACTCAGCCAAATCTAGCGGTTCAATTACGTCAAACGCAGCCTGAACCATCCCGCGGAAGTCTCTTAGCGCGACAGCGCATCCACCATGCTTTTGCGCACCAACTCTCGCATCATCGACATTTGCAGCCGTGTCATCCAACAGCTTGGTGATATCTCGAGCAGATTTGACCAGGGAAATGCTGGTTGGGATTTCGATATCCTCGCTCTTCAGAAACCCCATGTCTTGGAAGCCCCAATGTAGCTCGGCGAAGACTAGGCGGTCGCATAGCCTACTCGAGACACGACATTCAATTGTAACGGGGTTGCAGAATTTTTTGTATATATATCGGCAAACTTCAGTCATCTTCTGCCTCGCTTTGTCCTTTTGTGCGGTAATCGCGTCTACGTATGATAATAGTAAGCTTAGTTTCTTGGGTGGGTTGGGGTGAAACTATGCAAGCCTACCATTAACCCTTTCAGGAATATATTGACCCGATTTCTTTTCCTGTACGCCATCGTCTGGAATTTCATCGGCCCCACTCGCCCCAGGAATGGAGCCTCTAACCAATTTCCGGGTCAAAGTCTCAAACATATCGTTGTGACCAAAAACCCATGCAATGTACAGCCACTCTTCGTAATTGGGCTCTTCAATCGTCGTTCTCCATTTGTCTATCCATATCTGGCACCAGGGAAGTATCGTTGGACTACACTCAAAATATTCACTCACCTTCGCTAGCTCAAGGAGGTGTGGAAACTGGAAGCACTCCGGTATCTTGTATCCTTTTCCGTGCAATGCATACAGCACAACAGCAAATGCTGTAGCGTCATAGTCTTTATCAAGTACATACTTGTAAAGCCCCCCGGTATTGCGTCCACTATTCGGAGGTGTAGATAGCTTTATGCGCCGCTGAGTGTTCTGTGCAAACTCCTATGTCGGTCCAAGGAGGTCTCGGAAAACTTGAGATGCAGTGCGCAGCGCATGAGAAGAGACTAAGAATATTACATTGGAGGCTGTCGACGAAATATGAAGATTAATCAGCATGTCCCCATACATACAAATCTCGTGGTGAAAATCATCCACCCAGCGAGATCCGATCCGGGTGGAGTTTTTCAACTGAGAGTGTGCCTGTGATACGTCGTTCCAAGTCGCCTCTTTCACCGGCGCACAATAATTCGAATATGACCATAGATGTAGGCCGGGAATGCTATTCAAGTAAGAATCGAATTTCCTTAGCTTCTCTTCCGGTGAACGCATGCAGTTCGGATGATGGCGACCGCCAATTTTGATAGCCTCGAGGTTTTTATGAATCGATTTCAATGCCGTTGTAAAATCTAGTACGACACTGTCCAATGTTCTGCCTGCATGATAGCCCCGATATTTGTTCGTTCCGCCATGTTCGAATAGGCCCAATTCTGCAAGCTCCAAATGCAAGGCCGCAAACACGATATAGTCGCAGTACTTCTGGCCGTTCAGACACTTCACAGTGCTTTTATCGCAATATGTATTGTAAATTTGCCGACACACACATAGAATATCTTCGCCGGCCTGCGCACGTTTTGCTGCCAGGTCACCTGCAATAGTGAAATTAGTACATATCACACATTCCGCCTCCCGAGGAGCCGTACGTATAATTCTTTCCGGAAGTTGACTGTGCATTTTCTTGATTTCGCCACCAACCTTCACTCCGAATTTTCCATCCTCCATCGTTACTCCATTCCTCGCAACAACCTTGGTTAGCTGTACAAATAGCTCTTTCTTTCCAAACACATACGCCACCAACAACCAATCCTCATACCCTGGCTCCAGCGCAAGCTTCTCGAGCGGCTGTATCCAGGCCTTATCCCATGGACTCATCGCCGCAGCACAATCGTAATAGTCGCAGATAGTGGCAATTGCGAGAAGATTTTCGAATGTGATAATTTCTGGAATACCGCTGGGACGCCCGTGAATGACGTACAGCACTACCGCAATTGCGGTAGCGACCACGTCTTGGCGAAACAGAAACAGCGCGATAAGTCGACAACAACGATAGCAATTAAAAAACGGACGGCGGCAATCGATTCTGGACATCGAATTGACCCCGGAGCGAGCGTCCCAGCACCGGCGAGACCACAGGAAGAGGGCGCGCACGAGGATCCACGCAACTGAGTGGTTTTCACGCGAAGTCTTGGCAAAAACACGACTGACCCGACACATCGACAAATGAGCAAGCGACGACGAGGACTACCCAGGGAGAGACGTGCTTCACAGCAGCGATGACCGAAGTCAGAGGGAGCGAGAGGAGCGGCCTGGACACGGGAGGAGCGGCGGACGGGAGGAGTGAGGCGCCTACGGATATGGCGATGGAGATGGCGACGGCAGTGACATCCATCGCCGCAGAGACCGCAGGCTAAGACACACTTGAGCCGATAGAGAGAAACGAGAACGGAAAGCGGCTAAGGAGGAGTGAGGTCCCGGCCGCCGCCTGGGCCCTTGGGGACTGGCAGAGCCACATGGAGCGCGCGGCTCAGCAGCAAGCCCGCGAACTAGCACAGCTACACCTTACCGTCGCAAAGATGGCAAACATGCTGGAGACGCACACTGCGCTGCAGGAGGCGCAGTGGCGAGGGATGAAATCATGGTTGGAGGAAAAAGAGAAAACGCGGGACGCGTACCACCAGGATGACCTGCTGTGGGGCGAGGGCATCGCAGACATGGTTGCAAGAGTGGTGGCTGCTACAGAACGGGACCAGAAAGAGGAGGTCGGCCTGGAGGCCTCGATACACGCAGACCTGACCCAGACAGGCAGACCCGAGAAGCCGGAAGAGCGCCAACAGCTGCAGCCTGGAAGGCAGCTCAAGTCAGTGCCAATGCCGAAACCAAAACCAAACCCAACCCCAAAGCCGAAGCCAGCACCAGCACCAAGACCAGCGCCGACACCCACGCAGAGAACCGCATCGGCGCCGAAAGGGGCGACGTCAGCTGCGCCGACACCGACCAGACGATGGGAGACGGTCCCACCATGAAACCAAAAGAAGCCGGCCAACACAGCCCCAGCCCCGACGACAGGCTCGAGCATGGCAGACAGACGCTTAATCCTAAGGAGAGACAAGAGTGTGCCGCTCCCCAATAAGATGGACCAGGAAATTGGGTCAGCGATCAACAGAGCGCTGTACCACCAGCAGGCCCCGGCCCACATTAGGATAATGAAAGCAAGGAGGAATGAGATGGGTGCGATCACGGCAATCACGCAACAGAATGTGACAGCAGAGATGGCTATGCGGTACCACGACGTCATCATCACGGCTGTGAGGACCGTCGACAGAGGAGTCGTGGATGTCGAAGAAAACAAGACCTGGGAATGGCTAAAGATCCAGGCAGTACCCCTCGTGCGGTAGATGGGAAAAGGCACAGAAGGCCTGCAGAAGATGCGAGAGGAATTTGAAGCGGAGAATGAGGGCATAACGATCGCCACCCTGGTACCATGGCTGGCGAACCGCCGCACCATCAGAGAGAGGAGGCAGAACGGAGAAATCGCCGCGTCATCGGTAGTCTTCGTCGTAATGGGAAACAAGGTGGCACAGAGCTTCATCAAGAAAGGCATCAAGGCGGTGTGGCGGAAATCCCGGATCAGGAGATCGCGCACTGCAGATTGCGTAGGAAGCCACGAAAATGGAGGTTTCGTTTCGAGGAGCGTAGGGAGGAAGTAGCTGCGGCGAGATATTTGATTGGCTAGAGACTAAGAAACACAGCAGAGAAGAAGGAAAGAGATGAGATGATGATTGGTACGTGATTCGTGAGGTCTCTGGATCGTGGTGGCTGATGGTCGAGCGAAGGTTTTTCAACCTTGTCGATGCCGTGATGCAGAGCCGCAATAACCCTAACCCAGTCACGTACCAACTCAAAAGCGAGGCTCTGTAGTGGTGGGAGCCATTTTCCCACCACGGCGGGGGGAGTGTGGTACCGAGTCGAGGCCTTCACGAACGCGGGCCCTGACAGTAGGTGCGAGCTCTGCTGTAGATCGGGTCAAATAGAGAATAAGTGCGGCAACAAGCCCAAGTGTGGCTACTGCTCAGGCAATCACCGGACAAGTGACCACAAGTGCAATGTAGTGGGGTGTACAGTGAGGCAGGGATCACTCTGCGGCCACACGCTGGAGAAGTGCCCCAATTGCAGAGGAAATCATATTGCGTTCAGTAGCAGGTGCGCAAAGAAGACCGAAGCCGCCAGAGCGGCACGGCAGAGCAGAAAGACGGGAACAGCCGGACGGGTTCCCACGAACGAAGCTACGCACACGGCAACGGGGACGAATAGAGTGGTGCTTGGTAGCAGACCGAGGGGAGGGGCAGCAGATGGCGGAAGGGAAGAGAAGTCTGATGCGGACTAAGAGGAGGCAACGGGGGAGGCGAGAGATGTCATGATGACTGAGGCCGAGATCGCGACTACAACCGCAACTGAAACTGAAGTGGGAGCCCTGGCTACCAATGATTAGAGTGATCCAGCACTATTGCGCAAGGTCGTACGAGTGGACCATTGCCGCGCTGGAGACGGGAGTCGAACGCAGGGCGGATGTAGTGTGGTTGAAAGAGCCACCAAGAGAAAAAGGAGGTATTGGGATCAGGCATTCGGCATACGAAATAAGTAAAAGAAAAAGAGATTGGACGGCGATACGGAGAGGGAGCAGCCTGCTGGTTGATGAGCGGACGGATTTGAGTAGAGGTGCTAACGACGATGTCATTGCTACAGACGTCAGGAGGAGAGGGGAGACAATAACGAGGATCGTCAACGTTTACGATCAAAAAGACACACAATCTGGGGAGAGACCGGCGTGGAAGTTGAACTGGCAGAGAGTCATTCGACAGGGTGGCACTGTCCTCGCTGGAGACTTCAGCACCCATAGCACACGATGGGACCCAAGATGCCAAGGGCAGCAGGATGCTACGTTCTGGGAAGACGTGATTGACGTGAATGAACTGGAGATTGGAAATGATGGGAGCGCCACCCACCACTGGACAAGAGAAGGTCATGAGGGCGAGTCGGTGATCGACCTGACGCTGGCAAATGGACCAATAACAAAGTGGTCCATACTGGCCAACGACCACGCCACTGGATCCGACCACAAGGTTATAGAAGGGGAGGTGAAAGCAGAGCGACAGGAGGAGGTAGACCACGAAAGGGTAGTATCGTGGAATTTAGCTGCAATGACGGAGGAGGACGCGAAAGCGGCGGAGAAGCTATGGAGAGAGCTAACGAAACAGAGAGCTCACCTGGATGCAGAGTGCACAGCAGACGAGGTGGAGCGACAGGCCGCATGGTGTCAGGAGGCAATGGGCTACGTTCTCAACGCCACGGCAAAGAAAATCAGGATATGCGCCAGATCAACGAAGTGGTGGAATGCAGACATCAAGAAAAGAAGGCAAGCAGTCGGAAGAGAGAAAAGGAGGAGACGGAACTCGGAATAGGCCGCCAGGGCCAAGGCTGAACTCCAGAAGTAGATCTGACAGACCAAAAGAAAAATGTGGAGCGAGTACTTGCAAAACCTGAGGAGGGCCGAGGTATGGAGAGCAGCACGATACACGAACCCTCAGGCGGGCACGACCGTGGAAGCCTTAACAGACAGAGAAGGCAAGCAAGGAAACACATCACTAGAGAAGGAGGAGATGCTAAGGCGCGAGTCTTTTCCTCCGAATGACGACGACCAGTACTACGAGCTACCTCCCCCGGGAAGCGCATACACACGCGTCACAGAACAAGCAGTTGAATGAGCCCTGTGTTCTCAATCGGTCAAAAAAGCACCGGGGCCGGACAAGCTGTCGTTCGGCGCCATACGGCTGCTCTGGAAGTGGGTCAAAGAGAGGATCGTGAGGCTGACGAAGGCGGCCATTCACGCGGGGAGACATCCAGCGGTATGTAAGCGGGCTGGCGGAGTGGTGATTCGCAAACCTGGCAAGGATGACTACACGCAGCTGAAGGCCTATCGGTCCATATTGCTGTTGAGCTGCATGCGAAAAGCGGTCGAAAAAGTAGTCGCTCAGCTGCTGTCAGAGGAAGCCGAGATAAGAGGACTACTGAGCGATGGACAATCCGGAAGCAGGAAAGGACGGTCAGCCATCGATGCAGCAGCCATCATGGTAGACAGAGCTCACGCAGCCTGGAAGAACGGCCACATAACAGGCGTGCTTCTCATGGACATTAAAGCAGCCTTTCCAAGCCTGACGAAAGGAAGACTAGTCAACTTAATGAAGGTCAGGCAAATGGACGGAGACCTTATACGATGGATGGAGAGCTTTCTCTCGGAGAGAACGGTGGAAATTATAATCGAGGGCAACGCCATGGAGAGACATCCAGTGGAAGCGGGGGTTCCGCAGGGCTCACCTGTGTCACCGATCCTCTTCGCAGTCTACACCTCAGGACTGATCAAATGGGTCGAAGAGTACGTATCAGAAGCCGAAGGGCTATCCTTTGTAGACGACCTCGGCTGGGTGGCGACCGGCAGCGATGTCACCCACGTCGTCACTATACTTGAGAGATGCGCAGCAAAGAGCATTGAGTGGGCGAGTAGACGAGGGCTGCAGTTCGACACCGCAAAGACGGAGGCGGCGCTGTTCACGCGCAGAAGGGGCCATTGGAAACACCTCCGGCTGAAACGGACAGCAAAGATAAGTGTCGGGAACGGGATCATACGATCCAACACACAGGCGATACGCTGGCTAGGCGTCTGGATGGACGCACACCTAACGTTTAAGCGGCAGCACAACCAATGCATGAAGAATGCCAGGGCAGCAGAAGCTAGACTCCGAACCCTTACCAAGACATACGGCGTTGTTCCGGAGAGTGTAAGGGCCGTCCAGGTGGCGTGCGTCCAAGCGGTCGCACTATATGGGAGCGAGCTCTGGTGGGACCCCAGAGAAGTAGGCAGGCGAGACGACCTCCAACTCCTCCTCAATCGACAAGCCAGGTCCATCCTGGGCGCGCTGACGACGACCCCACAGGGCGGACTAATGACAGAGTCAGGGCTCACACCGGCGCCGGTGATCTTAGACGCCAGTCAGCAGCGATTCACAGCGAGACTAGCTAACGCATGCAGTAGCAAGCTGAAGGAGCTACACCACAACCCCTCCTCCAGTGCACCGATATGCAAAGTAATCATGGAGGAGCATGAGCATGGCCGGACAACCGACGGCACGGATTGGGCGCCCCCGGGCGAAGAATCAGTGGTCAGGACCACCATACTGGGCGACACCACCACAGCCAAGAGTGCCACCCAACGCTGGGCAAGAGATAAAGAAGCCAAAGTTGGAGCAGGGGTCTGGATGTGGTGGGCAGATGGATCGCGCTTTGACGATGGCTGAGTGGGAGCCGCAGCAGTGTGTAAACATGGAAATGAATGGAGGTCTCGCCGCACCTTTCTGGGAACTGGATGTATGGAGGTCTTCGACGCGTAACTGTGGGCGATCGGACTCGCGCTTGACGTGGCGATCGAGAAGAGCGAAAAGTTGCAGGAGCATATAGTGAAGATGGTGGCAGTCTTCAGCGACTCACAGGCCGCGATCCGACGAATGGTACACCTGGAGCCGGGCCCAGGGCAGCGGCTGGCGAGGCAGTTCAACAGAAGAGCGTGGAATCTCCTTTCCCACGGCATCGCAACCGAGATCCACTGGGTCCCTGGACACTCCAGTATCCCCGGGAACGAAGAGGAAGACCGTCAGGCGAACTTAGTCCGAGACGCGAGCGGAAGCACAGTGATTGAGCGGCCGTACACCTCGGCCTCGAATAGGGCTACATGAATCTCCTAAGCAAGATCATCAGCCAAAGCGAAGTGGGTGGCCGACAGGTGCAGCAAGCACTTCAGCTACAGACTCAAGGGCTAGGCGGGGACCAAGAGACCAATCCCGATGACAAGCGTAAAGTCCCTGGCCGCTAGGTTCTACCGACCAAAGTCCGGGCACGCGCCCACTGGAGTTTACCTGAAACGATTTTGCCACCGAGATGACGACAAGTGCTGGTGGTGTGGAGGGACAGTGTCCCAGACGCTGGAGCACCTCTTCCTCCACTGCAGCCGGTGGAAAGATCACCAGAAAGAACTGTGGAAGGCGGTGGGAAAGGCGACGGGCTGGAAAGCGGGCAGATGCCGACATGTGCAGATCTCTGAGCTGTTTTCCATAGAAGAGTGCGACCAAGCGGTAAAGGACTTCCTCGCGGCCACTGAAGTCGGGAACTTCCCGCCCAAAGTGAAGTAGCAGTAGGGAGCGGGCTCAGGGCTCGGGAGCGGCCGGGGCGGTAACGGGGTTAGACCTTTCTTTCTTTCTTTCTTTCCTTTTGTCTTTCTCTCTTTTCACCTTTTCATTTGTCAGCGGGGACGAAGGGTAGTGGGGGGGGAGCTCCGCCATCTAGCGGGCTCGCCCAGAGGCGGAGGGGGTTATTAAGGTCCTGTCATACTCTAATTAGAGTGAATACAGTATGATTAAAACAACAAAAACCCTCCAGCGGGGTTGTATCGAAGTCCAGCCCTTCGCCAATGCGCGTTTCGTAGAGTGCATCACCGGAGGTCAAGATAGCAGCAGCCTTTGAACGAAGATGGTTGGTGACCTTCGAAAATCCTACAGACAGACCGAGACTAGCGTGGAAGATAGCGGAGGGGAAACATAGTAGATGTGATGATACAAGATACTTCGCGTTGATGGTAGAGGTTTGCAGAGAGAGTTTTAGGTCTCCGTAGGTGCAGATGGTGAGATGTACTGCGGTAGGTTCGGTTTTGGCCATGTCTGTTGAGGGTGCGGGGCTGGTGGTGATGGGGTTGATGGTGATGGAGGTTAATGGTGATGGGGGTTGATGGCGATGGGTGACGTGGCGTTGTTTTGGCGTAAGCACTACAGGGTTCAGGGGAGAGAAAATAACGCACTGGTAAGAATTAATAGACATAATATATTTAGAATTACCGGTTAGAGTAATTGTTTTACATGCATATGTACAATAAGGTTTCAGACCCAAGCATGGTCGGCAGGTCAGTCAGATACAATCATAGTTTTGAATGCCGTCCTTCGCGTTGATGATCCCGGACGCATGTGGCAAATATCTAGCATATTTACGGAGCTTATAGATATCCACAGGAAGATATCTACAGACTCTCCAGGTATCTGGCGTTTAGAGAAGATAATGATAACTACTGGACCCAATGAGATTCTAGTTAAGGTTAAAAATGGTGAACCATGTCCGCTGTGCTGAATCTCCCTATTGAATTAACAAAGTGTGTAGCGACAAAGGTCATGGCGAAACATAAACAACGCGATAAGTCGACAACAGCGATAGCAACTACAAAGCGCACAGCGGCAATGCATTCTGCACGTCGAATTGACCCCGGAGCGAGTGTCCCAGCACCGGCGAGACCGCAGGAGGAGGGCGCGCACACGAACCCACACAATTGAGTGGAGTTGCGTAGAGTCTTGGCAGAAAACCCGATTGCGCGACGCGTCGGCCAACCAGCAAGCGACGACGAGCACTACCCTAGATAGAGAGGTTTGCCTGACAGGAGTGATGACCGAAGCCAGAGGAAGCGAGAGGAGCGACCTGGACACGGGAGAAGCAGGAGACAGGAGGAGCGACGTGCCTGTGGACTTCGCGATGGAGATGATGACTGCGGCGACACCCAGCGCCGCGGAGACTGCGGGCACAACCATGTTTGAGCCGATGGAGAGAAACCAGAATGGGAAGCGGAGAAGGAGGAGCGAGGCCCCGGCGACCCCCAGCGGATTGGAGGAGCCGCATGGAGAGAACAATGCGACAGCATGCGCAGGAGCTAACGCAGCTGCACCGAACTGTTGGACACCTAACAAACTTGGTGCAAGCGCAGGCAGCCCGCGAAGAAGCACAGTGGTAGGGAATGACGACGTGGATGCAATAGAGACACCAGAAGTAGGATGCCCGCCACGAGGACGACAAGCTGTGGGGGACGGGCATCACAAATATGATCGCGCAGAGCATGAAAGGTGTAGCACCAGGCCAGGAAGTGAGAGTGAAAGAAAGAGACGAGACCGCGGTGACGGACAGCGGAGGGCTTGAGGCCTCGCAACATGCAGATACGATGCGAGAAGAGGAACCTGAGAAGCGCCAGCAGCTGCAGCAGCAACCGAAGCCTAAACTGCAGCTCAAACTGCAGCCTAAACCGCAGCCCATGCCCAAGCCAAAGTCAACGCCCACACCCGCTAGACGGTGGGAGACCGTCCCACCCCGACCTGTGAGTCAGAGGGCACCCGTCGGCCCAGGCCCCGCCCCGACTGCGGGATTGAGCATGGCGGAGCGACGCCTGATATTAAGAAGAGACGAGAGCGAACCGTGCTCCAATAAAATGGACCAGGAAATAGCGTCGGCAATCAACAGAGCGCTCTTCCACCAGAAGGCACCAGCCCCCATTAGGATCATGAACACCAAAAGGAATACCAAGGGTGCGATTACTGCAATCACGCACCCGAATGCGACAGCAGAGATCACTCTGCAGTCCCTCAACATCATCATCACCGGAGCAAGGACGGTCGACAAAGGAGTCGTGGACGTAGAAGAGAATGAGTCCTGGGAAAGGCTAAAGATCCATGCAATCCATCTCGTACGGTACATGGGGAAAGGCACGGAAGGCCTGCAGAAGATGCGAGAAGAATTCGAAGCGGAGAATGAGGGCATAGTGATCCCCACCCAAGTGAGGTGGCTGGCGAACCCCCGTACCATCAGGGAGAGGAGGCAGAACGGAGAGATTACCACGTCATCGGTAGTTTTCGTCGTGAAGGGGAGCAGGGTGGCACCGAGCTTAGTCAAGAAAGGTATCAAGACAGCGGGGGTGTGGTACCGAGTCGAAACGTACACGAACGAAGGACCTGGCAGCAGGTGTGAGCTCTGCTGCGGGTGGGGCCACATTGAGAACAAGTGCGGCAGCAAGCCCAAATGTGGCTACTGCTCAGGCCATCACCAGACGAGCGACCACAAATGCAACGTGGTGGGATGCACTGCAAAGTTGGGATCACTCTGCGGCCACACGCTGGAGAAGTGCCCTAATTGCAATGGAAACCATATCGCGTTCAGCAGCAGGTGTGTTAAGAAGCCCGAAGCCACCGAAGCGGCGCGGCAGAGCAGAAAAATACGGTTAGCAGCACGAGCGTCCACAAGTGCAGCTCAGGACATGGCCACACCAAAGGGCGCGAACAGAGTGGCGCTTGGCCCTAGGCCCCAGGGGGTGGCGGAAGGAGGGGGAGATGGAGATGAAGAAGAGATGGCGGACGTGGACGAAGAAGAGGAGGCAGCGGTGGGGGGGGCAATAGACTTCACGATGGCCGAAATTGACACTGCGAAGATGATCGCGACTAACATCGAAAGTGAGACCGAAACGGGAGCCTTGGCTACCAATGATTAGAGTGATCCAGAACAACTGCGCAAGGTCATACCAGTGAACCATTGCGGCGCTGGAGACAGGAGTCGAACGCAGGGCGGACGTTGTGTGCTTGCAAGAGCCACCGAGAGAATGATGAGGTATTGGGATCAGCCATTCGGCAGATGAAATAAGAAAAAGAAAAAGATTTTGGACGGCAATACAGAGAGGGAGCGGCTTGGTGGTTGATGAGCAGACGGATTTGAGCAGGGGTGCGAACGAAGATGTCATTGCCACCGACGTCAGGAGGAGAGGGGAGAGGATAATGAGGATAGTCAACGTTTACGACCAAAGAACACGCATTCGGGAGAGAGACCGGCACGAAAGTTGAACTGGCAGAGAGTCATTCGGCAGTGCGGCACTGTCCGCGCAGGAGACTTCAACGCCCACAGCAAAAGATGGGACCCAAGATGCCAAGTGCAGCGGGATGCTGCTTTCTGTGAAGACATGATTGACGAGAATGAACTGGAGATTGGAAATGACGGCAGGCCCACCCACCATTGGGCAAGAGAAGACCAGGAAGGCGAGTCGGTCATCGACCTGACGTTCGCAAACCGACCAATAGTAAAGTTGACCATACTGGCCGATTACCACGCCACTGGATCTGACCATGAGGTTATAGAATGGGAGGTGGGAGTAGACAGGCAGGAGGAGGCGGATCATGAGAAGGTAGTAGGGTGGAATTTGGCTCCAATGACAGAGAAAGACGTGGAAGCAGCGGGGAAGCCATGGGCGGAACTAGCGAAGGAGAGAGGTCAATTAGATACAGAGTGCACAGTGGACGAGGTGGAGCAGGAGGCCGCATGGTGTCAGGAAGCAATGAGCAGCATTCTCGATGCCACAGCAAAGAAAATCAGGATTTGTGTCAGATCAAAGAGATGGTGGAACGCCGACATCAAAGAATGAAGAAGGACGGTAGGGAGAGAGAGAAGGAGAAGACGGCACTCGGAGGAGGCTGCCCGGGCGATGGCAAAGCTCCAGAAGTCGATCCGGCGGTCCAAGAGAGAAATGTGGAGCGATTACTTGAAAAACGTCAGGGGAGCCGAGGTGTGGAGAGCACCACGATACGCGAACCCTCGGGCGGGCATGACCGTGGAGGCCTTAACGGACAGAGAGGGCAAGCAAGCAAACCCATCATTGGAGAAGGAGGAGATGCTGAGGCCCAAATCATTCCCCCCGAACGAAGGCGACCAGTACTACAAACTACCTCCAGGGGGAAGTGCACACACACGCGTCACTGAGCAAGCAGTCGAGCGAGCCTTATATTCTCAGGCAGTCAAGAACGCACCGGGACCAGACAAGCTGTCTTTTGGCTCCATACAGCTGCTCTGGAAGTGGGACAAAGAGAGGATCGTGAGGCTGGCGAGGGCGGCAATTCGCAGGGGATAACACCCAGCGGTATGGAAGCGGGCTAGCAGCGTGGTGATTCGCAAGCCTGGCAAAGACGACTATACGAAGCTGAAGGCCTACCGCTCCATATCGCTGCTTAGCTGCAGGTGAAAAGTGGTCGAGAAAGTAGCCGCGGAGCTGCTGTCAGAAGAGGCCGACAGGAGAGGGCTACTGAGCGACGGACAATTCGGAAGCAGGAAATGACGGTGAGCCATCGATGCAGCGGCCATCATAGTCGACAGAGCTCACTCAGCTTGGACAAACGGCCACATAACAGGTGTGCTTCTCATCAACATCAAGGCAGCCTTCCCGAGCGTGGCAAAAGGAAGATTAGTCAACTTGATGAAGGTCAGGCAAATAGACGGAGACCTTGTATGATGGACGGAGAGCTTCCTGTCGGAAAGAACAGTGGAGATAGTAATCGAGGGGAACGCCATGGAAAGACACCCAGTGGAGGCAGGGGTCCCGCAAGGCTCACCTGTGTCACCGATCCTCTTTGCGATGTACACCACAGAACTAATCAAGAGGGTCGAAGAGTATGTATCAGAAGCCGAAGGGCTATCCTTTGTAGACGACCTCGGCTGGGTGGCAACCGGGAGCGATGTCAACCATGGCGTCTCAATACTAGAGCGATGCGCAGCGAAGAGCATTGAGTGGGCAAGTACACGAGGGCTACAGTTCGACACTGCAAAGATGGAGGCGGCACTATTCACGCGCAGACGAGGCCACCGGAAACACCTCCGACCAAAATTGACAGCAAAGATAAGAGTCGGAAACGAGTCCGTACGGTTCAACGCACAGGCAACGCTCAGGCTGGGCGTGTGGATGGATGCACAACTGACGTTCAAGGAGCACCACAACCGATGCATGAAGAAATCCAGCGCAGCAGAAGCCAGGCTCCGAACCCTTACCAAGACATACGGCGTTGTCCCTGAGAGCTTAAGGGCCGTCCAAGTGGCGTGCGTCCAAGCGGTCGCACTAAATGGCAGTGAGCTGTGGTGGGATCCCAGGGACGTAGGCAGGCGAGATGACCTCCAAATCCTCCTCAATTGACCAGCCAGATCCATCCTGGGCATGCTGCCCACGACTCCGCGGGGTGCACTCATGCGAGAGTCATGGCTTACACCGGCGCCAGTAATCTTGAACACGAGACAACAGCGATTCGCAGCGAGAATAGAAAACGCATGCCGTAGCAAACTAAAGGAGCTACATAAAAACCCCTCTTCCGGAGCACCGATATGCAGAGCAGTCAGGAAAGAGCATGAGCATGGCCAGACAACCAAAGGCATGAACTGGCCGGCCCTGGGCAAAGAGCCAGCGGTCAGGACCACCATACTGGATGACACAACAGCAGCCAAGCGCGCCGCGCAGCGCTGGGCAAGAGAGAAAGAAGCCAAAGTCGGAGAAGGGGTCTGGATGAGGTGGACAGATCGATAGCGCTCAGACGATGGCCGAGTGGGAGCTGCAGCAGTGTGTTAACCCGGAAATGAATGGAGGTCTCGCCGCAGCTTTGTGGGCACCGGACGCATGGAGGTCTTCGACACCGAACTGTGGGCGATCGGACTCGCGCTTGACGTGGCGATCAAGAAGAGAGAAACATTGCAGAAGCATGGAGTGAAGACAGTGGCAGTCTTCATTGACTCGCAGCCTGCAATCCGACGAGCGGCACACCAGGAGCCGGGCCCAGGGCAGCGACTGGCGAGGCAGATCAACAGGAGGGCGCGGAGCCTCCTCGGCCACGGCATCGCAACCGAGATCCACTGTGTCCCGGGGCACTCCAGCATCCCCGGAAACGAAGAAGCAGACCATTAGGTGAACTTGGCCCGAGACGCAAGCGGAAGCACAGTGCTAGAGCGGCCATACACCTCGGCATCGAATAGGGCTAGACCAATCTCCGAGGGAAGATCGGCCGCTAAGGCGGAGTGGGAGGCCGACAAGTGCAGCAAGCACTTCAGCTACAGACTCAAGGGCAAGGCGGGGACCAAGAGACCTATCCTGATGACAAGCGTGAAGGCGCTGGCCGCCAGGTTCTACCAATTAAAGTCCGGGCATGCGCCCATGGTGGTCTACCTAAAATGGTTCGGGCACCGAGATGACGACAAATGCTGGTGGTGTGGAGGGAAAGTGTCCCAGACGCGGGAGCACCTCTTCCGCCACTGCAGCCGGTGGAGAGTCCACCAGAGAGATCTATGGAAGGCGGTGAGAAAGGCGACGGGTTGGAGAGCGGGCAGATGCCGGCACCTGCAGATCTCTGACCTCTTTTCCATAGAAGAGTGCGACCAAGCGGTGATAGACTTCCTGGCGGCCACTGAGGTCGGGAAGTTTCCGCCCAGTTGAAGTAGCGGGATTCAGCGGGCTCAGGGCTTGGGGCTGAGGGGCGGCATTGGAGGCTGCGGGGCTATACCATTCCTTCTTTCTTTCTTTCTTTCTCTCTTTTCGTCTTAATTTCTGTCTTTCTCTTATCTTTCATTTGTCAGCGGGGACGAAGGGTAGCGGGGGGGGAGCTCCGCCATCTAGCCAGCTCGCCCAAAGGCGGAGGGGATATCAGGGTCCTGTCATACTCTAATTAGAGTCAATACAGTATGATTAAACAACAACAACAACATCTCCCTATTGACCGAAACTCACTAACCATCTCTAAGTCTAATTGACACGTACACAAGAACCAAAATGCATGGGGCTCCGCCACGCTCCACCCTAAACCAACCCACGTGACGGCCACTTAAATCCGTCCCCACACTGCTCCAGGGCGGTATCACGACCATAAGTGCTAAACTTCAAAGAAAACAAAGATAGACCTTTGACTGAAGCTCCTCCCAAACGACACCAAGCCCAGAATTCCTCCCAACCAATCAACCGAGCCTACAGCTCCTCCGAAACGATTATTCTTTCGATCTCAACCTCGAATGCTGGCTATCATGACCGGATCGCTTTCCTGAAACCTTCATATCCAGCTGGAATAACCCTCGGACCTGAGGTGCCACGCCAACAAGACTTCCTCGACCGGTGCTCTCTGCCGGTGCTTGTCGTATATCTTGATCCCAAAGCCATTGACGGGGACAATCCGCAATCCCCGATCCATAAGCCGCGACTGTGACAGCAAGTTGTGTGCTCCTTCCACGTGCAAGACATTTGTCACAACTACCTCATTCACTTGGCGGTATCCTGGCAGCCGAAGCTGCAATTGTACGTCTCCATATCAGATGACCTTGTTGGCACGAGATGTGGCCCGGTGGCTTCCGTGGCGTTTGGGGGCTTACAGCCCCCATCGACCTAAGGCTGTGTGCATGAGGCCGGTGGCTTGTAGCCCTTCCGCCTTCTCTCTCTTTGAATCGACAGACAATTGAGCTTCTTCATTCTTTCTCTTTTTCTCTCAACACATAGCCTGGGGAATACTCTTGATACTCGCAAAGGGTGGTGAAGGTCACTGCCGGAGGGTGAAAAAGACTAGCTGCATCACTGCAATGGTCCACTTCAAAAAACCAGCTGCATCTCTTCGATAGACCAGCTGAATCTAGCGCGAAATGTTGAGAGTAAAAGAGCAGGAACGAAGAAGCTCAATTGTCTGTCGATCCAAAGAGAAGAAAAAACTATAGACTTATATACGAAAGAGAGAGAAGGAAAACTCAATGCCGGCTGCCAAAGCCGGAGCCCAATGCCGAGTACCAGTGCCGAGCCCTCCTGCTCACCATGAGGGCAGGCGAGGCCGATGGGGGCAGGCGAGGCCGATGGGGGCCGCAAGCCACCGGCCACATGCCCGAGCCCGCCATCACCGAATACTAGGGAAACCACCGGGCCAAATCCCTAGTCAACACGAAAGAGGTTTTGCAGCGAAAGAGGTTTTGCAGCGAAAGAGCCAATGCAGCGTAAGGGCCACCGCAGCGCAAGACACAAAAAGAAGTGAAAATCTCCAAGCTTGAAAGGGTGTGAAAGAGCATTCGCAGCAAAAGTGTGTGGAATGCAGCCAAAAGCCTGAAAGCGCGTGGTACAATCAGGAACTCTCAAAGTATGGTTGAGTTTCGCGATGTGGGCTGAATGCACGTAGTTGCTCTGGAGTGAATGCAATTGCATTGATTAAATTCAGCTGAATATGTCCAGCTGAGTACGCATACATGCGTGGGTATATGTGTTCAGAGTATTCACTGAGGTGGGGTGCAGAGGTATACTCCGCGAATGAACCAGTCCAGTCACTGAGTGTGGGACTCCGTGAATGGACCGGTCTCTCCGCGGAGGGACATCCTCCGCGACTGGACTAGAACATAAGCTAGCACTCACACAGAGGCAGCAACCATATATGATACAGTTATTTGTATATATTCGCAGGCATTTGCAATTACCACTAGCATTCACAAGGATTTATGCATACTGTGGGCATTCATACTAGTAGATACACCTTGCACATTCAAATACCACCAGCATTTGCTATTACTGCTAACATTCATAAATATTGCTAGCTTTTGCAAGCATTAACAAATATCGCTAGTATTTGTAAGTAAAGCTAAGCCGCTAGCAGCTGTATAGAGCACTCACCAGATTTAGCCCGTTTGTGGCCAGTAAATCACCAAGAAGTTTGGGAATACTACTCCTAATTTGCCTCCGTTCAGCTTTGTCATAGTCGATTGTCGTGTACTCTTATACCCTCTTCTAGATCGTGAAGCCCTAGAGGAAACTCTTAGTATGCCTGAATGAACAAGTCGAGTTTTCAGTCCTAGCCCGTATTACCCGGTCGATCATGCTAGTCTTACGCAGAGCTTGGTTGGAGTGATTTGGCAAATTCCCCAAGTAGTCGAGTATGTATTAGACATTGTTGACATCGCTGTTCAGGAAGAGGCGACTGTAAGTCTAGGAAGTCGACGTTTGAGTTTCGAACAATGTATTCGATTCCCAAGCACCTCCAGAGTAGCGTTTAGCATAGATCATCTAGCTTTTAGGTTCAAGTTCGTAGTCAACACTCCCGATTGACTAAACTCCCACTAGAATTAAAACAGTTCTGCATTGTGCTAGACAAGAAACGGCGCAGAAGCGCATGGATCATCAATCACCTATCAAATTACCCTTACCCTTTACCAGCTGCGGCACCCCAAGGGTCCTATCTCACGCCAAAGATGACGACAGTGCGAAATTAAAGTGAATTCCTCTATTTGAGAAACATTTGTTGTGGTAAAGTTGCTAGTAGACGTGTTGTGTACGAGTCGAAATAGAGGTAAAATCGCGCAATCCCATGTGCGAACCGTTTTTAGTGACAAGCAACCGAGAAGAGTGTAAATACAGTCCCATGCGGCAGATGATGGTAATTCTAAGGATACGATTGTTGTGATATCAGGAGAACCGTGTGCATAGGATGAAGGTATAGAGAAATGAGAAGGAGAAAGACTCGAGATGTATTCAAGAGAGAGTTGAGTGTCTTTGCCTTGCAATCAGCCCCGCTTACCGTCAGCTCGTGTCAGGTCAAGTCTATGCAGATGCAACGCCGGTTGCACACGTCAATCTGAGTGATAGGTGTAAAGGTAGGATTCTCAGAAAGACTGTCGACAAAGTCGCACAATGTCTATATACAAGCACTTGCACAGCCACCCAAGAACACACTTGCCAGCCATCTTGCCAACCCTAACCTTAATCAACAACTTGCGTGTATTTTCATTTAACTTCAGCCATTACACGGTACTACATAAGACGGGGAACAATTTCTAAATAGAGGTGCATAGTAAAATTAGGGTATGAAGGAAGAGACTCAGCAAGTACTACTGGAATAGTAGCGGCCCCGGTATGACTGAAAGCCAGTGGGCAATTCCGATGCAGAGTGAGTTGATGCAGGCGGCTAGGTATTATCAACTGGAATGTAGGCATGCATTGACAGCAAAATATCTCACGCATTTCAGGTAAGGGGAAGACGATCAATGTGAGTGGAGCGGATAAATGCCCAGGACTCGGAAACACTATTTTCGTGACTACCGAAGGTAGAAATATGAATAGTAGAAGCTACGGAAAGCAGTCAGGTGCGTAATATGGAGATTTCAGCATGTGCATATATTGGAGCCGTTCTCCTTAAAGAAGTGCAATCAGACGGTGATGTACTTCCTAGCAGCCACTGTCATAGGGTAATTCCCTCTGACGCCTAGATAGGGCTTTCTTTTCTTTCCGATTCTTCACTTCTTTCATAGCGCTCTCTCCGAGTCACCGAGACGTCTTCTCTTTGGCTCTTTCTTACTTTCAATTAGTCTTCAATCTTTTAATTCTTTAGACATGGCGATTTCCCCGGCCAGCGGGTCATCCGAAGTGGTACGGGTAAAATGGCACTGCCACACTCTAGATAGAGTGAATACAGTATGATTACAAACGAAAAACAAAATAGACGGGACTGTGCAGTGTATCGAAAAACGCCGTCGCCCCGCAAGGTTGAGAGGCCGACATAGAGTCATCATACGCATGCATGGTAATCATTAGCACATCCTTCTGCATTACTTTTAACATTTGTATTCATGCAAGCCAGACCTTGGGCGCAGAATATTGTTTTTTTCTTTGTGCGCAGGATATTGTAATCTCTTCTTGTGCGCAACATCCTGCTGTATAGTTCGTTGTCACGACGGCATTCCCCGATTTCTGCACTTGGATATCAATTTAATATCATCGAGGCTATCAAATAGCCTTGTAGAACTGCGCCTCGACGAATTATGACAATACTGACCTGTAAATACCGCTGTGCCGTTAATATGGCTGCGGAAAACTCGTAATAAAACCCCCGTGTCTTGTTTGTTCTCAGCTATTTACCCTAACTTCGCTCGCCAGCACCTAAAGAATCTTCCGCCATGTCCGAAGCTACCTCACTACATTCAACATGCGAGAGATCTATTGAGATTTCAACAGTATTACCTCAGTACATACAAGCAACAACGAGTGAACAACCATCCGACGGCACGAAAATCAATACTGTGTCAGCTCCATACCAAAGGGCCTCAGATCGTCGCAGACAGTTCCGACGCTCCACCGCTCTTCGAGTAGTCTCCAGACCGTTCCGCTTACCCCAATCAGCGCGAATTACAGTACAAACAATACAAGTTCCAGTTCAATCAGAACGCTTACCGAAACCAGAGTATTTTTCCGGCACACGTAAAGCTGTTATTTCTATCTCTTCTATTGCTCTTACTGCGGTTGGAATGATCGTTGGAGCGGTTATAGGGTACGAGGGAAACGTTCTCAGTCGGAGCGCAAACAAACTTAGCCAGCAATCACTAGAACTTGCGGTGTGGACAGCGAAGAAAGAACTACGCGACTACTGTGAAAGGTCTATAGTGAGTGTAAGCCGGTGAGTTTGGGGGTAGACTTGGCTGATAAGTTGTAGAGCACACCACAGATTACTTCCGCCTGTGCAGACCTACTCGGCGTTGCACTGAAACCACCTCCGGCAGTGCATGTCAGCCGGCGTGCTGTTTCCGAGCCCATTTATACATACCATCGTGTGCGTCCAGTTTTTTGGCGCGACTATTTGGCCGTAGGGATTATGATTATTCTTGGTTTTCATATGCTTCTCCAAGTTCTGCGTGGGAGCGGGATATTATACAAGGTGTTACGGGCAACGCGTGCGCGGTATACTGGAGTATTAGAAGGTGGTATTGTTTCTCACATCCCAAACTTTTGCCGTCGTGGTGTCTTGGTTTCGGTTTTTGTTTCATGTATTTCTTGTCTAGTTTTGTTACTGCATATTCTGATTTTCCTTAGCTCACCGTCAGATGAAATTATTGGGGAGTTTACTTCGATGAGTGCACCAGCACATGAACTGGAGCCGCCTTTTCGGGGTTTGAGAAGCTGTTGGCCGCAGCTCTCATGGGCTCTTAATCACACTCGACAATCAAGATAGTCTTGGCATATTCAACCTGGCTGATTTACTCTCCGGGTCTGTTAGTAATTAGTGTTTTTCTAATAATCGTTGTACTCTTTGCATGTGTTATAGGGGGCACGACGATTTGTGTGACAATCATATCAACCATATGCAAGTCAGGATTTTTTGTTACACAATCGGCATATTTTCTCATCTTCTAGCTGTAGCGTATTTTTGGCAGATTGTGTCCGCCGAAGTTTAGTCTAGTCCAGTATACTTAAATTTTGCACTAGAATAGGACCGGTGCCCAATTTTTGTGTTCGTGAGCGGGACCAGTTGGACATACTAACATTTTCTTCGTTTTCGGTCGGATCTTTTTTTTAGTCATTTATCAGTTTCTCTTGAAAGTTTTCTTTCTTTTGACGCTATTGTATTTAGTTCGGACTGAAACTCGTGAAAATTGATGACCATTCATTTTTCATACCCGCTGTGGGGCTATTTTCTGTTTACAACCCCTCTTTATTTTAAGTAATTCCCATTTTCACTGCCTAGCACATTTCTCAGTGGTTTCTTCTAATAGTCTTAGATTATGGAATAACGCGAACCTTGCAAATATGTAGCATTTGATGGATTTTAACTCTTATTCATGAATGATCACGCGCGCCAAGACACCTTATCATATTACATTTAGAAGATATTTGATTTGATTCAGCAAGAGAGCCCGCCGTGGACATTTCCATATGAAAAACTATAACTATCAGTAGTACTCACGCACAGCGTAGAGAGAGTAATAACTAGGGTCATCGAAGTCCTCCGACCATGCGATGCATCGGCCTCAAGAGCTGACGTGGCAATGATGTCCAATTGACCTTCCTTCGCATCGATATTTTTTTTGTCAGCTACTTGAACATATGCACATGTATCCATTTTGATCCATATGCAGCTTTGGAATTACGCACTGGGTAGGTTTTCTTTTTCTTGTAGAACTCCGGGCTGCATACAGCTCCATAATGTACTCCGTCCTCCAGCTCTTCCCTCTTTTTTTCCTACTACCTTGATGCCTACCAGATTGCCTTCCCGCAACTCCGCCTCGTGTGACGATATTGCAGATTGAAAAAACGCCTCTGCGGAGTTCAACGGAACACCGAATTAAATCCCGCAATGCCCTATCTAACTGTAGCACTGACTCGTTTTTAGTTCTGTGCTTACGCTATTAAGAGCAATCAAAAGAGAGAAGAAAGATGAGATTTTCTGCCGTACAAAGCGAGAGAAAAGGCAGGCTTATATAGTGAGAATAAAGAGAACACCATACTCGAGGATACCGAGTACTACTATCGGGCTAGGCCTCCTCCTCGGCATGAGCGCTGATTGCAGCCAATGGGGGATGTAAGCCTCCAGCCGAGAGACCGAGAGCCTTCTTGTTGAGATCAATCGAGTGCGAAAGAGAGATATTAAATTGACTCTCGTACAACAGTGATTGTCTGCCGTACAAGAGAGAGAAAGGTAGGGATAACTACCGACGCTAGGTCTCCTTCTTGGCATGGGGGCTGATCACCGCAAGCCACCGGTGTCATACCCGAGAGCCAATCGATGCCAAGGAAGCCACCAGGCCAAAATCCTTGTCACCATACGCTTCCATTGTCATTCTAGTGATCACAAGGAAACTTTCAACCATGTCCGAAGCTTCCGGGTTACACTAATTAGTCGCGAAGCCCGCTGATCTTTCAATAATATATTTCCGTCAGGGCGGCCGACCACGTTCAAACTACCAACCGATGGCTCGAACACAAATAGCGTACCAATTGCATCCCCACATCAACGTACGTCTAATCGAGGTAAACAATTCCGACGCACCACCACCCACCGTGTAGTCTTTAGACCATCCCATATGCCCCGAATCGACAGTGATAGGAGTCGAACAACAGTAGTTCGACCACAGCACCTGCTGAAACGCAAACTTTTTTCCAGCACACGCAAGAAGGTCATTTCCGGATTTTCGGTTGGCCTCGCAATGCTGGGGGTTGTCGTTGGCGCCGTTTTGGGATATGAGGGAAACGTTCTCACCTAGAAGGCAAACGCATTGAGCGAGAAATCTCTGGAACTTGCAGCGTGGAGTGCGAGGAAAGAGCTTCGAGATTATTGTGAGAGGGCTAAAGTAAGCACAACCACGTAGTTCGGAGGTTAAGCTGACGAATAGGTATTAGGGCACACTACAATTCACTTCAAGGTACGCCAATATACTGAGCATCCCGCTAGAAACACCTCCATCGCTCGATCTGACCCGTCGTACGATGTGATCTGCACCCAACCAGTATTTGTCTCTTTCCGCAATTCATTTACGCACATGTGTATGCAAACGTCATCAAAATATAATGTAAACCGTTAACTGTTACCGTTAAAAACTTCCCTCTGACCATGAATCCGTTCACGCTACAGCACAAAGATACCGCCCTCAAAAAACTACCGGAAATAGCCACCATACCCGAAAGGATAGTCTATATACCCATCATAGTCGCCATCCTCAGGATAGTCCTCATCCTCATGGTCCTAATTCTCAAAATAGTCCTCATAGTACAGATACCCAGGAATAGACCGGTGCTGGGGCCGGGGCCGGGGCTGGGGCTGGGGTTTCGACTCTCTTATAGGCAACATTCTTTCCCATGAGACCCGACTCTCGACTAACATCTTCCGTTCAAACATATCCAAACTGAGCGGTCCAACTTCATCTAAAGTTGTCTGAATACTTCTTCTAACCCCTAGTATAGTGCTAGCGCACTCGGAGTGGTCTTTGCCACCAACTTTGGCATTCTGGATATTTGCAGCTGTGTCGTCCAATAGTTTAGTGATATTCCGTACGGCGGTCAAGAGGGAAATATGTGTTGGTATCTTGACAATCGTGCTCTTTAGAAGTTTGATGCCCTTGAGCCCCCAATACAATTCGGCAAAGATCAAGCGATCGCATAGTTTCTCGTTGGTTTTGTCGCTGGAGAGGCGACATTCATTGGGAGAGTCGTTGCAATATCGTGCGTACAGACTTGCACACGCTCCAACTATCATCTGCCTTGCATCGCTTTCTTGAATTGTAATTGCATCTGCCAGTGGCGGATTTCAGCTTAGTGTCTTGGATCGTGATTGGTTGGAAGATTGTAATCATACCTATAATTCTCTGCTGAATAGATTCGCACAACTTCACCTCAACGTCGTTATACAGAACCAGCTTTCGCCCAGTTCCTTCAGGAAAAGCACCGGTAGAAAATTTCCTGGATAACGTCTGAAAGATATCGTCGAGACAAAAATCCCACGCAATATATAGCCAATCTTCGTAACCCGGTTCTTTGATGGCCCACCTCCATTGTTCTATCCATTTCTGGCACAATGGCAGCAGCGTTGACGTACACTGATATTCCTCACACACCCGTGCGAGTTCAACGAGGTGAGGAAACTGAATATCCACGGGTAGCTTTTCCACCTGTCCATGTAACGCATGAAACACCACTGTCAAAACAGTAGGATCATACACCTTATCGAATGCATATTTGGTACGATGTTCTTCGCCTAGAGGTATGACTTGCATCGCGCCCCGCCGAGTGGGATCTGGACATTCCAACTTCGGTCCAAAGAGGTCTCGAAATACCGGAGATGCACTACGCAATGCATGGGAAGAAACTAGGAATGTTGCGTCGATAGGCGTGGAAGTTTTGTAACAAATCTCCATATCGACATATCGACAAATCTCGACATAAGTTTTATCTTTCCAGGGATATCCGACGACGAGAGAAGGTCCGTTGAGGTATGAGTTACTAGATGCATTATTTCCTTTCAATACGGCGTTCCATGCCATTTCTCTCGGTTTTTTCGAATATGACGTTAGCTTTAAACCAGCGATGCTATTTAAGCAAGAATCGAATTCCTTTGCCTGCTGATCCAACGGTGGAATGCAATTGGAATGGCAGCAGCCGCCAATCTGAATAGTCCCGAGGTTTTGGCGAATAGTGTTCAACAATTTTGTGAAGTCTCCGATGGTGCTTTCAAGTGTTCTACTTGTATCAACGGCCACTTCTTTATTATGCTTCTTCTTCTTCTTCTTCTTCTTCGTTTCCTTCTTTTCGAACAGGCCCCATTCCATATGTAAAGCCGCAAACACAATGTAGTCGCAGTACTTTTGGCCGTGCTGACACTTCACTTTGCTCTTGTCGCTGTATTTATCGTACATGTTGTTACACACGCGTACAACTTCTTCGCCGGCTTTTGCACGTCGTGATGCCATGTCTCCTGCGATACCGAAATTAGCCAAAATATTTAGTTTTATAATTCCTGGTGCCGTACGTGCAATGCCTTCCGGAAGGCGACTATGCATCTTCTTTACCTCGCCATTCACCATGACAACGAATTCTCCATCCTTCTGTACTCCATTCCTTGCGAAAGCCTTCGTGATTTTCCCGAACAATTCCTGGTTCCCAAACAGAAACGCAATAAAGAGCCAATCCTCATACCCAGGCTCCAGCGCAAGCTTTTCCAGCGGCTGCATCCAGGCCTTGTTCCATGGACTCATTGCTCCCGCACATTCGTAATAATCGCAGATGATAGCGATGTCGAGAAGGTTTTTGAATTCGATAGTTTCCGGGATGTGTCCCACCCGCCCGTGAATTATATAGAGCACTACCGCCATTGCGGTTGGATCGAACCCTAGATCGCCGCCGATACGCATAATGTAGAGAGAATCATCGGAAACCGAAGTAGCGGTAGCGACTTCCTGCGAACGGCGAAACTCGATAGCCTCCGCGAATCTGGAAGACGGTCCAAGACTAGCGCGGAAGATCGGAGAGGCACTACAGAGTAGATGTGACGACACGAGATATGTCGCGTTGATGGTGGAGGTTTGTAGAGAGAGTTTAAGATCTCCATAGGAGCAGATGGTGAGTTGTACTGCGGTCAGTTCAGTTTCGGCCATGTCTGATGTGGGAGTGCGGAGTTGATGGTGATGCGGGTTGATAGTGATGGGTGACGTGAAGTGGTATCGGCGATAACCGCTGCGGGCTATATGAACAAAAAAAAAAAGACTAAGAAAATCACGCTGTCGTAAAGAATTAATTTAGGCAAAATACATTCGTAATTACCTCTTAGAGTAATTTTTCTACATGCATATGCACGATAACGCTTGGGACCCAAGCATGGTCGATGAGATATTTTGAAGCTGATCTTGGCATTGATAGGCCCGGTTGCGTGTGGCAGATATCTACAGATCTAGCGTCTAGACAAGATAATGATAGACACTGGACCCAATCAGACGCTGGTTAAGGTTAAAAATAGTTTTCGTAATGGTATATATACCGCCCTGGATCCGTTGGTTTCAACAAACCAGGCACCCAGAATGCAAACAGTGCCCTCCAACAAAAACTGATCCTGTGTGATTAAATGCTATCGATGCAGGGTAGCTGCCAAACAATGAGTTGAGCATATGTTTGTGGCTGTTGATTTGTGCTACTTTATATGGGGCTTAGCCCCTGGTCTAGCGGATGACACTAAATTTTGTGCCCAGTTATAAATGCCGTGGCAGTTAGCACGGACTGTGCGGAGACATCCCATGTATTATCATCGGCGGTTATGATTGATCAACAAACAGTAGTCTCGATACAAGGCTTTGTTGCCGTGTAGTTCAAGGGTGGAGAAGGCTGAAGGATGGGTATTAGGATACACCACAGTCCACTTCATGTCAGGGTTTCCAATAGTCCAGGCGCTGGCCAGTCTTTTTGGGCCCGGAAACCTGGTCCAGAGTGAGGCACGAGCAGACACACCTTGGGCCGGATCGAGTGTCTGTCGAACCCTAGCAGCGGTTGCCGCTGTGTTGCTGCGAGTTTTCACTCCCAAAATGACTTCAATAATCAAGGTACAATGCATCAAGATGGTTAGCAGCCACTTTACACCATAGCCGACCTCTGAGATCACTTGATGAGCTATATCACGCAATAGATGGGCTGTTTCTTGCTTACCAAGCCGTCACTCAGTGTTCTCAACCGTCCCGTTCGACATCATAGCCTGACGGACAGGACGGTGCCAAGGCCGCCCGTCTCTTCCTTACTCAAGACGGACGGAATGTCGGCCGTCACCCACCGTCATTGCGCGGTTCTTGTATATCTTTACACGTGGCATCGTTTGTACAGCAGAGCTTAATCTTTAGAGCAACGAAGTCTAACATGACACGAATGCAACAGATGCTCACGGATCTTGCATCACGGTCAACGTAATTGTACCGATTTTCATATAAGTTTTGTTATATATACTAAGATCCATGGATATCGGTAGATGACCACCGGGGACGGCTGAATTCACTGCCGTCTCTCGCATCATAGTCTCATCACTCGACATATTTGCAGACCCGTATGTTCAAATAGTGATGCTTAGAGAAGGTTGATTGTATATTATCTAAGAGTGCCACAAGGCCATATATATATGAGTACAAGTGTGAATGCGTGCGTACGCATCTATGTATAGACTTTTCAGGCCGACAGCATGCTCCGGTCATACGAGGCTCACCTCCGGCCATACGAGACTCATCTCTGGCCACAGAAGACAGAGACGTATCATGCAATACCGTATGTTACTTTGGATGCTTTTTTGACTTGTTGATTAACTTGATTCTCTCTATCTCGAGGGCCAAAGGCCCGTATATGTACAATCTCCCATATGCGTACGCGTATGCTCTCTCTAACATGAGACGCATCACCGTGGTCCTAATGCATATCCTCATACAACCACCATCTTCATACAAGTCTTCATTTTCATACAAAGCATCATACGATGCTGAGACTCATGGTCCCAGTACACATGCAACTCCGTACATCCCCTGATCCGAGATATCCGTCCCCATAAAGTCATAGTCAGAGGTAGTCCATACCCGGGACGGACATTGAGAGCCCTGCTTCAAGTTGCATAAAATACTTGCATATCACTAGAGCCACCTCCTTCGCTAAACTTGGCTTAGCGCTGTCTGCCTTCAGAGATGTCGGCCGGGATCATCTAGCCGTCGGAATAATCGCTTCTCTAGGCTGCTACATGCTCTTCAGCAATCAGAGAAGGAACGAGTTATGATATTGGTTTGGAGATTACCTTTACAAATGGAATGATAATTTCAACATAGGGTTGACGTTTGATTGTTCTGAACTAGTGGACCTTTCCATATTTCATATCTTGATAATTGATGGCCCCATCCTCCATGTTGAATACCAAGTCTGGATGGAGTTAGTACATTTCCAATAACTTACTATCAACCAAACTTCACTATGTTCCAACAATCATAGGGTCACCAATGTCATTTGCCTTGGTGGGATGATTTGGGCAGAGACTTGGCCCCAGAAGGAAGCCCAGCGAAGGTCACGAATACGGTGATTCGGGGGAGGACGAATAAAAATGCATGATGCTCGACGGTAAAATTCGAGTTTCTCGGACATTACATGATACCTATAGTAATTGGTTCGATTAAAGTCATTATTACTTCCACATTTTGCATTGCGAGTCGAAACCAGCACCCCTTCACAACCACTACTCTCTTCGCAACGATCACTACCATCACAACAATCACTATCTTTATAACGATCACTGAAACACCCCAATAGTCGAATCTGCCTCGCCCTCTCGTGTCGACAAAATTGACTGCCACGGTATCCTATTATGTCCTGACTTCCGCCGATCGAACATAGCCAAAGTGAGCGGTGCAATATCGTCCAATATTTTCTGAACAGTCTGATTTGTGCGCTGTACGTTGCCAATGCAAATTGTATGGTCTCTGTTCCCCACTCTGGTAATGTTGGGTATGTTATTCGCATCATTTAATACTTTGGTGATATCCCGAGTAACAGTGGTAAGGGGAATGTCGATTGGGATTTCAACGGCATCGCTACTTAACAGCTTGATTTCCTTGAACCCCCAATATAGCTCGGCGAACATCAAACGATCGCATAACTTGCCCATGGGGGCATTCTGGAAGCGACGACAATTACTGGGTGTGGGGTTGCGACTCTGTGCGTTGGGATCGGAGGGGATGCGGTACCGTTCATACAGATTTCGGCAAGCTTCAGCTATCTTTTGCCTGGCGCTACTCTCCTGTGCAACGATTCCATCTATGCGTGGTCTATGTCAACATAATATCCTCCACTGGGATGGTTAAAACGAGGTAAGCAGACCTATAATCATTTGAGGAATATTTTCACCCAGTTCCTTGACGTCCTCTTCAGTTTCTAGAGTGGCATAACGACCATTGCCCTCGCAAAAAGCACCTGTAGAAAACCTCCCACTCAAAGTCTGAAAGATATCTTCGAGACCAAAAACCCACGCAATATATAACCAACCTCCATAACATTCCTTTTCGATTGTCCATTTGTCCAACCAGTTTCGGCATGATGGTAACACAAATGAAGCACATTTGTAGTCCTCGCAGACAACTGCTAGTTGATAGAGGTATGAAAAATCAATTTCATCCGGTATCTTGTTGTGCAAGCCATGCAGCGCATAAAATGCTACGGCAACTACCGAAGGGTTGTAAGCCGTATCAATCACAAGTCTATATCGCTGCATAGTATTGTCGGTTGAACTTGAAAGTACATCTTGCGTTTTGTGCCAGAAGGAGTGTTCTGCAAATGCTGAGGTCGGTCCGAGAAGGTCTCGAAAAACCGGAGATGCCGTGCGTAAAACATGGGAAGATACCAAGAACGTTGTTTCAACGGAATAGTAACCAATTTCAAGGTCCCCATATTGACAAATCTCAACGTAGGTATCCTGAGGCCTAAATATTTGTCGGCTCCGGGGTATGTAATTTCTCCCCAACAGGCTGTGCCATGTCACATTTTTCTCATGCATCTTACTTTTTGCATATGATGAAAGGGTTAGGCTCGCAATTCCATCCAAGCATACATCAAACTTCTTTACTTGCTGATACGCCGGTTTAATGCAATTTCGATGGTAACTACCGAAGATTATGATATTGCCCAGATCTTCGTAAATCGTGTTCCACAAATTTTTGAAATCTCCAATGATGCTGTCTAATGTCCTGCTTGCATGAATTCTCGGCTGCTCATAGTGCTTCTTCTTCTTATCTTCGAGCAGACCTAATCTTGCAAGTTCCATATGCAAGGACGTAAAAACAATACTGTCGCAGCACTTGTAGTGGCAGTTGCACTTCACCGTGCTGTTGTCATGGTATGTATCGTACATTTGTTGACACACATGTATAACATCTTCGCCGGCCTTATCACGATTGGTTGCCATGTCACCTGCGATATCCACATCAGTATGCTTAGGATGGTTAACTAGCAAGGAGACTTACGTGTAATGCTTTCCGGGAGGTGGCTATGCATCTTCCTAACCTCGCCATTAACCATAACTCCGAACTCCCCATCCTCTGTTATAACCCCATTCCTGATAAAAGCCTTCGTGATTTTCCCAAACAATTCCTGGTTCCCAAACACATACGCAACAAACAACCAAGCCTCATATCCCGACACCAGTGCCAATTTTTCCAGCGGCTGCATCCAAGTCTTAATCCATAGACACATCACCACCACACAATCGTAATAATCGCAAATGATAGCGATATCGAGAAGATTTCCAAATGTGATAGTTTCCGGTATGTGTTCCGTCCGCCCGTGAATGGCGTAGAGAACTACCGCCATGGCGGTTGGATCGAACCCAAGATCGTCGCCGATGAGCATATTGTACAGAGAATCATCGGAAACCGAAGTAGCGGCAGCCTGCGAACGGCGAAGCTCGACGGCCTCCGCGAATCCGGAAGATGGTCCAAGACTAGCGCGGAAGACTGGGGAGGCGCTACAGAGTAGATGTGACGATACTAGATACGTCGCGTTGATGGCGGGGGTTTGTAGAGAGAGTTTTAGGTCTCCGTAAGGGCAGATTGTGAGCTGCACCGCGGTCGGTTCGGTTTCGCCCATGTCTATTGCGGGGAGTACGGGAATGGTGCTGAGTTTGGTTTCGGCCATGTCTGTGTGGGGTGCGGGGTTGGTGGGGATGATGTTCAGTGGTATCAGCGATAAGCGCTGCGGGGTTAATGAGCCAGAAAATGACACAGCTGTAAGAATTAATTTAGATAGAATATAGTCATAACTACCTGTTAGAGTAACTTTTTACGTGCATATGCACGATATGGCCTGGGACCCAAGCATGGTCAGAAACTTTGCTTTCACACAGCACAATGCTACGTGTAACGCCTCTACCAAACGTTGCCAAGTGTGACTTTACGATCATTCGTCCAGCAAACTAAGTACCTGGCGTGTAGGTTGAATATCGCTGTTGGTACATAGACAACGACGCGAAAACCAAGTAGTACGCCGAAACTCCTCAACAGATGATGGTCTTGGTTTGCCTAGGTATTGGTTAGATGTTGTTGGGTGATATCTTTTCTAATATATATACACTTGGTTTGTCGGCTCGAAGCATTCCCATTGGTTGATGGTGGTACGTACCATCTTACTGTGGCAAATTACAGAATGCTCATTGGCTGGCAGATGGTCTTTTTCGGTCATGATTAGTGAACCGTGGTGCTTTGCTTGAGTGTGGCTCTCACAACTGCTATTGGTCAGCAATCTGAGCTGGCTAGACGCAATCTGGGTGGGCTGGCTCTCAACTTGCTGCAAACGATCTAAATGCGTTGGCTGGATGCGATCTGGACGTGCTGGCCCTCTGGTAGTTGGACGCGATCTGGACAGGCTGGCTCTCGAATGTCAGGAGCCGATCGAGACGGGCTTGCTCTCTACTGGCTGGATACAATTTGGACAGGTTCGGCTGGCTGGACGTGATCTGGACGGACTGGCTCTCGAATATCTGTAGACGATGGAGACGGGGGGTGTGCTCTGGATAGGCTGGCTATCTGCAGACTAGAGACAATTGAGATGGGCTGACTTTCGGCTCGCTGGATACGATTTGGACGGGATAGCTCTCTCCTGGCTGGACATGGTCAAGATAGGCTGGCTGTTGGCCAGCTTGAGATGATTCGGATGTGCTGACTCTTGGTCAACTGAATATGATTTGGACGAGCTGACTTTTGGCCGGCTGGAGACGATCTAGACAACCCTGACATACTCACTCTGAGATGGTTCTTGGCTAGCTGGATGCGATCTGCACAGGCTGGCTCTCAGCTGGCTGGGCGCAACCTGGACGGGCTAGCTCTTGGCTGGCTGTACGGGCTGGCTCTCGGCTGGCTGGATTTCATGGGTTTTGGGGTTTAGGATTCTTTTTTACCGAAGGGGGCGGCGAAGCCGCCACCATACCTAGTACCCGTATATACGTACATAAAGCACAACCTTTCAGATAAGAGCCAACACGTGCCTGTAATAACGGCACCAAGTTAACATTAGTTTCTTAGCATTCATGCTTATGATCTCGTATGTTCTCAAACATGGGTGACAGGGGAGGCAAATAAATCACTGGAGCGCTAGATCTTACCAATACAATGTACATATCGTCGATCCGAACTCGCAATACGGTACCTCCGTTTCTAACGTCCGCGACACCCACTAACAAAGGCCAGGAAGTTACGCCTTATAAAAGATAATGTTTTCTTGATTGGTATCATGCATAAATCAAATACCGAGACACTCAACAAGCTTAATGAAATAAATAACACAAAGCGCGCACCACCTCAGTAGTGTATGCAACAAATCTCGCGGAGATGAGTTCGCCATACTTCGATTAAGGCGCAACGATTATCGATCTAGACTCAAGTTATCCAGTTAGTATCAGTCTGACATGGTCGCAATGGGCGGATATTTGTACCATGGTAGCCGGATAGTTCCGAAAAATTGGCACACATTTCTCTCGCTTCAGCTCTCCACCGTGACAAATAAATGACGGAATACTTTGTAGACGGATTATCTTCCCCTAGCACGTGAGACCTAGTTCTTGCAGTTTGCTCCATCATCGTAATGGCTTTGACGATTTGACCTTGTGATTTGTACGTTTTGGCGAGGTTGTGGGTGGAGAACAATGTCAAAGGATGCTCTCGGCCAAGCAATGTCATCGCCAGTTCCACCGCCTGTGTCCCAAACTCCTCAGCCTCCTTCAACCGACCATATTTGAAGTATATTGTAGCAATATTGTCAACGCTGTGCAATGTAGATGTATGCCCTTGGCCAAATACCCTTTTGTTTGTTTCAACTGCTAGCATCGCAATCTCCTCAGCCTCGTTCCATCGCCCATGCTCTGAATATACTCTGCTGAGATCAACGAGGCAGCTCAGTGTGAATGAATCCTCATCGTCAAACAGCTTCTTGGATATTTTAATCATACAAGTTAACAACTCTTCAGCCTCGTTCCACCGCTTTTGGTTAAAGTAAGTTGCGGTCAGGACATACATGGCTGCCAACGTTTGTGGGTGTTCTTGACCGTATAATGCTGCGGTTTGTTCTATCGCTTTCCTAGATGGCTCTTCAGAATCCTTCCATCTTCCCTGGCGAAGAAACACCATAGCTATCGTATTCATTAACAAATCCCTGTCGGTCTGCGCGTCATATAATGCGAATAATTGTGCCTCCTCCTGCAGATACTGCCAGCATGCGTGGATATGAAACTTTATCTGCCTTTTGAATACCCAGTATTCAGTTTTTCCGTTCTCCGTGGCTTTTAGGTGAGCCATCGATTTGCTGATAAGATTCAATGCATCCAACAAGATTTTCTCTCGTTCCTGTACAGCAAGGCGGCCATATAGCCGCTTGTGGATGACAGGATTTATGGAAAATGCATCGGGTTGCAGCTCGACTAGTGAATACGAAGCCATCTTATTGATCATCCGCTCAACGGCGGAACCTGTGGCAGACAACATTAGCTACTGTAAATGAAGGTTTGACCCATTGGTATGACTCACCATCCAACCCTAGCCCTCGGCGTATAAGTTCGTAGCGGATGTCTTCATTATGGACGAATGCACACATCTGTAAAACATTTGCCGCTTCTTCGTGCTCCCTTTCGAAAGCCTCAAACGAGATCTCAAACGCGGCGATCACGCGGTCTTTATCTGTGACCATTGCCCCTGCCAGGTTGAGCAATCTGTTGTGGTATATAGGCAGATATGCTTCAGTTGATAACCCGAAGTTTCGAACATAGGCCTCCGCTAGTTTAATTACGACTGCATTACCTTGAAGCATATGCATCAGAATCTCTGAATTTGGGAAAGAAGTTAGCGGAGTAATTAATCGCAAATTATAGCAGTACTTACGAGTAGATGGCATATCCAATCCGGCACCAGGGGAAAGCACTGGGGCCACCACCTCTACACTTCTTCTAGGGTTGCCTCCAGCAATCATTGAATCATCCGAGATGAGTGGAGATTGCTGGTTTACCCAGGCTGTAATGGAAAGTGGAGACGGAGTCTCCCGCACGACTTCCGCTGTGTCTGACCGAACAGAGGGCACGTAGGAGAGGTGAGGACTAAATCCCAGACTTCCTAAATAAGTCGGAGACCAAATATTCCACCCTGGATCGACCCCAGAATTTGTCCGAGTTTGTGAGGAACGATTAATTCTGATGTGTTGAACTCGGAGCTCACTTGGTTGCTTAGGGCCATGATCCAGCGGTGGCCCCCCTATGGAGTTAGATCTGTCCATCAACGACGCAATACTCGGTAGAGTTGGGGTTTTTGGAATGAGTCCCGAAGTGTTTGGCCGAACCGAGGACGCACGGGACAAGTGTATACTTTGCCCTGGATTCTCGGAGTAGGGCGGATACCAGATATTCATCCACTCCTGGACCACTGCAGGACTGAATGGGTGTCTCATTGGTGAACCAGTTTCTGGTACTGGTTGGTGGTCCGCGGAGTCCATTCTATGTATCAATAGTGTAGTGCTCGGTGGAGACCAAGCTTCATCCATGACCACCGGAGAGGCAGACTGAGCCAACATGGCGAAGGACAAGCGAGGGCTGGGTTCAAGACTCCCCAAAAACGATGAGGGCAAGATATCGCATTCTGGAGCAGCCACAAGACTATATCTCGTGTTTGGGGAAGAAACAACTTCCATATCCTCAAATCGCGGCTCACTAGACACTTCGCGGCTGGGACATAGAGGTGACTGATAAAACACAGGGCTCGGTGGAATCATAGCCCTCGCTACCGACGTTGCTCTGGCGTATTATTCCCCGGGCCAATCTGCGATGGAGACGCTGGACCCCCCAGCGGACGTCGGAATAACAGTGCCAATCGACGGAGTAATGGATCTGGGTGTGGCGGCATCACCTACCGATGCCGGGGAGCGAGGTGTAATACATTCGACATGAGACGGTGTAGCTGCAACAGATCAGTCAAATGATTCGTACTACTGCACAGATTTCCAAGTTTCAGACGCTCAAAACCGTGACGACCATGACAACGCCAGGGTTAGGGTTTTAGGTCTTATTTGAGTTTGGAATCCAAGATGGTGGAGAACGTACAAGGGACTGGAGATTGAACAGACTCCATCAACTCGTTCTCAAACCTTTTCCGCGAACGCTCTAACTTTTCTTCGCTAACGGGTTGTCCATGGAACTTCCACTCCGTCCGCTTTCCGTGGACCTCACGCTGGTCCTGTTTCCGTATCATCGGTATAACCTTTCGCTTCGGTAGGGCCTTCTCGAATCCCCACGCCGCCATTTTCTTCTTGTATTGTTGGATACTATGTCCAAATACGTATCAGTTTCTGCCGTAAGAGCATCGGAGGAGCCGGAAGACGTACGTTGCACGGAAGCTGTATTGCTGCGCCATAGTCCTACTAACTCCGAAAGTTTCACTCCATCTATTAGATACAGCCTCCGGATTGTTTGCTTATGTGTCTCCCATACTGCAGGACTGATCCCTTGTTGAGAGATTGGGGGGCGAGCTGGTGGTGGGTCCATAATAATCCGCGAAAGACTTTAGTGAGTTACAAGAAAGCGCAGAGTGTTGAAGATCAGGGCGAAGAACCAGATGAAACGAAGAACAGAAGGGGTGTAGAAGTGGACTGAAGAAACGAATTGTCCGAGAGGATTGATGAAGGGTGAAATCGATGGGATAGTGAGGTTTATATAATCCAGAACGAACAAAAATGGCCGAATCCGTCAAACAAGCAAGGCTGACGGTGTAACATAAATCCATATATGTCATTGGGTTGCAAGGTTGGCGGCATGGATGGCAAGGCCTACGCAAAATTATTGGCCCCACAAAGGTTCCGCACAGGTATTCATGCAATACCCTTGTCAATGGTTGTGCATGGATACATGGAACTTAACACATCCGAGCCAATCAATGCAATCGAGATGAAATCAGCATATGTACGGAAATGTGACAATCCCAGCGATTCATGATATTTCCGCTGCAAAATCGGACGAGTGGGGTACAGCCACATTGGCAGACGAATTCTTCCAGCTTTTCTAGCTTCGATGTCTACAACAACTTAGCAAAACCCCTGTTCCTATCGCTAATCAAAAGCTAGATGCAGAAGGGCTACCTCCGATTCATCTGAGTCTGTGTCACATGTGGTACTCTACAGGAGCTCTTCATTGCTTTGACGAGATTGAGAACACAGTTAGCATCTACCATCTCCCATCTGTAGCATTACCACACCATTCTATAGGCCGCGGAACAGACAATAGTCGCCGGAAGGTTTGAAAAACTAATCCGGCACCGGGGCTAGACGTATATGTTTTATATATTCACGTTTCGCAAAAGAACCCAGGATATTGCAGCGAGGCGGTAATACGGCAAATAGTACAACTCAGCCCGATATCCACCATTTCCTTTTCTCTTGATAAATAGCAATCCTAGATAACTCGTCATACATATGAAATGAGTCTGCGTGAATATCCCATAACCAACCTCCCTTTATAGCTAAATGCGATTGGTGCCTACTTGTCATAAGGAAGTGCGTGATGATCTCCCAAAGCTCGGAAAGTAGGTCGATATGTACGTGACCTTGATTGCCTATCTAATCACATCGATCTCTTCGAATTTAATCACAACCATAGTCCAGATGTCTTCTTGTTTTTCCATCAGTGCTAGCATCTCTGGTAGATGAGAACTTCTTAAATAGAGTGTCTAGGAGCATTTAAAGTTCGAGTAATTAGGGATTAGCACACCTAATAGGGTGGTCACACAGCCACCACAGCCACCACAGCCACGAGCTGCAATCCCGTCATTAGACTTGCCAAAGTCCGCTTCATGCTCAATTAAATGGATGACTTTACTCCGATCGCAACTCTTTAACCTGCCGGACTCCATTTTATAGTATTTGTGCAGCTGCTGTGGTTCAAGTACAGTACCTGCCTCGTGACCAGTGAAGAGGCTCTTAACTGCAAGAGGGAAGTGCTTGCCTTTTGCAGGGAATGCTTTGCTCCCGTCCCATATAGGGAACTTTTTACAGCCAATGATATGCGATAATATATGTTGCACAAACAGCCTTATCAAGTCTAACATTTCCTATTGGTTAACGAACACCTCCCACTACACAACACATCCTTCGAATTTCTCCACAACCCCACCGTGCTCTTTCACATCTCCTCGCACAATCTCACCTAGCTATGGATCCTCAGTCCCGCGTCCCTATTCCGCAACAAGGAATCAGTGCCGACATATGGGAGACTCACAAAGAGACAATTAGGGGGCTGTATCTGACTGACGGACGGAAACTTCCAGATGTGATCACTATAATGGAGAGAGAATATCGTTTCCGAGCAACGTGCGTACAAGCTGATTCCTTTGAATCCTCATAGTTCCCTCCATACTACCGCTTGCACGTCCGGGCTGTTGACTTTTATCATCCCAAATCAGAATGCAACAATATAAAAAGAAGCTAAATGCATGGAAGTTTGAGAAGAGCTTATCCCAGCGAAAAATTATCCCGATGATACGGAAGCAAGACAAACGCCGCCAAGAAGGAAAGGAAACAGTGTTTACATTCCATAATGCGCCTGTCAGTAATGAAAAACTGGAGCGCTCTCGGAAAAGATTCGAAAACGAATTGGCAGATCCCGTTCTGTCTTCTGTCCTATGTATGAACATCCCAAAAACCCTTAGAGTACTATTCATGTGATTGATTATTGTAGCTACGCCGTCACACGTCGAATGTATGACACCACGCTCACCATCTCCTGCCAACGGTGCCTCCAGTCCTTCCGCGACAATCGGTTCAGTTATAACCAGCAACGACGGAAACACGCCGCCTTTTCCCGGTTTGAATCTTGGAATGGACACGCACTGCCTAGTTGTCCCCATAAAACGTTCCACCAACCAGACAACCGCCGAAGAAGCAGCACCGGCTGTAGGGACTGAGCTAGCTGTTAAAGATACAGATTCAACCACATCGGTAGTGCAATCGGTGATCCCAACGCAACACCCGTCATTTCCGATTCGAAGCCGCGAAATGTCCGTTGAATCTCAGGTTCACAACATGGAAATCGACTCTCCGCCCAGAACTCTTGCAAGTTTTGAAGCGGTCCAGGAATGGTTAAATATCTGGTCCCCGTCTGATATCAGAAATTCGGGTCCGTGCCCACAGCTGTCTTGTGAGTCAACGGTTCGATCAAATACCCCAGGATCCGGAACGACAAGTGGAGCTGCAACTCCGTCGATTATTGCGTCATCGGTGGAGAAACCGAAGACTATGGACCGCTTGTCACCCTTAGATAGCAGCTCAACGACGTCGGTTGGTCACTCATTTCAACATATTGACATTAGTTCGTCTGCAAGTATCCCGGCCAGTTCAGGCGCTTTACAACGCTCAAATGCTATCAAGGACATGGATACAACTCGGTCTCCCGTAACCACCGTGCAACCGTCTGAAAAAAGCCAACAAACATCTATATGGCAGATCGCTTCAGCTGCCACGGACACCGCTGGGCTAGAAGAGATGACCGAGTCAAAACGACAATTTTTTCCAGGTACCTGGCTGACTTCGAAAAATATATCGAGCGCAGGCAAGTGCCATTCGTTACCAGCCATCCAATATATAATTTGCTAACTTCTTTCCCCACCAGAGCTTTGTAGTGCGCAGACTCTGATCCGCCAGCTCCGGGGTAAAACGGTCGCACTCGAACTTGCAGAAGCATGTATTAGGCATTCGCATATGCCGTTTATGGACTATCTGCTTTTATATCGTGAGAAACTGCAGAGTATTTCCAACCAAGACCTGGATGGAGTTATCGCGGATCATCACTGGACTATTGCAGCCTTCGACATTAGTTTCGAAGTGTTGGAAAGGCAACACCCAGCATCAGCTAATTCTTTGGAAATCTGTGCTTTTCTACGTAATGAAAACATCTCGTTTGAATTAATCAGTCGGGGGTCCGGTAAGTTGTTGCACGAAACAAATTTCCGGTATGTAATACCAATAATTGTCTGAAACAGATGTGAGCATAAATGAGTTCATCAAATTAATGCGTTCCTACTCTCTTGTTCGGCTACATTCCACCAAGGGATCATTCTCCATACCTCCAGCCATTCACGCTTGGCTAAGTCTACGTCTCAGTATTGAGAGAAGAGAAGAAAAACTGTGGGATGCAATACAACTTATTGGTCAATTCGTATCTAGCAATGACAATGACTTGGGGGACGCCAATATCTGGACTTCCGAAATGCAGGCGCTCGTACACATAGAAACTTGCTGGCTGCATATTCAAGCACATACTGAATTCTTTAGTTCTTTGGGTGCAAAGAACAATTTTGACAGCAGGATGGAAGCCCTGGGCAGGATGGCAGGTATGTTTCAGCGGCAGGGCAAGTGGAGGCATGCAGAAGAGCTATATATGAAAGTGATAGATACTGTAAAGGCAGTTCATGGCCTAGAGCATCCGCGTGCTTTAACTAACATGAACAACCTCGCGAAAACATACTGGAGCCAAGGCCAATATCAGGAAGCTGAGAGGTTGCAAGTACTTGTTATGGAGACGAGAAAGAGGGTACTCGGTACAGAGCATGCGCATACCTTAACTAGCATGAACAATCTCGCATCCACATATTGGAGCCAAGGCAGGTGGGCAGAGGCCGAAAAGCTAGAGATCTATGTCATGAAGACGAGAAAAGATGTCCTCGGCGAAGACGATCCATGTACTTTGACAACCATGCACAACCTCGCTTCAACCCACTGGAGCCAAGGGAAGTTAAGCGAAGCCGAAGACCTGGAAGCAAATGTTATGATCAAGAGAAAAATAATACTCGGCGAAGAGCATCCACATACCTTAACCAGCATTCACACTCTGGCAGGGATATATGCGGACCTAGGGCGGTGGAAAAAGGCCGAAGAGCTTGGTGTGCACGTCGTAAAAGGCTTTGAAAAGGTGCTCGGCAAAGATCATCATAGTACCTTGACTAGTATCCAGAACCTCGTCTCGGTATACACGCACCTTAGTCAATGGGAGAAGGCTGAGGTTCTGGGGGTACAGCTCATAGAGAAGTTTGGAAGAATTCTTGGTCAACAACATCCAGACACCTTGACCAGCGGAATTGCTGTTGCTTGGATATATCATCAGCAAGGGCGGTTGAAGGAGGCTGAAGACCTGGCGATGCACGTCATCCCACAAATGAACCAGGTGCTTGGCCCAGACCACCCATATTCAGTGAACAGCATTGCCAATCTTGCATATATCTACAAAGCGCAAGATCGCTTGCACTTAGCTATTCACACCATGACCAAAGCCACCGCTCTTTTTTCTAGGAAGCTCGGCGAAAAACATCCGTATAAGTTACGATTAGTTCGAATAAAACTTTGTTGGAATGGAAGAGATAAGTAAGTAGGTATTTCGTTTTAATAGGTGCTAATAACTATTATTCTAATTTGCGTATGCTGATAGTGAAATAAAGGACGCACTAGGATTTCGACTAAGAACTAGTGTTCTTGGTGTGCGGCGGAAGTTTGGCGGCGGTAGATGAGGCCGATGGGTGAATCCGAATGAAATTAGCTGGACGCACTAGGTTTTCAATTAAAAAGTAGTGTTCTTGGTGTACGGTGGAAAGTCTAAGGCGGTGGTGGACGACACCGACGGGTTCGCCTGAAGGAAGTTAGCTTGGCCAATCAATCGACTATCATGCGAGCGGATCTATGCGACTACTATCTAATCTCGTGTAACAATGTGCCTCGCTCTGCTCAGACACAACGCATGAAGTGAAATGTGAAGTTAGCTACAGTATATCTTTCCTACTTCAAACGAAGGAAATTCGTTTTCTCTACAACCACACTTCGTCTCTGCGTCGTATTGGAAATCCGCTCAACCCCGCGCCCGAGTTTGCCCGATGGTGGAGCGGCCAATTTGGTCTTTTCATTGTGTATATAGAGAGACCGCTAAGGTAGAGAGAACAATATCGCTTCTAGACTTTCTCGTAGCACCCGCTACCATTTCCAACACGTCGTATAACAGTAACCGACATATCTGATAAATGGTGTCATAATAGGAGTGATGAGGTGCGGATAGATTAGATAGTGGAATACTGTACCCGCAGATGAGCTTGGGACATCAGCGATCAGCACAAGGTGTCCGTCCCACAAAAAAAAGTCGTTCTGGCAGCGTCAGACTTTGCAGTCCTAAATCCAAGATTTGTCAGCAGTGAGTTTCATTGAAGATCTATAATTTCATATCAATCTCGCTGTTGTCCATCAATGGATATGTGGTCAGTGAGCAGTGTCCCATAGAAAATCTCCTTTCAGCAGGCGGTGCCACCCCAAGCTCATCTGCGAGTACAGTAGAATCATCTTCTGTACCAGCTGCGTTGTCCTCGACATGAGAAACGAAGAAACTGAGAGCGGGAAAAAAACTCGGAATTGTCCAAGAGTCGATCTTGAAGAAAAATAAACGATTTGTCATCGCAATCGAGAAGCTACATTCTTCTCTGCACTTCTCTGCTCGGTGGCGTGGGAACTTCCCGACCTCTGTGGCCGCCAGGAAGTCCATCACCGCTTGATCGCACCATCACCGCTTGATCGCACTTCTCCAGGGAAACCCGCTCGGATATTTGCACGTGCCTGCACCTTCCTGCTTTCCAGCCGGTCTCCCGCCCGACTGCTTTCCACAGTTCCCGGTAACATTAAGGTTTCTATGATATTGACAATACCTGAAGTTTCACATTGCTGTACGTATAATATCTCGACTATGCCGAATCGTTGAACGTAAAGATTATCAAATGTAATAATGGATGGCCTGACATTTGGATTGATTAATGCCGAAAACTGCACCAACTGAGCTTGTAGAGCATACGAAACTATGGTATGAGATACATGTTCCTAGGCACCAAAGGTTCGCCGGAATGTGAAACTAAACGTCGCTGAGCGAATCAGGTTTTGAGGATTGCGAGTTTCAAAAGATTTTTGTCAGCAAGGATGGAAAATCCCACGGTGTGACCGTATATAAAAGATGGAATCCTGACACTTGCATAGCTATAGACCCCCGGTGATTTATATCCTCGGGTACTAGTCATTAGAGCACCGATAATGAAAGTTGGGACATGGCATAAGTAGGTCGTGAGCTTGTAACACCGAAAGTCAACAATTGCCGTTCGGGGCTGCCGCACGCGGTTAAGTGCGTACTGACCAAAAACTATGCATCGATGTGATTACTAGCATTACGGTCGATTTTGAGGATAAAACTGTCGCTTGTTATGAATTTTTTGTACGCTCGAAGGTGGTATCGGTTGCTATGATAGAGCTTTGAAGTTAATAAGACACTCTATACTAAAATCTGGTGTAATACAATGCGAAAGAGGAAGCTTGATACGATAAGGTTAAGGTGGCAGGGTAGCCGTCTTAAAGAGGAGTTTGACTTCACCGGAGAGCAGACATGATGGCGAGATAGAAAGCGGCTGAGTGGACTATGCTGACTTGAACATCATCCCATTCTCTCAAAATTTCATCATACATTACAGTCAAATAGTAAGTAAACGCTCCCGAAACCCTACCCTCCAACTCTCCCCCACCCTCCAACTCTCCCCCACTCATCCAATCCTGGTCCCCGCAATCGTCCAGTTTCCATCCCTATCGCCCGTAGCCTCCGCAATACTCGTCCCATTCCCGTCGACCTCCTGAAAGAAAACCCTCACCGTCCCGCCCCCATCCCTCGTCGCCGCCACCCCCCCCTTAACCTTCGCCACCCTCTTCGCATCCCCCCACGTCCCCGCCGTCTCCCGCACAACCTGCACCTCCCCGTCCGCACCCGTCTCAAAAAAAACCTGCACCCCGTCCGTCCCACTAACCACACTAATATCCGACACATTCTTAGCCGCCTGATACACCACCTCCTCCGCCCCCCAACTCCCATTATACGTCCTAGCAACGACCCCACCACTCTCTCCCTCCATATACAGCCCCACACGCTGCCCCGCCGCATCCGCCGCATAACTCGCAGAAAACCCACACCCAACCCTCGCCTTGACGTCCCCCTCCCGCTCCGCCCACTTCCCCTGCGTGTCCTGGCCCAGCGCAACGACATGCCCCCCCGCGACCTGGTAGAACACAATTGGGCTGCGCTGCTTCGTGGTGTCGTCTTCCCACACGCTCGCCGCGAGTCTTCCCCCCGTCACCGGCGTGATGCTGCGGCTGCGGATCGTGCCGGGCGTCCAGATTCCGGTCATTAGGGTTGCGTCGGATAGGAAGTTGGGCGGGGAGATGTAGAAGATGTGGATGCGGTATGCGGGGTCTGTTGGGCCGGTGCCGCCGGAGCCGGTAGTGAATGCGAGGGCGGCGAGGGGGGTGAGGGGGACGGCGGTGAGTTCGTTGGGGAGGGGGACGGGGGAGTCTGGGGAGCCGAGGGTGAGGGTGAGGGAGAGGAGGGAGGAGTTGTGGGCTTGGTAGAAGAGGGAGAATTTGTCGGGGGTTGTGGTGTTGTCTGAGAGTTGGGGGATTGTTAGGGCAGTGCCTGGGAGGGGGGAGGTGGGGTTTGGTGGAGGTGCTGTGTTTGTTGGGGTTGCGCTGGGTTGTGATGCTGGGGCGGGGGTGGGGGAGGGTTTCCGCTGGCTATAGATCCCGCCGATGGTGGAGCCGATGATGATTAGGATTACGCCGATGATGATGAGGGCTAGCCAGAGCCGGCGACGGCGGGGGGGAGGAGGCGGGGCGGTGGCGGTGTCGTAGTCCGGCGGCTTCACGTTGCCTGGCCATGGTGGGGGGAGGGGCTCGTGGGCTCTGTGATGGGGTGGAGTGGTGGGTGGGATCCATTGTGGTGCGGCGCTGGGGTCGCGATTGGGAGAGACCTGGAGGTCGCTGTAGTCGGGTTGGGATGGCTCGCTGCAGTCGGGTTGCGAGGAGTCGGGTTGGGATGACTATGGTTATCAGTCTCTCTTCGAAACGAATCAGGCAGAGGGGAGAGCGGAAACGTACTGGCACCATTGCTGTGACGATGAGGGCGATGTAGTTGCAAGCACCGGATAGCGGAAGGGAACTACAGACTTACGTTGATCGCCTGGTTTTTTACGTGTGGGGCAGAGGTGTCAGCCGTGGTCGGGTGGCATGGGCTGATTCGCTGATGGTTGGCAGATGGAAGCAGTAGAAGGCCAATTGCGGGGTGTGGGCGCATCAGCTTGCATGTGGGGCGCAGATGCATGCGTGTGGTTGGATGTGTCTTAGGTGGGCGGATGTGAGGGGCCGGAAATGTGATGGACCTGAACGCGACGGGATAAAATTAGTCGCGCCCAGCCAGCAGCTAACAGGTGGGTTTAAATAGCCAAGAGTATTTTGGGATCGGTTTGGGCAGGTTCAAGAGGGAGAGATTAGATCTGATTGATGCGATTAGATCGATCTGGCCAGGCTAGATTTGCTTTTTGTAGTCATACGGGTAAACGTCTGTTGTTTCTGTTCTGCTCGAGCTTTTAATTCGCTCAATCGTACTCGTAAAAAACCACAGATCATTGATATCACGTTGATTAGTTTCGGGGCAACATCTTTTAGAACGTGTGGTCAAAGATCATCGGTGACACCAATCTCGCTAGCCTAACGGCACGACCCGCTGTCACTCGTGATCGGCACCCGCATTTATAGGATTAACCCCTGACTGGGATAGCGTACCAGTTCAGATGAAACCAGGGGTCGACTCTCGATCGCTAGCAGCGGGTCGTCCCGCAAGGTTTATGATTATCCAACGAGACAGTGACACCAACCGGATACGAGACTGCGGAATGATGATACACATCATCAGTACGCACGTCAGACTAGTGCCCACCCACAACCTCAACAATCACAATGCTGCTAGCTACACAGTTTCTCTAAGGATGCATCATCTACTTATGTAGATATTCTACTCTGCGAGCTCCTTTATATAGGTATATATAGGTGTCTGTTACATCAATTGAAGTAACTGCAGCTGTGCAGGCGGCCGGGTATGGTGCCCACACTATCTTCACATAGCTGACATTATTCTGCTACGTTACAAGAGACTTCTGCTAAAATTGTGCCTGCTGAACCATAGTCCTAGGGATTATGTCTCTGAACTGAATACACCCAGCCTAACCCTACTCACTCGATAGTGCCCATGACACCGCTTGATAAGGTAGATTTCTGGGTTCGATTGCCACACACGTCCTACGTGCTATCTACTGTATCCTGGGTGTCATAATCACTGTATAGTTTTTAGAGATGTTCGTAATGAGCGATAGTGTAACGTATGAATCTACCGTGTCAATTATAGGTAAATGCATGGAGTTGCAGGGGAGAGCAAACGTTGGGATCCATAGGTTATTGTCCGGTTTTGAAACACCCCAACATTACTCCTGTGAATATTACGTTACCATACGGGCAAGTCGTACTAATCTCGTGGTTATCTTTTTCTTTAGTTCACGGTGACTATAACAACAAATTTTTGTTGGTTGGAGGTCTCAATGACCGGCGGAGTGATATCCTACGATACTAAAGCCTAACTCAGGGATCGCTTTCCCAATTCATGCCACCTAGTGGTACTCGGAATCGTTGCGGAATTAGTTTCGTTCGGCTTTATCTCTCTCGTTGTACGCTCATCACGATGATCGTTACTAGTTAAATCATATCACAATAGCTGATCGTGAAAATCAGAGAATTGGTTACTGTGTACCGGGGTTACCTAGAACTGATACCACAGCATGAAAAACGTTCTCCACATTAGTTGAAATGTGGAACTGGTCTCGGTATTTCGGACGATCCTCCTATCCTCCCAGGATTTCTTTGCTTGGGAAATGTCCCACTCAACACGGACCATCAATGGCGTCGGAAGTAGTACTCACCAGGCAGAAAATCGTCTTGGCTTTGATACAAGGTTATGCTTCTATATGGCAGAAGACAGACCTACTATTAAAAGCAAGGAGGTCGGGTTGTTATAACGTGATCTATCCGTATTAGAGTGCTAACAGTTTGTAAGCGTTCTAATCTGTCATCGAACCGCGTATTCGGATGGTTGACTGAATCGAAGGCACTTTACGACTGATAGGAAATGTAAAAAAATACATATAGGTAAGCCTGGAATGGTAACATACACTAGGAACAAAATCTGGGGTTTAACCTGATTACGCCAGAGCCCAGATTACCCACGTTCTGTTCTAGATTAAACGGAGTTAGATACTTTAGATACTGAATTTAATCACAGGAACGAGAGTAGCAAACCCGAAACCTCAAACCTTACAATTCCCTAGCTCGAATAGCTGCTCCTCCCCCTCCCAGCCGTCCTTCAGTTACTCTCGCTTCTCCTCAAACTCTCACTTCTTGCCACCTTGCTTGCAGTGTTCCCGATGGGTCAGAGCGGTAATTTTCAATTAACAATCTTTGCACAGGTATGGCGTACCAGCCCAGACTGGAACCGCCCAGGTTCTGTACTGTCTAGTCCTACACTTTCTTAGACCGTGCTGCCTGCATTAAGGGTTAGGTATATATTTCCTACGGTTGGACTGATATTGGGAAAATATCTTCAGATCAAGCCAGATAGGCGCACAGGACTGCCATAATAGACCTTCGGAATTGCGATGCATGGAAGCGCGTGCGGATGGATCGCATCATTACCCTTGCTCAGCGAAGAATGCATACCGAGCCCGGATAAATCTCGACAGAAGGAATGTACCGGTCTAGACAGGGACGGTTAGTGTAAGACCGGCAGTTTTTGGTCCATACCGCAGACCGGAAACGTCCAGACCGGTGCAAACACTGCAGGGCAGCAAGTTTCAGCAAATCCCGGCCAGGACGCGCATTGCTGGTCAGCTATCAGAATGACCCACACCTACAGAAACTGCAGCGATTGGTTAAACTACGATTCGAACAGCCTGAAGGTAAATTCAGTGTAGATTCCTAGAGGTAACCGCAGGTCGTTGTCAAATCTAGTGTTCACAATGGACTCTGCATATGGAACTCTTCCGACATAAATTATCGATTTCCAGTTCAGGAGTTGACGATAGTCATCCTCATATAATTAACAATGTGTAATCTAAAAGCCGACAGGTAGCCCAGTCACCATAGTCATTTGCAGTCATTGAAATCGCTAGCCTGACTTACATCGTTTGAGTAAGAGCGGCCCGATCTGCAGACCACAGACCCACGGATCGTTAAGAAATCTACTTGCTTAGTTACCGCACACTAAATAGTATGTCTTTCGATTAACTGCTGCCCCAGAGGTAAGACACGTACATCCCCATAACCGTAAAACCCTGAAATCTTCATCACCCCGGATTATAGCTACTTACCCAGAAAGGGCCTGGTAGAACCCACGGCGAACATCTCGGTGATTTGTTAGATACTGAGGCTGCGAGACTGACATCTGCTGGTGTGGTTCATTGACCGCATGCAGCACACAGAAGGCTAGATAATCTACATTAAACCTACACCCCAGCCGACGTTCACTTTAAGCAAAAGACTTGATAGTTATAGACAATGACTCTTTCGTTATTATTATAGCGACCACCAATTTATGGTTCGCATATCTGAATCAAAAGTACCAACTAGAAGCCTGAAAAGTAACAATACAAAGCATATTCATGATACCAGCATCTTTCAGTCCCACACACATCCTGCAGACCCCTACACGTTGGGAAGGTTTTTATCCAAGGCTGCAGCAAAAAATGCAATTTCGAACAGACATGCCTGCCGGAACGCAATATGCCACTTCTCCCAGTTTGCCTCACAATTATACGAATCAAGATTGTCTTCAAGATATTCTACCATTTGGTTGTCCGTCAGCGGTCCAGCGGAACAGTGGGGATGTCAGAACGCACTTAAAAGTTCCTTGGCATACGTATCATCAATACTGTACGAGTACCAATACTGGTAGAAGTATGTATCTTCCACACCTGCAGATAGTCAGAATTCAAGTACAACGAGCAAATATCCGCCTAGAGAGAAACACACGCACCAGGCCCCCCATCTCGCAGCTTTTGCGCGATACGGTTCCAACCCTAGTCACTGTGTTAGCGTCGGTGCCCTTCCTATCTCGGGGTACGGTACACTATTACTCACAACGAAGCATGGAATCATCCTAATATAATTTGAGAAGACGTCATCAGTCATAGCTGAGATCTGCTCCCATGCCGTGTACCCTAAGACCGGCGGCGAGCTCCTCTCATCCAGTAGTTCTTGCTCGTCGATTTCCATTTGGCCAACGCAGATATCGAAGAAATCATCGACATACTTCATCTCGCCGGGAAGGTGCTCCACCATCTCCCACAATCCTACCGCCGAGTGAGAAGTAGGATGTTGCAGGTAGCGGTAAGTGACGAAGCGGACGTATTCGATTAGGTACCTGTAATCTTGCTATACGTAGGTTACTCTTGGTCATGCATTGATACCATAATATTTGTAATGTTACCTTGGCGTAGCTTTGGAAAATGGGATTGAAATCGTCGCCGGAGGAGTTGTAGCCTTTGGAGCAGAATGGATTGTCGAGGAGCATGAGCCAGACATCTTCGTTTTTGGAGATGAGTTTTTCGAGGATTTCGATAGCAGGAAATGTGGGTGGAATGTGCGGGGGGTCACCGGCTACTAGTTAAGTTAATTATTCAGTGGGGGGCAAAACATGTACAAACAGTCACGTTTCGCTAACTTGAACGGGCCGCGTTGTGACTTAAGGTCTTGCACGTAGGCATAAAGATGACCTGATTTGAAGGATATTTCCATTGGTACTCTGGTTCTGGGCGACGGAGGTGGAGGCTGCGATGATTGAAATGAACATTCCGAATGAGAGAATTACTTGAGTTATCGGTGGGCGTTATATACTCAAAACTCCCCACCATTCGAAGTTAGAAGAGCGGGAGCACGAAATTAGGAATTTGGTTTACTATACAGACGGATGAACTCTAGCGGTTGACCTAAATGCACAGAATCGAGATATTTGTCACACAATCTTTCCTACCGCTGCAGTTGAGCGGATTTGAGTGACGTAGGATGATATGGCTGCATCTGAGACATTGACGCGCCCACCAATAATCTGCCGTTGAAAAACTCCTTGCAGCATGGGTAGAACCAAAAAAGCAAGGTGCCTTACTGCTCAGCTAATTGAAAATGAAGGTTTATGGCCTAGTGCAAGCTTATTGGATTCAATTGATGGCAAACAATCACATGTACCTCTATTGACTGCGGGGTTTAAACATAGCGATCAATCAGATGCATATGTTCCTAAGCTGGATCAGTTATTGAACGGACTGTAATACTAGCTGCACTATTTGCAATCTAGACTGTGGGTGTGTGATGCAATGCAGTTTGATAAAAAAGAAGATAGCTGTTTGGTATTGAATCCAGTTCACTCATGATCCAATTGCAAAAGCACAGCGGGATTAGATATCCAGCCATGCATAGTAATTAGCGACCAAACTTGGGAGCAGGATATTGAGGCGGCAGAGTGGAAACCTGCTCTTTGTGGTGTATGAATAATTTATTGACATCACAATTTACCCCACTTCATTGTGCTAGTCTTCGGGTTTGTAATAATTGCACGTCTGAATTTTATCTTATAGATTTCACTGTTGCTATTTGCGTGCTCGCCATCGGCGGCAGTGGACCGCAGACTGGCCCGATACCTGTCGTTTATCACAAGTGATTGGATTGTCTATTCGATTGCGTAAGAGAGTTTCACTCCCAGATCCGTGGAGGTCATTATTCACTGAATCGTTCTTAATGGGATGAAAATCGGATATGCCGGAGCATATCGGATTTTCCGCAGTCTGGGTCGGTGACACTTCCGAAAACAGTGGAGATGCCACTCTAAATGTGCTACGAGAAAGTTTCTGCCCTACACACCACACCGGAATGATTCTTTCCAGTATTCGAGTAAATTTGTTGTGCACAGTATTCCAAGCAAATCAGGACGGAATAGCTGTCGCTCCCAAGCCGGCCGCTCCTACTTTGCAGATGCATTGATGTTGACGAATGGACTTTTGGAAGCTGCATTCACTATTACGATGTAGCGGTACATGAGTATTCATAAAATTTTGTCATGATTATGCCATTTCTAGAAGTCACATGGTGTAACGAGAATTTAGCGAACTTCATCCTATTTCCATTTGAGAAGACTTCAAAATGTGCCTTTGATATAGAGGCTGGAGAATGCTACCTCAGTGATCCGTTGAAAAACTCGATTTCGAACAAACGCACCTACCGGAATGCAGTACTCCGTTTCTCTTCGTTTAGGTCATTACGATAACTGTGTTTATTTATAGCCTCCTAGATACTCTGCGATAGTCATGGTTAGTTTGTGCCTCAGCATACCGTCGAGAAATTCACAGTAAAGTCTGTCTGCTGAGCCACAAGTCTTGCTACCCTCGAACCAGTGCTTATAGAAGTACGAATCCTTGTTCTTCTAACAGTGAGGATTAGTAAGTATGTTTAGCTGCTTCAAGGGAGTGGCATGTACCAAGTTCTCCCCCGCCCTTCAATTTTTCTACAATTCGGTACTAGCGCTACTCAATATATTAACTGGTGGTCATCTCCTCAACGGCGCAATGCATCTTTCATCCACTCACGTAAATGCAGGGAAGCATCCTGGCGTAATTGGAGAAAGCATCATCAGTTATTGCAGCGAGTTATTCCTTGGTAGTATACCCAATATTAGTGAAGCCTTCCCATTCACTCGTTTACAGCAGTCAATCCCCATTTCGTTAACGCAGGGGTAGTTGTAATCTCTCTCTTTAACCTCCCCGGCGGTTACTGTGGGAATTCGGATCGATGTTAAAATGTTGGTTCAACCACACAATATGTACGTGAAGTAGGATCATGCAGGAAGCGGAGAGTAACGAACGCACGTATTCGATTAGGTAGCGGTAGACCTGCTACACGTTCCCGAGTTGTAAAACTCTCGAGGTTTTATGAAGCCGCCAAGATTAGGAAAGGTACCTTGGCGTAACCTTTGAAAATCTCGTTGAGCTTGGTGCGAGATTTATAGCCCTTCGCGCAGAATTTGTTGTCTAGGAGCTTTACCACACGTCATTGTTTTGCGAGGTGAGCTTATAAATTATTCTGTGGTGGTCGATTGGATCGCTGTTAGGGGGGAGATCGGGATCACAACCTTCTATTGCGCTAAATCAGTGATCTGAAAGGTGAAAAATCGGCATCCTATCATCAAGCATCGCTAGGCGGTTGGGGCTTCTTTGGATTCTATTTCTTTTGCGTTGGTAAAGAAGTAGCTATATGCGTAAGTGACACCCATGGCGGTTTTTTTCTTTTTTCTTTTGAGGAGGGGTTAAGGTTCGATTGACGTGTTGGTAGTGATTGTGATAAATTAACTGATATGAAAGTGGGGATTCTGGGTTATGTCAAGGTATTATGTACCTGCACTCCCCGCTTTGTAAAGGTACAATGCTACGCGAATTGCAAGGAAACCAGAAGTCGGTTTCGTTCTCCCAGATACATACTTATATAACGTTCTGCCTAGCTGCAAAGAACCAAATAGTGTTATAACAATTAGTACCGGTTGCTCCGTAGCAGTACTGTATCAACCGCCTAGAACCGAAACTTCAAACATATTTTGTAGCGGTAGGGCTGGAATCAGAAAATCACAGTGCCTGAATCACCCTCCCGTCGGAACCTGCCATATAGAATGTGGAATGGCTTCCCCAGTGCTCGATTATTTGGGACACGTGATAATAAAGAATGGACCCCAGGGATACAGACGTTTACACTTCCCCAAAGAAAAAAATCCAATTCGTCCGGAGAGAATCTCATCTTGTGAATACATCAGAAGTACTGAGAAGTGACAGAGATTATAAACTTCAATCTACATCCATGCCACGATTTCATATCTCGGTATTTATGTACATATTTGGCAATTTTACACTAGTGCATATATGCCTTATCAATCAGTCATCTCGGCTCCGAGAATGAGTCCCGTGCACATGGAATAACAACCATCAGCAGGTTGTAGGGCTAGTTTCCGCAATTGTACATCCAACTTAGCCAATGATATCCGACCATTCACTTTATCTCACATGACGCTATCTACCCGAGTTTCAAACGACAACCGCCTATGCCTAGTTTCAACCTTGTCAGATTAGCTCTTCAGCTATAGCTTTTGTGCCACCACTTATCTGCATGCATGCGGGTCGGCCCGCAGCCTGTAGGTAATTAATTGAGTCATCCGTATTATGGTGGATGTCCAGTATTCATTTTTCGTGATTAGTGGTCGCATTGGTGTTTGATGCACGCTACCGGACTAACCTATGATACAGGTAAAGGTTACCGTAGTCTAGACACAGAGCACCCCAAAACTCGCGAATGGAACATGGTATATCCGGAACGACCATGTCATGATCTCAGACCATTATACGTATTGCATCCACTTTGTGGCGTTAGCTTGCATGTAGTCACACATAGCCCTTTAGCCAGGTGATGCTTTATCTCAAGTAACCAGAAAATTCTAGGTAGTAATAATTCACACCACTAGCACCTACCCCGCACAGGAATAACGTCATATTTACAAGTTCCATCCGAATTCGACTGCATGAATTATGACTTGATATGTACTTCTGTATAACTTTCACGGCGTTCTCTCAAGCTCACTAGCAAATTAGTGCCCTTGATTACTAACCTTTGCAGGGTTTGGAGCCTCGCGGTGTGCCGTCCCACAACTAAAGTCAATTACAGTCCTTTCTTGACGTCATGTATAAGCTTACACGTCAGTGAGAATGAACGACAGAAAGCAGCTATTGTTGTACCACGCGAAGCTATACAGAAGTGGGATACTGTCAAAGAGGTCCGTGACACTGCCGAAAACGTTACGTATGCTTCAATGTGTGTCTTAATTATGAGTTAACATCATATACCCAAATTGGAACGGACATTTTCAATGAATGGTGCGAGAACTAAGTCACCCACAATCACTAAGCGCGGCACCATGTTACGAAGTTGTTTTTACAAATACTGAGGGCATACTCATGACGGTAGCCATGAGATAGTTATTTGCGAAACTATAAGATAGGTGTAAGATAAGCTAGTTTCGTGGTGAATATGCCTGTGGTCGCACAGGCTTTTGACTGGGCTAGTTTAGCATTTTAATCTATAGGTCGTCGATTTGGCAGCGTATAACTCCATGAGGCGCTGTATTGTATGCCTAAAGTTTAGGGATGATTAAGGATTGCCGTTGAATAACTAGGATAGGCCTGAATGAGTGCGAGCAATTGCAAATGTAATAGTATCTAATTCAACGATGCAGGCCAGGCCCGCCAGGGCTTGAATATTATCACAAGTTCAAAGAATTACTTCATCCAATCGCTGCAAAAGCTTGTAGACCCTTCGAACGTTGGGATGCTGTGAAGAGTGAAGATAACGTCATATCTGGAGTGCTGACAACGTGCGGGTAACATTCTTAGGTACGATTTTGGTTGGCAGTCATGGACGTGAGTCTTGAACTTCTTCGGCCTAGTTGTCCCCTCCAGATAGGAGGACCCGATGCCTCCATAGCTAGTCAGTAATTCTTTCGCTGGCGCTATCAATGAGACACCGCGATCAGCGTTGGAAACCTTCGAATTATCTACTCATTGCGTCACTATGCCGTATGATAATACGTAATGCCCATTTAGGCATGCCCCCCGCTACTACGCAGCTCAGTTAGACAACCCCAGCAACTACGAAATCTTTGAATGTGGAACTTAGAGCTCCGTGGTAACAGTGGACCAATCCACTACAGCTTTATTCGGAGTGTTCCGAGCTGCAGGCATTCCTCATATGCCGTGGGGGCTGTGGAACAGTAAGCCGGCTGCGGCCAAACGGAATATTGATCTCAACCGTGTGAGAGATTGCACGCAGGGTTACGAGATCATAGGTGGCATGGTACAGGGTTCCGAGTACGGTTGGTTGGTGTCGTTGGTGATCAAACCATACCAACGTCCAATAGTGCTGACCCCGGCTGCCAGCCCTGAGAGCTGTTTCTTGCAATTCGTCGAAACTTTATTCGACTCCGAAGTCAAGCTTCTGGATAATAGCTGCCTGTACACGTGCTGCATGGCTGTCAGCTGTCGTAATTGGGCATACGAGGTAATCCAACCCATAGGCATTTAGTTGTAGCCTGGTCTTTGCAACCCTGAAGGGTCGGCGGCGGTTAACTAGTGAAGTTATCAACACTCTAGGCATCCGTAGGAATCTCGCAGATCTGCATTATGGTGAGAGCTCAATGGCGACGAGATGTGTAGACACATATGGTACAATACTAGTAAAACGTCTGCAAGAGTCTGTGGAACTTCAATACGTATGAGTACTTGTGACGCGTGATCGTCCGAAGTATGGTTGCTGGTACAATAAATACCGAATCCTTGTCGGCCCTGGCGAATCCTAGCTAGTCAAACACTGCCAACCAATGCGCAGCCTTGTCAATCACTGAGGCTGCGCCCCCTCTGAAAAATACCAACGTATGATACTTGATAACACCAAATAAGAGAGTGCGCTCGCTCTTGGGTGACGAACATAGTGTTTGCAATCTTCCGGTGGGTTGTCGATATGGGTTTTCCGTAGTCGTATACCATCGGGGAAGTGGTTGAGGGATATCATACCATTTAAATGTTTGAAAGGATAGCATGAGGTCGCTTCTCGAGTGGAAACTAGTTAACGCTTTAACCGATGCCATAGAAACATGGGCCATGCTTCACAAGTATCTTCTCCAGTCATCGTCAAACGCACCAACACACTATAAAACTTATGCAATACAACCAGAAAATTAGGTGAACTAGTATTTAGTTTGAAGAATTTTATGAATTGCCACAATATATCCGTTCCCTCCCCTGACTCCAATCCAATCAAACATCAATCAATTACAAAGGTAGCCGTGATTTCTCAATAGCCTCCACACTCAGATCTAGCTGGAACACCCACACAAACGTGTCCGTGCTCGCGTGGCCATCGACTCGGGGAAGATGACCCGATAATTTGTGATCCCAACTCTATTTGTTCATCCGTCGTCTTTTTCCTTTTGTGGACCTACACCGGAAAATTTTAGCTTTATCCTACCGAAGAAACAAAATCTGAAGGTCAATCTGAGATTCAATTACAGGCTATAAGGTTAGGATTTGGATTGAGCTAAGAAATTGGAAAGCAGCTCTACATAAAGTAACGGGACATACATTTTCCCACCAACCAACGATCCATGTCTTGATACCCGTCCTGTATTTGATGCATAGAGCAATTACCACCACTAAAAGCCCACAGGCTGCAATTACAATTTGCGCCCAATCTCCTGGAGTAACTCCCGTCGGGCGGTAGTCATCGTATATATCGTCTATATTGCTAGGTAAAGGCGGTGCTACTGACATGGTTGGAATGCTCGATAGATTACCTATTCAATTGCGCCCCGGTCGAAGTAATAACGGTAGAATCTTTAGTTGTGAGACTGCGCTGTTTGAATCTCTTATATAGGCTCTCGGATGTTCGAAACGTTCGACAGATGCGCTGGTATCTCGATGGAGTATATTCCTTTCAACAATGTTCAACACGCCGGCCAGCACTGTGTCTAGGGTGAAGTTAGACTTAACTGGACTGAGTAGGCAGCTAACAGTATAGATGAATGTAGCGCCCGATGGCACCTTTATATGCATATGCAAACTATCCCTGGTTTTGCGGTTCTTACTGATTGAACATATATTGTTTTCGAGTTCGTAAACGCGTCATAGCTGGGCATCGAGCCAACCCAAAACGGTTCTCACTGAGAAAACACAGGCTGCGCTTCCCCGTTGTAACTTAGTGACATACCTCACCTTCATGTATGCTTAGGATGTTTGCTATCAACTACGATTGGGCGCCTCACAGCATGCTCCAGAACCATGCTGCAAAGACTTTGTGCTCGAAGCATCGGTGACGGATAACGGCCGAGGATGCGTATACGTGTCAGATACGTACTTCTTTCTTCACCGTTTGTCTTGAGCAGTCGCTTAGCCGTCGTTGGCTGTAATGCATTGGCTTAACTTAATGTGATTATTGTACTAACAAACCGAGCTATATGAATAAATGGTAGCTGTTCCGGCGATTTTTACCTACTCACGTCAAGAATACCCTGGAATCAGATTAGTGTGGGAAAATTTCACAGAACCAGATGGCTTCAGCCATGCTCACAGTGCGTCTCGTTCCAGTAAAGAAGCCGCAACAGTCTCGCATGACGATTTCAGAGCCTTAACTCTACGATACGGGCCCTATATCTTGTCATTGGCCCATATGTAGAGCCAGGATCTATTATCATCCAGGGGGTACCGCCATCACCGAGGGATTTTAGCTGACAGTTCGAGGACACGTTTTCCTGACATTAATTAACTTATAATGCTAAAACTTACAGGTGTTACAGATTGATCAATACTATGGGTTTCGTACACACTATGGAGCTATACTCTAGATCAGCACCAGCAAGAGGCAGCTTTTTTCCATCATTAACCGTACGATATTGCGGTTTATTCCGTTGCGCTCTGCCGCATTAGCACGTAGTGGGGGCCTCAGAGGCTGAGCTTGCGAAGGAACGCGCGCATGTGTAGGTACGCATGCACTCGATCTGCATATCTAGCGTACAGAATAACCAAACGCTAGTGTTTTTAAGGGAGGCTAGTTTCGAGCTTAATCACTTGGACAATTCAGAACGCAAAGGCTAGGATGGACTGCTCAGTTTACACTGTGTTCTCGCCATCTTGTATCTTTCTCGCAAATTGGGTTTGTAACGATATCTATAATGGCATGTAATTTGTAGGAGCCTTTTCCATCCCCCAGATGATAGCTATAATGTCTTGCTGCGCGACGCAAAGAGCAACCACCTTAATGTTGAGGTCACCACAACCGCTGAATCGCTATAATTTATTCTAGAATTTGCCCGAGTTACATTTAGTTTTACTAGGGGAACCCTGTCTGCTCTAAGTTCTTCTTATATGCTGATTTGTTGTTGTGCTGGTGCTTGAGTTTCTAAATACATTTGTTGTTGCATCCTACCGTGAGACGCAACTCGGTTGCTACTATTAGGGGAATAGTATGGAGGGAGAGTTACGTTGTCAGTTTCTCTCGTTCCCAACGTTCCGCTTTATCAATCTTTTAACAAGTACAAGGCAGGATCAGTCAATCAACACCTCCCCCCCGAGCTCTGTCTGCCCTGTGATCTAGATCCCAATAAGAAAATATATCAAACTACGGTTCATAGGCTAATTTGCCAACTGGTAAACTTGCAACATGCCGAAGCGGGTCGTAGATGTGGACCTCGTTTGTGAGTTAAAACTACGGATCGATTGTCATTTAGTAGATCAGTGCACGTGGGGATATAGCGATCTATGAGATTCGTTTAGATTAGATCAGATGGTGATCGGATAGATCGGAGCTTAGTTTAGAGCTAATGAGAGCTTCTATACTCTATCGTCATAGAGTATATCATCGAAAGATCGAAGGTTTAGTTGAGGCTATTAATATCAAGTTGGTGATATTTATTTTTCAACAGAATGGGATCCTACTCTCAGCGGCTGCTCGACGAAGAGTATTTCTGTACGTACCCTGTATGCTACGCGAATACCAACACCCAATTTTCTCGGCTTTTTCTTTATTGCAACACCACAATCTGTTCGTATGATAACTTGAGGCCAAAAGAATACAGCAGGGAGTTAGCTACATTGCAATCCAGCAAACATGTAAAATGATCAATAGCCTGTGGATCAATGTGCATTTGGTGTTTCCAAATGATTTCATGGGGTACGGAAGCTGCCGTATTTTGACTTGGCATTCACGTAGCGTACAGATTGAGAAGATGCAATGTCGAGATTAGGTTAGATGACTGTGTGGGGGTTGGATTTACTTTTTCACGCTGTTTCTATTTTTGCTCATAGCTTTCATATACTAGGAAGATACCAAAAGTCGGGCGCGCCCCATAAAATGCGGAAATTCTACACCTCCACAACAACAATTGAGAGAGATTCTGAAAGTGAAGGCAGTGATAGTAGGCCACCTGAGATGCTTCTATG
>Ga0307514_10000298_pt1 | contig 122751 bp, 104 predicted proteins | sample 16_EM_MG_FD_203088 | JGI IMG/M metagenome (GOLD analysis project Ga0307514, IMG submission 203088) | Populus trichocarpa ectomycorrhiza microbial communities from riparian zone in the Pacific Northwest, United States - 16_EM | ecosystem: Host-associated > Plants > Roots > Unclassified...
ACCCACATCCACCAAGAAGCAATCTGAAACCTCACAGTCAATCGAGAAGCCGCCAACCGGAGATGGAAATTCCGAACGTCAAACGGAGGAGCCATTGGACGACGAATCACCTCCGAAGCCGAAGAAGAAGTCACGAGAATTGGCTGGCCTTGAGACGTGACTTGGAGATGTATGGAAGCCGCCGGCCGAAGGCAGTCGCCGAAACCGCGCTGGGAAGGATACGCTGGCAGAGTCTGCACAATTGGCTCTCGAAGATGAGGAATTCGAGGATATGATTCCCATCTACGCCGCAGCTGCGATCTCCAATAATCACGATCACGAGGATGGCATCGACGATCCAAAGTCTTACAAAGCAGCAACCGAGTCTCCGCTGGCCGAGAAATGGGATACGGCGATGAAAGAAGAGTTAGATGCAATTGGTCAGCATCAAGTCTTTGGAGATTTCGTGGAGCTTCCCGAAGGGAGAAAGGCTTTGCCAAGTCACTGGGTATACAAGATCAAGCGCGATGGAGCAGGCAATGTGCAGCGGTTCAAGGCCAGGCTAGTCTGTGGAGGAAATCACCAAATCGAAGGCATCGACTACCAGGCTACGTATGCACCGACTGCTCGCTTGGGCCACGTTAGGCTGGCACTCGCCATCGCCGCCAAGTACGATCTCGAGATCCATCAAATGGACGTATGCACGGCTTTCTTGGGAGTTGACTTGGAAGAAGAGATCTATATGCACCCGCCGCAGGGATATTTTCGTTTGCTCCAGAATGGGAGCCGATACTACGATCCAAGGTCAAAGACTTTGCGGAAGATGGTACTCCGCTTGAGAAAGTCTCTTTATGGCCTGAAGCAGTCCTCGCACGTTTGGTACGGCACTTTCAAAGACTTCGTGATCTCGATTGGGTTCGTGGCATCACGCGTCGATGGAGGACTGTTCGTGCTCCATAATAAGGATCAAGACATAGTTGCCGCGGTCATTCTGTACGTCGATGATCTCCTTATCATTGCTAACGAGGGCTTGATTGGGCAGATCAAGGATCAGATGAAGAAGAGGTTCCGGATGCATGATCTCGGGAGTGTCTCCTTCTGTCTGGGCATAAACATCGAACGCAATCGGGAGCATCAAATGATCGACATCCATCAGCACAGCTACATTGGGACGATCTTGGCGAAGTTCAGAATGAACGAGTCCAGGCCAGTCGCCACGCCAATGGCGATGAAGCTTCATAAGAGGAAGCCCGACGAAGAAGCCTGCGATCCGACCATATACCAATCGATGATCGGAAGCCTTATGTACGCGATGACCGCCACTTGGCCCGATATCGCATATGCCATCGGAGTTCTCAGCCGGTACAATCACGACCCGAGCAATGAGCATATGGTAGCTCTCAAGCGCGTGTTTCGGTACCTCAATGGCACGAAGGACTGGCGACTGCGCTTCGGAGGAGCATCCGGAGGAGCACCCAGAGGAGGACTCGGAGGAGAAGCAGAAGGTGCACTTAGATGTTATGTCGATTCGGACTATGCTGGATGCCCGGATGACTATAAATCGACAAGTGGACTGATCATCACCTTCGGAGGAGCGGTTGACTGGCGATCGAGAAAACAGAAGTCGACTGCCCAGTCCACGACCGATGCCGAATACTATGCCTTTGGAGTAGGCTGCATGAGACTCACGCAGATCTCGCATCTCTTGAACGAGCTCGGCATCCCGACGATCCCTCACGTATTCTCAGATTCACAGTCACTGATCGCGAGCATCAAGAACAGAATCTACCGCGGAACTGCAGTTGCACACATTGCGACCAAGTACTATCTTGCTGCATATATGGCTAGAGACAGAGAGATCGACTTGAGCTACGTACCGACTGCTGAGATGCTCGCCGACTGCTTCACAAAGCCACTGCCGAAGCCCGCCTTCTTGAAGCAGTGTGCTGCAGTGGGAATGATCGGAATTGGACTCGGGAATGGCATCGGGAATGGCCTCGGGATTGGAATTGGGATTGGCCTCGGAAATGGCCTCGATATGCACGGAAATGGTCACGGAAATGGTCACGGAAATGGTATCGGAATGGGACATGGAAAAGGCATCGGGAATGCCGTCGGAAAGTAAATTGATTGGACACGTTTGTTTCAAGGAGATCCACAATGTTTGATTGGCTCCTCTTCTCCTTTGTTTACTGTTTTTGTTTGAAACGGACGTGATAGCCGTCCTGGAGGAGTGTTGAGCTGATTGGAAGTACGGATATCACTATGCCAAGGACTATGATGTAACTTGCCTCTTTTGTAGTTAGCACCATTAGTCATCGATCGACCTTATGTCGATGCGACATGTCTCGTTACACGATACAATAGACACACCTTCGCATACGCCCGCGCACACTGGACTACTCGAGCACACGCCACCGTACAACAAGTAGTACAGCAGGCAATTCATCCGATGCTTAACCAGCTCAATTACACCAATGATGCAGATACCAGTTCGTCCACTGTGATGCTGTCAATGCAGTCACTGAAAATATAACCCAGAACACACATTTGAATATGGTGTGCAATACTAGAAACAGCAAGCATCAGAAGCGGTATGCCATAGGGTGGGAGTCAATTCATATCGAGCTGTGTGGCCATCAACAATCTACATCATGTACAGCAGGTTCATGCAGAGTGCGTTGTGACCAAATTTCTGCCACCGATAATTGTAAACCTCCATGGTCTATCAAGATGTGTATCTGCTCAGTCCATGAAATCGAACTCTAAGATGTAGTCAGTTCCTGGATATCCGCGCATAAAATCACTGATAAGCATCCCTGAGAGAGGATAAATCAGAAACTGAACACCCATGAGGAGGCTACCAGAGGAGATACGGTTGAGATTATACCCAGATCTCATATTTGGAAACAGCAACTAATTTCTTGTAGGAATTCAACATATCCCCTACCATGGCAAGGCAAGTACGTCAGGTACAGCTAGAACAATCCGACATACACCTTGCATTGAATATGGCCAATATGACCATAGCAAGGTTTTTGCATGCTACAATAAAGGAATCACAATACCTGATCAAGAATCCATACGCCAAACTCCAAGATGTGAAGAAGTTGGGAGTCATGCATGCTGCCATTAGAAGCTAGATGGCTACGATAGAAAGACACCCAGCTATAGTTTCTCAAAATCAATCAGATGGCTGCATTGTATGCGAAAATGGCACAGTGAATAATCTGTTGATGGAATGGAGACACAATGGAACTGGTGCACTGTGACCAGGTTCTAGGCCACCTCTGCCAGGAATGCCACCTGCGTTACCTGCAGCACCAGGTGACAATGAAAGAGCTTGAAGTTCTCAAATTGAAGGTGTGCCATGTGACTATGTGTATGTACAGACTCCACTTCCAAGAGCTCAGTGTCTCAATCTTGATGTGTTTGGCAAGGATAGTGTTAGCAAAGGTGCCGTTTTCGAAACGTTTCTATTATCCTGGTTCCACCAAAACCCGGAACTGGCCAGTTTGGTCCGGGTTTGTGCCAAACGGTTCCCTCAATTACGTCCATGAATATTCATCGCAAAATTTTGTGTTTGGTATATGAAATATGCAGCTTCTGACGGCGCATTTTTTGGCGGTCTCCGATTTTTGATATCTTCAAAACTCAGCAAGCTACTTTGAAATTATTGTCATTTTTGGCCCAAAAACGAGGTTTTTGGGCTGCCGCTTGCTGAGATTTGAAGATATTGAAAATCGGAGACGGCCAACAGATGCGCCGTGTGTAGCTGCATATTTTACATACCAAACACTAAACTGTGTGATCAATATTTGTTGTCTTAATGTGAGGGTTTGCTTGATAAATCGTCGATTTCTGATGGGGTAAGGCCACTGCCTCGCAGACCAATAAAACCGGCCGGGTCCAAAACTGGAACCGTTGCTAACACTAGGAAGTATGATAAGCGCAATCAAGATTTTATTCCAAATTTACTAGCTTATTGAAGAGCATCCACTGTTTTGTACCCAATCTGCTGCAGGGTACTAGGCTAAGATCCATTTTACACATGATTGCTGCCAATTGTGCAAACCTGAAAGTGACGCTGAGCATTGATCAACAGCAATGGGATTTTTGAGTGTATTATTATCTACAATTAGTGGACACTTCAAAGTATATTTTAAAAGATATATATATTTGTTACTAAGGAAGAATATGGTGATAAAGAAGAAAGTGCCTGAAGATTATAGAAAGGCTGCCAAAACACCATTAATAATACACTATGCCAAATGAAATGATTGCATACTACAGATACGCAAATGGCAAACTCAGCATTTATGGTGCATTAGTGATTTTTGGTTTTGTAAATCAGGTAATTGGAATATCATCAGGTGTATGTTATTTGTAATAAAAGTATTGGCCGCCTTTATGGGTAATACAATGAGCAATAATGTCTCCTCAATCACCTGAAAATTAGTGTCAATGGAACATCAACAATTATTGGTCTTGCACGTCAGATTATTAAATCGTGATTTGGTCGTTGTTATACATAATCACAGCAATGGCTGCCTGTACTGGCAAAATAGTATGCGACACACTTGCTGCCCCATCTCGAGAATCAGTGTGAATGGAGCGTCAACAATTTCTGGTCTTACTTGTTGGGTAATCTCAGTGGCACTTGATCACAGACATCTAGAAACAAAGAGTTGGCATCTTGTACATTCAGATCAGCAAGAGAAATTGCCGCAACAGTCTCCTGGACAATTAATACATATTTCAGGTTCAAAGCTGCTACTCAGTATTCATGAGGGTTTTAGTTTAGTCAACCAGTCAATCTTCATATGTAAACAGTAATGGCCACATTTCACATTGAGTAACTATGATGCATGGCCAAAAATCATTGACGCTCTATTGATGCTAATTATCAAGATGGGGCAGGGAGCATATAGGTTTCTGTTTTGCCTGTAAAGGTGGCCAATAATTTGATTATGTCTACCAATGACCAATTCACTCTTTTATTACCTGACATATAAGATCAACAATCATTGATGCTCAGTTGACGTTTATTTTCAAAATGTGGCAGCGAGTATATTGCTATATCGGTTGCCTATAAAGGCAGCCAATCTTTTGATTATAGATAACAACAACCATATCACTGTTCAATTACCTGACATTCAAGACCAAAGAATGTTAAAACACCGCTGAAAGTTATTTTTCGGAGATTGTAGCAATGACCTCACTCGCACTTCCACTCATAATGGGGACCAATACATTGTTATGCATTACAGCAACCAAGTCTCAGTTTAATTATATTACTTACAACACCTAAATCCATTGATTCTCTGTAGACAATCATTTTTAGAATGATGCAGAGAGTGTGCAGTGTTCTCATATCTCTATACAGGTGACCAATACCTTATGAATGAATGTCTGCAACCACTCACCACTCCGCTTACCAAAGACCCAAGACTAAAGATCAGTCACACTCAGTTGACTCTCATTTTCAGAAATGGGTAGGGAGCATGTCTCTCTGTTATTTGATTACAAAAGCATCCAATAAATCAAAATTGACAATGACATGCCAAATTCAATAATTTGCAATTCACAGTAGGATTTCCAAATTTGACTACAAATAGAAAAACCATAAAACCATAACCAGAAATTGGAACCGATGGGTAAAGCCACACCTGGCAAATCCTGCCAGTTGGCATGTATGGGTATCGATTTGGCCCACCAAGCACCAGCCGTTGATGTCTAAGGTCATGACTGGAATCACAACCGACTTTGTTTGCGGTCAGAACCCAGACTGCGGGCAGGTTACCCGGACCAGTTGCTATCACTAGGTGCATCTCCTAACTTTCTTTGTGTGGGACTTATCTTCTGTTTCAACTATGTTAATTGTTGTGCATAGTAAACATTGTAAATCTGACATAGAAATATTAGACAGAATCCAATACTTACAGCATCTAGTGTTTGCAGATCTATTAAGAGAAATAGACCACCAGGCAAAGAACACATTGCAGGTATACCTACCCAAGCATCTGCCAATGACCGCTCATCGTCCTCAGCTTCAATTGCTAGAATCCAAGCCTCTTCAACCAAGAAGTACATGTTGTCGGATATTGCTTGACAGTGAGGATTTGTGAATACAATTGGCTTCATGATCATTTTGGCTACCATGAAAGTAACATTTTGGTATAGGGCAACGTTGTGGTCTGCACTAGCGTGGCGTGGTGGAGCATTCTGGTCTTCAATATACATGAGTTGCAGCAGTGCCTGGGCCGATGGTGCTTATTCAGCCTTGGGTAATGTGTGGAAGAGGGCTGACTGTTGGTGTTGGAAAGGAGGGGGTGAGATTGACCCAGGTTGTATTCGGGCAATACGAAGAGGAGGGCATGCAATAACAGTATTGGCAGGCTCCAATTGTTTCGCAGTGGAACCCTGCTAGTTCATTATGACATGTCCCAGAACACCGCGCATCGAAGAATTACCTGCTACTGGTGAGGGAAGACGTCTTCTTTACTGTCTGACAATATGGTGAGTGAACTCTCCTGTGTTCTCACTTTCATCTTTAGTGATTTCCTCATGAGAATTGTCATCCTGCATCATTCATTGGATCAGGGAAATTATTCATCTGCAATGCAATTCACAAACACAGGCAATTGGAAAGGAACTATTTGATGGTCAATGAAGATTGGCTGCTTTCTTGACTGTGGGTACTCTCTTGAGGTGTCCTTCTTGATTCTTCTGGGACTACAGATTACTTACCTCACTGGGCCTACATTCCATTTATTGCAATTACAATGCACAGATCGGGAATGTGGGAATGAGTGAATCAGCGGTAAATATAAGATTAGATTCAATAGAATAGCCAAAATTATGGATCAAGAAGTTACACATAGTTGAGGATAATGCAAATCAATACGTGCCATGAAGAATTCAAGAGGGATGACTTCAATAATTCATCTGGATATTCAAATTAACGGTCCAGGATTGCTATGTAGGAAGTTGTCAGGTGAACCAGGGTAGCTGGATCTCTTGTGAAGCGTGCCAGAATTGCTGGATTCCAAATCCCGAATAATAGCAACTCCTATCAATAACACTCTGTATGGATGCCAGAATTGGAGGTCGGCTAAATCCGATACACAGAGCATAGAACCTGATGCACCTGCACTAGACAAACCAGAAGAAAACTCTCGACATTAACTAACCCTTGGTGTAGGCCAGACTCAGCTCTGGGAACCTGAATGAAAACATGTGGCCCTGCATATGGCTCCTCCAGATAGGCTACATATGGGTGAGAGGTTGAGCATTTGATGTTGCCGGATGGTGTAGAATTCGTACTGCATGGAGTATCTGCAGAACTTCATGAGTGACCGCTGAGTTGGAAGGGGTCATACTGGGATGGTTATTGATTGAATATTTATGAATCTCCATATGTTGTATATCTGCCGGAAGGACACATGTATTTTCACTGTAGTCTGTTGTAACAGGATACTGCAGCTCAGTTAGCAGTCGATAAAGTATTATTCTATGCATAACTTTCCTATCATGTGTTCATCTGGGCTATGTCTACAGAATATCCTTCACATCAATGAATCAGTCAGAGGAGGAGGAAGAGGATTTGGTGTACAAAGGAGATAAACAGATATAGAGACAGAATGGTAATGTATGATGGATGATTTGGGGGAAAGGATTCAAGCACTTGTTGATGCCATGATTGCTAACAAATCCATCATAAACAATCGCTCACATTCCGATTTGGCGTCTAATATCTACTATGTTGCACACCACTAATTCACACAGGCATTCTGGGTATCGCTACTACGATATAAACTTAAATACATATTTGGGTTCAAAGCGATACACTACAATGGTATGCATGTATAGTGAGACATCATCTCATGGCTGGCAATGGAATGGTCATTCCATCCCAGCAATACTGGGACATTGATGTGCACCAAAGATTAAATGGTTAAGCTAAGATTCAATGGCTCAGGGTTGCAGACTGGCCTTAAACTGATATCAAATTGCACTCTTCTACATTTTCTTTTCTTCACTTGAGCTTTCAAGATTCTCTCAGTTCAAACTTCTCTAATGATGGACATGTACACTCATAATCTATCTTCGGATATGAGTTTGGGCTGCCCAAACATACATATATTTAGAGTCTAGTAAAGTCTGCCTCCAAAGAATTGCAAACTTTGGCCTGTTTGAGTTATCGTAGTTCATCAGTGTGAGGGAGTTGCTGGCTATCATGTAGAGTGGCTGAGTAGATTCTGTCCTTTCAGATTAGTGCTCTCATGCTGCAGCACCTTTGAGAGAGGTCGATGTTGCAGAAGTCACGTTAGGAGATGGACAGAAAGGTCCAGACATGCTGCATAAGCAATATCATGTTAAGTGAGGTTACTAATTTGCCTGGTCATGCATTCATGAATTAGTTGTGCATGGCTAGTGTTAGCAACGGGTCCGGGTAACCCGCTGGCGGTCCGTGTTGGGACTGGAAAAACGGTTCGGTTCGGTTCCAGACCCGTTCAAAAACCCGACCCGGAGTGTCTTGGCGGGCCAAACCCGTACCCGTACCCGTCAACCCGCGGGTTTTGCCGGGTTTGGCGAGACCCGTCGGTACCAATCTCCGGTTTACATTTTCGGGTGTTTCTATTTATGGTTGCAGTCAGATATATTACTGTCATGTGCAAAATATTAACTTTGGTACATTATTCTCTTTATTTGTTTCATTGGCTGCCTTTATAATCAAAACACGGAGCGACATGCTCCCTTCTACATCCTGAAGCTGAGTGTGAACGAATTTTTGTCTTGCATCATTAGTAAGATTTGAGATCCGGAACAGCCATATTGATAGTTAAGGCAGTCATTACGCCAGAAATGGATCAGTTTGCACCTGCGACTGTGCCAACATCATTTGTTGAGCTGATGCGGATGCACTATAGTGTCAGCGGAAAATCGCAATGCCGCAAGGAACATCACGAGCATCAAGTAGCCATATCAGACAAACATACCCGAAACTACCGTCTCACATATGCATATCGACTCTCATAACCGACACGGTACTCAATTCATCACCCATTCCGAATTCGAAGCCTGCTAAACCCGTTAGCTTTCACCTCTGCATATTTCCTCCCTACCTACCTACCATACAGGAAATGGATTCAAATGAACATATTGTATTGGCTCGTAGGTCACCTGTACACAACCTGCACAATATGTAATTATTGACGACATATCTTCGCAAAATTTAATTGCTGTATCTATTTTGCTACGTGTCAGAATTTTTTTGATTTCAGTGACAGTATTGTGAGACATGATAGTTTGTCTGTGCATGTGCAAGGGTCATACGGGCCATGCGAATGTTCTAAACTCCAAACCAAGTTCATTTACAATTGATCAACGCGTTATCATCCTGCCTCTTACAGATAAGTGAGAACGCGCAATCTAAACTCGCGATAAAATTGACTAACAAAGTTTCACTTAGTGATGGAATACGACTTATAGAAGGAGCGGTCAATGCGCAACGCCAATCTGTATGAATGACCACCATCATGTTGCATTCATCCATACACCCACCTATATCACTCCACGTTCAGACTGGGTGTACATAGTCAGCATTCTGAAAAGTCCTTATGGTAGGTCATGGAAATCGAGGAGATCCAACTGCATATGGCAAAGTGAGCAAGTTGGGCTATATTAATGACAAATTAGTGTATGGATCTACATGCAGTGAATTGCCAGCTGAACCCACTGGAATGTCACAGCGCTAGGTAACCCATCGCTCAGAGAACATGTGCTTCAGTTGATCAGAAATTGATATGCGACAAAGCTTTTGCATGCAACTGAGTATTGATAGAATTTGTTCATTGGCTGTCAATAATGACTATATGATTATTTGTACAAAATTATTATCCATAAAACAACAGTTAAGACATGTTTATTGTGAGTGTGAATGGAGCGTCAACGATTTATGGTCTTGTAAGTAAGTAAATTGGAAAGCGACTTGCATGCTGTTATTCATAACACACATATTGGCTGCCTTGACTGGCAAAATACAAAGCGACATGGATACAGCCCAATGCTGAAAATTGGAGTCATTGGAGTGACAATGATTTTTGGTTTTGTATGTATGTCAATTGGTAAGCAATTTGCTCGCAGTTGTGCATAACCAAAGTATTGGCAGCCCTTATAACCAACAAAGAAAACAACACAGTAACAGGCCAATTCCCAAAATGAGCGTCAACAGAGCGTCAATGATTTTTGGACTTGTAAGCAACTTAATTGGGAAGTGATTTGCTTGCTGTCATTCATGATCAACAGATTGGCAACTGTTATAGGCAAAAGAAACCGTGGCACGGTAACAACCACATTCTAATACTGAGCGTCAATGGAGTGTAAACAATTTTTTGTCTTGTTAGTAAGTTAATTGGAAAGCGCGTTGCTCACTGTTATCCATAACCAACGTATTGGCGGCCTTTACAGGTAAACGAGGAATCGACACCGTTACAGTCACATTCTGAAAATGAGTGTCAATGGAGCGTGAACGATTTTTGGTCTTGTAAGTAAGTCAAATGCGAAGCTATTTGCTTGCTGTTTACCATAATCAACGTATTGGCAGCCTTTATGGGCAAAAGAGAAATCGACATGATCACAGCCCCATTCTGAAAATGAGAGTCAACAGAGTGTCGTTGATTCTGGATATTGCATCTTGTATAATCCAAGGGCGGTGCTACTGCATTTACCGATAATCAAAGTATTGGCCGCATTTAGGCGCAATATGGTCTGTGTCAATGTCACTACGCCTGAAAATGAGCGTCAACTGAGCATCAACTGAGTGTCAACAGAGCGTCATCGATCTTGGGTGTTACATCTTGTATAATCCAAGGGCTGTGCTATGGCATTTATCCATATTCAACGTAATGGCAGCCGTTATGAGCAAAAGAGATCGCGACATGGTCACATCCCCAGTCTGAAACTGAGCGTCAACAGACCGTCAACGTTTTTGGGTGTTGCATCTTGTACAATCCAAGAGCTACGCGACAGAATTTACCCATAATCGAAGGATTGGCAGCCTTTATAGCCAATATCGTCTGTGTCAATACTGCTACACCTCAAAATGAGTGTCAACAGAGCGTAGTCAGAGCATCAACAGAGCGTCAACAGAGCATCAACACAATGTCAACAGAGTGTCAACAGAGTGTCCACGATTTTGGGCGTTGCATCTTGTATATTACAAGGGCTCTGCTACGGGATTTACCCATCATCAACATATTGGCAGCCGTTATGAGCAAAAGAGATCGCAACAAAGTCGCAGCCCCAGTCTGAAAATGAGCATCAACAGAGCGTCAACGATTTTGTTTGTTGAATCTTGTATAATTCAATGGCTGTGCTATGGCATTTAACCATAATCGAAGCATTGGCAGCCTGTATAGGCAATATCGTGTGTGTCGATACCGCGACATGACAAAATGAGCGTCAACAGATCGTCAACAGAGCATCAACAGAGCGTCAACAGAGCGTCAATAGAGCGTCAACACAGCATCATCACAGCGTCAACAGAGTGTCAACAGAGTGTCAACGATGATGGGCGTTGCATCTTGAATAATCCAAGCACTCTGCTAGGGCATATAGCCAGAATCAACGTATTGGCAGACATTATGAGCAAAAGCTATCGCAACATGGTCACAGCCCCAGTCTGAGAATGAGCGTCAACAGAGCGTCAACCATTTTGTGTGTTGCATCTTGTATAATTCAGTGGCTGTGCTACAGCATTTAACCATAATCGAAGTATTGGCAGCCTTTGTAGGCAATATCGTGTGTGCCGATACTGCGACATGACAAAATGAGCGTCAACAGAGCGTCAAGAGAGCGTCAACAGTGCGTCAACAGAGCATCAACAGAGCGTCAACAGAGCGTCAACAGAGCATCACCAGAGCGTCAACAGAGCGTCAACAGAGCATGAACAGAGCGTCAACACAGCATCATCACAGCGTCAACAGAGTGTCAACAGAGTGTCAACGATTTTGGGCATTGCATCTTGAATAATCCAACCACTCTGCTACGGAATATACCCATCATCAACATTTTGGCAGCCGTTATGAGCAAAAGAGATCGCAACATGGTCACAGCCCCAGTCTGATAATGAGCGTCAACACAGCGTCAACGATTTTGTGTGTTTCATCTTGAGTAATCCAAGGGCTGTGCTACGGCATTTATCCATAATCAAAGTATTGGCAGCCTTTATAGGAAATATTGTGTGTGTCGATACTGCTACACCACAAACTGAGCGTCAACAGAGCGTCACCAGAGCGTCAACAGAGCGTCAACTGACCGTCAATACAGCGTCAACAGAGCATCAACACCGCCTCAACAGAGTGTCAACAGAGTGTCAACGATTTTGGGTGTTGCATCTTGTATAATCCAAGGGCTGTGCTACGGCAATTACCCATAATCAACGTATTGGCAGCCGTTATGCGCAAAAGAGATCGCGACATGGTCACAGCCCCAGGCTGAAAATGAGCGTCAACAGAGCGTCAATAATTTTGGGTGTTGCATCTTGTATAATACAAGGGCTGTATACGACATGTACCCATAATCGAATTATTGGCAGACTTTATAGGCAATATGGTCTGTGTCAATGCCACTACACCTCAAGTGTCAATGGAGCCTCCACAATTTTTGCTCTTGTGAATAAGATAATTTGTAAGTGATTCGCTCGCTGCTATCCATAACCGATGTATTGCCACCCTGTATGCACAAAATAGAAAGTGACATGGTCATGGCGCCATTCTGACAATATCTGTCAACCCAGCATCAACTGAGGGTCATCAATTGGTGGTAATGCAGATTGGATAATGAACGCATTGCATGGATATTTGAGCTTTTAATTGAACTATTGCCCTCCTCTATGATCAAAAATACACATCATTAAAAGAAAAACATGAATTAAAATATTGTCGATCTCGCAACATGAAAAAGATGCAGAATGTGTTTCCTGGCTGTCGAATAATTGATTTTTATTGAGTACTATAATCAAATAGCAAAGGCCATCATGGTATATGTATTTACAGATGGACCCGCTGAACAACCCGCTGAGAACCCGCCCAATTCAGACGGGTAACGAGATGTCGATTGTACTGTACCTGAATTGACAGTTCAGGATTATTGATGACCAGGACCGCTGATCTGGCTCGGGTTCGGTTCCCACCGGGATCCAGACCCAAAGTGACGGTCCAGAACCGTTCCTAACACTATGCATGGCTATCATTCTGCAAGAGACAGTTGACAGAGACCTCACAGTGCAAGACATTTTACCAGAGGCCTTCACATCCCAATCAAGCATGAATTCATGTCTTCGCAGAGGCGAAGCAGCATATGGCACCTATGCCCAAATATGAAGTGCCTCGATTGATGAGATGCTGTGCACACAGTCTCCATTGATTTGAAGCCAAAGACAACATGATGAAAATGAACGAAACAAAAAAACAATTCATACTGGGCACTGGGGTACATATGCTTCGGAGGTGTATTGTCGCTATTGCAGTGTGTTTGGGCTGGAATGATGCATCCCTAATCAGGTACAACTTGTCAAACTTGGCTACAGAAAAATCCAAGCCTCTGAATCTGGAATGGATTGCAGATCTGAGTGATACCTGAACTTCAATTATTGGCCGGGAAATACCTGGCAGCATTTGCTGCAGCATCTTTATAAATATCCATGCCATGTCTCAGCTTCCAACGCTCTGAGGTGCAGATCTGAGGTGCACCCAAACAACAATGATATGCCTGTATAAGCTGTATCGTTATCGTGAATGTGTGAGCCTGAGTCGCATATTCTGGCACAGGAATTAACCATTTGGTAGACAGTCTCTATTGTCGAATGGGATTGGCACTGCTAGAGTGACAGTCATTATGAAATATTCCCAGGACTCTCCAGTGCACCTGAACATTTATCATATGGCAACAAAGGCTGCATTCATGCCACCAATCAGAGTGCAGTGTCTCATATTCTGATACAAGTAATCATTATAACTGAAACTGTTTTATTTCAAAATTGTATTGCCAAATCTGTGGTGCTGGACCTGCCTTAACGTAACTCAAAATGTATACCAATGATTCGCTAGTGCACCTGAAGTTCGATCATCTTGCAGCACAGGCTGCAGCTTTGCCAGATATCAGCGGGACTGTGTCCAATATACTAACACAGCAATTCAAGGTTGCCATGACTAACTTGATTGCAATATGGGAATGTTCAATCTGCAGTGTACGATCAATCCTAACAAGATTCATGAAACATGTGGAAGATTCTCCGGTCTACCTGAATGTAGTCGAATTGTGGTTTCTTGATTCTATTCTCTTCAAAATACATGTATGCCTTCAGGTTTGCACTGAATCTCAAATTTACTACTCACAAATCATTGCCAGCCCTTCACTGCATTATTCTCAACACACTACTTATGCAAGCCATCCTAAGATAGGGCAGCCCAGGAACTACACATTTCGCCAATCAACTGACCATATTACTTATGCGTCATTAATCGTATTAATCACAAATGCATTTCAAATCCCATGTGAGCCATATCTGATGTAAGATACAACAATTATAACATCAAAAATTTCTACAACTATACAATGACATAGAGACAGAATTCATTGCTGCAGTATAGTGTCGCTTCCATATAACCCTTTTGACTGTTTGTATCAGATATAAAGATTATGTTGTGGGAATGCATAAAGAGGCATCCATTGATGAAGAGTTCTCAACAATCTGAGGTGATGGCTCATCTGACTGAAACTTGTTCACATTCTTTGTGAGCCACTGGATTTGGTTGCCATTGGACTCCAGCAACTGGTAAATCATTGACATTGTGATGTTTCGCAGACTCATAAAGCAATAAGGACTCCTATGTGGGCCACTCCCCAGTGTTGATGGTTATTACATGCAAGGTGATTATAGCCACCAGGGCATATATTCAATAACCATGTGTGTGGTACTCTGTGTTGCCATAGCTCGAGACATTGTGCAAATGCCTGCTGCTTCTCATTCAATATTCAGAACTTCTGAGTTATCACCGCATTGTTTGCAGCAGTAAGATGCAGGCCAGTCGTACCCACTTTGGGTGTAGTTATGAATACAGATGAACTTTGTGAAAATTGAAATATAACCTACATTCCTGAGAGCTCATCAATGACATTTTCTGTATATATATCGAGTATGTACACATGATTCGCAAAATACTTGGTTTACCACCACATCAAATGACAAACTTGTCCAGTAGGAGAATAGAATTGCACCAGCTGTTCTAGAGAAGGTGTACAGGGGAGAGCATTTTCATGTCTCTCTCAATCCAGAAGGAGCACCTCATCAGCAAAATGTATTTTAGTCACTGGAGACCTCCAGCAGTGTCTGAGAGGATGTGGTGTGTGAACTTTGAGGCGTCAATTTCAGCAGAGTATCAGACCCTACGAGGGCATTCCTGCCGGCCTTCAGAGTAACTGGGATCACTGATGACTGGTACAGTAGTACCATGGGAGTGATTGTGATAGATTTGGGAACACCTCGGAGCGCCGGAGAGAACTTTGGGTACACCTGGGAGCACCGGGGAGCACTGGCAACAAGTCTGGGAGCGCCAATGAGAAGCCTGGGAGCACCAATGAGAAGCCTGGGAGCACCTGGGAGCCCCGGAGACAAGTCTGGGAGCTCCGACGACAATCCTGGGAGCACCTCGAATCATAGTAATGCAGTCTGGGAAAATCATCTTCCTTGGGAATGCTGCTGGTGCACCTGGAAATCATAGCTACTACTTATTATTCAATGATTATTAAAACTCATGTATTCAGTATGTATTCTCATCTCTGAATCTATATAGCTACCCATCTACATGCGGTATATCTGGACTGGCTGCAGGCAGTGCTTGAGAGCAATTCGTGGTACGCCTGGAAATCACAATGGATTGAACTCAGAGATATACTCCGAGGATGTGATTGAACGAGTTTTGAAATGCACTTGGATACCGTGATTATGCGAACTTGGAGGCCATAATCATGCTTGTTTAGAGATAACTTGGAGGCTGGAAGTGAGCAAGTTTGGAGATGCACATGAAGGCCGCGATCGTACAAACATACAGGATGTAATCCCGCGAGTTTGGAGATACACTTGGAGGCCGTGATCATGCCGGTTTGGAGGCTTTAATCAGGTGGGTTTGGAGATGCACTGGGAGGCCGTGATCGAGCGAACATGCCGGCCATAATCGAGGGAGTTTGGAGATACCCTTGGAGGCCGTAATCGAGTGAGTTTGGTGATGCACTGGGAGGCCGTAATCGACCGAGTGTGGAGATACACTTCGATGCAGTGATCGAACAAGTTTGGACGAGTACTCAGTGGCAGTTGATGGAGGCACACCAGGTGCTGTGACTCTATTCATCAGTTAGTTAACTTGGAGCTGTGGGAATGTGACAAGGTGACTTTGCCTTTGAGATCTCAGGGAGAGCTGGGTGATGGCAGTCGATCGTACAGGGAGGCACACCGGAAGCTGAAGCTACATTGAGGGGTCAACTCTTAATCATGAGAATGAAGGGAAGACAAGCAATCGTGGGTACTCGGTGTATGCTATACTCAGTGTATGCCATACTCGGTGAATGCTATACTCGGTGTATGCTATACTGGGTGTATGCTATACTCGGTGTATGCTATACTCGGTGTATGCTATACTCGGTGTATGCTGTACTCAGTGTATGCTATACTTGGTGTATGCTATACTTGGTGTATGCTATACTCAGTGTATGCTATACTCGGTGTATGCTGTACTCAGTGTATGCTGAACTCAGTGTAAGCTGTACTCAGTGTATGGTGTACTCGGTGTCAACTCATGATCATGACATGGAGAGATAGAGAGGGATGACTTAACTTTGTGTTCTGTAATGATGTTAGAGTTGGGGACAAGAAAGAGAGAAATGGGGAATGAAGAAAAGAATGATGTGGACGATACAAGCGGATATGAGAAATCAGGGGTATGACTTCGCTGATGGGGTTGGGAAGACCTGGTATTGGTGTAATTATATAACGGATCGGGACTCATACCTGCTGAATCTGGGATGGTAAATTGACTCGCACACAAAATTCTCTTAAGTCCCAGTTTCTCATGATGATTTCCCCCATCTCCTCTCAAGTTTCTCTTTCTCGTCCTCAAGTCCACGATCACCTAAGAAGACGAAGTTATGTCATCACTCTCTAACTCTACATGCCATGATCAAGAGTAAATACCGAGTACAGCATACAATGAGTACAGCATACACCGAGTACAGCATACACCAAGTACAGCATACACTGAGTATAGCATACACCGAGTACAGCATACACGGAGTACAGCATACACTGATTACTGCATACACCGCGTACAGCATCATCCCAAGGTTGAATGTCTCCCGCTCCCAGCCCGTCTCTCATCCCTCGGCAGACCATATTGTACACAATCCTCTACATTCCCACAAGTACAAGTCAACTACTGAATACATTCTCAGCTCCCATCACGCCTCCCTCCCAAACTACTGCCTCCAGATGGATCGCCTCGAAGTACTTCTCCAATTTTGTTCAATCACAGCTTCCAAGTGCATCTGGAAACTCGCTCGATCATAGTCTCCAACTGTATGTCTAAACTCGCATCATTGTGGCCTCCATATTTGCTCAATCACAGCCACCAAGAGTATCTCTAAACTCGCACGATTATGGCCTCCAAGACCTCATGATCACGGCCTCCAAGTGTATCTCTAAACTCGCTCGATTATTGCCTACAAGTTTTGTCGATCACAGCCTCCAAGTGTACCTCTAAACTCCAATGATTTACGGCCTCCAAGTTTGCACTATCACAGCCTCCAAGTGTATGTCTAATCTCACACAATTACGTCATCCAAGTTCGCATGATTGGGGCCTTCCAGTGCATCACCAAACTCGCTCAATCACAGCCTCCCAGTACATCTTCAACAAGCGATGGCAGGAATAGAGAGATACAGGGGTAACAGAGGTGGAAAAAGTGATGGGCAGTGTGTATTCCGCAGACCCCGGAGCAGATAGACATTAACTCATTTCCATCTCACCTTATCATTCAATGAAAATACACACTCTGTGTGTCCCGACTTTTGGTCTCACTCACTTTATCCGTGATGTTGACGATCCACGCAAATGGGTTGATCCTCAACGCCGGGTAGTATCATCTCTTCTCACCCGATTCCTATGTTCCTCAGGCCAGCACCACCGTTTCTCTCGAAATCAATTTGGATGTGGCGAGAGGTGAGGCGGAGTGTTGATAGTGGGCTCTCTGACTTGTAGCTGCATCGTTTTACCACAGCGGCCGCCAAGTAGTGCATCTCTAAATGTTGTCTCAATGGGCGTGTCCTGGTACTTCTCCAATTATGCTCCAGTACTCTCTGCGGCCAGATTGACTGTATGTATATAAAAAGTGAGACTTAAATAATGCATGCCATATTATGATGTAGCGAATCTTGTGAGTGTAACAAAGATGAATATGATAAGATGAAATGCCTTGAGGTTATATAAGAACCACTGCTGTGAGAATATGGCATCAAGTCTCCCGCAGAGCTGCACAATGGTCTCGGCTGCTCTCCAAGTATCCGACAGAGCTGTGCAGCGGTCTCAGCTGCTCTCAAAGTGTCTGGCAGATTTACACAGAGTTCTCAGGAGCCTTAAAATATGACTATTCTATGAGTCAAATTTCGTAGCATCCTGAATGCACCTCCATAACTGCAGGTGCTTTCAGTAGCACCTGAGAATGCTCTGGCAGAGTCTGAGAGCACTTTGCTTAGCTCCAGGGGGGTCTGGGAGCATCTGGAAGTACTTAGATGCACTGGTGAGGTCGCCCGGAGTGTCTGGGAGGATTGTGTATTACTTCTGTACCGAATTACATTTTGCTGATGCTCTCTTGATACATTATTTTCATCAGGTTTGGAATACTCTGCTGGTTCATCGACAAGTATTGGCAGAAATGTCTCTCTCAGTCATCAGATAATTGGAGAAACCACCAAAGTATCCAATGGCCATTCATTGTACCATTGTCAAGAGAGTTCAATGCGATGCTCGGTGACCCCCACCACTAACAAGATACATGAGTGCCGCCAATGATCAACCCTCCATCCTCCTGAAGCAACCAGGGAACTGTATTACTCCACCAAGGCCATCAGTTTTCCATCCATTGCCTTAGTCCAATCGAAACCAATGAAGAGTACAGACTGCATTGATATCTGAACAGGTGGTTTGCCGGTGACCAGATTCAATTCCGACCACCTTCTGACCTTCCAAGACTTTGCAATCTGTAACATCTGGTGCACTGCATCCTGGTGAGCTACTTCATCTTCAGTCTGGATAGCATTCATCAAAATGTTCACTGTGGAATACAATTCATCTGCACAATGCTTGTCTATCACTGTATCATCCTCGGAGAAGTCTGACCCTCCTCAACACACCACATTGTCTGATAACACCACTCATGGAGTGGATGCCATCCCAGTGGAGCTGTCATTTGAAGTAACAATCCAATTTTCGCTTTCAGGCAAATTTGCTAGCCAATACTGTTTTTATTGTTCTACAGATGGGACTCATCACGAATTCCAAAACTCCATCCACAGGAGCGCAGTTGGCCATTGCATGATAGTTTGGCTCTGGATGTTAACGTATCAGATGAAATATGGCAGCTATTCCATTGCTCAACCGACTTGTCACTACTCGTGTTCGTATTCATGTGGGTGAGATTCCCATTTTCCACATGCAACATGGTCACCAGTTTGCAATTAGTTTCAAACAGTATCTTGTTGATAACACTTTTGAATGAGTGTGCCACTCCAGGCACTGTGACCAACAGAATTAGTTCAAAGGCTGAAGTTACCCTTGGAAGCCCATGAAGTGGAGTTGTCTGGAAATCTACAAGGTGGTGAGGTGCTGCATCAAGTATCTGCAATAGATACAACTCCTGTTCTCCACCGATACTCCCAGGATCATCGATCTGTGCCTTATTTGCAAACTCTACATCGGTATTCCCTCACCAAATAGACAGCTACAACCCCATTATGACCTTGTCTGCCAGCGATATGCATATCATTCCCACTGCCACCGAGACATACGTCCTACCAAGACTCATTTCATCTCCCACCAGTGCTCTTGGCATATCTGAATACAAAACTCATCTCCTCACAATAAACCATACTGTCCAAACATGGTGCTCCAGAAATGTGATCCCCGGCAGCGCTGGAGGTGATTGCTGATTGCCAGGGACATGGTCAGCTTGCGATTGGTGATTGGGATGAGCATTCAGCTGCCTAACTGCCTCATTATAACATTCAGGTCCAGATTCATTGTTTATTGTATTTAGTACAGTATTCAATACTACACTGCAATTATCTGGAATGAGAACCTCTTTACCATCCTCCATCTGCTTCTGACAATCCCTTGCACAAGTTCCTAATATTGTACCATATGGAATGATCTCCTTCAGTTGCGCTGATATAAGCTGGTCAGATGGGCTCATACTATGGTGCTTCTGAAATTGGTCGCAATGTTAGATTGTTCACAGACAACCAACCATTGGAATGAATATATATGGATGGAAAATAATCAATTCTATTCTTTCAATCAGAGGTTATATTAATACAAGTGTTATTCTCTTACCCACTATCCGCCTCTCCCTCTTCTCGTCCACTCTCTTCACAACCTTCTGTAGTCGATATGCAACAATTAGCAGTAGTGCACCTCTAGCTTCAACATGACTGGCAGGGATTTCCTTTGTTGGTGTAATTATGTGCTCTATAATCTCCTGCACTTAAGCTCTCTGTATTGATACCAAAAATTGTATTCAGATGTGTCCCAGTGTCAACTGGAAAGCATTTGAAAGGCCACAGTTGTACGAAATCTACCTTTATATGGGATCAATTATCATCTGGCCATGTGTATAAAATCCCAATTACTCTCTGTCTAATTTGACCTAATCCAGGGTGTATTTCAACATCAATGCTAGAATGTATCACTCTTTTGAGCATCTGTTTTGGTTGATGAATTAATCAGCTCCTTCCATTTCCTCACATCAGAATATAAGGCTTGGAGATGCTTTTAGGATAGAATGATATGGTTGTCATTCGACACCTAGCAAATCACAATCATTAGAGTTGGATTTGATTTGGCAACTCAGATTGTTTACTTCTCGCCTTTTTGACCATGTGCTCTGCCCAATCCATCTCTGGTCCCTTATTCCCTTGCTTTCCTTTATTCCTTGTATGGTGAATTTTGCTTACCCACTTCTTGAAACATATATCCACCCACTGCAGCCAAATCTATTCAGCATGATCAAACATTGTCCAACAGCAGCCAGGTATGGAATGACTCCAAAAACTCAGCAACTGCAGAATCCCACTGGAAGGATCCTTGTCGCAGCATTTATGAAAGTTGCAGCCCGTTGGAAATAAACTTATAGTTTTTCGCGAGATACTCTGCCACCCTTACTTTCTTCCACTTGTTGAATGCAATGAAGTTGGTCTGAGCCATCATTTTGGCATATTGCTTCAAGGAGATTCCGGATTCCTTTAGGCTGTATGAGTATTTGCCATTTACACCACCCAGGTTTGACGAATTGTTAGTCTCTGCATCCGCATCCTAATCGTTGAACAAAATGTCCCCCACTCGGGGTGTGTCTGCAAACCATTAAGTTGTATATCGTTCACAGTTCTGCTGGCCACTGCAAGTTTTCATTTGAAAGCTACTGCCGGGTCACCAAGGTGAGTGACATGATGGTGCAGATGGAGGAGTCGAGCCTGATGATGTTGGCTGATTGACCATGTTGTCTAATAGCGATCCTGCAGACGCTCTCAGTTCACCCAGAGACGATGGCCCTTGTCCTGCGAACCGTCGTGCGTCATGCTGGATGGGGAATTATGAGACAACTGGGAAGTACTAGGAAATACTGTCTGTGAAGGATAGTGACCATACCCATGAGGCGGATGATATTGATTGGTGTGTTTCCCAGATTGACTGTTTTGGTCAGTACCAGTGTGGGACCCATTATTTGAGGGTTCTGAATGGTCATCACAGTGTTGTTCCAATCTAACTAGGCCATCTGCTGGAGACAGACTCACAGTATCCCATGGAAATCAATTGGTCGACCTCCTCTGTGAATGAGAAAGATAATAAACTACTATATGTACATAATGTGATGCAGTATTAATTGGAGTATAATTGTGTATATTGCAGATAGCAGTGAATATCAGCAGGATGAAGGGTTTTGTATATCCCATTCTGTTGTCATGATCTGTGGTGTTTCACTACACCTTTGATTGATGAAACCAAACAGGTTGAGCAAATGCAATCTTAATTGCACATATCCCACCTATCTTCGTTATATGCTCCCATTCATATACCAGGATATTGGATAGATGCACACCTACACATGCATCCCAGACTTTATAGGTCCTAGATGGGATATGATATGATATCTCCAGGAATTCAACAAAAACTGTATTCCATATGAATGTGAGGATGACTTGAGATATTACACGTCAGTAGTTGGTGTGTAACATTGCAACCTCATTCAATAGAAGCCCAGTGTGTCGAACAGCAACAGTGATGCTCCCTGTCAAGCTCTATGTTCGAGCATCTGTATCCTCTTCAGGATCCATGCGACTGTCAAGAATATTTGCGGAAGAAGCCATCCTACCGGCCTATCAGTTCCTGATGATTATTTTGCCGGCCTACGGTTTGCTAAAGACATATGTATTGATTGGATTATGATGATCAGCCTTCATTATCAGCTGCTGAGAGGCTCAAGTGTTGACATAACTCACAATGCTGTAATGACATCATATCTGGCTCATGGTTGTGAATGCACTAATGAGAACGGAATGCTTCTCTGCTATGCTAAAGATTTTCAACCGATGATGTGCATGAATATTGTGTAGGATACAATATATATATCTTCGCATAGAAAGACAACTGATCGTAAGGTACCTATATTGTCCTGCTGCCCTGTATTTGGCAGTGTGTGATGTGGCTGTGGATGTGATAACCCAATCTGGGTTATAGCGCACTTCAAACATTGATCTCTCAGGCTGCATATTACCACCCAAAGCCCCATACAGCCTCATCTGAATAAGTGTTCTCTGAGCATTTCTCCATTACGGTCAACACTTGCCACAATCATATTAATTACTTCATCTGCAAAAGCAATTATTTCACCAAAACTACCTGAAAGCACACTACAAACAAAATCACCCATTATCAATGCCTGGAGGCCAATTACCTGACGGGATTTACCACCTGCAACATCGGATCAACCCGAGCCATTGTAGTTCAACTTGTGTTGCTGCTTTTGCATGGTCATCAATGAGCTAGCCAAGTAATAATCCACCAGTAGACTTTGTACCTGGTGCACCACCACCTAAAGATACTCCCAACCAAGATGCTATAGATCCCCAGACATCTGATCTAACATATACCCATGATCTAAAAAAAATGGAGGCTCATTGGAATGTAGTTGCAGTGGACAATCCAGATGGGAAAGGATATCACAAACCAATTGGATTGTACAACAAGCATTGCAAGTACTCAGAACAATGGAATCCATCACATCCATTTCAGTCAGCATACAACATTCAACAGACTCTGTCATTCATCCAGGAGACAGTATTGCCAATTGATCAGCACCTCGCATGTGGACTGCAAAACTTTAAAATTGAATCATGTGAATCGGTAGATGCCGTGCAAAAGCTCCACACTGCACTGGATTCGGGCTGCTCGATGCATATATGATTGAAGATGATTCATATGTCCTCCGAACATTATACTACAGTGATATTAGCAAATGTATTCTATTGCTTTTGGCACCTCTTCCATCTCGGATGCACATGAATTTTCAACCAGTGCACCTCCCTGCTGTACCTGATGGATACCTCTGCAGTAGACAAAATGTCCAACTCTGTGAAGTTCACAGAGGATGTACTGTTGGCAAGAAAATCATATCGGTTACAAGAACAAAACATCGATTCAATCTGTACCTAATGCAATTTCAGGTCTGCCTGAATAGATCCTGACAAGTGGCAACCAAATGGTCTGATGCTGATAGGCAGAGGACAAAAGAGCAATTGGAGCGCAAATTCCACCAGTTGACATTTGTAAAATGCAAGCTTTTTGATAAATTATTCCAATATCATCTGCAACAACTATTGCAAGAAGTTGGAACTATGGCAACTGGTCCCAGAAGCTCATTCGCCAAAAAACTGATACAAACAAGAACGACTACAGAAGAAGACATTTCTGGGGTGGGAAACATGACCGCTGACAAGCATGTGGAATTTCAGGTCTGTCTATCAAATGCTGAGACTGAAGCCACGATCTGGAGTGAGGTTCATATGGACCACATTGTGAGCCAGCTGTAGAGAGATGATTATGATATCACATCAAATAAACAGTTGCCGTTAAGGCCGGGATTGTCCATTATCTTAATCACATTTGAAGCTTGGTGGCAGCCAATCAGTATTCAGGACTACTGGAAAACCATTGAACAGCTTGAAATCAATTTCCACCATCCTAAGATGCATCTTATCAGCAGTACATCAGAGCCAATTTGGACAACGGGTTGTGGCATCTATTTCACCAGCAATATTTTGGAATGGCAGCATATCTGCAATGTGATGAAGGCATTTCAACCTACCAATAAAGTCAATTACATTGGAATTGTACTCAACCACAATGACCATTGTACCAGTTTTTCATATAAGGAGGAGACAGTGTGGTATATTGCCTTGCAAGACTGGTATGATTGTGACTTTGCAAAGTTTTCAACATACTATCCACTGCCGATAATCTGTGAATCACTCACCAAACGCATCTGTTATGCCTGAAGCATTGTCAAGAGAAGCCATTGGTTTGCCCCATATCTCCACAGGTACATCATTTGAGTGAATGCTTGGTCCATGCAGAGAGCAGATGGATTGAATCCACCTTACCCAGAGATTAGTCAGATGATATTCAAAGACTCAAGTTTGAGTGGCAATTCCGTTCACAAATTGAGGAGGACTTGGAATACAAGATAGTGCACTAGTGCACGTATATGGTCAATGTGTAATCAAAGACAGTATAGTTATTAATCATCAGAATGGGCTGTCATATTACAGTCAATGATTTCAAAACCCTATATGTGTTGAGCATGTTGTACTTGATTGCAAGGTAAACTATATAGATGCCAACCAAGGGATCATACCTGGATGAGATAACATCTGGGTCTAATACACAGAAATTGACCTCAATAACACCTTCCCAGTCTTAGTTTCTACATTTGCTGTATTGTACTGTAGCTGGGCTCCACCGAATCAGATCCTTCAATTTCAGGTGCGCCTGCACATGGGTAACCCAATATCAATATTTCCTAAAAGGTGCAAGAAGAGTCAACATTGGAAATTACTTCCCCAAACTCAAAAGTATGTGCTGGTGATTCAAACAAAAGTACAACGATCTACAAGATTGGGCTGATTGTGTGAACAAAGTCATCCGGGTTATCAAACAAACTGATATGATGCATATTGAATCTGAAGGAGCAATTGTTGGACCGGCACACTTGGTGTGAAAACATGCTGCATGAGACAATATCAATTGCATATGTCTTTCAAATTATGGTGTGGATTTAAATACCTACTGGAAAGTATATTCAGTTACAATGCCCAAATCAAGGTGTGCAGGGGGAAAATACATAATTGCATACTTCAATTTAATATAGAGATCAATATAATTACTCCTGGAGAGTATGACTCCAGGTTCAACACGCACTCGAATATTCCTGGTGACATGGCCAGTACTCCCACTCGCTCTGTACTTTGCATATGCTAATGGTTTGATTTTGTAGTATTATGAAGACAACTATATACTCTTCAGGATATTCTTGGATTCTGTTCCATAACTTCCCAAACATTGAGGAGCATCTGCGACATAGTCTCAGAGTGTCTGAGAGTACATTGGTTGTTCACAGCCTGTCTGGAAGCATCTGGAGGAATCAATGCAGCTCTTCTGGGTTCCAGAGATATTCAGTTGAGACTGTGTTTCTATGATACATGTTGCTAATACAGCCATCTGGGATAACAACTGCGAAATGATCTAATTGGCTTCATTTGCATCAATGGCAGCCTTTAACACCTTCAACCTGAACTCTGAAATCCTGTATCTCCACCCATATGACACATTCATGTTTGGTGCCAAATCAATGGCATTGTACAATGGCTGATGTGGCAGAAGTGTCTCTGCCATGACTGCGTTAAAATTCTGTACAACATCTCCATATATTGGTGTCAAATATGCTCCAATATTGGTTAGTACCAGCTTAAAAATCATGTCGACTGCTCCTCCAAATGTCTGTCCATAATTCATAGACAATGCAGAGCCGCATTACAATATCAAGGCGTTTGAATATAGCATTGTTCCATCATTGGAGTGCGAAGCCACACCTTTCCGTGCTATCTTCTGAAATGGGCAATCCAGTAGTAGTTATTGAAGGTCCTGATTATTGCTGCGCTATTCAACGAGAACATGCACCACTGCTTCCTGCTGCGCCATGCAGTGTGTCAGCCCTGTATCACTTGCCACCAGTAATGCCTTCCACTGTCAGTACTCGCAGCCCTGCCCACTCTCCTACTCAGACAAAGAATCTTCTGATGACATCCTGACTGGCTAGTAGATTATAAAAACAAGTCTCTCCAAGGATTTCAATATTCAGAATACTACTGCCTGCTTCTAAACATGCCTCCTTCATAGCTGAAGGTTCTGGTACATTCCCGAGGCAATTCACATGGTCTAGGGAGTCCACTACTACCATGTACACTCTCTGTGGGGTTGATACAGTCAAAAGTTGACCATGCTGCCAATTGACATCAGAACTCTCGGACTGGAACCAAGACAATCCGATTATGAAATCATAAATCCTCCTGTGGAGGAATAGAACCTCCTAGTGTTAGCAACAGGTCCAAATTCCCGGTTCGGTTCCAGGTCCGGTTCCAGGTCCGGTTCCGACCCGGAACCGGACCATTGCAACGGGTTGTCACCAAAAACCCCGCATTTCAAGCCTACAATTGTGGCTCCAATTAAGTATCTGAGTTCTGATCGTATCGTGATATGATCAGTATGTAGATCGTGTAGTTTTAGCCCCTCTTTCACCTCCCGCTCTCACATTTGCGATCGGACCAATATTCGTTGAGTCGCTATCGAAAACCCGCACTTTTCGGCCGAAATATCACCTTCTTTCACAGCGATTCAACGAATATTGCTCCAATCGCAAATCTGACAGTGGGAGGTGAAAGAGAGGCTAGTACTGCACAATCTACATACTGATCGTGTCACGATACGATCACAACTGAGATACTTAAATGGAGCGAAAGTTGAAGGAACCGTAATATGGAACCACGGTCCGGTTCCAACCCGTCCCCGAACCCAGTGGGTACCCCTGTTTTCCGTGTAACAACCCGGACTGGACCATCCGGTCCGGTTCCAAACCCGGACCGCAGCCGGGTAACCCGGAACCGTTGCTAACACTAGAACCTCCAATATGGCGAGCCAATGATTAGCGCTCCATATACTGAACCGTGAATGTTGCTTTCCAACTCTTGCTCAAATGAGCCTTTAGCTTACCTTTGGCATTATGGGGCTTCACATGTACTGGTGTGTCTGCCTAGTCTATCTGTTTTGACAGCTTCGGAGATAATGGGATGCTCCTCATGCTGTACTCACTAAGAGGATGTATATGGTGCATATGCCCATTTTGATCGTTTATTGAATGTTGTGTAGGATGTGCAATATGTCTGATCTAGATGGGTCTCATACAAGCGAACATGACATGAGAACTGTTGGTCTCCCGAATACCACCCTTGACTTCAGACTGATCTGATGTAGTTGTCTTCTGTCCATTCCAGTCATCACTATATGTATTCCCAATCACTCAACATCCAATGGCACCATGTTCAATATCTCATGTCAGGTTTAATACTGAACAAGGTAGATGAGTCGTGAGGTCATCAAATTGAACAGACTTCTGCAATTCCACGTGGTATCCTTTGGGTCTCCTGGGTGTTTCATTTTGGTCCATATGTTGGTATGGGTTACATCATCGTGACTATTTAGAGCAGAACATCACCCTGTTGATTGGGGATCTGCATTGTAAGAATTTGCCAGAAGAATATATCCTGTGAAGTTTTCTGTCGAAACTCATCATACTGGTAGGGAGCATCACAATGGTCCTTGGCCATGCAGTTTATCATATTTGTTTGATCCCAGTAAGCTGGATTTGCATCCAGGGGACTTAGCTGGCCCATCACTGGATGGCCAATATCCTGATTTGCCACAGTAGGAAGACAAGCCGGTAGGCAATTTCTGCTTCAACTGTTGTTGGTACTGCTGTGGGACAATGTTTTTCAACTGTGTAACATTCTAGATCACAGCCTTGTCAAAGAAGTTGTTAACATTCTTAAATCTGCCACAAACCAGACTCATCATTCCAACTATGTTCATCAGGGAGTTGCAGAGGCTGGTCTAAGCAATATTATAAAGAACTAGTTATTCTTCTGTATATTCTATCTAGCCTGTCTCAAAGTGGCCTTCAAATGATTCACATATCCTCTCACCAATTCTTGTCAAAGTTGGGTGTATATTTGCATATACCCTATCTGTACCATGTAATGTCGATCCTTATCAGTGCAAATGTTCACTCTCTACTGGCATATGAGGTCAATATTTGTTATGCATTGAGCCATTTCTGCAGGCAAGACAGCAATCCATTCTGAAGGGTGGGTGATTTCCATTTATCTGTCTGTCCAACTTTGGTAATTGTTCCAGGCATCCAGATGTGGGTTCGTGTATTCAACATAATCAGGTACAACACCTGGGAATAGCTGAATGTCAGATTCAAAATTGGAGCTTAATGTGTACAGAAATTGGTTCAGTTTGTGTACATAACTGTGATGCTGTCAGGGTCAACGATCTTGTATGTATTGTGCTTGAAGCAGCACCGATTTGATCAGTGCCTTGGGTATCTTGGGTGCATTGGACATCATGGGCAGGTTGGTTGCATTCAGCAGACCATCAATTACATTTCGTAACAATTCATTTCCCTTCCCTTGCCACTTGATCCTGCTTGGGATTCTTTTAATCGTACTGCTGGACTTGATATTCGAGTAGTTATTCCAGCATCAGGCAGCTTTCAGTCACCTTATCTAGAACATCCTCATCAGGAATATGGGAGTAGACATTACTGGCAGTATTGTCAATATCCAGCATTATTTTCAATTGCTTGTATCATTGTTAATTATACAACAGTCACTCCCCTGCACTCAGAGAATGTGTTCAAGGTGTTTTTGATGGTCATCAACAAGAGTATTTTCAGGGTCATAGTTGAGGGCTTCATTGATGTCATATTTAGTATCATAATTACAGACATCATCATGGTCATCATCGAGGGCATTATTGATGTTGGGATTGAGGTCAATGTCTCTGGCACAGAGTGGCCATTGTCAATGCCAGTGCCAAGGTCAGTGTTGAGGTTATTGTCATTATCAATATAATTGGTCAGGTCATTGTCAAGGTTATTGTGCAGGTGAATGTCAAGGTTATTGTCAAGATTGCTGTTGAGGATATTTTTGAGATTATTGTTGAGGTTATTGATAAGGTTATTATTAAAGTAATTGTTGATGTTATTGTCGAGGTGATTGTTGAGGCTATTGTTGAAATTATTGTTGAGGTTACTGTTGAGGTAATTGTTGAGGTGAATATTGAGGTTATTATTGAGGTTATTATTGAGGTTATTGTTCAGGTTATTATTCAGGATATTGTTGAGGTTATTGTTCAAGTTATTGTTGAGGTTATTTTTGAGGTAATTGTTTGGACTATTGTTGTGGTGATTGTTGAGGTTATGGTTGAGGTTATTGTCAAGGTTATTATCAAAGTCATTTTCAAGAACAGTGTCAAGGTTATTGTCAGTATCATTGTCAAGGATATCACTAATAATAATCTTGAGGATGTTGTAGAGGACATTGTATAGGTTATGGAAAAGGTGATTGGAGACGTTATGATTAAGTTCATTCTCAAGATCATAGTTGCGATTAGCGTTGAGGTCATCATTGGAGATGACCATTGTGGTCATTTTCATGCTCATTATTGAGGTCATTGTTGTGGTGATCATGATCTGCAATCTTGGCCTCAGATACATCTGTTGGAGTAGTGGTTTCAGATGTTAATACCTCTACCGGTAGTGTATTATCTCTTTCAAGAATGTGAGTGACATGCAATTGAATTCTGGTAGACTGGGTTGGTGATATATTTTTGGCAGAATGCATTCATTTCATACCGCAGTTTCAATTAGAGTATATTTAGAGATTCTGTAAGTAATACATATCATATTGAGTGTCAGTGATAATCATATAAGGCCATATAGCCATATTGGGCAGAGTGTGAGAATGAATAAAGAGTTATAGATACAGACATGAATATTGTCCTATAATTGGATAGTAGGTAGGGAAGATGATTTCTGGCAATCTCAGAGAGATTGCAAGTTGTCCATATACAGGTGAGGTTACCTGGCGATGGGTACATCTTGTACCATTGGTGAGAATCTATACATGACTCCCATTGTGCCCTAGTATGTGTCACTGACTTGCCAGAGTGCACAGCATTGGTATACTCTGGTATCAAGGTTATTGTTAACTGTATGATAAAAATAAGTATCTGCCACCCTGGCAGAAACACCATCGACACCCCAGAGCTAGCAACACTCTTTCTGCAATACATGATCCACAACTGAGGTGCACCAGACATTCTCCCCACCATTCACAGCAAAGTGTCTTCCAGTTCATTTTTGAATGCATTTGGCTGCCACTTACATATCAATCACTGACGGTCAACAACCTGATGCCCACCATCAGATAGTCAGTCTTGACAGTGGAACTCTAAAATTAAGCTGTAGATGTGAATACTTTGTAACGGCGAACCAAACAACTGGGTCGAACTGTTTCCCCTTGCAGAATTGCCATGCAGTACCATGCTCCACCCCTTCACACAGATAACACCATACTGGGAGTAATACAACTACAATGATACAATAATACATGAGCCAGCCACAGGTCTCACATTCAGACTCGAGCTGCAGTGAAACTTGTGGATGGCTGGTATAAGAGCAAGTCACTGGATTCTACCAGAGAACATACTGGAAATACAAGGCCAGTAATTATAGTATTCTAGCATAACAGGACTAAACTGTCCAGTCATAGTGATTGGATGGCTTTTGCATATGATGAGGCAAATATGTGGACATTCAGAGCAGCATGTTGACCGGTGTACTGGACAGTGTATGCTAAGAAAGATGATACCTCAGAATGTTAAATAGCTAGATTTGTTGAGTATTCAGCTATATTACAAGATTTTCTGCGTATTGGTTCTTGTATGGTATACATTGCCAGTGATGGGCCAACTCGGCCCAGCACTCCATCCGATTACTGCAAATGCAATCAGTAATCAAGAAGTTGACCACATCATCGACTAACTGTGGTAATATTGGGGGAGCCATTGCCATATCTGATTGGCTGGCTACAATTACTGTCAAACAAGTTGTGTGCCAGTGAAACACGTTCACAATGTCCAACATCTGATTGATGAGTCTTCTCCAGAACATGCCAATCTGCCCCAGACAGTGCATTACAGAGTTCTGGACTGGAAATATGGAGGATATGGAAGCTGTTTGGACATTTCATTGTAATTGTTGTTTATTCATTCTTCCTTCATTTGATTGAATTTCAGCTCAGTAAAGATGGCATCACCACTGGGATTTAACACCTCTTCATGTCATCCAGTGGGAGCTATGCATTCCCTGCGTGCTAGGACCACTGAGAGCAGACCATACAGTGACAAGAGTTCACAGAACTTGTAGTCATGCACGATGGCATATGTAGACTAATGGGGACTTCTCTTGTTCTGGGGAATAGAGCTATGCATGTCCACACTAGAGGAGGGTGACAACATAATGGTGAGATACTACCAGATAGGGGGAATATAGTCTGTGACCAAGGTCTGGTATCAATGTATCACATAATCATTTCCAACAATGTGACACCTAAATTGGTATGGAAAATCATATGACTGAGTTATTTCTGTATACTGACTTCCTCTCATGTGCGACTGTACCAGTTTACCATTCATCTGCTACTGAGCATATCCACATATGCCTTTCTCAATACGTACAGCTAGTTAAAGTACAAATGCTACCAAGAATAAGATGTTGCAATGGGAAAAGTAATAGCTAGAGTATTCAAAAATCAAAGAATCAGAAGAGCAGAGATGAAATAGTGAATAAAGAAAAGGGAAGTGGTTAGTTGATATTTGTATCGCATTAAGAGAGCAGGATATGGGTTAATACAGTGAAGAAGAGACGATATCATAGAAAGAAGATGGGAAACTGACAAACAAAGAAGATGGGCTACAGTGGATTCTGAGGAAAGCAATAGGATGAAGCAGTGTTAGAAATGGTTCGTGACAGCCACCTCAGATCTGGGTCTGGATCGGCACAGAACCGTCACCAAATACGCATTCCGGGTTGTCAATTCACCTGAACTGTCAATTTGGGTTGTATTCGATGAACAGCTTCCAACCCATTCAAAATGGGCGGGTTATTAGTGGGTTGTCCTCCGGGTCCGTCTGTACATTCATATAATGCTCTTGCTTTTGCTGTTCGATAACTGTATTTGATCACAATCGCTTATCTAACATCCAGTAATATGTTTTTAAACACTTTACAGGTTGTGACATAGGCTATTTTGGAATCAATGTTTTACCTTTGGTGTGTTATATTTAGGAGTACCAAGGCGGTCAATAGTACTGTTATGAGCTCATACATCCACGCAACACCTTGAGTACGCAATATAGAAGACCAAAAATTGTTCAAGCTAAGTTGACACTCACTTTCAGAATGGGGCAATGACCGTGTTGCTTTTTTATTCGCCTATAAAGGTAGTTATTACACCCATGACGCCTAGCCACAACTAGATCACTTGGTAGTTACCTGACTTAGAAGACTAGAAATCGTTGACGCTTGGTTGACGCTCATTTTCATGATGGCATAAAGAACAGCTCAGGCATTGTTTTGCCTGAAAAGGCCGCCAATACATCGTACATTAAGTAATACCACATATCAACAATTAGATAACCAAAGGTGCAAAGGCAAAATTTGATAACGCTCGGTTGACACTCATTTTCTGAATGGGGTAGTGACTGTGTCGCTTGTTGTTAAGCTTATAAGGGCTGCCAATATACCAGTGATGCTAGATAGCGATTGAATCACTTCACAATTACCATACTTACAAGACCAAAAGTCATTGACACACTGTTGACATTCCTTTTCAAGATGAGGTAGGGAGCGTGTCACCATAATTGTTGCCTATAAAGGCGGCCACTACTTCACCTATGTATAACCCCAACCAAATCAATTTTCAATTACCAGACTTATCTGACCCAAAGTTGTTAACGCTCCGTTGACACTCATTTTGCCACGGGCGTATCTGTAATCTGCAATCAGTTGATTTTGCATTGTCTATCATGCACATTGTTTTGGCAGCCTTTCTAGCGGTTTCATAGACTTTCATCCTTGATCACTAAATTGTGCTTTAATACTACATATAATTATATGCTTTAAACAATACTTTACAGTGTCCGCTAATTGTAGATAATAATACACTCCAAAATCCTGTTCCTTTTGATCAATGGTTGTCATCACTTGCAGGTTCGCCCAATAGGCTGCTCTCATCTTCAAATAAGATGTTAGCTGCACAACCACACAGCAGATAGTGTACTAACCAGTGGATATTCCTTCATCAGAGAGTATATCTGGATCAAAATCTGTATCGTCATGGCTATCCTGGGCATATGAATCAAGAGTGAATCATTCAGCACAGGGAAGTGACGTATGTGAATGCACATCTCCGGCCGGCACATTGAATATTTGGGAACATTGAGCTCCAGCATTGCTACCAGGTGGCGCGGTTGGAGTTCCGGGTGGAGCTGGCGTTCTGGGTGACGCTGGCTTTCCGGGTGGAGGTGGCGTTCCGGGTGGAGCTGGCATTCAGGGAGGAGCTGGCGTTCCGGAGAGAAGGAGGGTCGGCTTTTGTGTCATCTGTCTGCGTCGGTTGGATGGAGGTGCACCTGTTCCTTTTTGTCTCCAGCGTGTCGGCAGATTATTTGCGGTGCCATTATGGCAAGGAAGGAATACGTCCGTTTGGTTTTGACGAAGCATTGCCGGATGTCTTTCTATCGCAGCCTTCACCGTTTTATGCTCAGGAAACTTAACATCCTGCTTCTTATCTTCTCAGACTTCGGCGTAAGGTATCTTGACCAGATACTGCTTTTCCTCTATCATGGCGCACGAAATCTCGCCTTTAGCCATTTTGGCCATATTCAACACCAGGCGCATGTCAGACTGTTCTAACTGGACACAACCTCCTTGCCTTGCCATAGTAGCAGACATGTTGAACACATACAAGACATTAGTTGCTGCTTCTAACAATGAGTGTTGGCTAGTACCTCAACCATATATGCCTCCGTAGCCTCCTCTAAGGTGATTAAGGCCAATTTCATCCACTTCCCGCGATGGTTATCACGAAATTTGTGCATGAAAATCCCAGATTTGACAACATGCTGATGTTCGATTTAGCGGACTGAGTGGACAAATGCCTTCATCGACCATGGAGGTTACCCGTTATGGGCAGCAATAAATTAGTCATGTAGCTCTCTGTGTACACCCACTGTACGTTATACGGTTCCTTGATGGCTGTTCATGACAGTATGGATACACACACATCCAATTGCATGCTGCTTTATATTCTTGCTGGTTCCGGTTTTAGGAATGATTATTAAACATGCATCCTGAGTTATATGTTTGGTGGCTGCAATGGCAGCATCGCGGTGAACAAACTGGTGCCTGCTCTCTTGGTGTACGCCATTGTGTGAGGTATCAGACAAAACACCATTATTTTGGCTCGATTTCGATTTGGTCTCCCCTGGCTGCTGTCTTTGTGTATCCATTATTTGGTGGTGTCAAATAGAAGAGGAAGATGATATGGAAGAGAAGTGGGAAGTCCTGAGGAATATATAGTTAGCTTCATGTCAGAATGGCATGTCTAGCAGCCAAGTTGTACGTTATACTCAAGTTGAATCGTGCTGCGTATGGCTCCAAGTTGCAGGGGTTTCCCACCATCCAGCGACTCACAATAAGTCGGTCCAATGTTGTTAGTTTGTTTCCAGGGATAAATTGTGATGTATGACAGTCAAAACCATATGATTCTCCGACAAAAATAGGACATTCGTCAAGGGAAAGGATGTCTGCTGATGTCTGTCTCAAACAGTCCCTCGGATAATCCATGAAACTGACACCAATAATCAGGTCATGTTGTACAGTTAGCCTATCTATGCCCATTTGATTGAAAGTTACAAGCTAGATATGGCTGTGTTCAAAATGATTTAACATGCCAACCTTGGCATAAAAGATGCAGCTTGTCTCCATGCTGTACATATCTTCCAACATTCAACATCTCGCCCAACAACAAAGTCAATACAAACTACAATGGTCAATGCTCTGAAAAATGTCTTTTCGCCACAGCCCGCTGGCAAATACAGCAAATCAATAAAGTGTTTCACATGACGACGTCATCAAGCTAATGAGGGCAAGAGCGGCTTGGAAGCTAATAGAGGCCAAGCCCGTGGGGCATTGCGCAGCTTGCGATCCAAATAGAAGCTTGTGGTAGAGAAACAACTAGAAATGTACTTCTTATGCAACGAACATCAGCAAAATGTAATTCAGTCGGTGGGAGCCTCCAGGAGTGTGTGAGAGGAGGCGGAGTGTAAACTTAGAAGTGTCAATTTCAGGAGAGAATCAGACCCTGGGAGGGCATTCCGGCCAGCCTTCGGAGTAACTGGAATCTCTGATGACTAGTAAGGGAGCACCATGGGAGCGGTTGTGATATGTTTGGGAGCACCTGGGACTGTTGCCCAGCCATTGCTGGATTCCCAAACTAACTCTGAGATATGCCTGGGTCCTTATGGATATTCATTCGAAGGACTGCAGGTATTATCGGAGATTCTCCTGATGTACCCCGAGCAATAAGAATACCCTCCACGTATAATATATAGATTATTATTCATTATCAACTTCTAAATCATACTATAGTACCCAGCATCTCATTCAAAATTCTATTGTTTGCATTGCTACATTAAGGAGAACCAAAGAAAATGGTGAGTGATTGAAAAATGCAAGCTGGTAAACCCGAAACAATAACCTGACTAAACGATCGAATGATATAAATCAAACATAGTCTCAATGTCATCCAATAAATCTCCCATCTTATCAGGGCCGACAAATGCAGGAACACAAAATTCATCAATGGTGAAAACAAGCTGGAGGCGCTCCTTGCATTTCCGAATGATTCGAACCTGGTGTGTGGGCGAAATGGAATTCCAATGTCGTTTGGCTTGATATTCGATATCTAAATGGTTGGAATTGAGAGGCTAGCTCACAGTGAATCAAAATGGTGTTTGAAAGGCAATATGATGGATTCAGAGGAAAAAGAGGTGCGCCACCAGGAAAGGAGGAGTGTCTGATGTGGAGTGAAGAGTGGGCAAGGGGAGTGCTGATGTTGATGGAGGAGCACAGAATGTATTTGAGGGGAGCAAAGCCAGGCCAAGGAGGGCCGATGGGGGTTGAGAAGTGCCTATCAAGCGGAGGAGCCAACTATGCTGAGCATCACCGAAAGTAGAGCGATGTAAAGAGTAACGAATAAATTAAAGGGACTTCAAATCGAGGTCGGAGAGGGGATTGAGAAGTGCCAACAGAGAGTGAGCAGTGCCAACGGGGAGTGAGCAGTGCCAATGGGGATTGGGCAGTCATGGCAGATATTCAGTAGCGCCGATGGGGATTGAGCAGTGCCAACGAGGATTGAGCAGCGCTGACGGGGATTGAGCAGCGCCGATTCTAGCGTAGGAGCAGCATTGGGGAGGGGGGGAGAGGGATGGAAAGAGTCTGGGATGAAATAGAGGCGCACAGAATCAGGGTTGGAGAGGGGATTGAGGAGCGTTGAATGAAATATCGATGCGCCAATGTAGATTGACAAGCAGCAATGGGGATTAATGAGTGCTTATTGGAGCTCAAGAGCACCATTGGGAGGGGCGGTATGAAGCAGCCCACCATGTGTAATTGATGAGTAGTGCAGTGGCTTCTGCAGTAATACAATCTATGACCGTGGAAGGGCAAAATTTACCTTGATATTCCTCTTGAGAAAATATAACTGTAACCTTGTTTCCAGTGGCATACTCTGACAGCGCACAATGAAGAGCTACGGCAACAAGCGCTAACATCTGCAGTGTGAGTGGTTGAAAGAACAGCAATGTGGTCAGTTGTCGCCCCAAGCTATTGGTGGTAAAGACAAACTGATGACAGATTAAGTCAAGCACATCCATCCACATGTACCACGATTTCTTATCATCGATGACCTTCGAGAGATAAGCATCGTCAAACAGAAGCTCTCTAACTTGACTTCAAAGCTCAGTCTCTCATCCTAAACCCAAATGGTTACTACTGACAATAGTTCGATGTGCTCTAACTAGTGTTGGGAATGGTTCCATATTTGGAACCGGCCGGTTTTATTGATCTGCGTGGCAACGGCCTTACCACATCAAAAATCGAAGATTTTTTAAGCAAACTGCCCAATTAAGTCTACCAATATTGATCAGAGAATTCAGACATTGGTAAGTGAATTATGCAGCTTTGCATGGCGCATCTTTTGGTCATCTCCAATTTTCAATATCTTCAAAACTCGGCAAGCGATGATGCAACAACATGGTTTCTGGGCGAAAAATGTCTGTATTTTCAAAGCCGCTTGCTGAGTTTTGAAGATATCGAAAATCGGAGACAACCAAAAGATGCGCCATGCAAAGCTGCATAATTCACATACCAAGCTCTATATTCTCTGATCAATATTGGTGGACTTGATCAAGGGAACTATATGGCAAAAACCGGAACCAAACCGGCCGGTTCTGGGCTTTCTTCGACCCGCTATAATAGAGACAGTCCTAAAATGGAACCGTTGCTAACACTAGCTGTATCTGCCAAACGCGCTCGAATGGTACTAATCTTTATTTTTCACTATGTATATTTCTGGGGTTTGGTATCATTATAACTCCAATTGAGGAGTAGAAACCAGAATAATCACTTACAGCTTCTGGGGTTTGCGGATCGATTTTAAGAGATGGACCACCAGGCAATTGACAGTCAGATGGTGCACCAACTGCAGCACCTGCTAATGCTCGCTGACAATCCAGCGCTTCAATCTCAAGTTTTCAAGCTTTGTCGCCCATCGAGTACTTGTCATCAGAAACGATTGGCCAGGGAGTCTTTGTGAATACGATTGCCTCCATGAATCGTTTTGCTACCTCAAAAGTTGCCATTTGGTGTTGAGGAACGTTGTGATCTCCGCCAGCCTTTTGTTGAGGAATATTCTGGTCTTCACCAGTCTTGGGAAGTGGGAGCACCTGGGCGGGTACAACATCAGACTTGTGTAGTATGTTGATGGTTGACTTTTGGCGCTTGAGCAATGGTGGTACCATGACCCTGGCAGGATGCCACAGATTTGGAAGTAAAGTGCGTGCAATGACAGTATCCGTACGGCTCCATTTCTTTGGAAGTTGAACCCTTGTTGTTTGCAATTGTCCTATCATGGTGCGCCTGGTCTAGATGTAGGACCTCCTGCTGGTTGTCCAAATCATCATCTTCGCCTTCGGCTGACAAGGTGGACTCTCCAGGGTTTTCACTGTCGTTATCGCTGATTTTTTGATCAGTATCGTCATCATCCTGCTTCATAAGGATTATAGCGAGGACATTAGCAATCTCCAACACTATACTCGAAGGCTGTGTTGGAAGTGCGAACATTTGTTCTGCAATGAAGATTGGCTGTCTTCTTCAATGCACGTGCAAGTGCTCTCTCAAGGTGTGCTTCTTGATTCTTCTGCGAATAGTGATTCCTCACCTGGCTGGCCGTAGGTTCCATGTCGATGATGATGAAGTGAAGTTGGAGAATGTAGACAGAAGTATATAAGGGTAAATATAGTATGAAGTTCAGTAGAATAACGGGAAAATAGGGCAACAAAGAAACACTCGGTTGAGGAATATGCAATTTGAGGCATGCCTGGAAAAGGGGACACTTGGCGCAGGAGGATGCAATCTTGAGGCGTACCTGGACAGAGTCTGGAAGACACGTCGGTGGTTCATATTTATATTGTCAATGCTAGTTGTTTGTTGTGATTTAAGAAGTGTCAGGTCCACTGGATAGGATGGATTTTTCATGACCCCAATTCCCGAATGTTAGCACTCATATCAAACTACGCTATTGATGCAAGAATTGGAGCTTGGTTCAAGCCAACATGCCTAGAATTGAACCAGATGCACCTGCAGATCTCAACACACCTGAAGAACTCGAGACATTAACTGAGAAATGGATTGATTGTGATCCCCCCTGCATATGGCTCCACCGAAGGTAGTTCATTGTGCGTCTAGTTCCAACATATGTGACTCAAGTTCAAGCATATGAACAGTGGTGATGGCGTGGCACAGAATTGTTGGTGTGTTGAAGATTCTTGCAGAACTTGGACTGAGGATGGAGCTGGGACCTTTCTGAGTGGCAACACTTGATGTTACATGGGTTCAAACAGAGTTTGTTGCTGATAGTGGATATATATGAATCTCCGAATGCAGTATACCAGTCAGAAGGACACCCTATTTTGATGATATTCTGTTGTTTTAGGATTCTGCAGGAAAGTTAGTGGTCAATTAGGCAATATCATGTGGAGAACTTCACTATCAGCGGTCCGACTCTGCTGATGTCACAATTTGTATGCAGTCAGTGGAAGAGTGGACGGAGAATTTGGGTTTACAAAGGAGGGATTCAATATAGAGAAAGAACGGTAAAGGTACGATGAAGACTCATGGGTAACCTAATCGATTCCAGTTGTCGTCAATGCCAAGATTACTAGCGAATGCATCATACATTGTCACTCACATCAAGACGCTGCCCATAATATCTTGCAAACACCACGTCATTTAATCACAAACTCATTATGAGTCACAATCCTACAATGTTGACTTAACATAAATATTGGGGTTTGAAGCAATGCATAAGAATAATATGGAATACATCATGAGGCTTCATCTGACAGCCGAAAGACGAATATAGCATGCAGTTCCGGCCAATTGAGGTGTAGTGAGCATTGAATAGGCTTGCAGGATTCAATCAAATGCAATGGCTGGGATTGCAGGCTCGCTTTACCTTTACACTTACTTGTACTCTCAGAAACTGAGTTGTCGTAACTCGAGTTTTGATCATGATTGGTTCTACATACTTGTCAGATTTTCATGTTCCCGGAAAACTTGCCCTGGGTTAGGGTTGTTGCATTTCCGGGATCATGAAAATTTGATGAGTACACTCTTCAGATTGGATGTTGGAGGAAATCAGATATCGTCTGTTTATGATGTGTTACAAACTTCAAGTGGGTGCTTGCCCATCACCAATCGAGCCGCTGTGCCAGGACTGACATTTAGATTCTCTATCTCTTCAAGCTCTTTTGTTGGAAATCAGTTCACACAATCCATTTTAAGACACGGGTTTTTGGTAGCCCAAACATACAAGTTAGTCACAATGCAGTAAAGACCACATTGGAAGCGTTCTGAATTTAAGCCTGTTCGAGGAAGTGTGGTTTACCAGTGAGCGGGAGATGCCGGTCATCTGCACAGTTGCTGAGCAGACACTGTCTTTTGAGGTTCACTCTCTCAAGCTGCAGCTCAATTATGGAGCACGAACGATATAAGCTATTTTAGGACTGTAGAAACCTATAGGTCTGAACATACCTCTTAGTCAAAATTAAGTTAAATGTGGATACTTATTTCCAAGGGCAGTGTGTCTACGGCAAGTGTGTGGTGGACACCTTCCTCCAACTGATGGGTTGACACCGCGCATGACAGTTATTGCAGTTTAGCAGCAGCCTTCACATACCGATCAAGCATGGCTTCAGATATTTGCTGGGGCGAAGTGGGATCAGTGGCGCATAGCAGTTCAGTGTCTCTAAGATGGACACTCCGTGTGTGCTGGCCGCCACAGATTCAACGCATCCCGAAAAGAAGAAATATGCTTAGAATGGAGCAACATGAACCATTCAAGGGTAATGCAAAGTAGGTATGCACGGTGCAGAAGCGTGGCTGGAGTGGAATCATATCATATTAATGACTGGCGGCTTGCCCAAATTGGGCATTGCATAGAATATGCATGCGGTGTCAAATCTGAGACCATCAACCTCGACAAGATAGTGCAACTGAGATGTGCCTGAATTTCATTGCTGAGCAAGGAAATACTCGATGGTATTCTTCCGGTGAGCCTGGAATAGGCGAGCTGTGTCTCCGGATACGATACATGAACTGGATATTCCTTAGACAGTCTTTGAATCCCTGCTGATTGGAGATATACTGTGCTGGATCTGTCTCAGGAAAGTCAAGAAGTTGATGGTGATTCTGTTTGGCAATTGACTGTAAATGATTCAACATTGATGATTCAGTGAATATCCTGAATCGTTTCGCAATTCTAGTGTCCGGTGCACCTGAAATAGACAAGTAACCCATAATTCAAATCACACTTCGAGGTTCAGACGTGCCTGAAAACTCGAATCCCATTCGCCGATGAAGGTACCACAATTTCACATGGACATTATACAATGAGTAGTGACTTCGGCTTGGACAGATTCTCACAAAGAAAAATATATGGCACGGCGCAATTTAACTTAGTCGACCATTAATCCGGCACACCTGTGTTTTATCACTTATTGGATCATCCGAATGAGGCAATAGTTCAGTTTACCAGATATCTGTTGATCATTGACTTCATCTCATATTCATTACAATAATTATCTAACACGAAATGCAATCGAACTCAAACCAATACTCGTGGACTGCTCCCCAGCTCCTTATTCTCCATACTATTTGACTATTTTGCATCAGTTGATGAGATTGCATTGGTTGAATGTTTAAAGAGGCGTACCTTGATTACACTGCCCTAATGATAATCATTCGTCCTAACAATGTGACCTCACGATGTCTCCACCCTCGGTAAGCTACTTCGAATTGTCGTTCTGACACTCCAGAATGCGGAATATCATCGAAGTTGTGATGTTTGGTCGGCTCATCAGGCCATGCAGGACTCTTATTTGAACCACTCCAGAGAGCTGGTGGAGATCACTCGCTCTGTTATCATAACCACCGGGTCCAGTTTTCAATCGCAATGTGTGCGGGACTCTGTTTTGCCCGAGTTGGACAACCTGTGCAAAGGCCTGGCGCTGCTCATTCAATACCCAGAACTTCTGAGTCATTACCACATGGTTTGCTGCTGTGAGATTGAGGCCCGTCCCACCCACTTTGGGTGTAGTTTCAAACACAGAGGGATTTGTTGAATCTTGGAATTTAAGCTGTATTTCTGTGTGCTCATCATTGCCCATTTCAGCACACATGTAGAATATATCCAAATGATCCCCAAAAAGCTTTGTGAGCCACCACTTCAAATGACAAACTTGGCCTGTCAGAGGACAAAATAGCACCGCCTTTTGGGGAGGAGGTACATGAGGTAATACGCTTGAATTACATTCAGGTTCATGCAGAAGCACCTCAGTTGATGCTTCGTCTTCGTCAGGTTAGGGATACTCCGCAGCTGCATTGGCAAGCATTGGCACAAATCTGTCTCTCAGCCATCGGAAAATTGGAGCATCCACTCCAGTAACGAGTGGCCATTCATTATATGATTGTCCTGAAATGTCATTCCAATCTTCGGTTTCTCCCAATCCTAATGAGAAACATGCCAGCTGTCATGTATGTACCCTCCACGCTCCTGAAGCACCTTGTAAAGTGTATCATTCTACACTGGTCCTTACTTTAGCTTGCTTTTCCTCAGTCCAATCGAGATCAACAAGGTTTGCATTCTCCTTCGGGATTCGAACAAGTGGTTTCCCATTCGCTAGTTTCGATTCTGAGCACCCCCTTATTGTCCAGGGTTTTGCAATTTGGATCATCTGGTGTGTCACATCCTGTTTAGCGTCCTGGTCTTCAGTCAAGATGGCATTCATCAAACTCTTCACAGCGGAATATAGTGCATCAGTGCCGTGCTTTTCCATCACAGTTTGAACCTCTGGATCTTTAGGCACACCTGAAAACAGCCACATTGTCTGAAAACACCAGTTATAGAGGGAATGGAATCCCAGCGTTGCAGTCACTTGAAGTTTGAATCCAGTTCTCGCATTCATTGCAATTCCCCTGCCCACATTGTTTTTTGTTTTGTACTAATGAGTATGATCAAAAATCCCCAAACTCCATGAACAGTATGAGAGTTGGCCGTTGCTTGATGGTTTCGCTCTCGATGTCAATGTATCATTAGACACAAGGAGGATATTCCATCGTGTCTCCAGCTCATCAATACTGGTGTTCAGAACCTCGTCGGTGAGATTCGCATTTTCCGTGTGCAACAAGTTAATGAGTTTGAAATCAGTTCCATATGTCATCTCGTCAATGACAATCTTAAACATCTCTGCAACTCCGGGCATTGTTACTACCAGGATTGGTTCAAATGCTGATGTGGGGGCTGGATGCCCCTGCGGTGGAGTTGACTGGATCTCTGAAAGGCGGCGGGGCACTGAATTATGTCTCTGCGACGTATACCACTCCCGTTCATCACTGATCATCCTGGGAAAGTTATTCTGTACCAGATCAACCTACTCTTCAAGCGTATTCCCCGATAGAGTGGACAGTGGCAATCCCATTGAAACTTTATCAGTCCCCAATTTGCAATGCATTGCTGCTGTAACTGAGGTGAAAGTCTTTCCAAGACCCATTTCATCTGCCACCAGTGCTCCTGGCATATCAGCATCCCAAACCCACCTCCTCATAATGAACCATATGGCACAAACCTTGTGCGCTAGAAACTTCGTTCCGGGCTGGCATGGAATTGAATACTTGTCGCCAGGAACACAGTTATCTGTTGATTGGCGAATCAGATGGGCATTCAGAAGGTGGACTTCCTCATTAAGACACTCATGTTCAAATTGGTTGTTGATTGTGTTGAGAACAGTACTCAATACTGAACTGCTAGTATCTGGATCGCGGACCTCCTCACCATCCACATGCTTCTAAACCTCTCTTGCACCTTGGTCGGTCTTCTTTTCGTCCACAATGATCTCTTTCAGTTGCTCTGAGGTAAGTTCGGCTAATGGGCTCATACTCCGGCACTCCTGAAATTCATCGTGATGTTAGGTATTTCACAGATTAGCATTTGGACCCAATGAATATGTGGAATACAATCAATTCTATGCACTCAATCAGAACTTATATGAATGCTACTGTCAGTCTCTTTCCCACCTGCGGACTATTCATCCACCACTGTTTCATTTTCATCGGAAACCTTTAAAGTCTAAGTATACTGATTAGCAGTGGGGCATAACTAACTGTAACGAGGCTAGCAGGGATTACCTTGGCCGGTCCAATTACGTGCTCTGCAATATTCTTCCCTGTAGCTGCCTTCATTTCTACCAAACATACTTTCACATTGTGTCTCAGTTTCAACTTGATGGCATCAGAAAGCGAACTTTTCTATGAAATCTGACCATATAGAGGGACATTTATCATCTGCCCTGGTGAGTATAATCCCATATACTCTTCGTTCAATTCTTTCTACGTCAAGTTGCATTTCAATATCGCAGTCAAACAGTCTGATTCTTTCGGGCAAAAATTTTGTTCAATGAAATCAATAAGCTCCTACCAGCACCTCACATATGGGTATGAAGCTTCGAGTTGCATGCTGGATGTCTGGTCATTGTTGCCGGTTGGCACTCCACGAATCACAACCTTGAAAGCTGTATTTCGCAACTCTGGGAGGTTACCTCTCGCTTGTTTGCCTGCCCGGTTTCCCAAATCCATCGCCGGTCGCTTACTCCCTCACCTTCCCTTCTTTCTCGCCTCCAGAACCTTGCATGCACATTTCTTCAAAAACATCTCAACCCATTGTCGCCAAATACATTCGGTAATATCAAAATTTACCGAACGCAGCCATGTCTTGAAAGTCTCTAAACATTCTACAACCGGTGTCTCCTAGTGCAGGGGTCCATCTCGCAGCTGTTACAAACAGTGGTGTCCCTGGATCATGGACCAATGCTTCTTTTCCAGAAACCCAGCCGCGCATACTTTCTTCCACTTGTTGATGGCACTAAACTTAGGCTGCCCCATCTTTTTGGCAAATTGCTTCAAGCAGAATTTGGTTTGCTTCAAGCTGATTAGGGCTTTGCCTTCGGCCCTGCCCAGGTCTGACAAACCATTGCTCTGATAATCTGCATCATATTTGTCTTAGAATATCTCCGGTGATAGGGGCAAATCCGCAATCCCGGCAACATCCATCTTCTGTGGTTCCGCATGCAGCTGAAATCGTTTCATTGGGAGGTGAATGGGTGGTCTTCCAGGTGCGCCGGAAAGTTGTCCTTATGCAGTAGAGGACGAAGAGGTCGGCCAAATGACTGGATTGTATCGAGGTGGTGCTGGAGGCACTCGAGGTGCGCCTGGAGATGATGGACCATGTGCTGTGAATTGCTGAGGGGGGAACATTTGAGGTCCACCATAACCTCCTTGGAGGAAATCATATGCTTGCCACCATGGCCCATAACTTGGATATTCTTGGGTTGCACCAGTGCATGGTTGTGAGCTTCGTGTGATGTCGAATGGGGCATGGTGGTAGAACTAGGGAGCATCTGGAAATTGTGCCTGTGAGGATCAGCAAATATACTCCAGTGTAGGATGAGTTTGATTTGTGGGTTGCCCGAATTGAGTATCTTTGCTCGGTGCATTTCCAGCATTATTATCCCATGCTCCCACATTGTCATCTGTGCATTGTTTTGTGCCAAACAGCCCACCTGTTGGTGCCATATTGGTTGTCTGTGGGGGAAATCTGTTCATCCACATTGTATGTAAACAAAAAGATGATGGTAATCAAATTATCAATTCACTTGGTGATTTCGAATGAAGCAGAGTATAGTTGAGAATATTGAAGGTAGCAGGGACCTTTGGTGGAAGGAACACCTCTTATATCCATCTTCTTTGTCACGGATTGTAGTGTTTCACTGCACCTTTGATCCCATGAAACTCAGCTGAGAAAAAGAAATCATAGTCACACACATCCCGCCTTTCTTTGTTATATGCTTAAATTCATATAGTAGGATCGTGGTTAGATGCGTACCATGGTTCAGTGTGTGACAGTAAACGTCGTAGAAGGCATTCGACATGATATCTCCAAAAACACAACAAGAACTATATCCGGTTGGAAGGTTAGCATGACAAAGCATTTTACACACAAAATGTTTGTGTGTAGAACCTGCACTTCATTCAATATGAGGCCCTGTTAGTCAAGCAGCAACAGTGATTGCTTTCTTTTGAGCTCCTTGTGTACACTTCGTTGTCTCCTCTGGATCCACCCACCGGTCAAGAATCGTTACTAAGGAAAACATCCTACCAGCCTATCAGTTCTCGATGATCATTGAGTTGGCATACAGCCAGCTAGGAAACTTGTCTAGTACATTGTTTTAACCTGATGTTACCCGCTGCGTGAGGCTCGTGCGTAGACATAATCTGCTCAATGCCGCGATGACGTAGTATATGATAAGGCCGATCATAGTAGCACCTGATGAACGATATTAAAAGTTGATTGCAGTGATGACAATAGAAACTTTCACTGCTGATGATTGTCAGTAGATAATGTGCAGCATTATTGTGCGCAATTGGATAGATATCATCGTAGTTTGTGAAGAAAACTGGTCGTAAGGTGACTATGTTTTACCCCTCCCCTACATTTGGTGGGGTGTGATGCGGCATTCAAAGTGATATGCTAACCCGAGTTAGCTCGCTTTCAAACAAATATCCTTGAGGATAAAATCCAGCAACAAACCATACCCCCTAAAGGATCACCGCAATTCGTCAGAACACTGACCATTTCTCAAAGATGGCCAACAGTTGCCGGAAACATGTTAAATGCTTCATCTGCAAAACAAAATTATGCAACGAGAACCGACTGGAAGCTCACTATCGACAATATCACCCAATATCGATGAATGAAAGGGTAGTACCAAACAGGATTCTACCACCTGCCGGCTTCCCTCACTCTGTGATATCATGGTTTGAATACAGTAGGAGCACCTGAGTGGTCATCGAGAAGCTGTCAATTAAAGATCTACTCATAGACAATTTCGTGTTTGCATCACCACCTGAAGATACTCCCAACAAAGAACCTATAAGCCCTCAGCAACCTGATCTGGACTGTACCTCTAATCCAACAAAGACAACGACTCTTACGCCGGCAGTTGGTGTGGAATATGCAGGGGGGAAAGCATATGGCAAAGCAACTGGATTGTACAACAAGCATCGCAAGTACTCAGAACAATGGAATCCACGGCATCCATTTGGGTCCGCACATGACTTTCAGCAGGCTCAGTTGTTCAGCCAACAAATGAAATCATGGATAGATTAACAATCGAGGGGTGGACTGGACAACTTGTAAATCGAATCATTCCAATCAGCAGATGCCCTGCGAAAGATCCTCTCTGAACTCGATTTCAGGCTCGGCGATCATAGTTGGATTGAAGATGACTCACATATCTTTAGAGCGTTATCCTGCTGCGATATTTTCAAATGTATTCTGTTCCTCCTAGCACATCTCCCATTTCAGCGACACCTCGATTTTGAACAAGTGCACCTTGCTGACTCTGAGGGTCGTCGAATCTACAGTGAGATGAATAGGGGTGACTGGTGGTGGGATACACAGGATTGACCTGCTGCCGGAGCGAGAATTGTGCCAGTCATATGTGCATCCGACAAGACTCACGTAACCAGTTTGTTGGGCGATCACCACATCTGGCCACTATATCTCACAATTCGTAATAGTTGAAAAGATATCCACCGTACACCTACAAAGTGCACCTGGATTCCTGTCCGACTGATCCAATGTCCCCTGAATAGTGCCAAAAACATTGATGAAGCATGGCATTCCGTGGTTGGAACTGTGCTGTCCCAACTTAGGCGTCTTGGCATCACTGGCCCTGGCTTGAAATGGGATTGTGCAGATGGATTCTGGCAACAATGTTACCCTCTGTTGGGTGCCTGGGTCGGGGATTATCCGGAACAATTCATGGTTACTCAAGTCTCATATGGCTCATGCCTGATGTGTGAAATTCCTAAAGGTGCGCCAATGGGGCATTCAGCTTTTCGACCACTCGATAACTGAAGAGACCAGCATATTTATTTGGAGAGGCTGGAGGACAATACTATTAATGCTCTGCACACTCTAGGTGTCCCCCCAATCCGCAACCAGTTCTGGCAATACCCTCTCTGCAATGTCCATCGCCTTTGACAGCCTGATGAAATTGCATCAGCTGCTCTTGGGTTTAGGTAAAGACTTATTGCACTAGCTGCGCAAATACCTGATAGCTGGAAATGTCAAGGATCAATTTGACAATCAATTCACATCAGTGCTGCAATATCCTAGCATCCAGCACCTCTCTAAGCCATTTGTTTCATCGAATAGCGGCATCTGGCAAGGTAAAGAGATCTGTGGAATGATCAGAACACTGGCAGTTAATTGCCCGCCAATTCAAGTCTGCTCCGAGGATGATGGGAAAACTGAGGCGGAAACAGCCTCCAATGAAATGGTGATGGGAGCAGTGCGGGCATAACGACAATTCTCTCTTTTTGTTAGCCAACAAAATTACTCAGATCTATCCCTTCAAGCACTAGACGATGCACTTGAGCGATTTTACCAGAAGAAGGGTATTTTTCGAGAGCAGAAAATGTGGAAGTCTGTGAAGGCCAAAGTGGATGACCTGTTGGCAACGGAATTCCATCAGTTACACAAACAAAAGATTCATAAGATTCATGCTGCAATGGAGGCCCTTGTGTATGGGGCTGAAAAGGTTTCCACAATAAAACGCAAGCAATTTCAGGTGCACCCAAATAGAGCCCGACAAGTGGCAACCACTTGGTCAGATACTTATCATCAGAAGGCAATTGAGCGATTTGAGCGCAAAATGCATCAAGTGACACCTGATGAAGGCAAGCTTTTCGATAAATTATTCCAACATCATGAGTGGCAACTATTGCTGGAAGTTGGGACTAAGGCAACCAGTCCCAGAAGCATATTCGCCCAAGGACTTGCACTAAGAATAGCTGCCACTGAAGATGAGGCATATGGGGCGGCAAACATGACTGCCGACAAGTGACTGCAATTTCAGGTCCACCTATCCGATGCTGAGATAGAAGCCATGACCTGAATCTTGGCTGATACGGAATGCGTGACAACCCAGCTCCAGAGAGGGATTGAAGGCATCACCTGGAATGAGCCGATGCGGTTCAAGAAGGAATTCTCTATCTGCTTGATAGATTTTGAAGCTTTGTGGGAGGAAATCAGCATTCATGCACTCCGGAAAACCAATGAACAACACGTGATTCATTTGGGATATCCCAAGATGCATGTTGTAGGGAATATGTCAGAGTCAATTCGGTGAATGCGTTCCGGTGACAATTTCATCACTGATATTTCTGAATAGCTATATATCCCCAACATGAACGAGGCATATCAATCTAGCAACAATGACAATAACATTTGACAGATGCTTAAGCACAATGATTGGTGTACCGGTCTTGACTACATGTAGGAGACACTGTCATATCTTGCACTCCAAGGCGGGTATGATATTGACTGTGCAAAGGTTTTCAACCTACTGTCCGCTACCAATAAATGGCGAAGTACACACAGAGCCCATCTGTTACGTCACCAAACAATTCAGGACAAGCCCATTATCCACCGTGTATCACAGCAGGTATATCATTCTAGAGAAACGCATGTCCGCAGAGTGTGCAGAAGTATCAAATTAACCTCACTCACAGATGCATCAGAAGATTTCGGGATTCCCAACTTTGGACAGCGAATCCACAGGCAAATTGAACAGTACTGGGGACATGAAGTTAGCAGACTCGTGCTCGGATACAATCAGATGGTACTCTTAGACAGTAGATTGATTAAACTCCAGAATGGGCTGTTGTATTATCGTCAACCATTTCACTGCCCTACATCTGTTGAGCATCTGGGACTTGATTGCAACGTAGAATATACCAATGCCAACCAAGAGATCATGTCTGAAGCTCATAACATCTGGGTTCAGTACACGCAAAGTGCAGAGAATGACCTCTATAACATCTTCCGAGGATGAATTCCTTCTTTTCGTGTATTATACTTCAGCTGGACTCCACCGAATCTGATCCTCCAATTTCAAGAGCGCCTGCGAGCTGGGAAAGCAATATCGACCTTTTCTAAGAGGTGCACAAAGACTCAACAATGGGTATTACATCCTCACGTTCAAGAATATGCAGCGGTGATTCGAACTAAGTTCAAAGATCTTCATGGTTGGGCTGATTGTGTTGACGGGTGCATCCAGATTGTCAAACAGACAAATACGATGCATATTGTATCTGTTTGAGCAACAGTTAGACCAGCACAGTTGGTGCGGGTGAATGTGGCAACAGGCGGCATCGATAGCGTATGGGTTGTAAATAATAATGTTGATTTAGATACCTACTGGACTGTATATTAATTAGATTAGAATGCCTGATTCAGGTATGTAGCTGTGGGATAAGTTTATCGAATAGTACTATTCCCTATTGACAGTATATATTATCACTCTCGGAAAATCTGGCTCCAGTTGCACTGGAATTGCCTTCGTGACGAGTGTCATATGCCCAGCAGCTCCAAAATTTTACCAACTTAAATGCATGATGTCATGGCATTCTGAAGACGACTTCATCCTCTTTAGAATATTCTTGTATTCTGTTCTGGTACTTCAGAAGAGTTGACGAGCACCTGAAAATCACATTGTTTTGCATTCAGCCTGTTCGGGGGCTGCTGGGAGCATCTGGAAGGATTGGTGTCACTGCTTAAAATAGCTGAGTCATTGAGTTATGACTTCTGAACCATTTTACATTTTGCTGATGAATAGAAAGAAAAATGGATCCAGGATTATGTTGCAAGAGAAACCGCTGGGGTACGAGGGCAAGTTGAAAACACAGAGGCATAGATTGGGCAGGAGCAGGATGACATGGAGATAGCTGAAAACACGAAATTGACAACCAGACATCCCGAAACAACATTTCTGGAGATGAAGGTTACTATCGGAGATAGTCTGAGCGATATTGCAATTTCCGATGATGGGGAGGATGCGGAAGATGAGAATGATGAAGAGACAGAGCTGGTCAAGCTGAGCAAAGATAAAGACCCCAGCTGGGTGATGGGCACCATACCCAGAACGGTATAGCCACTCATGGAAAGCTGTCAGCAGGAGCAGCTGAAGTTTGACTAATTGACACAACCGGGATGGGGGGACCCAGCCGACTACATCCATGAAAGAGATGAGAAGTACGGCACAACCGAATTAAAGGTCCCGGCAGTCGTTAAACCCCAAAGAGATCAAAATGTAGTTGCACCTGCTCCCTCAACATTTGGAGAGCTTATGTAGTGTCTTGATATTGTCCGCAGAATATTGCAAATGCCAACAGGGACTTCTCGACCAGGAAGTAGTCATATGAGGCTAGGTTCTGGGAAGCCCCAGTCGGACACAGGTATATCCAGTCTTGCACCTGCCGAGGAGCTTGATTCATCACCTATGCTGAAAGCGAAACCTGTTGAGCCTGTAAGTTTTTACGCCTGCAAATAGCTTCTTCCAGTAATCACAATATAGATATCGGATTCGGACGAAGACAGGGTAATAGCTCCTCCGTCAGAGCAAGAGAAGATAGCCAAATTGTCATTTTTAACGTCATATCTCAGGGAAAAGCAATTTGTGTAGCAATTTTGCTACGTGTCAGCTTTTTCTTGATTTGAGTGACCGAATTGTGAGACATGATAATTCATCTAGGCATGTGCAAGTGTCAAACGCACCACGCGAAGGTTCTAGAATGCAAAGTAGGTTGGAAGACAGCCTATCAGCTCGATTGTTGTTTGCCGATTAGTGTTGAGTGAGAAAACCAAAGCAAAATTATTGATGAAAGATACTGACAAAAGTTAAGTGAGTGATGTCATATCAGTCACAGAATGAGTGGTCAGTACTCCATACGACTCTGTCTAAATGACAACCATAATGTGGTATTTATCCATACATCTAACTGCATCACTCTCCGCACAGACCTGGTGCGCATGGTTCCGATAGTTGAAATTGCTTATGGTACATCATTTAAATTGAGGGGAAGGAGCTGGATGAGGAATGGTAAGGAAGTTGGGCTACATGGATCAAAAATTAGTGAAATGGTCTACATGCCATAAATTGCCAGCCAAAAGCGCAGGATTATGATAGGGCCACGTCATCTCTCACTCACATTCGGTGCGTTGACGTTGATCAGAAATCCTGAGGCCACAAAGCTTCCGGATGCAAATGAGAATGATTAGAAACGTAATTCTTGATGTCAATAATCAGTATATGACTTGTTGCATATAATGACTGAGTGTAAAAAGGCTGTTTGGCGTTTCCACATCCTAACAATAAGTGTCAATAAAGTGTTGATGATTTTCAGTCTTTCACATTCGACTATCAAATGGCTGCATTGTCACGTCACTTCAAACGAACTGTATTGGTTGGCGCTGTAGCCCATGCGGCACAGAACACCCTCATTGCCTCATCCTACACATACGCGTCAACACAGCGTTAACAATTTTTAGTTTTACACATTCGACAATCAAAGGGCTGCATTGTCGTGTAACTACAACGGGAATGAATTGGTCGGCGTTGTAGCCAAAAAGGCAAATGACACGCTTGTTGCCCCATCCTCAAAATAAGCGTCAATGCAGTGTGAACGATTTTTTAGTCTTACACAATCCACAATCAATGGGCGGTGTTCTCATATCCTGCCAAATTCAATGTATTCATCGGCATTATAACTGGAAAAGCTATTGACACACTCGTTGCCCCATACAAAAAATAAACATCGACAGAGTGTTAACGATTATTGGCTTTGCATCTTGGAAAATCAAATAGCTATGCAGTGACATCAACCCATAAGCAAACTATCAGCCATCTGTCTAGTCAAAAACGCTTGCAAATTCATCACTACCATGTCCTCAAAATGAGTGTCAATGGAGCATCAACAATTGGTGACCTTGAATCTCAAAAAATGCCAGGGTTGTATGGCGATATTAACCGATAATGGTACTACTGGCCGCCTTTCAAGACAAAAATGCTTGCGAAACCATCGCCACTTTGTCCCAAAAATGAGCGTCAACAGAGTGTTAAAGATTATTGGCTTTGCATCATGGAAAATGCTAGGGCTTTGCAGCAACATTAACTCATAATCTAACTATAGGCTTCCTTTCTAGGCAACTACACTTGTGACTACATCGCTACGATGTTCTGACAATGAGCGTCAATGGAGCCTCAACGAGTGTTGGCTTTGCTTCATCCAAAATGCAACGGCAGTGCGGCAATATTCACCCATAATCGAACAAGCGGCTGCCTTTCGAGGCAAAAATGCTTGCGATAACATTGCTACCAAGACCAAACAATGAGCATCAACGGAGCCCCAACGATTGTTGGCCTTGCATCATGGAAAATACTAGGGCTTTCCAGCGAGATTAACCCATAATCGAACTATCGGCCACCAATTGAGGCAACAATGCTTGCACCAACATAGCTACTGTGTCCTAAAACTGAGGGTCAACAGAGCATAAATGAAACGTCAACGACGTGTCAATGGAGCGTGAACGATCTATGGACATGTAACTTGCATAATCCAACGGCTGTGCATTGACATATACCCATAATCAACGTATTGGCTGCCATTGTGCGCAAAAATCTCACCAACACTTCCGCTACCTCCTCATAAAGATATGTGTCAGTGAAGTACCAACAGGTTGTGTGGGGCTCAGTAAGCTTCACAGCAACGAAATACCTTGGGTCGTTCCTAAATGCTGTTTTTCATGGTCAGTCTGGTCAGTATGATCGTGTATTCATCTTAACAACTATGCATGCAGTGTCTCACTGGTCATACTATTGTCTTGCATGTAGCTCAAGTGTCAATAATTAAGCACCAGCATTCTACTCAACAATAATGTCACTTTTAACAGTCTTGCAACTGGAATTACACAGTCTGCGACTTCCTGCAGCCATATCGGATTCCCCATCTATAAATACCTTGTTGCTTGAGGTTATGATGTCTTCCAAAAATGAAGAAGTCTTTTTCGTGATTTGACCGACCTTACTTTATAAATCACATTCGACGCTTGGTGGGCTGCAATGAATGTGGGCTCAAAGCGTCCTATTGGTTGGAATAATTCTAGATATGCGCCTTCATGGCACTTCTATTTGCACTGCAGAATCGAGGACACCAGCATCCCTGGCATCATACATATTGTTTGTCATCAAGTTCTTTGCCTTCATCAGAAAATGGGACCAGCTCCCTGGGAAAACAGTGGCTGGCAAAATCGCAGATTGCAAAGTTACAAGAACTAACAGAGTCAGAAGTTTCTGAATTAACAAGTACAACCGTTGATGAAAGAGTATTAGCCATGTTGCAGTGAGAAGGCAGTCGTGGAATTACAATTGTAAGATCGCAAAAGAAATTCATATTTGACAGTTTGATCTTACTTATATTAATATAATTGACAAACCCAACACTCTAACCTGGCAGCAAAGAACTTCCTAACTGCCACATTTCACTAAGATACCTGGAATCGCTACCTCTTGTAGGGATTTGTTTCAGCTCAGATTCCTTGGAACGCTATATCAACCTCGAGCTACAACGGTCATATAATGTACTACGCAGCGAGCTGGTGCTTCCATCCACCAGCACTCTCAGCAACCTTTGCCAGAGGGAATACTCACTGACAGTGGATGCAATTAAGAAGCAATTGCTGTCAAGAAATAAAGTTGGGTTAGCTTTAGATAGGTGGACATCAACAAACAAATTAGCCATAACATCGGTCTTAGCTTACTATCTGGATTGAGCTTAGGCATTGCGAGAAGTACAACTCCCATTCGACAGGCCAGAAAACCTGTTCTTTTCCTATATCAGATGCTAATGAAGATTACTCGGTCAACGCTCTACATACTGGAGCAAGGCTACCCATACATTTGAAGGAGGTTCTGGATCACTTTGAGCTTACAGACGGCAGTTCACTAAGAATTATGACACATAATGCTTCTTTGAATTACTCGATGACTTGGGAACAGCAATCAACCCTTGATGCCTCCGTGATCGTGCGGCCTGCAATGAGAAACCACATACCATGCATGGCGCATGTCATTCAGCTTGCTGTGGGTGCATTCATCAGCAGTCTTGGATTCTAAGACTGCACCAAGTCTTGGGAAGCCCAGGAGCACATTCCACAATTTGGAGAGAATGAAACCACAGTCATTGGCAAGAGTCAAAGACAGCGAAAAGAGGGCAATGCTAGCATCAACAAGGTGTCACTTATGCGGCCAGGTTTGGCAGAGATAATTGAGAAAGTAGGTATTTCACGACATTGTGAATAACCTGAACCTGACATAGGTATAGCTGAGAATGCTTGCTGTATTGATTACACTGACACCTAGTCATCGAAATGAGTTCATTGACTGTCAAACAGCCAGAGCTCAAATCACAGTACTGCCAACTATGGATGTTAAAACAGGGTGGAATTCGACACTAGAGTTGCCTGAGCGAGCCTACCGATTACGAGAATTCACCCGCGAGTGGCTTAAAAAACCAAAATACTGCGATTACTGGCCACTCTTCACACCACAGGATGACTAGACCATCGTCAAGTACGTCATGGAAGTTTTGATGCCATTCCAATACTGGACGCTATGGATGTCAAAGAGGCATACAGTAACTCTGCATCATGTCATCACTGTCTACACTGACATGTTCGAGCATATGGATGGTGTTATGCAAACATTGGTGAAGAAGAAGATACAATGGAATGAAGACTTATACTTCACCATGAAGGTTGTGCCGCAGAAGCTGTCCAAATAATATACTGGATTCACTCCAACGACCGGTCTACTTCTCATTTCAGTGTGTATCCTTGATACTTTCCGGAAGTTGGGATCGTTTAGGAAGTGGGACAAGGCGATGGATATTAATGCTGAGGAGGAGACATCTTATACTCCCAAATACCGGGAGGTCTATCTGAAGTAGGTGGAGAACAAATACTGCGGCAAACGTCGACGAATGTCTGTCATTAAACCCGAAAATGTCCAGCACTGTAACTTTTTCTCATCTGCAAAAGCTGCTTGATTTGGTTATTCGGCTGTTGATCCATATGATTTGTTCAGCGATGATGAAGAATACTTAACGCCTAAATGCGTGGCAGATACAACACCAGGACAAAGATATTGTGTATCTTGCATGTTGACTTCCGCAAGGCTGTATTTGAATTCTCTGCCTGAATTACTAATGAACTAGAGCTAAGTAAATCCCAATGTTAATGATTCCCACTCTGACCCCATGGAGATTAGCGGTACATGTTAGTTACTGGATATCACTGACTGGTGGTGCCAGCAAGAAGAAACATGCTCAAAGTACACTGATCTCTGCAATGTGGCTCGCGACATATTCTCTATTATACCACATGGTGTTGGATTGGAGGCCAGTTTTTCCCTTGCGCGAGACGTCATTGGCTGGAGACAGTCTAAAACCACTGGTGAGATGGTTTGGGAAAAAGTTGTTGTTAGGCAGTTTACTCAAGCCAATAACTGAATATTTGCAGGCGATTGTGCAGCTTTCGATACCACAGAAACTGAGAATGACCTTGAATTGAAGAAACAAGCTGAGGAAAGGAAATTGCGCAGAATGGCCATGGTCTACGACTTTTTGGAAATGTGGCAGGGCAGCCAAAATCTATGTGCTACACAGAAGGAATTGTGCTCTCAAAACAAGCAAACAGCTACCGTAGCATACATTTCAGATACCAAAGATATAATCAAAGCATCCGGGTTAAACTTTGAACATAGTGGTACGGCTGCATTTCAATTGTCAGAAAGATCACCTTTGCCAGCAGCATTGTCTGCAAAGAACCTCTTTGGAGGACAAATTCAAGTATTGAATGTCTGCAGAATCAGAAGAATTGACCGTCATCCATGCTGAAGTGATGTGGATAGCGCACCAGAGAGTGATTCCGACACAGACAATTGGCTTAATTGGAATTGTGATTTGGATAATCCAAATGAGAGTGAAGAGCACTGTGAGGCCGAGAATGAATCCGACATAAAGCCAGGCAATGGCATCAAGGGTTCCGATAGCCCTGAGAACCGCATTGTAAATGCCACAGGGAATGATTCTGGATTGATTCAGCCACCACTGAGATCAATAAAACAGGCTGAAAAAGGGTTGGTAACTGTCAGTGTAACGGAAACAAGGAGCAATAAGGGAAACGACAACAAGTAGGACAGATTGAGTCAATATGTTTTCACCAGGTTCTATATGTTGCTTGACTGAGAATTTCACTTACAGATATACTACAAGAGAATAGTGAGCAGTCACATGACGATATTTGTTTATAAAGAAAACCCTAGCTGGCGAAATGCAATATTTAAACAGATGTATCAATTTTGGAAGAAAGAGAGAGGCTGGTGCAAGAATAATTCTGTGGTTGGCTTTGCCAATGAGCTAATCCTCAATCGGATAGAAAGGCAACAAATGACTTCAAATATTGATTTCTACTATTATCCATCGCCGCAGAAATTGACTGTAGAACACTTTAAAATGAGCATCAATGGAGCATCAATGATTTTCAGTCTTGCATCCTGGGTCATCAGACCGCCAATCGATTGCAAATAGTCATAAAGGAATTTCTGGCTGTCTCTGTACGCTAAACAGATTACAGTGCCATCCCTGCACAATCTTGAAAATGAGCGTGAATGGAGAGTCAACAATTATTTGTCGTGTATCTTGGGTAATCTAGGTGACAACTGGTTGCAGACAGTCATAAACAAAGTATTGGCCGCATTTATAGGAAAAAAACTTCACATGCTCCCCTCGCCAGCTTCAAATTGATCGTCAACAGAGCGTCAATGATTGGTGTTGTTGCATCATGGTTAATCACCGCGTGATGCGGTCGTTATTGTCTATATACACTGTTTTGACTGGTTTTGTAGGTCAACAGGCTCAAAAACACTTGGTGGTAGCTCTGTGAATGAAATAAGTGTGTACTATCCGGGAGGCTGCGGTGGAAGTATTCCGTACACATTTGCATATAAAGGCTGCCATCTCCTTGTATATGGATGCTAGTGATTACGTGCCACTGATATTACTGAAGAAGCAAGAGCAAAAATCGTTGATGCTCCATTGACGCTCATTTTCAAGATGTGGTAGGGAGCGTCTAGCTTTCTCTATTGTCTAAAAAGGTGGCCAATTCTATGTCTCTAACTACATGAAACCTGACACCCTCCAGATTAACCAAGATACACGACCAACAATCGTTGACGCTCCATTGACCCTCATTTTCAGGATGTGGTAGGGCATGTGTCTCTGTTTGTTTTGGCCGTCATGACGGCCAATACATGCAAAGCAGTCCGCAATGTACCAATGCCAATATTTTGCGTTTCACAGTAGCATATATGAATGCGACTGTATATAGTGAAACCCATAACTCAAAACGAGAGATTGGAATCATAGGGTCTAGCCAAATTCTGCAAAACACATGGATTGACAGGTAAGGGTCCTTGTTTGGCCCCTCAAGAGGCAGGGGGTCTGGTTTGTTGGCGGGTCTGGAACCGAACCTACCCATTTTTGCGGTCCAAACCCGGATCCATTGCTAACAGTTGTGCTCAGACTCCATTCTTCAGTAAGGTAACTCACAAAGGTGACAATGTGACAATGGGACATTACAATTCAGCTTGCAAGGAAAGTTGGCTGGTTGCGGTAGATCTGTAGAGAGAAACACCAGCAGCTGAAGCTATATTCATGAGTTGACTTGTAATCATGATGATTAAGAGATGACAGACACTCTTTGGTGAATACTGTATCATTCACAGTATGCTGTACTCGGTGTATACTGTACTTGCTGATCACTCAGGAATATGGCATTGAGATATTGAGAGGGATAACTGGACTTTGTGATCTGTGATGATGGTAGAGCAGTGGATGGGAATGAGAGATGGGGGATGAAAATACATATTAGAGAGAGGATTCGAGAGGATATGGGAGATCAGAGGTACAATGTCCGTGATTGGGTTTTCGAGGTCAGGTATCGGTGTCATTACCAGCATGATTAGTAGTCTGCCATGGAGTATCAGGAATTGTACATTGACATGCATCGGAAGTTTTCTTGTATTCCAGGGGCTCATGATTATTTCTCATCCGCTTAAATCTTGTTTTTTCTTGTCATCCACTTTGCAATCACTTCAGACCACAAAGTTGATTAATCCTTCTCGAGATTTCCATGATTTTAGCATCCGTTCAACCTGAATGCAGCATATACCAAGTACTGGCTACACTGAGTACTGCTTCCCCCAAGAGCTTTCTATAGCAAGTACTGCATTTCCTCATCATCCACTATCACCCACACTCAGCCAGTATATCATATGTCATCTATTGTGGGACCTCGTTGTATACAATACTGTGCATTTCCACAACGTCGAGTTACAGAATGAATTGAGTCTGAGCTCCTGTCATGCTTACCTGCTGAGCAACCACCTCTAGACAAATTGCCTCCAGATTGATCGCATGCAGATTTGCTGTATCAAAGTTCTCATCCCATTTCAATCGATTATAGCCTCAATGTTCATCTCGAAGCTTCCTTAATCAGAGCCAAAAACGTCGTGCCATCGTGGCGTTCATGTGCCTATTCAATCTTGGCCGATTTCCAACTCCAAATGGATCACTAAATGTGTATCTTGTACCTTTGCCACAGAGAGCCTCAAGGAGTATATGACAGGTGCTTGAGTGCAAACTTCTGAGTGTCAATATCAGGAGCCAATCAGACCATAGAAGGGCATTTCAGATAGAGTCCTGAGTCACTGTGACCTATGATAACTTTATATGGAAATATCACAATAGTAGGTGTAATATACTTCAAAGCATGTTGTAGTGCCTAAGAGAACTTTAGAAGCTCCATCAGAGTAGTTCTGATAAGTGTAGAAGCATGTTAGAATGCTGGAGAGAGGTTTGGGAATGTCTGGGACTGTAGCCTGACCAAAGCAGAAATCCCAATGTCACTCTAAGAGATGTCTTGGTTCTTATGGATAATCATTCAGAGGACTGCAGGCTTCATCTCATTCGCTTGCAATGTACATGAGCTCTAGATTATCCCTTACAGTGAATATAATGTATGTTGTCATCATTATCATTGTCTAAATCATACTATACCACCCAACATCTCATTCAACATTCTGTTTTGTACATTGCTACATTTAGTAACCAAAGAAAATTGTGGGAGATTCAAAAATGCAAGCCGGTACACTGAGTCAATAACACAGCTAAGCAATTGAGTGATATCGATCACACATCATGTCCATATCTGTCAGTATAACGTCTGTCTCGTTAGGGCAGAAAAATGCAGCTATACAAAGTTGTTTAAAAGTACAAAGACGCTGGATGCAATCCTTGTATGTGCTAATGATTTGGACTCAGTAAGCAGGTGAAATTGATTCACAATGTTGTTTTGCTCAATTTGTGATATCCAATGAAGGTTGTATCAAGATGTCAGCTAGCCATCAAGCGAGATGGAGTTAGAAAGGCAATTATAACGAACTCAGAGGAAATCGAGGTGCGCCACCAGGAAAGCAGGAGTACAATGATGCGGGGATTGCAGGGTGCACATTGGCAGTACAGAAGGTGATAGAAGAGTGCGGAATGAAATAGTGGGCATGAATTCCAGTGACGGAGCATCTACTGGGATTGACGCATGCCTATCCATTGGAGCAGCACCCATTCAAGTGGTGCAGTGCCAAAACAGATTGCAGAGTCTGCCATACAATAGAAGTGCTCTGATTCAAGGTCAAGGAGTGCCAATGCCGTTGAGAAGCACCAACTGAAAAAGAGATATGGAGAACAGAACGGCCAATTGAAATGCCAATCCAAGCTCAGCAGCGCTGCTGGAAATTGAAAAGTGCCGATCATATTGCTGAGGCACCATTCGGGGGGGCACGGGGTATAAAGCACCCCACCCTGTGTAATTGATCCAACCAGTGGCTTCTGTGTCAACATATTCAATTAACAGCCATGGGCAATATGTATCTCGACATTCATTTTGAGTCAACACCATCAGCAGCATCTTTCCAGAGGCATAATCAAACACCACACAATGGATAGCTGTGCCCGCTACCACTAGAGCCTGCTGAGTGAAAGGCTGAAAGAACTGAAACATTGCTGGCTAGCACCCCAAGATATTGGTGGTGAAGAAAAATTGATGGCAAATTAGATCAAACACTTTCATTTGCATCAACTTTGAGTTCGTATCATCCGCAACGTTGTGGCAGAAATCCCGGATCAGGAGATTGCACATGGTAGCTACTGTAGGCAGCTACGAAAATGGAGGTTTTGTTTCGAGGAGCGCATGGAGCGAGTAGCTGCAGCGAGATAGTTGATTGGCTAGAAACTAAAAAACAAAAAACAGAAGAAGGAAACAGATAAGAAGATGATTGGATATGTGTTGCAGAGGTCTCTGGATCGTGGTGTCGGATGCCGTCAAGCGAAGGTTATTCAACCTGATTGAGGGCGTGATGCAGAGCCGCAATAACCCTAACCCAGTCACGTGCCCACTCAATCGCGTGGCTTTGTAGTGTTGGGAGCCGTTTACCCACCACAACATTTGAGAGATAACATTCATCAAACCGGAGTTCCTGAACCTGGCCTCAGTGGTCAGGCTCTGATACCAAATCCAACCTGTAAATATAAAGAACAATGCAACAAACTCTCTCTGCAAATCACCCTGAAGTGGTACTAATTTTTTGTTTTATGTATGTATATTTTGGGGTTTACTCAACATTTTAAGTCCAATAGAGGAGCATTGAACAGAATAATCCCATCCTTATAGCTGCAAATATTTCCGGAACAATATTGAAAGACAGACCTTTGGTCAGTTGACACACAGATGGTGGCTCCACAGAAGTACCTGGTAATGCGCATTGATCATCCTGCAATTCAATAGCAAGTTTGAAATCTTGGACAACCATCAACTACTACACTTTGCGACTGAACCACCCAGGAGTCATTGCAAACACAATTGCCTCCATGAATCTTTCTGCTATCTCCAATGTAGCCTTTAGGTGTTGGGGACAGTTCTGATATCCACTGGCCTATGGTTGAGGAACATTCAGGCCTTCACTAACCTGGGGAAGCGGGAGTGGGTGGGAGGGTATGCAGGCAGACTCAGGTAAGCTGTTAATGGTGGAGATTTGGCATTCAGGCAAAGGAGGTGCTATGGCCCCGGCTGGATGTCGCAAATTCAGAAATAAAGTATATAAAATAACATTATTCGCATGGCTCTATGTCTGTGACACTAGAATTCTTCTGGTAAGTAGAGTAATATTGCAAAATAACTGTCCAAGATGTATGACCATCCATTGATGATCCAAATCACCAACTTAAATATCAAAAGCCACGATGGACTCTCCAATATCTTCACTTTCACCATCGTTGATCGCGGGATCATTATCATTATCAACCTGCTTGATATGAATCATCACTTCGAAATTAGCCATCTACAACATAATATTTGAAGGCAGAATTGGAAGTTAAAATATGTCACTGCCATTCCAGATTTACTATCTTCTTGAATGGGAGGGCTCTCTCGAGGTGTGCTTCTTGTTTCATCAGTGAATGGTAATTTCTCACCTGGTAGGCAGTAGATTCCATTTGCTGGGGTTGGGGAATGTAGAGACAAGTATATATGGGCAGATATGGTATGAAGTTTAATAGAATAACGTAAAAATAGTGCATTGAAGTAGAATGCTCTGTAGAGATGGATGCAATTTGAGGTGAGCTTGGAAAAGAAGTCCAAAAGACATCTCAGCAGTTAGAATTTATATCATGAATGGTTCTCATATCTTACATCCCAAATTCTAAATTTCAGCACTCTTGTATCCAAGTATAAGATTCATTCAAGCATGTATCTAAATCTGAACCTGATGCATCTGATGAACTCCAGATATTAACAAGATTGTGTTTACTAAATAGCTCTCAGAACCAGCCATTTGGAGTACTGAGGAATAGATTGATCATAGTTGCCCTTGCATATGACTCAGCCGAAGATCATCAGTATGCCTCTAGTTTGAGTACGTGAGGGGTGACTCCATGGTACAGAATTGTCGGTGTTTTGAGAATCTGCAGAACTTGGATAGAGTTTGGGGACCTTGGTAAGTGGCAAGAGTTGAACATAACACGGTTGAAACTGAGTTCGTTGCTGATAGTGGCTAAATATGAATCTCGAAATATGGTATATCAGTCAGATAGACACCCACCTTTCATAATATTCTGTTGTGTTAGAATTCTGCAGCAACGCTAGCAGTTAATTAGACAATATCATGTACACAATATCATTTTCAGTGGTTAGTGCCTACTGATTTCACAATATGTATTATTGTTTCATGTAACAAAGAGTAAATTGGAGTGTGCAAATCAGAGTTACAAAATTGAGAAAGAACAGTAAGATAGAATGATGAAGATTCTGGGGTTATCTAATCGATTCCAGTTCTCATGAATCCCAAGATTGCCAGCCATTATGTTCTGAAAGGTCACTTCCATTATGATGGTGTACATGATATCAGATAAATACCTTATCATTTAATCACAAACACCTTGTCATCGGTCTCAACCGTACATTGTTGACTTCCCATACATGTTCAGGTTCAAAGCAGTGTATAAACTATAAGCATCTGTCATAAGGCATCATCCGGAAGTAGGAAGACAAATGGCAAACATGCACTTGAGGCGAATTACATTGCAGCAAACATTGAATTGGCATGCAGGATTCAATCCAACGGTTGAGATTACAGGGCAGCCTTAGCATGGCAGCTGCTCGTACTCGCAGAAGCTGCATTTTCCTAGCTTTAACATTCATCATGATTTGATATGCATGGATGCTGGAGATTGAAAGTTGGCGGCAACCAAATATGATCAGTTTAAAAATTGCAATGAACTGAAGCCTTTCAAGAGACACTGTGGGCAGGAGCTGCCGGTCACCTATAGAGTTGCTCAGTAGACACTACTTTTCAGATTCCATCTCTTCAAGCTCACATGATGCAACGGAAATCCTGACACATAATGTATTTCAAGATATGGTTTTTTGGCAGCCCTAATATTCAAGTTAGTTAGAATGCAGTTTAGTCTGCAGTGGAAGCATTGTGAATTTAGGCCTTATTGAGGAAATGTGGAATGCAGGGTGAGCGGGGGTTACCGGTAATCTGCAAAGTCACTGAGCAGTAACAGCCTTTTGAGATACCAGTTCTGCAGCTGCAGCTCAAGTATGTAGCCCAAATGACTAAAGCAATTTTCTGCATCTTGAAAAGGAATGTCTGAACATACTTTTTGGTCAATATGCGAATATGCATGGTATCATATAGCCCAGGGCTGTACAGTTGAGGTAAGCGTGTTGTAAACACCTTCCTCGGAAAGATGAATTGACACAGAGAATGAAAATACTGGTATTTTGAAGTCAGCCTTGCCAGACTGATAAAGCATACATTCAGGTATTAGTTTGGGCCAAGTAGGGTATTCTACCTTCATCTAGAATTATCATGTCTGAAAGTTGACAAACTGTGTGTGCTGGCAGACATAGATTGAAAAGCATACAAAGAGAATAAAAATATGCTCGGAATGAAGCAGAATGAATGATTCATGGGAAGTATGATGTGGATTTACAAGGGCTAAAATATGTGCCTGAAACTGGTATCATATGGTAACAATGACTGGCTGGTTGTCAACATTGCCATCATAACTAGAATATGTGTACTGTGTCAAATCAAAGACTAACAAGCTCTACTGGACAGTGGATCCGAGTTATGCATGAAGGTTAATCATTAGTAAGGAAATTCTCGGCAGCTTATTCTTCAGTTAAGCATAGAATATACAAGCTGTGTCTTGGGATACAACATATCAACTCAATATTACCTAGATAGTATATATATCCCAGGATGATTGGAAGTTGCTGTGCTGAGTCTGTCGGAATATGAGTCCCTATGGGACAGGGATTTTCCAGCGCAATTGACTGAAATTTTTTCAACAGTACTGTGTGATTGACAAAATATCCCAAAGGCTTTCATTACTCTAGTTTCCGCTATACTCAAATGATATCGCTAATATCATAGTATAATCAATCATAGAGGTTCAGACACACCTGAAATATACAACTGACAAAGAATTCAAATCCTGACAATTCCTCATCAACCATGAATGATAAAGATGAGAATTGCCTCCAGCTTTAAACACCATTGTTACAATGACCAATATCAGGCATGGATGAATTTGACTCAGTGAATGATTTCCCAAAATGACTTGGAATCCAATATCCACCATAAAACAGGTGCACCTGCCTTTTGACACACATATAAGACTCCAAATGAGATAATTTTTTAGTGAACCAACTGTGTGTTTACCATTAACTTTATCTTATATTGATTATTATAATTAACTAACATGAAATGAAATCAGACTCTAAATCACAATGCTACTTTCATCCACAGAAGTGTCTTACTCTTCACCTAGTTTACATCAGTTGGTGAGATGGTGTTGGTGAAATGCTCAAAGCAGGGTACTTCGATTTTACAGTCCTCATCATCATTGTTTATTCTTGTTATCTAACATCACAATGGCTCGTTGCTCCATAAGCCGCATTGTACGGTCCTTGCAATTCTCCAGAATCCAAAATATTATCAATGTCATCATGCTTGGTAGGCTCATCTGGCCATGTGGGACACGCATTTGTACAACTCCAGAAAGCTGGGGCAGATTATTTGCTGGGCTCTCATAACCATATGATTGTGTGTTCATCAGCCATGATTGTGGAACACTGTTTTGCCACAGCCAGACAACCCACCTAAATGGTTGGAGCTGCTCACTCAATATCAAAAACATCGGAGTTATTAATGTATAGTTTACTGCTGTTAGATATTGGCCAGTCCCACCCACTGTAGGTGTAGTTACGAAGATGGAGAGACTTGGAAACTCATGGAATAGAAGTCGCATTGCTGTGTGTATATTGTTGTCCATTTCCACATACAAAACCAAAAATATCCTAATAATCTTCAAAGAACTTCCCATGCCACCAATTCAAATGATGGCCATTGCCAGGATGAGGACAAAATAGCACTGCCATTTGTAGACGAAGTGAGTGAGGCAAGGGGTATCATTGCTTTCAGATTGGTACAGGAGCAACTCATCAGATGCTTCATCTGCATCTTGTTCGCGATACTCTGCTGGTGCATTGACAACCATTGGCAGAAATGGATTTCTTACTGGTCAGAAAATTGGAGATTCCACCCAAGAATGGTGGGGCTATTCATTGTACCGTTGTCCTGAAATCTCATTATGATCATCAATGTATCCCAATACCCATGAGAAATGTACTAGCTACTCTCTATGAATGCTCCATGCTCCTGCAGTACCTTTCAAAAGTGTATCCTACCTGAAATGTTTCCAGCTGTGCTTGTGTTTCCTGAGTTGATTCGAGATCACCCAGGCAGGCATTGACTTTGGTGACAGAACCAGTGGGTTACGGTTTGTGAGTTTTGATTCTGACCACATCATGATGTGCAGGGTTTTGCATGTCCTATTTTCCAGAGTGCTGTGTCATTTTGACCACTGTTGTTTTCAATCCAGATGGCATGCATTGAATTATTCACCATGGAATACAGTGCTTCAGCACAGTGGTTTTCCAACACTATAACATTCTCTGGATCTTCAGGTGTATAGGGAAACAGCCACATCATCAGATAACACTTGACAAATGATGAATAGAATCCCAGCGTTGCTTTAACTTGAAGCTTGAATCCAATTCTCGTATTGATTTCTGTTCCCCAACCCCTACTGCTTATTGTGTTGGACTGATTAGATATATCAAAAATCTGGAAACTCCATGAACAGTATGAAAGTTGGACATGTTTAATGGATTCACTCTGAATCATTAGCTATCATACGAAACAATTGCATATTCCATCTCTTGTCTGGCTCATGAAGACAGATATTCCAATCCTCATGGGCGAAATTCAGATTTCTTGTATCCAGCAAGTTCACCAGTGTGAAATTGGTTTCATATGATATGTTATCCATGACACACTTGAATGCCTCTGCCACTCCAGGCATTGTAACCACCAGGATTGCTTTTAGGGATGGAGTAAGCTCTGGATGCCCGACAGCTGCAGCATTCTGGATCCCTGAAGGGGGGCGTTGCATTGATTTCAACCTCTGCTATGGATACCATTCTTGAGCTTCACTGATGATTCCATTGAAGTCGTTCTGAGCTGTATTCACACATTTGCGAAGGGTATTGCCTCACACAATTGTTAGTGGTAACCCCATAACACCCTGTTCAGTTGGCAATTGGCATATCCTAGATGCTGCCACTGAGTTAAATGTTGTCACAAGACCTATTTTATCTGCCACCAGTACTCCTGCCATTTCAAAATCCCAAACCCTTCCCCTTACAATCAACCATATCACCTAATCTTGTTATGTGAGAAACATTGTTCAAGGTACGCATGCGATTGAAAACTGATTGCCTGGAGCATGGTCCTTATTCAATTGCCCAATTGGACAGGCAGCCAGTAACTGAACGCTTCATCCTGACACTCATGTTTGCATTCATTTGTGATGTCATTGAGAACGGTACTCAATACTGAGCAGCTATTATCAGGATGGAAAATCTCCTTCCCATCCACTTACTCCTGACTCTTCATTGCATCTTCGTCAGTTTTCTGTCCATCATGAATGATCCTGTTCTGTTGATCCGAGTCATGCTGCGTGGATGGGCTCATTGACTGGCGCATGTGATATTCAACGCAATGTTAGGTATCGCGGGGGCAAGCATTTGGATGCAATGAATATGTAGAATATAATCAATTCTATTGACTCAATCAGAACTTACCATAATATTACTACCACTCTCTGTCCCACCACTCACCTCATCCTCTACAGTATTATTTCCATCCAATCTTGCGAATGTTTAGGTACCCAGATTTGCAGTGAGTATACCGAATTGTATCCAGACAGTGGGGATTACTTTTGCCAGTCTAATATCATGCTCAACCTTATTATTCCCTGTAGCTATCTTTATTACCGCCAAAAATAGTTTCAAATTGTGTACTGGTTTCAACTTGAAATAATAAGACAGGGAACTGTTTTATAAAATATGACCATGTATGGGGGTCACTCATTATTTTCCTGGGTGTGTACTATCTGATATAGTCTTCACCTAATTGTTCCTGCTGCAAGGTGCAGTTTTATATTGCAGTCAGACAGTACAATTTGTTTTGGCCACATCTGGTTTCAATGAAATCAATCAGCATCTCCTAGTGACTCACATCTATGTTTGAGACTGCAAATTGTTAGCCAGATGTGTGGTCATTGTTGTTGTTCAGTACCCAACAAATCCCATTCACTAGAGCAATATTTGGCAATTCTAGCTTGTTACGCATTGTTCCGGGGTCCACACACTCTCCAAGCCCTGATGCCAGTCTCAATTTATGTCTCCTTACCTTCCCGCATGACTCTTAAGCCTCAATTGCACATTTATTACAAAACATCTCAATCCACTGTCACCAAATCCACTTGGCAGCTTCACACATGTTCAACTGCAGCCAGTTCTGGAAATTTGCAAAGCAAATTGCGACCGCCATCTCCCATTTTCAGGGTCTAGGTTTTGGCTGTTTCAAACAATTCTACCCCTAGATAATACACTGAAGCTGTCACTTCAGAAACGGAGCCACCCATACTTTCTTTCAATGGTTGAATTTCTTATGGTTAACCCCCCCATCACTTTAGCCAAATACTTCAATAAGTATTCAGTGTGCTTCAAGCTGATCAAAGGATTGCCTATGGCAACACTCATCTTCTACAATTCCTCTCTGAAATCATCTGTGTCATAGTCATTGGGAGAAAGCTCTGGTTATAGTGGCAGATCAGCAATCCCCACAACATCTATTCAATCTGGGTCTGTTGCTGTCTAGAACCATTCTGGTGGGAGGATGATTCATCGTCTCACAGGTATGGTGGATGATTTCACTGGTCAAAGGGAGCTGGAAAATGTTGGCCCAATGACTGCTTCATTTGAAGGGGAAGCTGATGGTGCTCGGCGTGCACCTGCAGATACCAGCCCATGTTTTCTGAATTGCTGAGGGGGGAACATTTGAGGTCCACCATGACCTCCTTGGTGGAAATCATAAGCTTTCAAAGACGGCCAAATACTTGGACATCTATGGGTTGCGCCAGTCCTGCATTGTGAGTTTATATACTGCGAGACTGCAGCCTGGTGGTAAAACTGGAGAGCACCTGGAAATGGTGGCAGCAAAGGAGGATAACTGTTCCCCAGTGGAGGATGACACTGATTTGTACATTGCTTGAAATGAGTGTTTTGGTCTGGTGCATTTCCAGCACTAGTGCTAGCAATGGATCTGTTTTTGAACCGTTTCTAATACAGCGGTTCAAAGAAAAGCTGAAACTAGCCCGTTCAGTCCGGGATTGTACCAAAAGGTTCCCTTAATTATGTCCATAAATATTCATCAGCAAATTTAGTGTTTGGTATATACAATATGTAGCTTCCGACGGCGCATCTTGTGGTTGTCTCCAATTTTTGATATTTTTAAAACTCAGCAAGCTGTGTTGAAGTTATTGTCATTTGTGACCCAGAAACGAGCTTTTTGGACAACTGCTTCCTGAGATTTGAAGATACCGAACATCGGAGACAGCTAAAAGATGCGCCGCGTGGAGTTGCATATTTTACATACCAACAACTAAACTCTCTGATCAATATTTGTAGCTTAAATGTGATGGTTCCCTTGAAAAATCGTCAATTTTTGATTGGGTGAGGCCATTGCCATGCAGAACTATGAAACCAGCTGGGTCCCAAACTAGAATCGTTGCTAACACTATCCAGCACAATCATTTGATGATTTCAAGTTGTTATCAGGGCATTGCTGAGAGCCAATCGGCCTACCAGGTGGAAAGATATTGGTATCTTTCGGCAGTTATCCATTTGTTGACCTTGTATTGCAACAAATGATGGTGGTAAACAAACAATGGTGGTAAAGAAATATCAATTTGAGATTTAGCATAACCTGGAGTATAGTTGAGTATATTAAAGTTGAAATTCAACTCCACAAGAATTTACGACCTGTAACGAACTCTATTTATTCCGAATGGCTCTGTTTCACCACATCGTGGATTGATGACATCCCGTATCACAAAAAGAAACCAGCCTCACATATATTCTCCCTCTGTATGTTATATACTCAGATTAGTATACTCAAATTGTGAATTGAAGATCAAGTTTGTTCAGTTCATGACTTTAAACTGCCATAGAAGGGATGTGTTCTGATATTCTCCAGGAATTCAACATAAACTATATCACGTTTCAACATTAGAATGAGTAGGGATTTTGAACACAAAATCTGCATGTACAACCTGCAATATCTTTCATTAGGAGGCCTGTGAGTTGAGCAACAATGGTGATTGTTTCTTTGTGAGCTTTCTTGTGTTAATCTTCACGGTTTCCTTCTGATCCACCCACCTGTCAAAGGTCAATATGCAAGAAAATGTCCTGCCAGCCTGTTAGTTCTTGATGATTGTGGAGCAGGTATACAGCTCAGTTGGAAACTTACCTCAAGATTCTATTGAGCTGATACTGGATCTGAAAATTACCTGGTGAAGACTCAAGCATAGACATAAACTGTGCAATGCCCAAATGACGTAATATAAGATAAGGCCATTTTCACATGACTTTGTTTTGCCCCTTCTCTCCACTTGGTGTGGTGTGATGCCGCAGTGAACGTTATAGGCCAACCTGACTGAGCTGACCGTCAAACAAATATGACTCAGGATCAAATCCAGGATCAAATTAAACTCCATAAAACATCATCGAGATTGGTGGGAATGCTGAGCATTCTCATAGATGGTTAACACTCAGCACAGAAATGTTCAATGTGTCATCTGCAAAATGAAATTATTTGACAAGAACTGACCAGTAGCTCTACATCAACAATATCACACAATATCGATGAATACAGGGTTGTTATCTGACAGAATTCAACTTCCTGCTGGCTGGGGTTGCTATGAACCATGATGGTATAACTGTAGCATATGTACCTGAATGGTTATCGACAAGCTGTCAACCACAGATCTACCCATAGATATCTTGCCTGCTGCACCACCATTGGTGGATACTCCTGGCAAAGATCCTATAAACACCCAGAATCCTGACCTCACCTATAACCATGATCCAACCAAGAGAAAGACTCAGAAACAGGTATTTGGAGTGGAAAATAAACTAAAGAAGGCATATTGCAGGGCAATTGGATTATACCACAAGCATCAAACTTAATCTGATGAATGGACTCCATCACAACAATTGTGGTCTGTACAAGCCTTGAAACAGGCTGAATAAATTAGCCATCAAATACAAATGTCGTGTCATCAATATCGAAGTCACAGACTGGACATCTTCAAAAATGAATTATTCAATTTTGGCAGATGCTCTATAAATGCTCCTGTCTGAACTCGATTTTGCACTGACTGATGATGGTGGGATTGAAGATGACTTACATATCTTGGAAACATTGTATTACTGGGAAATTTTTAAATGTATGCATTCCATCATAGCTTACCACCAGTTTCAGGCACAACTACATTGTGAACGAGTGCACCTTGTTGACTCAGAAAAGTGCCAAATCTGCAGCTAGATGAAGATGGGCAATTGGTAGTGGGATACCCAAGATCAATGTCTCACTGCAGCAATGATTGTTCCAGACATTTGGGCATCTGACACAACTCACTGGAGTAATTTTTCTGGCAATCAGCATGCCTGGCCACCATATCACACAATTGGTAACATTCAAAAGGATATCTGCCACACACTTAAAGTGCGCACCTGGCTCAATATCAGGCTAATTCCATATCTGGGGAAAGGTGCCAAAAAGTTTGACAAAGGATGGCATAATCTGGTTGGAACTGTGCTGACTCAACTTATGCATCTTGACACCACCGGCCCAGGTCTGAAATGGGATTGTCCAGATGGATTCCGGCTACAATGTTACCTTCTGAGGGCTACCTGGGTCAGAAATAATCAAGATCAAGTGATGTTTGCACAAGTCTTGTATGGATTATGTACAACGAGTGAAATACCTTAAGGTGGACTGATGCGGTGATCAACCTGTCCACCATTTGATCACTCATGTGAGTAGTATGTATGTCTGGAGTTACTGGAGAATGCATGTACTGATACTCTGCACACTCAAGGTATTCACCATATTTGCAACTAGCTCTAGCCATACCATCTCTGCAATGTCTGCTGGCATTGGCTGTCTCATTAATTGCATCAGCTGCCTGTGAGATTAGTTCATAACTTATTGCTCTGGCTACCCATCTATCTGAAATCAAGAAATGTTAAGGATCAATTTGCCAATTGATTCACATTACTAACACAATGTCCATGCATCCAGCACTACTCTAAACCATTCGATTCATTGAAATTCAGCACCTAGCAAGATACAGAGAAACATGGACTGATTAGAACATACGCTGTTAATTGCACACCAATTCATGTCTGCAACAAATATGACAGGAAAACTGCAGCTCAATCAGCTTCTGATCCAATGGTAATGGGACTAGTGTGTGTACTATGTGAAGTATCCCTCAATGTCAGCCAACAGAATCACTCTAATGCATCCCTTCATACCATAGGCAATACACTCAAACAGTTCTATACGAAGAAGGGTATTTTTCATTGCTCACCATGTCATAGTCTGCAACTGGCAAACGGGATGATCAGTTGGGAAGAGAAATCCTTCAGATATTTACACAAAAGATTCATAAAATTTGTGCTGCAGTTGAGATCCTTGTGTATGGGACCAAAAAAAGTTCCAATACAAAATGTGGGCAATTTTTGCTGCGCCTGAATTGAGCCTGACAAATAGCGTACAAATAGTCAAATACTGATCGTCAGAAGGCAATCATGCAATTTACTCATTAAATTGATCAGGTGACACCTGTTAAACCCAAGATTTCAATTAATTATTACTACTTCAGGAGCAACACCTATTCCAGGCAGTCAGGACTTACCAAACTGGGCCCAGAAGCATATTCTACAAACACCGTGTCCAAGTAAAAACTATCCCAGATGATGAGACTTGCAGGGCGGCAAATGTAACCCCTAACAAGGGAGTGTTGTATCAGATCTGCGTATTCGTTGCTGAGAGTAAAGCCATTTCCTAGAGGGTGGTAGATATAGAGAACATTACTGACCACCTGGGGAGAGAGATTTACAGCATCTCCTCAAATAAGCAGAAGCGGTTAAACAATGACTTATTTGTTTACTTGATCAAGCTTCAAGCTGGGAAAATTGGCATCCAGGCACTCTGGAAAACCATTGAACAATGCATAATATAGGTCAAAGAACCAGAGATGCTTCATGTGAGCGATATATCAGTCAATTTGGTAAATCGACTCTGCTGGTACTTTTATCACTAATATTTCTGACTAGCTACATATTGCCAATATGAAAGAGGCATAGCAATCATTCAACAAAGACAATTTCCCTTGACAGTTGGTCCAACATAATGGCTGATATACAAGTCTTGACCATATGTAGGAAATTCAGTCTGATCTTACCCTTGAAGACTGCTACTATTGTAACACCAAGAGATCCACCCTAAGTCTTAATCAATAGAAGCCGCAAATGACTTCCGGACTAATAATGAGATGAATGATCAAAGCTTCACTCAGGATGAGTATAAGGATTACCACCCAAGGAAACAAGGTAACTGTTCCATTCTCTGCTCCCAGACAATAGTATCAACTAAAGAGTATCGTCTTACGATATCAGTATACTGATGTACACGACTCAAGAGTTTCCTGCAAGAAGTGTGAACAAAAACACTACTGTTTTGCTCCCAGACTTCCTTCAAACTTGTTGAGTATCATCCCAGCAACGGGCACGTATAACCAAGGACTGACTGTTCTCAAGTATGACAACTCGAAGTATCGACTTGTCCTATAAGAAACTGCAAAGTAGTTTCGCCTCACCAGAAGGAGTAGTGCCAACTAAAGAGTATCCTAGCAGAAGTATCCTTTAAACTGCCACGTTATCGGGCTGGATCCTCAGACTTCCTTCGGACTCTAAAGTATCATCTTACTCTCTACCCAATCAACGACTTGCTTCAACGAAGGAACTAAGAATACCCAAGTGTAAAGAGTGATGGGTTTATCCATAATATAGAACTGAAGATGAATGTACAACTCTGAACTTCAACCGAGAGAAGTATCATTGTTGACTTCGATACAGAACTAATAGATAATACATAGGAATAAAGTTAAGGCTTAACCTCCAGGGCGATAAGATCAATAGGTGTCTGTAGATAAATGTTAATGTAGATTGTATGTTCGAATGAATGTTATTGATCTCCTTCCTCCATGTCGGTATCTCTGATTTATATCAGACGATCCACACCCTTAAAAATCCTAGGACTGTGAAAGCCTATTTCTGAGTTCACATTTGTAACTTCCTCATCATCCTTGCCTTCTACCATTGATGGTCGAGTTCTAACTCCCATGAGTTTTAACTACGTCATCAAGGTAATAAGCTCGTATTGTGACACTATTGCCATTGGCGATACCTTATACAGATACAATCTTATCTGAAGTTAATTATCAACAAATAGGTTCGTGTCACCAAGAGCCAGTTAGAGTGCCCTCTCATATACCCACCGGGTACATAACGGTTTAATGAATGCGGCAAACGACAGAACCCTTCCTTTGACTATGCTTTAATGGAGCCAAATATACAGTATTCTGCAGCTGAGTTGTATTGCCATATATTGGACGGGGAGTATTGCGAGCCACTCATGACATATGAATCGCAAGTCCCATTGGCCCCAAGCCTAGATGGTGTGGTCGAAATAAGGGTTGATTTGTACAAGTCCATTCTGCCAGCTGGTCTCCAATATATCAATCACTGGATATTGACTTATCTCTTATATGACTCTGCATATCACGAGATGTCATAATGCTCTGATGTTAACGCCATCTTGTCTCATAAGGAATGAACCATTGGAGCATGAGAGAATACTGGTTTGTTCAGCAACTAGGAATAAGGTTTCCTGTCAATAAGGAGTGACCATTGACAATAGAGATCCTACCACCAATACCGAGTTAAAGAAAATCCATATCATATCTGCGCTCAGCTCAATCACTGTCGTTGATCAATTAGTACAAAGGTAAGGTGATGGCGATATTACCAATAGGTGAACAAATCAAGAAGCTTAATCCAATTACGAAATCTGAGTGATAATTGATGCTTTCTGATTGAGTATCCATATGTGGATTGTCGAGTGATCCTGTATGATCCTGGAAGTATACTTCTAACACCAAAGGCATACCAACTGTATTGACTCTGAGAACATTTTCAACCTACCATCTGCCACTGATACAAGGCTAATTACATGCAGACCCCATCAAATATGTTTCCAGGCATTTTGGAATATGTCTATTTTCCTCCCCATATCATGGCGCGTACATTATTTGAGAGAAACACCTTCCTACAGAGTGTACAGAACTATCAAATTAACTTTACTCAGAGATACATCAAGAGATTATGGAATTCTCAACATTGGACAACTAATTTCCACACAAATTGATCAGGACTGGAGTTCGGAAGTTAGTGGATCAGAGCTCGGATATGATCAGAATGTACTGCTAGACAATATGTGTATAAGACTCTGTACCATGCGGTTATAATATCGTTATCCATTTCACAACTCTATCTGGATTGTGCGTGTGGCACATGATGGCATGCTAGAATATATGAATGGCAACCAAGGGATCATGTTCGAATCTCATTACATCCTGAAGCTGCAGTATATGCTGTTGTTAGTTCCTCATAGTATGGAGATCCACATGGTCGGCCACATCGTATAGAGAGGTTCATTCTCGTTGTCAAACAGCTGACTATGATGAACATCATACCCATTGGAGCAATTGTTGAACCGCAACATCTGGTGCCATAGATTGCACCATTCAGTAGGATTGATAGCATATACTTTGAAAATAATCATGTAGATTTAGATACTAACTGGATGGTATATTAATTAGAACTGCCTGATTTAGGTGTATAGCAGTAAAATAGTTTATTAAATTGTACTGTTCAATATCAACATGATATATCACAACTTCTTGACTCCACAGCCAGGTGCAAGGAAATCATCTTGGAGATGCATGTCATTGTTCTTGCAGCACTGAAATCTTACCAACTTAAAGGTTTGATTTGGTAGTATTCCAAAGACAACTTCATACACTTTAGAATATTCTTGTATTCGGTTCTGCTGCATTAGAAGTGTTGAAGAGCATCTGAAAGTACCGTCAGAGTACCTAAGAACACATTGTATTGCACTTACCCTGTTCGGAAGCATCTGGAAGCATCTGAAAGAAATGCTTTAGCAGTTTAGAATGGCTGAGTTGTTGGGTTAGACCATCTGAATCATTTTAGATTTTGCTGACATGAGTTCGCTTGATATCAGCATCAAAGTTAATCTCTAAGCCCACATAATCATGGCCATCCAGTACATCCCAAAGTTCACATAATCCAGGTGTGTCGAAATGGCGCAGCTTGTCTCGCATCTGCAGGGAATTTGTTTGACACAGCAGTTCTGGCTTGAGGAACTGCCAACAAGGGTAAGAGCATATCAATGCGTACCTGCCAGTGAATAACCACACTGATTGCATAGATCTATCATGTCTCAGCAGGAGTGCATAAGGAACCACAGAAATTGTGTAGATTGATGAAACTTCTGTAAGAGTTTGTTCAACCATATGGTTGAAAACATTGACTGTGACTTTTGTATAATGAAATGATGTCTATCTACTAAGTAGTGTCTGAAATATAGACTTTTCATTGCTTGGTTGATTGCTATTGCCACTGTATCACTGGACCCCCCCCCCCCCCCCCTCTGTCACTCAGTCCATGTTTGGTATTCCAGAAGCTCCATATGCTGCCCATCAGCTTCCCCCTGTCATGTTGAACATCAGTACTGGAGAGGAATACATTATCCCGCCACAATAACCATCTTTAAGTTCTCTTAATTGCAGTCTCCAGAAGCTCCTCTGATTATTCTTCTGTACAGTCGGCAGCCAGTTTGGCCATATACATATATATAGCAAGACATATATGGAACAGACCTGCCATATCATGATGTAAGAAATCTTGCCACGGAAACAATGACAAATCTGACGGACGAAATTCATTCTAGTTATGGAATACTATGAATCACTGCTGTGAGAATAGTGCACCAATTCTTCTGTAGAGCTGCGTAGAGGTGTCAGCTGCTTTACAGTCTAACTGTCATATAAGTCAAATATCAGAGCAACTGGAATAAACCTCCATAACTGGTAGTGCCTTCAGTAGCACCTGAGGATGCTCTTGCTGAGTCTCAGAGCGGTTTGTGGAGCTCCAGGGGGGGCATGGGAGCATTTCGAGAAACTGCAAAGCACTGGTGAGGTCAGCTGCAGTGTCTGGGAGGTTTGCTGGTGGCTTTTGGACGGAATTACATTATTATTTTATTCGTACTGTATCCACTGTAATTCGAGTATGGCAGATCTTAGGAGCCCCCCCTCTGACTCCAGGCGAGACAGCAAGATGGCAGAGCTCCCACCAGCTACCCATCGTCCTGTGTGACAAAGGAAAACCAATCATGTGCACACGATTAGACAGAACCATAGACCAAAGAGATCAACGCAACGAGAGAGAGACCACCCCTGGTCCAAACACCTTTAATCCTGCCTCGGTGCCTCCTGCTCATGCTCCTCCTTCCGCTTCTCCTCCTATCCAGGCTACTCTGCAAGTTTTGGCGGGAACCTCCCACAATCAGTAGCTGCCAGAATGTCCATTACCGCTTGATCCTATCATTCCATGGTGAAAAGCTCTGATATTTGCAAATGCCCGCATCTGCCCGCTTTCCATCCAGAGGCCTTTCCTACCACCTTCCAAAGCACATTCCGCTGGTCTTTCCACCAGGTACAGTGGTGGAAGACATGCTTCCGCGTATCAGGCATTCTGCTCCTGCACCACCAGCATTTGCCATCCTCTCAGTGGCCAAACCGCATTAGGTAGGTTCCAGTCGGCGCATGCCCAATCCTCAGTCTCTAGAACCTTATTGCCATTGATTTCAGGCTGGTCATTGGATGTATCTCTTGCTCCCGGCCTGCCTCTTCAGTCTATAACTGCAGTGTTTCACGCACTTCTCGGCCTCCGTCTGTGCGTTCTGTTCCATCCTCCCCTTGCGGATCCGTTCAGCTCTGTCTGCAGCCAAGGTGTATATTCGCTCACATACTTTCTAACCTCAGACTTCTTGTGCTCGGTTTGCTTGGTGGTCAGGCTCGTTGTTCCCGGCGATGCCCAAGTGTCGTGGGAGCAAGCGGATTGCAAATTGGATGCCACGGGCGCAGAGGGCCCTAGCATGCTTGTTGTTTGCTCTTGCTAGTTGCTGTCATGAACCTGCATCCAGCTGCTCCGTCTATCAGATGGCTACCGGCGAATCACTGAACATTACCACTGTGGTGACTCCGCGTGCTCGTAGCACCTTCACTGTTGCTCCAGACACTCGGAGTGCGACTCCAGTTACCCACTGTTCAGAGTGGAATACCGCCATTCATCCCTTACTGAGATAGCTCCAGAAGACCGTCCAGCCATCTCCGTTTAAGCAGACTGCGGTGGCTCCTACTCGTCCATCGTCTGTTCGAAATCCGTCCGTCCACCACATCCTTTTGCCAGATCCTGCCTTACTGTCCTGTCTTGTTGCCCATAGCTTGGTCGCTCTCATGGCTGTGGCGCCGTCTTCCAGTATAGTGGTCTTGACTTCTGGCTCCACCCCAGGGTCAGGCCAGCACAACGTCTCTGCAATTCTGCAGCACGTGTGCTCAATTGCCGCCACTCTGCCTACCTGAGCCCCACGTGTGGGGTAATTGAAGAGCATCTTCAACTTCGAGCCCACACCGGTGCTTGCTCAATGTTGAAGGAACCATGCTGGTCTCGTGTCAAGGGCCACCGCCGCAGGTGTGAGCCCAGAGTTTCTCATTAGTGCACCATTCAGAGTTGGCGGCAGGGCACTCAAGGTTGACCTGCCTGGTCGATTCAGGAGTAGCTGGATGTCTTCTCACTGGCTGCCTTTCTTCGGATCCCACCAGACCCCGCTACGGTACAGCGCAACGTCCTCGATGCTGCTTGTCTGTGCTACTTTCCCACATGCTGCAATGACCCCATGCGGTCCTGTTAGTGACAAGAGTCATGCTTCTGCAGCTCCCGCTGTCTTCATGCATCGGTCATGATGCTCCTCGAATGTCAGGTGAGCATCCATCCAGACCCCGAGCCACTTCTTCACTTCCTTGTTAACCCTGATGGAGCTGTTCCCCACTCATTTCATCACTGCTAGCTTCTGATATAGGTGTCTTGTTTGGCCTCGTGAACAGGTGTAGAGTGCCACTTCCGGTTTTGCGGTGTCAAACTCCGGCTCCCATTTTTCTGCCTAACGAATGTTCACTCTGGCACAGACTTTCAGTCTTCTGATGCCATGGTCTACGTCACTACCCATCGCCACCCATCCAACGGCTTCCCCGAAGGACAGATCTTCAACTTTGGAGACTGTCTCCTGCATAACATTGATGAGGCCTGACGTGTAAATTGCGAAAATGATCAGAGACACCAGTGATCCCTATGGTGTGTCTGCTTTCACTGTGTGTCTCTCTATAACATTACCCTCGATTACCGTTTCGACCGTTCAGTCTGTGAGACAACATGCCATGCATCGTATGAGGTCTCCGTCTATCCCCTTGCCTAACATTCGGTGGATCACTCACCTACTCTCTTTGGTTTGGGATGGTGCCTTGATGTTCATCAGGAGTATCCCAGCTATGTGGCCCTCCCTACAGGCTGAGTGTGCTCTGTCAATCATGATTGCTGCCACATCCATTGCTGACCGCAGTTTTCTGCTTTCATACTGGCCGTCACCAAGTAGTCCTCTTCTCCCAGCCTCTTCAGCCAGTAGCTTTGGGACTACGTTTTCAACAAATTTCCCAATACAACTTGGTAGAGAAATGAAGCGATACTGCTGAAATATTGTGTGGTCATTCGTTCCAGGCTTGTGGATTACGATCCTGCTAGCCCACTTCCAAGCCGCTCGGTGTCTGCCTGTTCCAATGATTGCCATCACCAGTTCCACGATTCGCTCTTCCTCCCACTCCCAGAGTAGCGGTTGGGCTCCAAAAGACTGCTTGTCCGAGCCTGGAGCTCTCTCCACTGACAGCGTGAATTGGGTTGGTAAGACCACGTGCTAGGAGACGGACTGGCATGCAGGGCCCACCGGGGGTAGTTCGAAGCACTGGTCATGCTCCTTCTGGGGAAAGGAGTCTTGCCTCAGCATTTCTTTGTTTGCAGTGATCGTATTTGCCTATGTCCCATTTCGGTCTGTCAGGGCCTCCACAGTCGCTTCTGCCCACAGGTTGGCAAACTTCACTACTCTCCACACCTTTGCTCCCCTGAGGTTCTTAAGGTGACCAATTACATTTTCCTGGTGTACATAAGAAGAAAGAAATCATATTATAAATTCCAATGATCTCAGAAAATCTTCTACTCATCTTGAGAGACTGATCATTAGTGGATACTATTTGCCGTAGTTAATGTCTTGTATCTATACTTTCCAGTTGCATTAACAATTTCATACAATATTGTATATTGTAGGACATATTACTTTTTTGTCAACTAAGTGTCTCAATATTATTTAATATTCAAGTATGCTTTGAAACCATAGTACAAAACTTTTCTTTCTACCACATTCTGTACCAATTCTAAATATACACCCAGTATTAGAACTGTATACATCTAATCTGTAGATGTAATTATAGCTCTATTTGTATGTGTATCAGAATCAATTGATTCCACAATTATATCATAGCATCAAACATATAATCTCGAAAGACAGTTACCTATTGAACCCAATATGAATAAGTCTAACTTCATATAAATTCGATAGGTTAAGCATACAATATAACTATTGTATTAGCATTAAAGAAGTCTTGTTTAATATATTTTATTATCATTCAGTATAATACAACTCTAATTTAGTGTATCTTCAAGTATGTTTAACTACAGTTTTTGATACAATTTTATCTTTTTTAAATTATACTGTAAATGTATACATCCAAGCTGATTCAATTATTATCTTGTAATACCTTCATTAGATCTGTTACATTGCATATGTAAAGTTCATTTAACTACAGATGTATGATATATCAGTATTGTTATGAGTAAATTATTGAGATATATATAATAGAGTATATTTCCATATCAAATTATACTTGCAGTTGGTTTGAATATCATCTAATACTATTAAAGAATGCCTGTATATTTTGAAAGTACAAAATAAGCAGATATTAATACTCTGTAACTATTTGCATTCTAAAATTATATACCTGTATATAATGATTATATATTTCTACAAAAATATTTATACACAGTACTGCAAGAATTTTACTCCAATATATTTAAATATCAATTGTGAAAGATACTGTTCAAGTGTAGAGATACCTTGATATCTACTATTGAATGGTTTAAAAATATACTGCTCCAGAATTAAAATATAGGAATGGTACCATTAGATTAGGAGTAAAATAATATCTTTCATTTATCAAAATTAACTAAAGATTCATTTGTTATATTACCAATGGGATTACAGTATTATTAAGCTAGTATGAAATGCTGGATGTAAACATATACTAGTTTGAACTACACAACTAACTGCTATAGCAGATTGTACTATTATACTTTGAGTATTATCCTGAACAGATATAATATAGTCAATTATATAATATACTTTGTAAGCAAATATTTTACCATTGAATAATGTTATTAAAGTTGAATACAATACAAAAGATTATATACTATCTTACAATAGTGTTAGCTTGAAAATACCTAATAATATTAACAATCTAACTTGTATTGCCATATCAGTATGAAAATATATAATATAGTATTTACCAGATATTTCAACGGAAGCTGCCTCTCTAATTATAACATAATAGTGACTGATGGAAGTTAGGTATACAGACAATGTATTCGAGGATACACAATTGGAAACTCAAAGATATACACTAAGAAGATGTATATATACACATTCTAAGACTCCATTGGCTACTTTAAATCCAAATATTACTGTATCATTTTCAATATTTACTATTTCTACAAATTCTGTTTGTGCTAGCATTTATAACTAATTTAATACTACAATTCTCTAAAATTTGAAATTTACTTCCCAGTATAAGATTTCATATAGTACATATTTTATATGATGGATTGCATTCAAATTGTAAGCTATTAATTGTTAACTCGGTCAATTTTGACAAACTTCATAATTTTCACTATAGCTAGAGTTATTGAACTGGATTCAATATTCTAACATCAATATTTAAATCATTTGACTTCTTACGTATAAAACATATCATGATGTTAATGATAGGCATAAATTGTATCATATATAGTTTTTCGATTATTGTGCTAACCAGTACAATTTACTGTAGGTCAATACGATTACATTTATCGATAATGTCTCAAATCGAACTTCTTTCAATCCGGTATCATCCAGCCATTATGCTATTATATATTGTATAAAAGATATCTTTATCCATGTATTGCTAATATATTATTAAATATCAAAAATCTAATAGTAACTAAAATAGTAACTGAATAATTCTTTGAGATAAACAAATGTCATTCTGTAGTTTTTGTAAACAAAATGGAGAATTACAGCTGCCAAATGATTGCAATGAATATATAGTATGATATCAATTATATTATCAAACATTGAAGCTATTGTAGAATATTCTCAGCCTAACATATATTGCTTTTATAATTCAGCCAATGCAATATATAATAGTAATGACCATTTAATCTGGATGTTGGTTTTGGTATCTGAGTGTTCTTCTAAGTACAATTTCTTTGGATTTCAATTTTCCTTCTATCTGGTAGACTCAGAATAGCTTGCATTGATATGTCACATGACAAACACAATTTGATTCCAAAACAGATCTTCTAGGTAAGGATTAGATTGAATCATATTAGAATGTAGAAAATATATAAGATAGATTGAAAACCAATATAAGCAGTTATACATCTTTAAGAAAAAGAACACACATCAAATGTGAAGTTTAATACTAACCAATATTAGACTGTACATATAATCTATATAATGAATTGAATTGGTTCATAATCTATATTATCATACAAGTAGTTTGAAATACATTATAACTATTTGTAGTTTTCAAAGGGGCAATAAGAAAATTCTGTACTGATTACAAACACTAACTTCAATAGCAGAGATGGATATACTTCAATGAATTCTAATACTATTGGAAAAATTTAAATTTCTTTCAAATATATTATAATATTAAACAATTCAAACATGATTCCTTTAATATTTTATATACACTAGTATTATGCAAAGTTACATTTCAATTTACTACAATATTTCAGTTAGATTATAACAATATTGAAATCTACTGAAATTGACACTTTGGTAGATGATATTATTTGCACCTAACATTGAAATACTCTGTTGTTGATATTGATATAGGAATTTTAGAAATAATTTCAATCGTTTGTATGGTATTAATATTTAATTTTTTTTTTTTTTCAATATTCTTCCTTATATTCACACTTTCCTTTGACAAATTCCAATTATATATTGCCAATATTAATATTGAAAGTATGTATTACTAACTAGCAAATAATAGTGAAGATTATAATCTGATAGATTATATTCAAGATAATACTACAATTCTCAGAAACTAATTACTTAACAACATTTCATTTTGCTTTTGTTGTATGTTAATATATACAATATCAAAAATAAATATAAAAGTATCTATAATAAACAGATAGTTCATAGTAGAAAGGGAAATAAGAACTATATTATGTAGTTTATACACAAATGTGGAAAATAATATAGTCTATAGTACAGCATTGCAGACCTAGTAATATTGAAATATTCCTCAATATATATGATGTATAGTAACATTAATCTCTACTATGTATATAGGTATTCCAACTGCTTAAACGTTTTACATATAGGATGTTTTCTTAGTTAGTACAGCTGATGTTTTTCCCAATCAGTTGTTATTAGTATGATCAATCAACAAATACGATAATTGTTATTAAGATCCTGTGTAAGTATTGGGAAATTGTTGGACCACCTATGGTAGGCAATTTTATGACCTCATATGGTTCATGCCATTGGTAAATGCCTCAATAGGACATGGTCTATAAGTGGTGAGCAGCTACCTGCGCGCTAGGTAGTAATAAATTTGCAACAACTGACACTGCACAGAGACTGCGACCAGTCAATACTAAGTGATACTAATCAGTATGTGTCAGTATTGTTTGGCTATGATTTTCATGTGCAACAGCAAATGTTATCTCTCTGAGCATTGTAGAACTCGCGCGATTGAGTTCTTGTTCTGTAAGTATTTTCAAATATTCATCAGTATTAACCCGTATGGGGTCATACATGTTTCCTGTTCCCAGCACTACCTGTGGTCCCTTCCGAATTCAATCGTTGTACATACTGCTCTCACTGACCTTGTAATACGAGTATAATTAAATACTTATCGATACAGTGCGGTATACGTCAGTATGTATCACAATTTTATACCATCATCATTCTCCCGCCATTGTGCTTTGAAATACATGACAATGCCACTCAATGCAAACCCGTACCCAATGATATTGGAATCGTCCATACAGCAAAAGCCTTGAAAGAGGTCTTTAGCTCAGTTGAAAAATGATGAAACTCAGGGTATTTTCAATACTACACTGTATTATGCCATACTTATGAGTAATAGTCCCTTTCACGATCAACTGCTTTTAAGGAAATCCATGGCTCGGTTGAAGTTTGACTGATAGCATTGTATTTCCAAATACTGCTCAGTATGGCGCTATACGCACTGATACTTCCAATTTTGGACTCTCCGCCTTCAAAGAAATCTTTTGCTCATTTGGGCTTAATTAGTTTTATGGTATCTTCAAATACTGCTCTGTATACCATTGTACTTATAAATACCGGCTTTTCTCTATCCAGCGCCTTTAAAGATGTCTTTGGCTTGGTTGGAGTTTGAATAGCGCTATGGTATTGGAAAATACTGCTCTGTATAGCTTTGTACCTATAGATACTCCTTGATTTCTGAACCTCCGCCTTCAAAGAAATGTTTGGCTCATTTCGAGTGTGACAGGGGCACCGGTATCTTTCTGTACTTCAATGCATGGCTCTGTACTTATTGATACCAGGTTTCCTTGTGCCGGCAGCCTCAGAGACTTTTGGCTTGATCTCAGTTGTACTTTTATACAGGTATTCTGGAATACCTGACTGTTTAGCTCTGTACCCGCCAGTATTTTCTTTCTAGTGAACTTATGACAATAAGATGTCAAGTGTGCCCTCCAAGTAAGCCTCTAATTTAAACCAATATCAAGTACTTAACAATATTTGACTGTACTATATATTTCAATAACAATATTACAAGAGATTGATAGACCTTTCGTTTTCGACTTTTCAACCCGCTTAATGATCTAGTAGTGTTCTGTGCAATCATCCTCGTCGATATGTTTTACAATTACATCTTTACCTGCGAGCATGGCAAATGACATAGTATGCTGGGCTTTGCCCTAATTGTGAACCCCACGCAGTTACCCCTCTAGACACCCTCCCACAATCACTTCGACAGTTAGAGCTCGTCTACATCTACTTCCATCTCAACACTATGCACCCCATCACGTAAACCGGCCATCTGCCCTCTGTCGACGCTCACCATTGGATGAGACAGCAAGTGCAGCTTACCTACAGTTCTGACCCCATTGATCAGGACTATCATATGTTCGATGTACACCAACAAAGCTTTACTGATGGTCATGATTGTGAGAGTGATTTGGGGGAGTCTCGATGGAACTCGAACAACATACTTGCAACGAAATCTCAGGTTTGACATTACCCAACTTATCTCTACCAATTCTTACACGGTTCTATAGAGGGATCCAGTATTCAATTTATTCGGCACAGGCAGCTTCAGGTTTTCACCAAGTGACGACTACAACGATGGCGCTTGCAATGCCGCCAATCTTGATGATGATGATGATGATGATGATGATCATGATGAGAGTCGGTATCTACATGATGCTATGGAAAATTGTCATGACTTGGAAATGAATGGCAACCGAGGAAGACTCCTGGTTAGAGCTGAAACTGACTCCAAGAGTGGAACTCAGTCGGAGCCCTCGAACACAAGTGCAAAGAAGCCTTAGAAGGTTGCAACCACGAGGTCCTGGGTTAGACCCCTCATTACTTCTTTGTATCCATTAATACTGACAGGGATAGCATGCGGATGATGAAGAGCATGGCGGAGAAGAAGCTGAGGAAGATGGGGATGAAGTGGATGAAGAAGAGAGTGATCCGCCAGTGCCTCAGAAATGGAGAAAGAAATAACCTATCAAGAGGAGATCGCAAGCCACAAAGAGTTCTCAAGTTTGACTTTCCATTCCATACTGGTATCTACGGCGACTGATTCAAATAGGATACAAATGATGAAGTAGACTCGGATGGAAACGAAGTATCTGGTGTTGCCAGAGATGAACAAGATCATATCTTCGAGGACTTTATCGACAAAGTACTTGGAATGGCACAAGATCTCGCCAGAACAATGAACAAGTATACCACCATGCAGATCGTCGAGCGTACGATGGCTGTGACCACATCTAATGTATCTCGCTTGCGCTGTAACGAGATGAGTGCATGGAACTTTGCAATGAGGGAGGAAAAGGAATCAGATTCCACCGATCCACGCAGACCCAAGTCATTGTCTGGGTATAAGGGGCGGCTTCGGCTCATGGGAGAGTACGCAAAGAAGGTTGCAAATGTCTATGAGGAGAAGGGGGAGTACAGCGAAGAGAAAGTAAAGGAGATGAATGAAGAGGGCCACGTAGGCACTATGGAGAATCTCAAAAGAGTGCAAACGAAGGGAGTGATGCTTTTGTGAGAAACAGCAAGTCTCTTGATACTCAAATATGCAGAAATACCGTACTAACCAAGCAGGTGGCATATCTCCGGGACCACGGCATACATACAGGCCTGCTTGTTATACCGACCAAGATTCCTGAATGAGCTCTGGACAGTGCCGGCTATGGAGCGGCCTACTATAAGCTCATCCTGGACAGGGAAAGAAGTCTTGAAGAGTTAAAAAATATGTGCGACAGCTCAGATTTACGACAGCAAGCAACCAAACTGCTCCCGGTATCTAAAACGTTTGAAGAAACAGCAGCAAGAGATAAACTCAGGATGTTGGTTTCTTCTGCAATTGCTGCAATTATCATTAAGTAGCCCACCATGACGTGTCTAAAATTACACTGATTAACATTGCAATGAACAGATGGGAAGACCCCAAATGGTATGGAGCAATTTCAGAAGCTTCCCCGTCACAGGCTGCAGAGCATCCTGACTACTGGGAAGCTCAAATGGCGTGCACCCGAGCATAGGAGTGCCGAGTTGTGTGGTACTCAGGAGAGAATCTACCACATCATTCGCTCTACTTGGCTGCAAAGCTTGAAATCACATACAATGCCGTGAAAGGTTAACCGAAGGAGTTGAAGCTGGTCCGTTCATGATACTCATGCAAAGAAGATATTGTAGAATAAAGTTTACATTAGGTAAAGTATCACCGCATTACAATAAAGCGCAACTATTCTAATTGATAGTGCTTACTTACTTATATACAATTGAATGGTACTGCTTGGTATCCGAATCAACAAGTGATAATAACCGGACAGGCAACAATTCTTCACTACTGTGCAGTACTGATTCATACTCGCAAGTATTATCGTATACTCGAAATTTAGTCTCATTACTGTGGACTCTGAGATTTCAATTGGTATCAACCAATACTCATTGGTATAGTTCAGTATAATCAAGTACTAAATGCATCATACTAAATGCGTGGAACTATGTTTAGCCCCAACCAAGAAAGATTGACCTATAGTTACTTCCAAGTAAATACATAAAGACTACGTTGTGAAATAGCCCGATGGAGTCTGTAGGACTTCAGTTTAGGGTCCCGCAGAGCCTCATCCGGAGGTTTACCTCCATCTTACATTCACCACCTTAACTCCTCAGTTCCATATTCACCCCACCATATCGACACCTACTGCACCATTTCATTCACACTTTGCATCCGCAATTGCAGGTCGCACTTTTGCCGATCTATGCCTAATCACCATACCCTCAACGTTCTCATACTCACATATCATGGCTAGGAAGCGCATAACAGCTGTTTTTAAGACAGTTGCATTGGGCGGATATGGTAGCTCAAAGACGCGGACGATGCATATACGGAAAGGAGAGAGGAGGATCCAACTTCAAGCCCCGAATCTGTTTGGAACAGGAAGAAATGGCCCCAGTGGAGGAGACCAAAACCGGTTCCTGCCCCATCAGCTTGACTACCAGCAAGAGCAGCTTGGTAACCAGCCGAATGATGAACTGTATGTTCGAAAAAGCGGTATACATTGGGTTGACGAAATCATCGGCACTACGATCAGGCAGAGGGGGTCGCACCTCACCGAGAGGCAAAAGCTTGCACACAACCGGCGAGAAGTTGAAAAGATTTTGTTGGAGGCTATCTACAGCAGATCGGAGAGGGCCTGCGAATGCATCCGTCACAATGTCGTCAACATTAGGCACATCACCATGGAGAGCTATACTTGGAGAGACGTTCCGTAATGCCAGTGTACAACTTCAGCAAGCCACCTCATATTCTCCGGATTCTTCCCATCAAGCCTAAGAAAGCCTCGTACTTTGCTCTCACTAAAACTGCTTTACACTCTACATGAACAGTGTACCAGGGGTTCGATCACCAAAGAGGCTTGGGCTGCTGGCCTTCGAGCAGCTTTTGAAGCAGATAACCAGATGGTTCTGCCAGACTTTTCGTGCCCGGTATGCCCAGATATTGCCTAATACTCTTCAATACTGATATATACGGTCATTCAGCTTCGAGATGCCTACCATCATTGGGTCGCCCCGAAATATCATGTAGCTACAACGATTGCATCAGCAATCGACGAAGCCGACCAATGGACTCTGTGGAAGGAGGAACAACCTGTGAATGTTTGTACACCCTGCTTTAACTTCTCCGATGAAGTTGAAGACTGTACCATATGGATAACAATGGACGGGAATATGCAGCATGCACGACTGAAGAGGCATACACTGTCGCACTTTGAGATCTTCGAACCAAAACTCTTTGTCGACGATGGCAGGAAGACGTTCGACTTGGCAATGCGCTTCAACGAGCAGGTCAATACCATCATCCCCTCAAACACCTGCGGGCACAGACTTAAGGCCACCAATGAACAGAATAGACCCGAAACCATTACCACTACAAAGAAGGCATTAGACTAGAGTGGTGTTTTTGCGATTAGATGCTTTCATGGCGTAAATTTGAGGTTTCGGCATATCTATGGTGGTGGTGAGCAGCAGAGCCACGGTATCAGACTGATAGAAGCTGTGTTGCATGAGGTTCCACACTTCGCCAAGCTGACATTGTGTTACGACTTTCCTTGTGTGTTTGAGAGCGCTCTGTACCGCAAAAATCCAGACTGGATAGAGGTAGTTAAAGCACAATTTGGGAGGTTTCAAATATATGGGCATGAGTACCGGTGCCATGTTTTGTACAACCTTCTTCACACAGCACATTATGGTCTCATGGCTGGTGAAGAGCCCGGGCATCTATGGTATATAATGCAACAACTCATCCGGTCTGAAAGAGTTTCATCAAGTTCCCGCTGAATGCACAAGATAGACCATTTTGGTAGGTACTGGCCAATATAACTAGATTCATTACAATGCTAATGGAATCCTTCTACAGGGCTGTACAATGCTCAACATTCTAGAGAAGACATGGGCAATAACCTGGAATGCCGCTGGACAAAGATGGTTGAAATGGCAAAAGAAGCCAAGGAAACTCTTGCGCAGATAACTACCATGGTGGTAGCAGAGCGAATCGATAAATCAGGGTGTGTGCATCCACGGGGAAGGGTTACATTAGATTACCTGGTGGAGCAATCAGAAGATCAAGTCAGGTTCAATACTCAATACCGGTGAGTACTAGAATACACCCTGCAAGATCGATCATTACTGATCTACTACATGGTGCCTGAAACATTGAATGATGATGAGATCTTTGAGCTTCTGGTGGAGGAAGAATGGTTACGAAGATGAGATCCGAGGGTGACGAGACTTCTCACCTTGACCGGCTCGACACGCAAAGAGTGGAGAAGGAATGGTGAGCTCTTTCTGCGCCATCAATGTGTTCATGCATTGAAACAGCTTCATTACCTACAGGCAACACTCATCAAGATCGTGACAGAGAGGCGAGTGGACATTGACGTGCTTCACAAGCGAGTCCGAGCCCAGAAGAAGGCAAAGAAGTTCATTCTGAAGATTAATGGAAGATGGAAGCTGCTCGACAACTTGGCGGAAAAACACAACGCTGAGATTCGCAAAGTCGGCGATGCCAACTTGAGGCAATTATCAGCAACAGATATTCGAGAGAATGGTACAGACAACAATGAGATATGGGATATCGAATGGCTTATGTCAAATTCTGATTGGGCAGTATACCAGTATGTTAGGGATGGTATATGGTGGTACTTCGTTCAACAATGGGTCGTTGAGGAGAGAAGCATGCTGCAATTGCATGCCCAAAGGCTGATTAAATGGCTCAAACATCAAGGCAATGTGATTCTCAACCTCCTCCACCACGAAATGACGATTGATAGCCATCATCTTAATAAGCTCCTCCTTCATCGCTTCCGAATTATGCGCTATCTTTTTGCTATAAACCATTATTCCCTATTTCCGCTCGATCAACAGAGAAGCCTCGAAGGTATTCCACTGCTGTACAGTCATTCGTGCAAGTACTAACCTACCGGTGGACTCAGGTTACGAATCTTAGATGCCCTGCAGAGTGTTCCCCGACCGGATGATATTGATGCCGTCAATGCTGGTTTGGCAGATGACGGAGACGGTGAAAGTGACTATGGCCAGATAGATGAAGAGCTGGCAGCAAAAATCATGGAAGATCTAGAGCATGAATGGGCAGTGGCGTTAAATGAGGAAGAGGGCGATGGCATCGAGAAGGAGAAGAAGAAGGAGGAGGAGGAGGAGGAGGACCACGACAGAATGGAGCTTGAAGAATAGATCGGATGGACAAGACACATGGGAAGGAATGATGTATAACCTTGTTAGTTGTTAGGCCTATACCAATAAATAGGTGATGGTAGTGGCCAATACCCTCCAATACCAGTATAGAATGGCCACACAGCTGTCACTCGTCACGAAGATGGCAAAATCACATGGCTGTCACCGCATGAACACCCTCTCCAAAAGACTATCACTAGCTTGCTGCGCACACTCTAATTCCCTGCTTTAAAGCTACACATACTCTGCTGAGCATTATTTTTGAGGTTAATAGCTCTCAGACCATATCAAACCTCTGTTTGGAGTTTGACCGATTTCGACCAAATTCAAGCCTTGGTGAGAATCGCAGTAAATGTACCCAGAGAATGGCAGCATAGACTATATGCCCAATAAAACCCAGTTCAACTCCCAGATATTATAAACAGTCTGCTCCAGGGGATTGGGTACAAATTGTAGACTATTTATCGACTGAGTCTGTGTTCCATGGGTGATTGTATATTTTTGTTGCTATGTCTCCAAAGTTTGAAATGGAGGCTTCGATCAGTTCTTGAATGAACATATATGCTTGACGCGAGTATATGGGTTACATATTATGGCTTTGCATGCCACCTCCAAGTGGTAGTTGACCTAAACAGCGAGAGTTGCATACTTGAACATATTACCTGAAGAATCCAGCTTCTCCAAGGAGTTCTACTGATGACATTGCTCCAACATGACATGTACACTTCCACAAATCCCTGGAACTACAAGTCAACCCCATGAGAGGGCTTGAATTCGAGGGTGTGCATTACCTACAATTGGCCTGTGCCTCCACTTGATCGGTAAAAAATGGTTAAATTTTTCCAGCGGCGGTAACTTTCCTCTGTGATTACTTCCTTCAGGAGTCAGATTGACATGCGGAATGAGTATTATAGGGCTCATACGTCTGGAACAGAATAGAGGGATTGTACCACAGGGAGTCAGTAGCTAGGTACTGACAAATACTAACCGGTATCCGCTTGTATTGTACGTTATCAACCAGCTTTTGTTTTTTGCACTCATTTGTCGATTGCTAGCTATCCAATACAAGAAGATACTCAACAGTAATGGCAGTTACTCAACATATAATTTCCAAAGTAGTATTATAGTATATTGTCCGCTAAGAATACACAAACTCCCAGTGTGCTAAAAATACAGGTTGTAAATCCTTTCATAAATCCCTATGAAAGAGCCCAGTAAGACCCCAGCTTGCTACCCAAGTTCTTCCTCTCACGTCTGAGGCGAGGGCAATCGTCCTGCTGCTGAGTGTTCTCAGATCTTCTTTTTCCCTTTTCCTTGCATTTCTCTGGGAGCTCCTTCTTCTTTTCCACCTTTTTCTTCCACTCTTCCAACTGATGTACTGGCGAGTCATTTGTGTCCGGAAGTATCACTTTGCACCCTTTCTGCTTAGGGAACGTACTTTGGTATGCCGCGGATATCTAGAAAGCAATTAACATGTATTGGGTAGAGAGCAGTATAGATATAAACTAATTCACACATTCCTTCAGTACTGAGAGTCTGAAATGCTTGAGCGAGCTCCAAAACCTTGGCAGCAACTCCATCAATGGCATCCCTGCCATTCTGAATTCTATCACATACATTCAAGCTCACATCTCTGCCTTGATTGCCATTGCCAATACCAATGCACGCAGTGTAGTCTTGAGTCCTATTGCCGATATTGAACCACACATCCACGCTTTGATTCCCATTGCCGATATCGAAGCTCGCATTGTCGTCTTGATTCCCATTGCCTATATCGAAGCTCACATCTTCATCTTGACACCCGTTGCTAGTATCAGGGTTTGTACTTGGCTGACAATTTTCAGAGTGTCATGATTGGAATCGAGGTGGGCCCATTAAAGCCTGGGAGAGAGGAGATGCGAGTTTGGAACCGGGGTGAGATGATAAGCCGTTGACGACGGGGGATGACATGAAGGGTTCAGGAACATGACCGTGTGCATAAAGCCATGACTGCATACTGGTGAGCCCATATGTTCGCAAAAGGTTAATACCTCACATACCCGTATGGTATCCCTTGGCACAACCTTCAACGTCTCGTGAGCATCCCAAATATCATCTTCTGTGTATCCACCACCGCACTCGATAATTGTTGTGGCAAGCTTGTCAATGTACTTGGCTGTGCGGGGTGATATGGGTTGCTGTAAGATCTTGGCCGCCGACCGCTGGGAGCTGGTAAGGCTCATCCTGTTGTTGTTGTCATTAGTGTGTGCTTATACAGTCACAGGCAGGTTGGTGGTCGTTCAAGGGGTTCTGATGTCAATTGACGATGCTTGGCATGCTAACCCGGCAGCACCATTTAATGCTGCGCTAAAGAACTGTCTGCTGGATATCCACCTCGCTACCGAACTTTCAAAGACAATCAAAGAATCAGAACTAGCATGCCAAAAGTACAAGTACATTGCGATCTGCAGATACTGACTTGTACTGATTTCTACCGATAAATACTGAATAGATCGTGCACTCTGTTGCACAGAACCCTACCTAGACCCTCAGGAAGGCTGAAAAAATACTTTGCGTCAAGATTAGATCTCACATCCTTACCATGATGCCTAATGAGGGAACAGAAGTCGACTCCGCCGAGATTGACATACTGATCCGGATCGAACTGTTGAGTGGAAAGGTTTGAACAACATCTACCACTTTCGATATCCTTATACTTACACAGAAACAGAACTATGTGATCGGCAAAGAAGACGTCAAGAACATCATTGAGTACGTTTGGGATAAAGAACTTTATGGTTTGAAGAACAATTAACTCTGAGAGGGGCTTTACCTCGCCTGTAAACTTCCGGAGAGTTTGATCGCTCGCCATGAGAATCTTATTGTAAGTCTTCTTTCATTCATGCATTAGTGGCAGAACTACCCACGATGGATTTCAATAATCCAAGATCAGCGATACCAGGCGAACACACCGTGAGGTCTTGGAGATGTTCCACAATGAGGATGCTGAGACTGAGATGCTTGCCAAGCATGTCAAGCACGTTGTTCATCGCATTCTTGAACCGAATGTTGATGAGGATATCTTTGCTCTGGAGGTGATGGGAATCTCTGTCGATAAGGAGAGTGTTGCTTAAGTGGAACGCTCTCTTAGGAAACAGAAAATGCCGATGTTTGGTGGTATAATTGGCACAGTTTTACCATTTAAGCACTTGTAATCTATAGTTCTGTTGCTACTCTCGATACAAGCAATTAGGTCAATGTGTACTAACTTGTATTGGCTGGTATACTTCGGTATTGATCACTACACTGCCCGATGATATGTGAACAAATAATGTTAGCTTGAGCTTAGTTTGACAGTATTGAGTAGTACTTGTAAGTACTGACTGGTATTATTTTGTATCACTTCGTCAGCTGAAATTACTATCAACACACTTTGTTACACTGCAATACAAATCAATACTTCTCAGGATCTGTCAGTATACAATAGTACCATTTTGCACAAGATGTTTTTCGTCGTCTCTATAACACTATGTCCAAATTCCCCCCTACTTCTCCACCTTCCTTTTCGACTTCTTTACCAGCCTCTTTGTTGGGTTTTTTGTCTGTATGACCTTATCGCCATCACTATTGGCATCGCCATCACCATTAACATTATCATCGCCATTTTCGTTACTACACTTACCACTGCTATTGCTGTCATCCTTCTTTACCTCGCTACGACCTTTCACCTTTTGCCTTTGCCATTCTTCGTACTTGCCTTTGTAACGGCCTTGTTTACAAGCGCTTTTGCCTCGCTGGCGCAGCTGCAGAATTCCGTATAATCCTCCGCTAGTCTCCTGTCAATCATGTCTAGAGGGTCTCCCAGTTGTATACAATAGACAGGCTCTTAGATTTGTTTTCATGCGATCAACATCAATGCTGCTAAGCAGACGGTTACCTGATGACAAGAAGTACATGAAGGAATAGGTACAGAGATTCACAAATTTCACTTTGTGACGGGCAATGCCAATACCTTATCCTATCACGGCTCAGTCCCTACTATTCATGAAGTTATAAGAAATCATACCAAAGTCTTTGCCAGATGTCGTAAATCTTCATCGATGATACCATCTCCAGGTTGGTCGCCGGCTGAGATGCATTCCTCCAAAGCCTCCCTTAGCTAATCTACCTTCTTGGAAATCCCTGCAGTTGCTGCAATTTTCTGCAGCAGACGTGGACGGCTCTTGTACTGCTTCCACTCGTTGGCCATGTATTGCTAGGGGAAGTAATTACTTTACTACCAGAGATTCCCGTTTAGTACTTGCTGATACTGACCATTACTCGCTCAATTGTAAGGTTAGTCAGCCGACTGTCAGTCTCAATATCTTCTGCGTTTCACTTGGCATAAACAATGCTGTCATTGAAGTACTCATGCTGATAATGGATTAAATCACCTTATCAGATCGTTGAAGCCAGATGGGGTGAGTACTTACAACTATTGACCATGTCATAGTGGAGTGGTTTGTAGTACCAGCTCATGACTTTTGGCATCGATGCGTAGGAGGAGGGCTGCTTGTGGCAGCAAGACAGTGATCACTGCCATTGGTGTCTCTGTCAACACTCCAAGACTCCACATTACCTCCTTCGCTGGCCACATGCTCAATCTCATGTGCATGTTCATTGACTTGGAAATCAACAAGACTATCGACGGCCGCACTATCCGCCTCATCAGCGGGCTGGTACACCACATCACCAGTATGCACCTCATTATCCTTGTCGGCCTCATTATCGTGCAGTAGACCACTAACAGCCCTTGACACACACCGGTCCGTTACAGTCGGAAGCTCAAGAATGTGTGCATTGCCATCCTTGTCAACGAAGCAGTTTGGAGAGGATAAATAAGGTAAAGAACGCCGAAAGGAACGACCAGGTTCACACGGTGGTGAGCTTGGTGGGGTATGCATCATGGGAGAGATTCTGTGAGGTATGGTGAGGTCAAAAAGTGAGCAAGCCGGAGTGAAAGGTGTAGGTCCCAGTAGCTGTACCTAAGTATCTAAAAAATTCGATGTCACTCGAGTGATGGCGTAGGGTTTTGTAGAACTCTGCAAGGCTCCATTATTTGTTGACGATTACAAGCAGGAAATGCTGAAAGTAATTGTCAATGAAACAAAAAGCACTATCAAAAACAGCAAAAACGGATCCTGAATACAGTATACTTGAGTCATTAGACAATACTGGAAGATACTGACAAGTAGAGCACTATATGAATTCAAATATTATAACTCAATAACATTGCTGAGGTTGAGTTGAAGAAGTATATGTTAGCACTGACCACTACTACCTAGTGGACTCGCTCTTCCCTTCGTATGTGCTTTATTCACTCATATACAGAACATCATCCCACGCTAGAACAGTCACGAAAAACAAAAGACCAGCACTAAAACAGTAAACGACTCGTAAACAGAGGTGCCGCCGCTCCACCTGGACTCTCCCATTCCTGGCCGGAAGCCATTTCACTGGGTGTAGAGTCAAAAGAGATACAGAGCTTCCCTCGGTATATGTAGGGATGCAGGTGGGCGGGTTGTTTGAAGCTGAATCCGCTGCTTTGCCTTAACCACTGCTGCTCCACTCTTGTTATATACCTCTTCCATTACTCCTGTCCTGCTTACTTCCAATGATTCCACCAGTCCGGACGATCCCAGTCCGAGATAGGGCTCAGTTCAGTCCAGTCCAACAGGATGGCAGGACTGGACTGGACTGCAGACTGCCAGTCTTGGACTGGTTGGGCTCAGTCTGGACCGGTCTATGCAGATGACTTGGCGGGAAAATCCGTTTCACACAACCATGACCACGCAGTTTGGCTGGAGGAAGCCGGCGAGGGGCGTACGGAAACACAGGGATAGCAGAAATGGACTGAGCGACGGGGAGTATTGATTGAGCCTTAGGTTCATGACTGCTGTTTTAGACTTCACACTACTCTTCCATTCCCTATGCATCTTGGACCTTTAGACCTGTACCCAGTTATCACACCATAGCCAATACACACAGTTCTCCCCTTCCCAATCGCAACAGGAAGTATATATTTTGGAGACCCCAGGGTAGATAGACATCATCTCATCAAACAACAAAATACTCACTTTATCTTTCACACCTCTTGGTCCCATGCACTCTTGCCTAGCTTTCATAGATCCACATAATTTGTGTGGTTCCTCAAGCACTTCTGCCGAGCCTTCATAGATCCATGCAATCTTGCCGAGCCTTCATTGATCCACGCAATTTGTGTAGTTACTCACAGCCTAGTAGCCTATCACATCCGCTCAACCTCTTCCTATGCTTTTCGAGCCAGAACTGCTCTTTCTCATCAACATGGCTCCTCTTGTATGACACTATTTAGTTACTCAGTGTATGACTGACTCCCAGTGATATCGGGCTAATTCAATCCGAGTGGACTGGTCTAGTTCCAGTCCATACCGGTCCAGTGGACATTTGGACTGGTCCGATCCCGGTCCAAAAATCTCTTGGACTGCACTGGACTAAACCCGGACTGGTGGAATCATTGCTTACTTCCCTCCCATCCTCAGGCTCTGGCGCCAAAACCTCCTGCTCATGCTCAGGCTCTAGCCCAGGCCCAAGCTCCAAGCTCTGTCTCAAGCGTTGGCTCTAGCTCTACCTCAAACTCTTGCTCGTCCTCATGTTTTGGGTTTCTTGCTCCAGCACAGGCGCAAACTTTTGCTCAAGTTTAAGCTTTAGCTCAAGTTTAAGGTTTCCACCAGCATCCGCCGTCCCATACTTCGGCCAAAATGCTGACCCCTGCCAGCTGATGGTCAATGAGGCTCGCCCCTACTAGCCATCGGCCAAATCCCACCCGCCAATTCGCTTCCACTTGCCCTCAGTCAAGCTGGACCATGCTCTAATGGTGAGTATGGAATACATACAAAAGCCTGCGGTGAATAGTTTGTTTTAGACATCTGAAATTGCGATATTTAGAATAGAAACACATGGGGAGAAGTAGTGGAACGTACTGACACTGCAGAATGCACTCGTAATAGTTGACCAAAGACAGGGCACCAAGATATACTAACATGCAGCATATATGAGCATAGAGCAGTACTGTGCGGTAACATGAGGTATGGGAAAACTTATATTTGTTCTGGCCGAAAGGCTGAGAATAAATCAAATAAACCCAGTCAATATATTGATATTGGTCGATACACGCTAATACTGGACAGTAATGGGCGCTACAAATACAAGCAATGTGATAAACAACATATGAAGTTGGAAGTGAACTCAATGAAGGGTTAGATATGGCGTTGTACAGATTAGTACTGCGCAGGATTAAGCAATATGAATATTAACCCAAGTACTTTCTGCGATAGACTCTGTACTTGTGTGAAACGAACTCAACACACGATCAGATACTAATCAGCACTGATGAATACAAGATGATAACAGGCGGTATATAAAAGTTGGAGTATTACAAGTGATAGACCATGGACTGTTCCATGAAATGAACATGGCTTAGCCACAGTTACAAGCTGGAACATACCCATACTTGGTAGTAAAAGTTTGTACTGAACGTCGTGAGAGTGACATTGGATTGGTGTTGAATGAAAACATATATGGCCCCATACGGGTCAGTACTGATGCCTATTTGAAAATACCGACATAACGAGAGCTAAATTGCGAGAGTGCTGAAATGTGTGGGGATAGAGACTCTCAGTGCGGTCACACCAGAAAATGATAGCCGTACAATACCAACACATACTGAAAAGTATGGCATAGTATTGAACAGTCGCAGTCTCTACACGAAGTAGGTCATTACAAATTGATTACTTCCTAGCGCACGGGCAGCTGCCCGCCACTTATCGACCACGATCTATCGAGGCATTTACCAATGCCAAGGACCATATGAGGTTTTAAAATTGCCTACAATTGATGTGTTGGACTAGCATTTAACAATAGTTAAATCACGGTCTTTATTAGATGAATATAGTCAACAGGAAGTGAATTTTCCAGTACTGGTAACACCTTTGTCTGGAATAGAATGCATTTGCAATAATCTTAGACATACATGAAATTACAGGTATTAATCCAAATTGTTCATCGAATCATGTCAGAACAGCCAGCAGTTGGCCCCATGATGTCTGAAGATGCAGCTGGTGCACATGCACATGATTCTTACCAGTTGTCATTAATCGACTCTGAATTAGACATATTCAGTTTCCATTCTCATCTCTGTGTCTCTATATGAACATATGGATGTATCTATGTATTTCTGAATCCATCAATCTGTGCACACTTTCCCATGACTTGCTGCAGGTAATACACGACAACAATTGAAGAGATACTTCAATATAGTAATTATATAATCTTTGAGATACACTTGCAGGTAGTGTTAGCAACGGGTCCAAATTGCTGGGTCGGTTCCGGGTCCAGATCCACCCGACCCCGGACCGTGGCACCGGGTCTTACCACATGAAAAACCCAGACCATTCGAAATGGGGCGGTTTTACCACCAAAAACCCGGCATATGAAATTCACCATTTTGCCTCCAATTAAGTATTTGAGTTCTGATTATATCACAACATGATCAGTACATAGATGGTGCAGTTTTAGTCGCTCTTTCACCTCCCGCTTTCAGATTTGCGATCCGACAAGTATTTGTTGAGTCGCGATCGAAAACCCGCCAATTTCGCTTAAAATCAGCCATTATTTCACAACCACTCAACGAATATCAGTCAGATTGCAAATTTGAATAGTGGAGGTGAAAGAGGGGCTAAAGCTGAACAATTTACGTATTGACTATGTCATGATACAATCAAAACTCAAATACTTAATTGGAGCCAAAGGAGTAGGAACCATATATTTGGAACTGCGGTCCGGTTCCAACCCAGCCAAATACCCGCGGTTCTATGTCCGGTCCGGGTAACAAACCCGCCAAGACAAAGCGGGTCGGGTTTTTGGCTGGGTCTGAAACTGAACCGAAATGAACCGCCGGTCAAAACCCCGACCGCTGGCGGGTTACCTGGACCCGTTGCTAACACTACTTGCAGGCCATAATGAAGCAAGGTTTGAAGTACACTTCCAACACCTCATTGAGTATACTTTGAAATATACAGTCGATGCTGTAAGTGAGTGAAATTTGAAAATGTCAAAGTGGCCTTGTTTTTGAAAAGATTGAAATGCATGTGCAGAATGCAATGAACAAAGTATGAAATTGAACATGATGATGTGATTCAGTAAACTTTGAACTGGACTTGACAGCTATGATTATAGAGACTGAATGGATGACAGGGTGAAGACAATTGGAAGAGATATACAATAAAAGCAAAGACTCCATTCATATGGTAACTACTGATTCCACTATAGTACAGACTGCTGACTTTGCTATGGTACTGCTGGAGAGTAGAAGATGTTTGATGTGCAAGTGCATGATTGAAAGCTGGTTACTCTGAAGCTGGTTGTTTGGAATGTAGTTTATCTGAGTAAGTTGGACTGATTCATAGTGGATCAATATGGACTTAATTGGGAAATGGTTGATCTGGAGTAGTACAATCTGGATGACATCAATATGGAGATATTTAATGAGTATAAAGTTCAATGGTGGGAAGTTTGAATGTGAGGTCAGATTCTATTTTTAAGTTTTATCAATCTTTTGGGAATTTGATGAATGTTCAGTATACTATTCGGTGTGCCAAGACGTTGGTCAAAATAGTGGATAGCTATCCAGCCATATCAGAAGTTGGTGCTCTATTTTGAGATTCATCTATTATACGGAAATTGAACAGTTACTACCTGGAAGTGGGACACTGTGATGTCAAGTAGACATTATACTGCATTTTGAATTTTTATCATACTATGGAATGGCAGAAAGTAATTACACAACATTATATTCTCAATTAACCACTTCCCTTCCGCATGACTGCCTCCATCCTGACCAACATCCTGCTGACTAATTGAATACCTTTATGTTTGTGGTACCATGTTTAAATCAACCCTCTCCACTTTGACTACCTCCAAGTACATGTTCAGATTAACTCAATCACTGCCACCAGATACATATCTAAGTTAACCAGATTTTTACCTCCAGTAGTATTACTAAAGTTACTCTTATATAGCTTTCTAAGTTCGTGTCTCCATTTACCCAATTATGGCATTCAAATCTACTCCATCATGGTGCCAAAGTGCATTTTTGAACCCACTCCATTCCTGTCTCAATGTGTATTTTGAAATTCTCTCACTCACTAACTCCAAGTACATTTCTAACTTTACTCTATCATAACTTTTATTATCTCTCAATTATCGACTTCATGTGTACCTATCAGTTGACTCTGTCATAACATCCATTTTCTCTCAATTACAGCGTTTAACTAAATTGCTAGGTTCACTTATCACTGTGTCCAAGTGTATCTCTGATTGTATACAAGTACAGTCAATCATGAAATTAACTGTATTCATAATTATAGGTAGATTTTATTAAGACAGTCTCCCAGTTTGCGTGACCACGGCATCCATGTTAGTATCCATCATAGTCTCCACAGTCATTTTTGTACTCACCAAATTGCAACCTCCAAGTGTATATCTAAGTTTAGTTTAAAACCATCTTCAAGTTTGCACGTTAATATTCTTCAAGTGTATTATTCAGTTCTCTTTATTATCATTTCTGAGTGCTCCCCCAAATGTACTCATGTACTGTCCACATCCTCATCAATTGCATTTATCAATAGAGAAACTTGGACAGAGAATAGATTCTGAATTATACTGCACCAAGTCTTCTCATGGTTGGAAAATATCGGTGTCTATTAAAGTTGAATGTGATAGACAAAGTGGCTTGTTGTTATAATATCTAGTACTCACAGAATTGTAACTGTAAGATAACTGAATCAAGTTTAGAGTCTTCAGCGGAACTTGACAGATATTTCAGTTACTTAGAAATTTAACCACCTTATAAGTCAAATTGTTATAATATTAACAACCCACCCCCACAACTGCAGATATATTTCATAGTAACCAATAACCCCATTGTAATATCTGAGAGCACTTTGCCTAACTTGAAGAATAGTTTGGAGTGATTAATTTAACTCAGGAGTACAGATAATGTTTCCTGGAATGTTTTAAAAGTTAGCAACTGGCCACGAAACTGATTTACATTCTATTGATATGCAATTCTTGTAGACAGCATAGAGTAATAGTGTAATAATATGATAGAAGAATAGAATGCAGATAGGAAAATGAAATAAAGGTTAGAAAAGAAGAGAGTGAGACTATAGATAAAATTAATATTTAATAAAAGCAAACTCAAAACCAATATAGACTACAAAGTCAATAATTAATCTAAGATTGAATAGGTGATTTAGAATATATATCAGTTTGCAATTGGTATATATTATTTAAATACTGCAGTATTGAATATAAAAAATAATAAGGGTTATTTGACAGTTACTATTGCTATTAGATAACTGATAGTAAGCAATACATAACCTTGTTACATAATATGTGGATTTTAATTCAGGATACTCAGTTATAGTAAGTAATAATATTGATTTTGTCAAATTATATATATGCCATTAATATTATTTTTACCATCAGTTACCCAACAATTATCAGCAGGTGATAGAGCTCTTCATAAAGGAAACAATCTTACTATTTTGGGTAATTAATTATCAAAATCTGATTATGATTATGTTTTATTGCCTGGAAGAGTGATATTTGATTTCTCCCATTTAAAAGCCAACTTCTCCAACCCCCTTTCCTTTATAACCATAACCATGAAAAATAATTGGGCTCTGTCTGATTGTACAGGACATCAAAAGGAAGCGAATGACAGCTTTAAATTTGCCAACCTTTTGGTGGGGTATAGGCAGGCTAAAGTTGAGGCTTCAAATACTCTGGTTTAAGGTGTATTGATATTGTGCAGATGCACATTGAGTGTGTGATTATACCTGAGCAAGCTCAATCGTTCCTGCATTCCTCATCATTTCCAAATAACCCAATCATCTACCAAACTCGATTATGACGTCGATCATAAACGGAGACGAGTGGTCTGTCGACGCGAACGATGCTCTCACGCTCTCACTCGTCTGTCCCAAAACCGGTGAAGTTACAACCGAATTCAGCCCGACTTTTACTTATCCTCTTTATGGGGACGCGGAAGCCATTTACGGTTACAAAAGTCTGCAGGTGCAGCTGTTGTTTGCTTCGGACGACATGGAGCCCTGTGTAAAGGTAACCTATGCGGAGAAAGTGTCCAAGGTTGGAGGAGTTGAGGCCGAGGACACTATCAAGCCCTTGACCGAAATATTGCCTGAGTGTATGTTTGAGATCGCCCTGTGCTTGCAAACAGTGCTGTCGGGACTGACATATTAAGCTCTCTCACAAAATCCTACATCCTATATCAATACGCTGAAGATGCGCACAAAACTGTTCTTGCCGCCGGGTGTACTTCAAACTTCTTTTCAACAGGCAGGACGTGCCTACGAAGTCTGGCGATCTAACGTTGGTGATGCGCGCTGTCGTGAGTTGCTCAGGAACATGCAGCTGCTTGTGCTCCTTTATATTGAGGGTGGGAGTGTGATTGAACTTCATGATGAAGAATGGAGCAATAGAAGGTGGGAAGTCTTCTTCCTTTACAACAAACAATCCGATGAGTATAATTTTATCGGATACTGCACTCTCTACCGATACTACTTTTTCAACAAACTCTCTGCCGACCAGGTGCGCGTAAGGCTGTCCCAGTTCTTGATTCTACCTCCGTACCAACGAGAAGGTTTTGGGTCTCGTTTCTACGACACAATTATCCAGTGCTATCTTGGCACCCCCGAAGTGCGTGAAATCACCATTGAAGACCCTAGTCAGGAATTCAGCGATCTGCGTGATCGACGGGATATGTACCGTCTGGAAAATGATTCAGATTTTCGCACTATGGAACTCACCTCTGTCATACCTAGGAATCCCCTCATGGGACTACGCCAACGTGCAAAGATGCCAATTCGCCAGTTTTCCCGGTGTATAGAGATGAAGTTGCTACAGAACTTGAATGTGAAGGACAAGATAGCACAAAGGACATACAGGTTGATTGTTAAGAGTCGAATCTACAAGCAACATTCGGATGTTTTGTCGCAGTTAGATAGGCTCTACAGGATCGAAAAGTTGGATGAGACTTATCACCACGTTGAGGATGATTACCGGCGATTGCTACAAACTTTGAAGCATAGTAAGGTTGAAGAAGGGGATGTGGGAGGTAGAACGGGGAAGAGAATGGTGCAAGAGGCTGAAGAGAATCGCAATCAGTCAAAGCGAGTTAGGGTGGTCCATGAAGAATATTTGGGGGTTTAGGCGTTCTACTCAGTCCTCGTCGATTCAACATTTATGCCATTTCTGTTGCCAATAGGGGGTTCACAATGTTTTTATCCTATGTGCACATGTCCGTGTGTGCCACAGCTGTTTTCAGAGAATCATTAGCGAGACTGTAAATACAGTATCTATACATATAACGGACACTTCCACGGAGCAACCGATTCGACCTGCGGTTGCTAGGGAGCTTAGTAACCACTCAACTTAGCAATCTTTAACTCCAAATAACTATTCTACAAGGCCTCTCCAAGAGGTAAGAGGAGAGTGAGTTCTACAAAATGGTTTGTTAAACATATATTATCAATACATTTGACGGTGACTTTCACTAGCTAATGGAACAGGTTAGTAATATGTTTAATGTTCATAGGTTAAATGTAGGAAATGATTTTGTACAATTTTATACATGTCTGGAGATTTTGTTCATACTAACACTAATAGGAAGAAAAATGTCTGGAATAGACAGCTTTATTTGAATTATCTTTTTCACTTCTTTTATACTATATAATAGAAACTAGTCTGGATGTATATATTGCATAATAGGTGTCAGATATCTGTGGCTGGAAATGAGTGTTGTATGTTTGGAGGAGAGCATTGTAGAATGCTATCAGCTGGAAGAGTCTTCACATAGAGGTATATGTATATATTCACACATGTACTGATATATATATGGCCTTGTGGCACTCATAGATGATATGCAATCAAGCTTCTCGAAGTTTTACTATTTGAACAGATTAAGAACCAGGCACCAGCTACTATATCATCTCACATAGTATTTCAAATGGAGCCTAATGAATCAGTACCCACTCAGAACCATCCCTGCTCATCAGCCACCACCCTATCACTATCTATCACCCTCTGTCATCATCTTTGAAACCTCATTGAATCTCAATATATTAAACGAATCATTGAAGACCAATCATGGCAATGTGCCAAAGTTGACTATGGAAAACTATTTCATCAGGAAGCAAAACATTACCTAAGTACTCAGAGGCAAGGAAATCTAAAACATCTTGATCGGTGTCGATCTCCTCCCTGTTGGTAATGACATTGCTCTACACACTCTACTTGAAAACTGGTATCATGAAGCCACGATGCTGATAGCGCTTATACATTTCGATCGCTGAAATGAACTCCTTCAATACATCAATGATATTGGCAATTTCGTGAAGACTTGGGAAACACTTAGTGAGTGTTCTGACAATGCCTTATCGACAGTCAGTATCATAGAAGTCCTGTGGAAGTCCACTATCGCATGACCATTGCTAGATGACGTGGTTATACAGGACTTTACCAGACTAGTTACATTCCGCAAGATGCTAATTGGCACAACTTAAAACATTACTGATGAAACCATGCTAATACATATCTTCTCTATCCTGTTGAATTCTTATTTAAAAACCATTCAAATCCTTGTACAGTGTATCGATGCAATTCAGATTCATGTAGCGGAAAACGCCCTAAACACAGATTTCGGAGATCTCTGCACCTGAGCAGCTCTGTACTTCCTTCATGATAATCGTGGCTGTGGCAAATGAGTTGGCAGACAAGGAGGCACATGAAGTCACGAATGCTGCCAGCACAATTGCACATAATGCAACATGCACAATCACACCATGGAAGCGTGCAGGAAGAGAAACTGCCCTGAAACTGACAGAAACACCAGACATACAAAAAACCGCAGAAATGACAAACAATCATGCCACCACTGCAGTCCCTCAGAACAATTCAGATTGGACTGAATCTACTTTAACTGTGCACGGAATCAATGCAACAATGTCAACACAGGTACTGTGTCACAAGCCACAGCTGGGGATCGCAACCTACTCTGATTGGCCAACAATACGACTGCACTCGCCACAGCCTCTGCTCCAGGTGCATGAGTCATCGATTCCGAAGCATGTTACCATATAGTTAATGACTGGACCAGATTATACTCAGCAAAGAAACTTTGTCAGCGAATAGATATGAAGCTTGGTGATGATAACACACTTACACTAATTCACCATGAACTCGTTTATATATCACTGCAGTAAATCGTCCACACTAGCTACACACCTACATTCAGGCTACGGCTTTTCACCATCAATCAATTGGATACTGTAGGATACACATCCACTTTTGCAGATGGTATGTGATTCATATTATCTTCAAATATTACCATCACACCCAATCGGGTTAATGATTTCTATGTCATATCTCCAACAACAGTACTAACTGTTGTATCTAAAAAATCCACTTCAAAGCGAATTAGAGAAACTGCATCATGAAGTGTACATATCACTGCACCATCAGTCAAATTCTCTACTGAGCCCACCACCACAAGCTCACTCTACGCCACATCTCAAAGAGCAAACAGTAGCCTACCTGAATGTTCACCTACTACGAGATTTCCTAAAACCAATCAGAAGACTCTGTGACTCTCCAAATCATGATTGTAACATTAGTGTTAGCAACAGGTCCGGGCAACCTGCCAGCAATGCAGGTCTAGACTGCAAAGACAGTCCAGTTCAGTTCCAGACCAGTTCGCAAACCCAATTGGCTGCTTCTTTGCGGGACAAATACAGACACATATAACATCAACACAGGGTTGGCTGGATGGTGCTAGACCTGTTGGTTCCAATCTCTGGTCCTGCTTGTCGGGTGTTTCTATTTATGGGCACATTCAGATATCTCACTGCTAATTGTAAAATATTGTTGTTGGTATGTCATTGTTATATTTTCATGTACTGGCTGCCATTATACTCAAAAACAAGAGAGATAAGCTCCCTGCCCCATTCAGAAAATGAGAGTCAACAGAGCATCAATAATGTTTGGTCTTACATCTTGGGAAATCGCAGTGGTGATTGGATGCAGACAATGATACATGAGGTATGGGCCATATTAAGAAGCAAAAGAGAAAGCAACATGCTCCCTGACACATGCTGAAAATGATTACCAACGACATTTCACCTTGCATCAAGGCTAATCTGGGTGGCAATGAGTTGCAGTCTTTCATAAATGAGGTATCGGCTGCCTTTAGAGGCAAAAGAGCCAGCAACATGCTATCTGCCCGATTCTGACAATACGCGTGAACTGAGTGTCCTTTATTTTTGAGGATTCGAAGTCAGATAATGAATCACAGACATGGTCAATGTAATGCGTAATGACTGTATTGGCTGTGTTAATGTGCAAAAATGCCACCTAGACCATCTCTACTATCTTCTAAAAATGAGCATCAATGGAGTGTGAATGATTTTTGTCTTGTAAGTCAGGTAATCAATGTGTTATTTGGTTGTTGATATATATAATCACAGTATTGGCCGCCTGTATAGGCCAATGATATAGTGAGACCCTACCTGCTGGATCTTGAAAATGAGTGCCAACTGTGTGTCACTGATTTTTGGCCTTGCATTATGGGTACTCAACGGGTGATGTGGCCATCACCATCTATGCACTAAGTTTTGACTAGTTTTATATGGTAAGACGGTCACGCACATTGCGTTGCAGCATTGAAAATCAATTAGGTTGTGATTGTTCTGGAGGCTTTTGCGACAAGATCTCTTGCTTATCTAGCTATAAAGGCTGCCAACTTCTTGTTTATAGATGTCTGCGATCAAGTACCACTTAGATTTCCCAAGTTGCAAGTTTAAAAATATTTGACACTACATGGATGCTCATTGTCATGATGGAGCAGGGAGCATGTCCCTGTCTCTTGGGCCTTTAAAGTTGGCCAATACTTTGAGTATATATAACAACAACTAAGTCACAGCATAATTACGTAACCTACGGAACGAAAAATCAATAACGCTCCATTGATGCTTATTTTGCGATGGGCATATCCGTAATATGCATCCATTGAATTTGGCATAGCATATCAGTAATGGTCTCTTGGCAGCCATTCAATCATTTTCATGTACGTTTTCCTTTATCACTACATTGTACTTTACTTAAGCATATAAATGTATCCTTTAGAATATACTTTAAAGTGTCTGGTAAATCTAGATAATAATAGTATACCAAAATCTCATTCCATTCTATCAATGATCGTCAACACTGTCAGGGTTGTTCAATAGGCTGCACTCATCTGCAAAATGGATGTCAGCTGCATCACCATGCAGCAGATAGTATACTAACCAGTGGATGTTTCTTTCTCAGTCAGCAAATCCTGAATATATCTGTGGAGACTCTGCTGTGCCATTTTGGAAAAGAAGGCTGCCGTCAGTTTAATTGTTATGAACCATTCCCAGGTCGCTTTCCATTGCAGCCTGCATCTTTCTATGTTAGAAAGTTCAACTCCCCACGTTTACACTTCACAGAGTTTGGCATGAGGTTTGTTGATCAGATATTGTGTTTCTTCTACTGCAGCGCATGGATGCTATCCTTTGGCCATCTTGGCCATATTCAATGCAAGGAGCATCTCAGACTGTGCTAGCTGTACCCAACTTCCTGCCCCGGCCATAGTAGCTGACATGTTGGAAACGTAGAAGGAATGAGTTGCAGCTACTATGAGTGAGATTCAGCTAATAGCTCTACCATATCTGACTCGGTAGCATCGTCAAAGGTTTTAAATATCTGCCTCGTCAACTCTTGGGGACACCTATGCCAAAATTCATGAGCAAATATCCTTGAAATGAAAACAATATAATGTTCAATTTCACAGACTGTGCAGACAAATGCCTTTGTTCACCATGGAGGTTTCCCATTACTGGCAGCGATAATTTGAGACATGAATCTCTCTATGTACACCAACTGTACATTGCATTGTTAGTTTGTGGCCCTCTAGCTCTGTATGGATGTACTCACGTCAGATTACATGTTGTTTTTTATTCTTTCTGCATCCAGTTTTATGAAGCATTTATAAATGTATATCCAGGGTGATATTTTCAGTGGCTGCATTTGCAGTGTGCCAGTGCACTAAACGGTGTCTGCATTGCTGCTACAGCTCAGCTGGTGGCACATTGGATAAAGCACCTGTTGTTCAGCTCGATTTTGATCCACTTGCACCTTGATGAGGTGTTTGTAGCGCCATGTCATGCTGTTGTGGAAAACGTGAAGAAGATGATAATGAAGAGAAGTAGGAAGTCTTGAGGTATACACAGTCAGCTGTAAGTCAAAATGGACTGAGTGACAGACCACTTGCACGTTCTACTCAAGAGGAATCCTATAGGGTAGAGCTGCAGGTTGCAGGCATTCCGAACTGTCCCGCAATTTGCAGTAAGTCAGTCCGATGTTGTTTGTCACTTTGCAGGGATACATTGTGGTGAACCACAGATGAAAGCTCATCTTTAATAGATGTAGACATGACATTCCTCAACAGAAAGGACATCTGGTAATGTTTGTCTTAAGACATTGCCAGGGTCTGACATGAAACAGACACTAACTATCAAGTCATGATATACAGTTAGCATTACTATTCCAAATGATGTGACAGACATAACACACATTTTGGTTTTTACAAGTTGATGAAATGTACCAACCTTTACATGAAAGATGCAGCTTGCCGCCATGTGATCCATATCTTGCAATATCAAACATCTCGCCCAACAACAAAGTCAACTTCAAACACAATAGTCAGTACTCAGAAACATGACCTTTTGCCACTTGCAGAGGGCAAATACGGCATATTGACCAAGCAATCCACACGATGACTGTATCAAGGGAATATACACAAGAGTGGCTTCATGCCCTATGTGGTTTGGGAATTGAGAGCACTATGCAGTGTTGGATGCAACAAGAAGCTGTTGGTGGAACAGAGAGAACAAACACAATGTTTGAGCAACCAAGAAAAGAGAAATGGATTGAGGATAATGTGGAAAGAGAGACAGCTGTGGCAAGAAAGCGAGTTGAAGTCACAGAGCCAGGGATTATGCAAGAGCAGGAAGAGTAAAGATATACTGAAAAGGTGGGATCGACAACCAGAAACCCAAACAAATCATTTAAGGAGATGTCTAGTGTTAGCAACAGGTCCAAATTCCCGGGTTGGTTCCATTTCAGGTTCCACCTGAAACTGAACCACGGCAGTGGGTCTTACCACATGAATTTCCTGGACTGTAGAAATGGGTCAGTTTGACAACTATAAACCCGACATTTCATGGTCACAATTTCGACTCCAATTGTGTGTCTGAGTTCTGATCGTGTCATGACATGAGCAATACGTATATTGTGCAGTTTGAGCCACTCTTTCACTTGCGGCTGCCAGAATGGCAATCGGACGAACATTGTTTGGGTCAATATTGAAACTCCGCAAAATTCACAATAACTATGGTGTTATTTCACAGCGATTCAACGAATATTGGTCCGATTGCAAATCAGAAAGTGGAAAGTGAAAGAGCGGCTAACACTGCACAATCTACATAATGAGCATGTCATGATAGCATCAGAACTCAGATACTGAATTGGAGCAAAAGTTGCAAGAATCGTAAAATGGAACTGTGGTCCGGCTTCAACCTAGCCAAAAAACTGCACGTTAATGTACAGTCTCTGTAACAGCCCGATACAGACAATGCGGGTCCGGTTAATGAAGAGGCCAGGAACCGAACTGAACTGTTGTTCTGGTCTAACCCCGACCCGCTGGCGGGGTACCCGGATCTGTTGCTAATACTGGAGGTGTCGAATGCTATTGGTGATAGTCTGAGCTATCTTGCAAGTTCCGACGATGAGGAGGATGGGGAATACAAGGCAGATGCAGAAGAGCATTCAGGGCTGGGCAAGCTGAGCGAGTATGACTATCCCAGCTGGGTACTGGGCACAATCTCCAAACTGGTATGGTAACACATGGACAGTTTTCGGCAGAAGCAGATGACGCATGACAAATTGTTGCAACCAGGATGGGTGTATGTGGCCAAGTACTTCTGTGAGTGAGCTATGATGTACAGGACAGCCGAATTGATGGTCCCAGCAGTTGTCCTCCCCCAAACAGACACAACTGCAGCTACACTAATGTTGACAACATTTGGTGAGCATATGCAGACTCTGGATATAGTCTCTGGACAATCGCAAATGCTGCAAACGACTTCTCAACCAGGAAGTAGTCAAATGAGGCAGGGTTCCGAGACACCACAGTCACACAAACAGATAGCGTCTCTTCTGCATAATGCAGTGCCTGATTTGTCACCAAAGAAAGATTTGATGCCTGCTGAAATGATATGCTTTCCGAATACATATAGCTTCACTGGCTGATTAGTTTTCAGACTTCAGATTTGGACGAAGAAATGGTGATGGAACATGCATCGCAGGAGGAATAGCCAACCAAATAGTCAATTTCCATGATGTATCATGTGGAAAAGAAATGTGTTTACCTATTTTGCTATTTGTCAGCTGTTTCAGGATTTCAGTGACCAAATGGTGAGATATGATAATTTGTGAGTGTGTGTGCAAGGGTTCTATAGATTGTGTTACCAACAGTTCCAACCCGCTAGAACGGTTGCAGGTTAGGGTTGCCACAAGAACCGAACCATTGCAACAGGCTGTACTACACGAAAACCCGGACAATTGCAATTGGGCCGGTTTTACCACCAAAAATCTAGCATTCCACCATCACAACTTTGGCTCCAATTAAGTATTTGAGTTCTTATTGTATCGTGACATAATCAGTATGTAGATTGTGCCGATCGAGCCGCTCTTTCACCTCCCGGTTTCAGACTTGTGATCTGACCAATATTTGTTGAGTCACTATCGAAAACTGGCTCATTTCAGTTGAAACTTGCCCTTATATCACAGCCACTCAACAAATATCAGTCGGATCGCAAATCTGGATGTGGGAGGTGAAAGAGCGGCTAGAACCGCACAATCTACGTACTGATCATGTCCTGATATGATCAGAACTCAAATACTTAATTGGAGCGAAAGTTGCAGGAACAGCAAAATGGAACCAGGGTCTGGGTACAAGCTGGCCAAAAAACTGCGGGTGTATGTCTGGTCTTGGTATGACTCCACCAAGACAATGCGGGTCGGGTTTTTGGCCGGGTCTGGAACCAAACCAAACTGTTTTAGTTGTCCAAACCCGGACCGCTGCTGGGTTACCAGCACCCTTTGCTAACACTACATATGGGCCATGCGACTATTGGAAACTCCGCAGCAAGTTGATAATGGACTAACAAACATGATATCACCCTGCCTGTTGTGGTTCAGCAAGAACGCAAAACCAAAATTCCTGACGAAATTTTCTACCACAATTTAAGTCAGTGATGTCATACAAGTTATAGAAGGACCAGTCCATGTGCAATGCAAACCAGGATGATAGACAACTGTCCTGCTGCATTAATCAATACATCAAACTGCATAACTCTCCACTCTGACCTTCTGGACATGATCAAGATAGTGAAAATTTCTCATTGTACATAATGGAAATTGAGCAGAACGAGCTGGATATAGAAAGGTGAGGATGTTGGGCTGTATATGTCAAAAACTAGTATATGGATCTATATGCCTTAAATTGCAGGCTGAAAGCGCTGAAACGAGATGGGACTGTATCATTGCTCGCTTACTTACCATGCTTAGTGGTGGCTTAGAATTAGACAGGCCTTGAAGCTTTTGGATGCAAATGACTATACATAGAGACAATGAATTGGCAGTCAATAAGTACTGTATGCATTTTGCGTACAATTGTTGAGCATCCAATGACAGTTGGTATTGTTGTAAGGTGAGCATCAATGCAGTATCAATAATTTTGTGTCTTACCCCTTCGGCAATCAAAGGGCTGCTTAGTTACATCATTCCCATGAGGGAGAATTCAGTATCTGTATACGCAAAAAGGACAGTCATACAGTTGTTACCCCATCTAAGAAATTAACATCGACAGAGCATCAACGATTGTTGGTCTTGCATTTTGGATTATCACTGGGCTGTGCGACAGCAATAACTCATATTGAAGGTATTGGCCACCTTTTTGAGTAACGATGCTAGAGACAATATTGCTACTACTTCCTAAAAATCAGCATATACAGAGCGTCAGCAATTTTTGGTCTTGCATTCTGGAGAATCAAATAACTATGCAACAGTGTTAACCCATAATCAAATTATTGGCTGCTGTCATGGGCAAACATGCTAGTTATGATATTGCTAATATCTCCTAAAAATGAGCTTGAACAGAGTGTCAACAATTTTGGTCTTCCGTCTTGGATAATCAAAGGGCTATACACCGACTATAACCCATAATCAAACTATTGGCAGCCTTTCTGGGCAAATATGCAAGCGACAGCATCACAGCCGCCTTCTAAAAATGAGCGCCAACAGAGCATAAACAGTTTTGCTGGGGGTGCAGTAAGCTAACTAGTACTAAACTGCACTGCATTGTATCCAAAATGAGTTATACATGGTCAGTCTTCTGAATGTGTCTTTGTATTCCACTTCCCAAACATGCATGCAATGTCTGACAGGTCTGACTTTGTTCATGCTTGTAACACTGGAGTCATAACTGCAGAACCAGAGTTCTACTTTACCATAATGTAACTTATGGCAGGCTCGCAAGTCGGATTATGCAGCCATCAAATTCCTTCCATGATCTCAGATTCGGTATCTATATATACCTCATTGCTGGAGGTTAGTATATCTTGCACAGATGAAGGTGTCATTATCTGCGATTTGAGCAACCTGACTTTGCAAATTATATTTGATGCTCAGTTGGCTTCTATTTTCATTGGCTTGCAGGGTCCCATTGTTTGGAATAAATGTAGACATTCACCATCATGGCGATAGAATGTACACTGCAGAATGGAGAAGACAAGCTGCCATGGCATCACATGTCATGTTACTGATCAGGATCTTCGCCATCCTTCAGAATATGGCATCAGCTCAGTGGCATATCACTTGCTGGCAAGAGTAGACATCGCACAGATGAAAGAAGTAAGAAAGTCTGTAGTTACCGAATTGGCTAGTTCAAAGGTCGATGAAATAGCTTTGGCCATCTTGAAGAGGCAATTAAGAGGAGGAATTTGAATTGTGCATTTGCCAAGGATATTTATATTTGACAATTTGGTTTTACAAATATTGACTGAATTGACTGCCAAAATGCTCCAAACTAGCAGAAAAGGACTTCCAAACTGCCGAATTTCACCAAGACACCTGGAATTACTGCCTCATGTTAGGATTTCTTTTGGCTCACAGTCCATTGAACAATGCTTCAAACCTCCAGCTATGACGGTCGTATAATCAATTATGATGCGAGTTAGTGCTCCCATCCGCCAGCACGCTGAGCGACATTTGCCAGGGTGAATACGCACACACAGTGGGTGCATTTGAGTAACAATTGCGGTTGAGAAACAAAGTTTGAATAGCTTTGGACAGGTGGACATCGACACACTAAATAACCAAAACATTGGTGATGGCTTACAATATACATCGAAATTGGGCATTGCGAGAAGTATAACTCAAACTTGATGAGGTTGGTATCCTATACTTTCCCTATTGCGAAAGCTAATTAAGGATGATAGGTCAAGGGTCAACAAAATGGAGCACGGCTGGCTGTACATTTAAAGGAAGTTATTGAATGTTTTGAGCTAACTGACAGCTGTTTACTTCAAATTACAACGTATAACACTGACTCAAATTATTCAATGATTCGCAAATTACCGTCAACCCCAGATGTCACTGAAACCAAGTGGCCTGCATTGAAACACCACATAACATGCATGGTGCACATCACTCAGCTTGCTTTAGGTGTATTCATGAGCAGTATGAGTGTAGAAGGCCATATCATGTCTTGGGAAGCCCATCAGCATGATTAGCAATTTGGACAGAATGAAACCATAGACATTGGGAAGAGTCAATCACCTTAGAGAGAGGGCAATGCTAGAATCAACAAGGTGTTGGCCATGAGACCAGGTTTAGCAAAGAAAATTGAGAAAGTACATATTTCAAGATATTTCGAATGTCCTCAACCTGACCCTCATATAGGAGTGGTTGGGTGCCGTCTTCTTTCTGCTGACACCTGGTTGTTGAAACAAGTTCATTGACTGTTAGGAAGTCAAAGTATGAATTGCAGTACTGTTGATTACGGATGTGAACACATGGTGGAACTCAATGCTGTACTTGCTTGAGCAAGTCTACAGATTTCAACAATTTAACGGCATATGGCTTTAGAATCCAACAGACGGTGATGACCAGCCACTCATCACTACACATGATAAATGAACCATCGTCAAGTATATCTCGGATGTTTAATTGTTATTCCAGTACTCGATACTGTGGATCACAAAAAAGCATACGGTTACTCCGCATCATGGTATCACTGTGTACAGTTATATGTTTGAACTGATGGATGGCATGATGTGAACTTTTGCTAAGATGATGACTCAATGGAAGGAAGACTTATACTTCACCATGGCATTTATGCTCCAGAAGCTGTCCACATATAATGCTGAAGAAACTGCAATCATGGGTATGCTTCACATTTCGGTGGACATTTATGATCCCTTCCAGAAGTCGCAATCATGTAGGAAGTTGGGCAGTGGAATGGAACTCAATCCTGAGGACTTGACTTTCTATACTACCAACTACCAGGAGTCATTTCCAAAGTATGTGGCGAATAAATACTACATGAAAAATAGAGGTTTACGCCACCATCAATCCCAGAATCATACCGAGTAACAATTTCTGCCCCTCCGCAATTGTATTTAAATCTGTTCAATATTCTCATGATCAATATGATATGTCCACCAACGATGAAGAATACTTCATGCCAAACAATATGGCCGAAACGACACCTAGACGAAGCTATTACGCATCACTATAATTGACAGCTGCCACGCTCTATCCGAATTCACCGTCTGAATGACCGCAGAACTGGGGGCAAATTAATCCAAATCCAAATGATTACCACACATACCTCATGGAGATTATCAGTACATTTTGGATACTGGATATCACTGACTGGTGGTGTCAACAAGAGGAAATGCACTCAAAGTACACTGATTTGTCCAATGTGGTACGCAATATATTCACTTTCATACCACATGGTGTTGAAGTGGAGGCCAGTTTTTCCCTAGGGCGAGAAGTTATCAGCTGGAGGCACTGAAATACAACAGGTAATACCCTTTGCAAAACAGTTGTTGTAAGACAGATTGCTTGAGCCAATAAAGATATATGGCAGGCGATGGCCTATTATTGGATATCACAAATACTGCAAACGACTTGGAAATGAAGAGAGATGCAGAGAAAAGAAAATTGCACAGAATGGCCAAGAATCACAACTTGTTGGAGATGTGGCAGGGTAGCCAAAACCTACATGCCATCCAGAAGGAATCTGGAGTTCAAAACATGCAATTATCAGCCATAGAATACATTTCAGATAATGAAGAGATCGGCAAAGCGTCCTGGTCAAACATTCAACCTGATGGTGTGGCTGCATTCAAATTGTCGGATAGATTACCTGGGCCACCAGCATTGTCTGCATAGAACCTCCATGGAGGACAAACTGAAGTATTGAATGTCCACCAAATGAGTCAAATCGACTGCCATCCAGCCCAAAGTGATGAGGATGGAGCACCTGACAACATTTCGGATACCAAACATTGTCTTGACTGGAATGGTTACTTGGACAATGCAAATAACACTGAAGACAACTGCAAGGAAGACAATGAATCCAATGTAGAGCCAGACAATAGAATGGAGCATCCAGAAACCCCATAGCAGTCGAATGTGAGTGCCACACTGTATGTTCGCAGATTGAGTTGGCCAACACGGAGGTCAAAGGACAATGCTGAAATGGTGTTGATGTCTGTTAATACAATGGAAACAAGGAGGAATAAGGGGAAGCAGAGAATGTCAGACACAATGCAGCAATGTATATTCACTAGATTCTGTATGTTGTATGAATGTGAATGTCATATAGAGAAATAATATGCAAGAATAGTGAGCAGTCAAATGTGAATAATGGTTAATAAACAGAAGTACAGTGGGGGAAATGAATTAGTTGGCAAGATATATAAATTGTGAGAGAATGAGAGTAACCACAGCATTGCCAAAGGGCCAAGTCTTGATCGTGCAGAAAAGCAACCAATAAGTTCGAAAATTATGAATCCAATTATCCCCGGCAGTAGATAGTGAATGAATAACAGATCAAAATGAGCGTCAATAGAGTGTCAACCATTGTTGTACCATAAGTATGGTAATTGAAATGTGATTTGGTCACTGAAGTACATAACCTATGCATTGGCAGCCTATATAGGCGGAAGAGAAAGCGACACAGACACTGCACCATTCGGAAAATGAGCATCAACAGAGGTTGAATGATTTTTGGCTTTGCACCTTGGGTAACCTAAGTGGCTATTGGATGCAAACATCCATAAATAATGTACTGGCTGCCTTCAGGGGCAAATACAATGCCGACACACTCACTACCCCATCCAGAAAATGAACGTCAACAGAGTGTCAACGATTTTTGGTTCTTCATCTTGGGTAATTTAACTGGTTATTAGTTACAAACATCCATCAATGAGGTATTGCCCTCCTTCAGAGGCAAAAACAATAGCAACACACTCCATGGCCCATCCAGAAAATGATTGTGAATGGAGTGTCAACAGTTTTATGATCTTGCATTGTGGCTAATCACAGTGTCACTTTGAGGCCATGATTCATATAAGATGTCGTTGTGGCCTTGTCAGCCAAAACAGTTCATGACATATTAGATACCGCATTATGAAAATAAGCATCAACACAGTATCAACAATGTTTGGTCCTGCATATTGAGTAATCATGGTATCACACAGATATATGAGCTCATAACATAATTGTCAACCGCCTTGATACGCACGAATACAACGCATTACACCAAAAGCATGGTTTCCAAAATACTCAGCATCGCAAACCACAAAACATTCAAACAGAGACTACTGGCTTCTGAATCTGTGATATTGATGTGATACTATTATCAAATAGCAAAATAAAAGCATTATATGAATCTACAGATGGACCTGCAGGGCACCCAGTTGGCAACCAGCCCAAGTCGGATGGGTTGGGAGGTTTTCAGTGAACCATACCCCAAATGAGGGTTCGGATGTATGGACATCCGGGACCGCCAACTTGGCAACCATTGTGTATCGAACAGGACTCCGACCCAAACCCATGGTCCTGAACCATTGCTCACACTAGTCAGCTGTAGTGTCTGCAGATACCTAAAATCATGCTTGGGCACCTGTTTTGGAGCCTGTCTGATAGTCTGGATAGAATTCTGCTCGGTTGCCTGCTTGAGAGTCTGCTTCATAGCCTACTTGTGAGGCTGCTTGAGAGAGATATGCTTGGGAGGTGAATGTTAAAGAGCTGCCAATTGGAAGGAGTAGAGCTTTCTGTAGTAGGCATTTAGTTGATGGAAAACTCTGAGTTCGTGGAATATTTGGCAAATTGGCTCTATAATTGTTGAAGCTTCCACTTTGACAGTGACGTAGCCAACCAACTTAACTAAGTGCTTTCGGTACCATCACTATCACCCTCACTATAACCCTCACCATCACCCTCACCAGCATCATCACTATCATCACCATCACTATTACCATGATCCCCACCACCATGATCACCATTGGTGTCTGATGAAATGTGTACCCATATGTCCAAAATCGGATGGGAACATGTTGCAGTGTCTGCTGGATACAATCCATAGGAGATCTGCTCGCTCTGAGATTGAATTGTTGATCTCCCCTGCATCATCTGAGACTACAATTGTCAACACCATAACATTGAGATATCGGGAGATCTTGTCTTGGTGGCAGCACAACTGCTGTAGTTCAGACTACGATATTGACTGATGGTACAATATCGATGTACATATGCCACCTGCTACCTGCCTCTGCCATACACCCCTTGCAATATGGCATCTGCAGTTTGCCACCCATCAAACTATGCATACCAGATGCTGCCAGCTGCATGCCTTGCAGAGTCTGGCTTCTGCAACTCAGCAAGTCTCCAGGTCAAGCATGCAGAACTAACCATAGGAGCATATAGTCAAGTGAATTTGGGAGTGTATTCCCTCTTGAAAGTGTGCTTGGGAGTGAATCAGAGGTGTACTTGGGTGCACACTCAGAACCATTCTGGGAAATATCTTGTGTTCTGACTTGGAAACTTTCAGTCAAGCAGACAGGAATTGTGCCGTTGAGTGCAATTCAGAGTGCACATGAGACTGTGCTTGGGAGTATAACTAAAAGTGTGTTCAGTACTTACATTGGAGTATGTACACAAACTGGTTGGGAGTGTATTATCAAGTGCAATTAGAACAGTACTTGAGAGGTTGCTTGGGAGAGTAATTGAGCACATCCTGAGAGTTGACTCGGCCGCAAACACTCAAGCAGGTTGAGTGTGTACCTGTGAGTGCAACAGGAAGTGTCATGGAGGGCATCCATGGGAGTGTACTTGAGAATGTTCTTGGAAGTATACTTGGGAGTGTCCTTGGAATGATGTTGGAAGCAATCTTGGCTGGAACATGGAAGGGTACACGGAGTGTGCTTAGGAGCTGACTCAGAGTGTACTTCGTAGCAGACACTGTGGGTACTTGGGGGTGTCTCAACAGCTCATTTGGAAGTGATTCATCAGACAGGTTGAGAGTGCGTGATCGGGTGCAATTGGGAGTTCAGTTGAAGGTATTCAGAGACTTGTAGTTGGAACTGTCTTGGGAGCTTAGTTTGGTGCAGATAGTCCAGCAGGCTGGGAATGTGTCATCAACTGCAATTGGAAGTATACCCAAGAGCATGCTGGGAGTGTGGTTGAGAGCTTGTAATGAGCTTCCATGGGAGCATAAAGTCAAAAAGGCTGTCAGAGTTACAACAAGAGCAATCAGAAGCCTCCTTGAGCGCAGGCTCTGAGCTGTACTTGAAAATGTGTTGAGAGGTATACTTGGGAGTGTACTTGCGGTGTACATGAAGGCAACTTGAAACCTTATTTTGGAACATATAGTCAAGCAGGCTGGGAGAGTTATTGGGTTCACTTGGATGGGTGCTGAAAGTATGCTCAGGTGCGTTCTTCATGCCACCTCGAGTGCATCTTGAGAGGTTACTAGGAAGTATGGGATGAAATGCATTTGGAAGTATCATTGAATCCAGGATGATGCATACTATCAAGCACACATGTTTGCAGGAGTATCATAGTTTTCAAGCCAGCATGCAGGTCTATTGGATCTTCTTGTGGCAGGCGTCAAGTATGCTATGGATAACAATTACAGACACACCTTCAGTACATCAGCACAATGTATTTTAGTCACTGGGAGCCTCCAGGAGGATATGAGAGAATGTGTAGTGTAAACTGAGAAGTGTCAACTTCAGGAGAGTATGTGACACTAGCAGGGCAATCCGGCAGGCCTTCAGAGTGACTGGAATCATAGACACCGGGTATAGTAGTCGCTGCAATATCTGATGACTGGAGATGAAGTACCATGGGAGTTAGTATGATAAGTCTGGGAACATGTAGGAGTGCCAGAGAGAACATTGGGTGCACCTGGGAGTATTGTCAAATGAACGCAGAAATCAGATACAAACTCTGAGAGATGTCTGGGTTCTTATAGATATTCATTCAGAAGTTTGCAGGCATCATTCGAAACTCTCTGGATGTCCATGAACAATTGATTTCCCTCAACGGACAATATGTTGCATGGATCATTGTTCATTATCACTTCCGAATCATACTAGCTATTATCGTCTTCAACATTGTATTCATTGCCTTGCTATATTAAGGAACGAAAGAAAAAATTAAGTGATTCAAACATCATTGCAGGTACACTGAAACAATTACCCGACTAAGGAGTTAAATGATACCAATCAAACATGGTGTCGATCTCAGCCGCCACTTCTCCCTAGTGTCAGTAACAGTTGCGGGTTTACTGGTAGCAGTTCAAGTTGGAAACAAACCTGACACCCCTGCCCAGATCAGGAACCACGAGGAAACACAATAGGGGCAACTCGTACCACTATGACACGCAGTGCAGACATAAACAAACTCGTATTTTCTGGGTTGGAAGCAGACCACTGTTTGATCTTATCGTTTGCACAAACTTGGCTGAACTTTGCCTGCAACAGACTTTTTGGGTTCTGATTGTATAGCAAGATGATCAACATGTAGATTGTGCAGTTTGAGCAGCTCTTTCAGCTCCCGCATTGGGACTTGCAATCCGACCAATAGTTGTTCAATTGTCGTGAAATATTGCCAAACTTAATGTGGACTGTGTGGGGTTTCAGTAGCAACTGAATGAATATTGGTTGGATTGCAAATCTGGAAGACGGAGGTAAAAAAACGGCAATCATGGCACAATCAACGTCTCAATCATACCACGATACAACAAGAACTTACATACTTAATTTTACCCAATGTTGTGATGTAGCCATGGCGGGTTTGGGGTGGTTAAACTGGCCCAATTGCAATGGTTTGGGTTTTTGGTGGGGTAAAACCTACTACAACAGTCCGATTCCAGGTGGAACTGGAACCAGAATACATACGGGAATTTGGAACCATTGCGAAGACTACTTCTCCTATCATATCAGATCCAATCAAAGCCAGAACATACAATTCATCAATGGCGCCAAGAAACTGGAGGCACTAATTGTATTTGCTGATTATTCATACCTGGCAAGTGGCTGAAATTGAATTCCAATGGCAGTTGGATTGATGTGTGATAGCTAACAAATGTATAATGAGAAATTAGCAAGCTGCATATCGAGATGTGGATTTGAAATGCAATATGATATATTATGATGAAACATGGGATGAACCACCAGAACCTGAGGGGCACCAGATGGGAAGTGCTGTGTGGAAAAGTAAGTGCAAAGAAGGTGTTTGAAAAGTGCAGACTAAAAGAGAAGAGTGCCAAGAATGTACTACAGAGCACCAATGGGGATTGAAGAGCGCCCAAACTGGTGGAGGTGCACTGACAGGGGGGGGGGGGGGGGGGGGGGGGGCGAATTAAATGGGCCGTA